>Ga0182014_10000144_pt1 | contig 83154 bp, 59 predicted proteins | sample 612S2DmetaG_FD_120489 | JGI IMG/M metagenome (GOLD analysis project Ga0182014, IMG submission 120489) | Permafrost microbial communities from Stordalen Mire, Sweden - 612S2D metaG | ecosystem: Environmental > Terrestrial > Soil > Wetlands > Permafrost | place: Sweden: Stordalen | collected...
CAACTTGCCGTAACAGGCTCACAATCTGCTCCGGCGTGTACTTCTTCCTCTGCGCCATTCAGGGCTCCTTCTATACCAGTTTCTCGCTCTTCCTCTGGTACAAAAACAGCCGGGCACTCCAGGTTTTCCTTTCTACATCGGTGTCATTTCGTCGTGTTGAATATTTCCGTTCTCTCGGGAGAAAGCAGATTCATCATGTGAAATGTGCAATCACCATTCACGCCCTCGCGCTGCTCTTGCCCGGAAGCTGCATCCTGAGTGTCTGCCAGAGAAAGCAGTCCGCATTTTCCCAGGATTGCTGTTGGAAGCCAGGACTCTGACCAGATGAAGAAATTCCATTGAGTTCGTGCTTTCCCAGGTCTCAAAATCGAGACCTGGGGCACCTACAGTTGGTACAACTTTAAGCGGTCAGAGATCTAGCCCTGTTTTTTGGGATTCTGCAACTGCCAGTAGAGCGCGTAGCGCTGGTCGCGAATTTGATAGATCGGGATCACATCGTACTTCGCGCCCTCACACGAGGCCTTGAAGCGCAGCTCCGCCTTGGACTCAACTTCGATCCACTGATCAGGAGGTGTGCCCGCGATTGCAGCAGGCTTGGGCAACGGGGCCGGCGCGGGCATGTTCTTAGGCGAAGTGTCACCGCTGTGAATCACGCGGTTCGGACCATCCGCCGGTCCGGCGCCAAGATTGGCGGCCAACACAAGCGGGCCGTAAAGAGCGGCAGTAATGGTGTCGTCCCCAGGCAAAGGTTCCTGCCGCAGCGTCATGGGCAGACTCAGGCTGATGGTATCGCCATTGCGCCAAATCTTGCGGATGGACAGATACGAGCCCGGATTCGATATGGCATCGAGAGGTTTACCGTTGATCTTTACCTTGGCGTCTTCCGTCGTCCAGCTCGGAATGCGAATATGAATGGTACGCGCCGTCGTGCCGGCGGACTTGATTTTGAGCGTCGTTCCCTGTTCGGCGGGGAACCGCGTCACCTGCTCGATCTTCAGCCCTTCCTCCTTCCAGTCCAGCGTGGAAGCGAGGAACTGGTTCACATACACGTCGCTACCGCGGTGGAAGTAAATCGTGTCGGCAAACTTCGCAAACTCCTCCACGCCTGTTCCGGTGCAGCACCAGAAGGACTCTTCCGGCGAGTTGTAGGCACGCCAGTATCCGGCCGCAAGCGGGAAGAAATACTGTTTGAGGCCATCGGCGTTCTGCGTGCCCAGCCGGCAGTTGAAGAGCGACCGCTCGTATGCATCCATCCAACGCGCATCGCCCGTCCAGCTAAAGACGTGGCGCTCGAGCTTCATCAGGTTGTAGGCCACGCAGCACTCGGCATTCTTCCAGGCCAGAGTGCCCTTCAACTCATTGGGTGGCGTCTTCCAGAACTCATCGACGCTGGTATTGCCGATGGCGTAGTTGCGCGCGGTTGTTACTTCCTCAAGAAAATACTCGACGATAGCGCGGTAGCGGCGATCGCCGGTGACCTCGTACATGCGCGCCGCGCCGATAATCTTGGGGACATGCGTATTGGCATGGAGGCCCTGCAGCTCGTCGCGCCGCGCGGCTAGCGGATCGAGAAAGTTCGGCTGCTCGAAGAGATGAGCGATACCGATGTATTTGTCCTTCTTGGTCACCGCGGCCAGATTCACCAGCACCTCGTTCATGCCGCCATATTCAGTGCGCAGCATGTGCTGGCGCTGCTCGGCGCCGATTGGCGAGAAGAAATCTCCCACCCAGCCGGCCATGCCCTCGACGACTTGCAGCGCATCGGTGTTGCCCGTCAGCATGTACATGTCGAGCAGTCCGGCCATGATCTTGTGGTAGGTGTAGAAGGGCGCCCACGCCGGCTTGCCCTGCGCCAGGTGTTCGAACAGACCCACGGAGAAAGCGCTCACGTAGCCGTTGCCGAGCTTTTTCTGGCACGCGGCCAAACCAGCCACCAAATCGTTGCCGCGATTTTTCAGCTCAACGTTGCCCTGCATTGCTGAAGCAAGGGCGACAGCCGACAGATAATGCCCGCCGGCGAAGTGGCCGCGCAGCTCGCAGGAAGGGTCTTCCCATCCTCTGTAGGGAGTAGCGGTGGTCGTAATTCCCGCCGTGAGCCGGAAGGTGTGCAGTAGCCGGTCTGTCGTCAACGATTCGAGGTAGCGCGTGTTGATCTCTTCCTGCTCCTTAAAGACGCCGGCGGCAAGGCGCACGGTACCTGGCGGAAGAGGCTCGATTTTTCCCGCGACGGGCGCGAATGAATCCGCGTGCAGGATGCTCATGAATGCCCGCGGACCGGCCAGGCACAGGCCAGCAGCGCCGGCGCTTTTTTTAAGGAAACCGCGGCGAGAACGATCTGTCATATTACCCCCTAGCGGCTCTATTTTTAGAGCGGCAAATATTATGGAAAGCGTTTACCCAAGAAAGCTATTTCACGGACCCCAGGCATGTAAAGCGATTCAATTCCTTCAGCCCGATCCATTCTGTACTGCTGACTGTACGGCTGAATCGATCGGGCCTGCCGGTCATCTTGAGATGCACAGCTATCGGAGCGCGGTCTTCACTTCCTTGCCGTCGTAACTGATCTCCGCGTTCGCTCGCGCCGCAATTCCCTCTCCAGCGCCCTTCGCTTTGCCTACCAGCACCACGCGAAATTTGCGCTGCTTTACGATTTCAGGAAACGACCCCTCACGGCTTCCGATCGTCAGCGTTGAAGAGGCATCGTCCCAGTGGAGCGGAATCACCGAATGCTGGCCCTGCTCGTAGCCGTAACCGTCACCGGCATCCTCGTAGAGATCAAAGCTCCCATCCGCGCCGCGATAGATGCGGATTTCAATCGTCCCTGCCGGGGCCTGCGTCGCGTATTCAATCTCGGGCCCCATGGGAACGATGGAACCGGCGCGGACAAAGAGCGGCATCCGGTCGAGCGGCGCGCTGGCTTCAATTTCCTGTCCGCCCTTCACTGATTCGCCTGTCCAGAAGTCGTACCAGACCGGCGCTGCCGGCAGATAAACCTCGCGCCTGGTCGCATCAGCCTTCAGAACCGGGTTCACCAGAATTGCGGGTCCAAACATGAATTCGTCACCAATGTTCCACGTATTCCGGTCGGTTCGCCAGTCCATTACCAGCGGCCGTTGTATGGTGTAGTCCTCGCTCGAGACCTTCCACGCCAGCGAATAAATGTATGGCATCAGCCGATAGCGCAGCTTGTCGTAGCTCACCAGGATCGGTTCGACCTTGTCGTACGACCAAATCTCGTTTTGAGGCCGGTGTCCGTGCGTCCTGAAGATGGGACAGAAGGTACCGAACTCGAACCAGCGCGCATAGAGTTCCTGATAGGCGGGATCGGCAATCGGATCGTTATGCGGCGGCCAGTAACCGCCGATGTCGGTTGTCCAGTAGGGATAGCCGGACAGGGCGAAGTTCAGTCCCGCGGCAACCTGATGGTTAAATCCCCAGTACGTGCCATACACGTCGCCTGACCAGACGGTTGCGCCCACGCGCTGCTGGCCCAGAAAGGCTGAACGCGTCAAAAGAAAGACTCGCTTGCCAGGGTTATCAACCTTCCAATGCTCCTGCACGCCGTTGGTGTGCAGAAACGGAAAAATATTGGTGTACTCCGCGCCATTGCCGATTGCGATCTGCCTTGTGCTCAGAATCGCATCGCCGCCGTGCGGCCAAAACTCCTCCGGCTCTGCGCTATCGAGCCAGAATGCATCCCAACCCTGCGCCAGCAGCTTGCCCGGCAAATGCTGCCAGTAAATGTCGCGGGCCTCGGCGCTGGAGTCGTCGTAGACGTGCGCATCGGAAATCAGCATGTGTTTTGCGTCGAGTATCTTGTAGGTGTCGGAGTTGGGATCGAGCAGGCCCCAGACCGAAATCATGGCGTGTACGTTTTCGCCGTGCAGGGTTTCAAGATCTTTTGGAACGTCATGGTAGCTGTTGTTAAAGATCGGATCACCCTCGGTTTTCCACCAGAACCAGTCCTGCACCATGGCGTCGAGCGGGATGTGTTCGGCGCGGTAGCGCCCGGCAATATTGAGAATTTCATCGAGTGAAACGTACCGGTCCTTCGACTGGAAGAAACCGTAAGCCCACTTCGGCAGCATGGGCGTATGGCCGGTCATCGAGCGGTATTCGTGGATGACCGCATCGATTTCGGGACCGTAGATGAAGTAATAGTCGATGGATTTTCCGGCCATGGCGGTGAGCTTCAAATCCAGCGGGAAGCGGTTGTCGACGTCGGTCAGCGCCGCCGTGTTCCACATCAGCGCGTAGCCTTTGTTCGACACCAGCAGTGGAATCGCGACGTCGGTATTGTCCTGCCCAAGCTCGACCGTCGCGCCACGATAATTGAACATGCCGCTCTGATGCTGTCCGAGTCCGTAAAACGCCTCGTCGACAGGAGGCGAAAAGCGGTCGGCGACGCGGAAGGTATGTTCGCCATTCAACTCAACGGGATCGTAGGTGCGCGGAACGTTGGTGCCTTCATTCAACAGCATCTCCCCGGCGACGGTGCGAAAGGTCAGGTTTCCGCGAAACAGACTCAAACTTACGTTGAGCTTAACGGTCTTCACGCTGGCCGAGCGCCCATCTTGTGAAAAGGTGAACTGCGCTCCAGGACAGGACTGCTTGGCGTCCAGCATCCATGGACGCCGCGCCGCCGGAGCCGATGCCTGTTGAGGCCACGCAACGACGTGAACCGTGGCGTCGCCGCATACGTTCAGTTCGATGGTTTCGGCGCCGATGGCGGCGCGAAAACCCTGGCTCGTTTGCTCCACCTTGATTGGCGCCTGCCCCGGCATCTTCTGGCCGGGCATTTGCGCGGATGCGGTCCCGCATGTTGCGGCCGCGAAAAAGCAAACCAGGAACAAACCAAGGCGATCAAAACAAAACCTGCGAATCGTTGCAGACCGGAGCATGATTTATTTACCTCATTCTTTGCACAAGCGGATGATTTAGTTACGGCGACGCCCTCGCGGAACATGCCCGACGAGGGCGCCTCGAAGATTTTTACATATGGGTGTATCGGAATATGGATTGATTTCTACCCCACCCTAGCCGCAAAGAACAAGAACGCGGCTAGAATGGGGCACCCATATTTCTACTGCGCCATCATTTCTACTACACCCTCGGTGAAATGCTATCGAGTCCGGCAACAGCTTACTTGCAACTTGCAGTAAAGCAAAGATTCTTGCTGAAGAACGGTATCACATGGTTCTGGAATCGGTCGGCCACCGCGCTGGTGTGGGTGCCGTGATAAATTTCAAATCCATTCGTAATTTTGTAACCGTCCATGATCTCATGCAATTTAGTGGCGTCAAAACGCAGACCGTCCTGGTCGCCCACATCCATTGAAATGGCCCTGTACCGCTTCAGATTCCCAATATACTGATCGACAAAGGCCAGAGGCGAGTTCGCGGCATACTTGGCCTGTACTTCAGGCTGCGGAACGCCGTCCTTGGTTGGTAGATCCAGATACAACGGCGGATTCTTCGGATTGGGCGCCCACGCCGCGGCCGTCGCCAGTTGCGCCGCTCCAAAACCTGGGAGCTGCGCCGCTATTTCGGCGGGAGACTTCGCGCTAGCGATCTTCTTTTCGTTTTCGATTGCGCGCTCTTTCTGTTGCTCGTTCAGCGCAGCGCCGCCGCTCATCTGCGACATGCAGCAAGGGCTCATGATGTAGAGGCCACCGAAGACGTCGGCATGTTTCATGCCGATGCGGGAGGCGCCATAGCCGCCCATGGAGTGACCCACCAGGCCGCGGCTCTGACGATTGGGAATAGTGCGGTAGTGCGCATCGATGTACGCCACTACGTCATGGGCGATGAAGTTTTCGAAGTCGCCAGTGGTTTCGGAACTCGAATACATGGAACCGTTGTAGATCGTCTTCGAGTCGGGCAACACGACGATCATTTCTTTGGCACCCAGCGCAAACGCGCCCTCGATGGTTTGCGGCACGCGAATCTCGTGTGTCCACTGCTCGGCGCCAATGGAGTAGCCGTGGAGAGCATAGACAACGGGGTAGTGGCGATGCGTGTTGGTTGCGTAGCTGGGTGGCAGAAAGACGATCACGTCGCGATCAACGGCATCGCCTTCGAGATTGCCTTCAAGCGCCGCGCCATGAATTTTGATGTGCTCAACCGTAACTGACTTGGCGCCGGGAACAGGCGCGGGAACTACGGTCGGGACTTGCCCCGCGAGGTTAACCGTCATTGCGGCGGCGGCAATAGCCAACGTAAGTGCAGGAAATATTTTTCTCTTTGTCATGTTCATCCTCAGATTGAAAAACTCCGGCTATTCGACCGGATACGAATAAATGTTGACACTGAACGGCGAAACGACGATGCCAACGAAAATGGAGCGTCCGTTTTCGAGATGTTGAGTGCTGCAACCGTGTTAGTGCGATTACGGCTTTCTGAAGTTCCAGCGCCCCTTGTCGCTCTTGGCGTCGAATTTGGCCAACGTAGGCGTACTGGCGCCCGCCGCGGTCAAGGCCAACGGTTCCTTGGAATCGGGCACCAGCTTAGGCATGATGCGATAGGTGCCATCCGTCAACTGATCGATGCGCCACAGTTGTTCGGGAGCGCCGGTGAAGGCGGGGACCGTCACAACTTCGCTATCCGACGTTGCCGCCAGCGCGCGATCGGTGCCCGCGATTGTGATCTTGAAATAAGGTGAACCGGGATACCCGCCAGCTTCAGGAACAGGAGTGATGGTCCACTTTTGATGGGGCCGGATCATGTAGTCGTACATGTCAACGGCGATGTTACCGGCGGGCCAGACTGCCGAATCTTCGGCGAGAGTTTGATCCGGAAGCGGAGTAACAGGGCCAGTTGGAGCGCCGAAGCCACCGAAGCCCGCGGGTGGGCCTTGGTGCGGCGCGGCTGCTGGCTGGCCAGGTTGACCTTGGCCGGGCTGACCGGGTTGCGGCCGCCGCGGTGGAGCGCCGGCGCCAGGGGCTCCGAAACCGCCAAAACCGCCGCGACCGATCCGCACAAAGTCTACAGCCAACTCCAGAGCAAAGCCGCTGCGTTCGGACTCTATCTCGTATGTGCCCGCCTGGAAGTTGTCACCGCCAACCGGCCATCCGTCTTTCCAAAGCAGCGGGCGAATATCCAGCACGCTGCGGCCGCTACGGTCCATGTCGGCTTCATAGTGCATGGAGAATTTCTGCACGCCGTCGCCGAGGTCAAGCAAGCCGAAGTGACCAGGACCGAAGACGCGACCGCGGCCTGCCACTACGAGTTTGCCGCCGCCCTTGAGCAGCGGAATGCCCATGTTATCGACATAGGGGCCGGTGGCACTTCTGGAGCGGCCCACGCGAAAGTTGTAGCTGGAGTTGGCGCCGTCGCAGCAGGTGCCGTGCGTGCCCAGAAGGTAATACCAGCCGTCGCGATACATCATGTCGGTGGCTTCCATGTCGATGGAGACGTTCACCGGCTTGTTGCCTAGAACACGTTTGCCGGTTTTGGGGTCAAGTTCGACAATGCGGATGAAACCGAAGTAGGTTCCATAACTGAGCCATAGGTGGCCCCCGGTATACAGGAATGCCGGATCGATGGCATCGCAGTCTTCGAGCCCATTGCTTGAAGCAACGACACCAACGTCATGGTAACCAAAGTCAGGAGATTTAGGATCAAGGGTCTTGGTCCACATGACCTTGACGTTGCTGGCGTGGCCTCCGGACATTCCGCCGCCACCGACGGCGTAGGCCACGTAATAACGATCTCCGATTTTGATCACATCGGGGGCCACGCCGCCGCCGGTGCGCACCGCGCCGCTATGCCAGGTGTAGCCGTCTTCCGAAATCAAGCCACCACCGCCGGTACCGAAGGTGTAGTACTTGCCATCCGACTGAATGACAGTTGAGGGATCGTGGATGTATGGTTCGCCATTCAACTGCGCGGATGCAACAGTGGATGAACCTAGACTGAGCAGAAAGATAAACGCTGCGGCAAGAATTCGAGATTTCATAAGAGCTCCGAAAAACTTCGATAAACGCGAAAAATGGGATGAGTTGTAAGTCCCAACGTTATTCAACCGTAGTGGTGATGTCCTTGATCGGATCACCGCTTTCGTCGATAAAGCGAACGCAGAAATCGCTTAGGCCGGGACCATTGATGACGGCGCCGCGAAGGACGTTCTTGCCTTTATTCAGCGTGAGCCGCTGGGAGACAACATCATCCATCACCATGCGCCGATCATCGAAAAGATTGGCGACATTCTGGTCATTGAGCCACCACATCGACGCAGAATTGGAGCCGACCGCCAGGCGAACATTCTTCATTTCGCGCGGACTGTTGACGATGGTAACCGCCCAGAAGATAACGCCGTATGTCGGCTTCTTCAGGCCATCGGCGAAGCGAAAGAGCCTCACGTTGAAGTTGCGCGAGTCGAGTGCGTGCCATGTTAGTTTCTGATCGGCAACCGTCACGTTGTCGCCATCGTGCGGAACGACCGTGAATTGATTCGGGAAGTATTCGGTTTGGAAGGCGTTCCGAACATAGGTTCCAGTAAAAACAGTATTCGTGCGGTTCGGTTTGACGATCGGTTCGAGAAGCAGCCACCGTTGCAGAAAACCATCGGCATCCGGCAGTTTGGGGTGCGCCGTGGACGGGGTGAAGTAAGAGGCAAGGCCGCCGGAAGTATCGCCGGGGGCAGCGACCGGAGCCGCATTGGCCGGCGTAACGAAAGAGACTTGAAGCGCCAGGAGGGCAAGAGCGCCCATTCCCAGCAGCACAGATTTGCGAAGTTCGTTCATCGTAGGTCCTTTTGCGAAGTTTCCGCTGTTGTATGCAATCCAGAAAGTTTTTTCTAACCCGCGGCTACACACGCGATTAGAGCCGCAGTATTGATCTATCCAGATTGATGATGCGCCCCACCGACGGCTGAACTATCCAAGGCCGTACAGTTGGGCGCGGGTGCTTGCAGCAATGCCCGAGACGCGCGTTTTGGCGGAACACGCGCCTCGGGCTTGCGAATTTCGCGCTGTCGAGACTACTTTACCCGCGCAGCCGAAAACTCGGCTGCCGGACGGTCGCCCATCTGTCGCGTGAACTTGATCGTGTCCGCGCCATCGGCCTTGCCGGAGTAAGTGATCTTGAACTCATTGTCGTTGAAATGCATCACCTGCACAAAGCTGATGGAATCGCCATCAACCTTACCCTCGCTGATCTCCGATTCGCCACGCGGGGAGGTCACCGTGCCGGTCAGCTTAGCGCCATCCACATGAAAATTGAGGGTAATCGTCTGCGAGCCCATCGGGGTTTCAATGTTAGCTGTCCATTTGCCGTTGAAGTCGGCGGCCATGGCGCCAACCGAAGCCAGAGCGAAAAACACAAAAGCGAGTACGGTTTTTCTGAACATGCGGAATCTCCAATCAATCGGCGAAAACTAGTCGAGGGCGAAATTTCCTCCCTCCGGTTGATGAAACGTGGGACTCTTCGCGGAAGCCCGGATGTATACTTCGGAGCTTCCGCGAATTACGATTTCCGCTTCGAGTGCCCATCGATTTCGGCGATGAGACCGACAACATGGAAATCACTGCTTGCGCTAACACAACTTAGAGCCTGAGCACCAAACGCTTTTGTGGAAGCTCCCCGCCGTCGCGAACCTCGATGGAGCGAAGTGATTCCAACGCCTGTACGATGGCGCAATCGTTCAAAGTTAGAAGATCGCTTCAATAGTGATTCTCCGCACTGCTGAACCGGAAGGAGTCATCCCGCCAGCCAGACTGTTCGAATTGGCGAGGGTTGCCTGGCCAGCGATCAAAGTTATAGCAGGCGACGAAAACCGCGCGAAACCGTTGGACACCGCAACCGGAGGACGATCGGCGCCGGCCGCTTGCGGCGCGGCATTCTGAGCCATGGCCGCGGCCCCGAAGCTCAAGGCCAAAGCAATTAACAAATGGATGATGCGATGCGGCTCTAGAAACAAAACTTACTCCTCACAGGCAAGAACAACTTAGTGTACGTTTGCTCATTTGCTTATTACGCTATTTCCGTGGCACTTTCGCCGTCCATGCTCCAGATAGAGAGCTGATCCCCACTAGCCACGAGAGACTCAAGCAATCGCTCTACGTCGGCCAGCAAGGCAATCGCGCTGAGCAAGCACATGACAAAAGCTGCTCGGCGGCCCCTCATAGAATGTTCTGCTCCGTCCATGTTCTGCTAGAGTCCTGGGAGTTATGCGCATCTAATTGTAGAGACGGTCTAGGACTGAGCCGGGACGAAGCAGTGATGTGTCAGTCTAAGAAATCGGTCTTTTTCAATCGATGGTTTCGATCCTTTCGATTACTGTTGCGGCATCCAGATTCGGAAGTTCCCACTGCAATGAAGCATGCTCATGATGTATAACATGCCGTCAAAGTACCGTTGATCTCCAACAGGAGTCGGCGTTCGCCATAACTCATCGACAAAGTCTCTGGCATTCTTTTTATTGCTCGCGGATAGGCTTCCCACCGTTGCGGCGGCCACCATGCCGGTGGAGTGACGCGTGGAAAGAGGCTCGCCATCGAGCGTATAGCGATCGCTGAAGGTGCTGATTCCCTTTTGGATCAGAAAGTGCTGCACTCTGTCGCTTAACTCGATCTCATGCGGTTCCTTACGCCACCAGGAATAATCGACCGACCAGTTACTGATGGTTCGCCAAGAATCATAGCCGAACGCAGCCGGCTTGCCATTCCAATCGCGCAGCGGAGAACCATCCATGTTATTCCGGTCCGGCGATAGGCCGGTTTTCTGATCTACCACACGATAGAACAGTCCCCGGCTTGCGTCCGCCGCGGTTGCCCAGAACTGCCTGTCTTCCTCGGGCCCCCAGCGTGCAAACAGCTCATAAAAGGCGGGCAGATGATAGGAGGGATCGGTATCGACGGAGTCTTTACTGGCCAGAAAGCGCACCATAAAGTAGGTTTCGTTGACCATGGGGCCGGAGTACGACGGGCCGCGATTGCCCCCGAAGCCAAAGTGCGGAAAATTCGGGGCGTGCGGCTTTTCGCCACGCTCAATGGCCAGATTAGTGTTCGCTTGCTGCCGCTCGACGTTGTTAGGACTTGTAAAACTGGATGGCGTGGGAGCAAAGGGCGGGTCTTCGGGGTGAATCTTGAACGGCTCCGTACCGGGAAAAACAGGGTGGTGCCGCATTTCCCGCAGGATGCGCTCCGCCTGTTCCTGGTAGTTATAGATGCCCTTTCCATTTCCCCAGCGGTGAGCGGCGAACAATAACGCCATGGCGTAATACTGCTCGCCATCCGGAGCTGGCCCCGTCGATCGCGGGGTACCGTCTGTGCTCATGGACCAGGCATAATACCCTACGTTCGGATTTTGCTTGTCCGTAATGAGCATGTACGTGTTCGACCAGTTCCAGAGCGCATCGAACTCGCGCTTCTTGTCCATTTGAACGGCGATCATCATGCCATAGCTCATGCCCTCGGAGCGGGCATCGTTATTGGCCCAATCCGTAATGTATGCGAGCGGTCCGTTCTGGTTCGAGCCGGCTTCGAAATAAACGCGCTCGGAGACTGCATCGCCATGGAACAACTGTTGGAAGGCTTTATCGATCTTGGCGCGCGTCTCTTCCGGGGAGTGTCCCTGCTCCTTGAAGAGGTCGCGGTAATTGCCGGTCGCATACGCGCCCCCACCGTCACCTGGATGCGGAATGATCGATACAGACGCGGGTTTGGCGGCTGCGGACCGCTCCGCCTGAGACGGTTGCGTTGAAGAATTCTGCGCGCGCTGGGCAGCGCCCGTGGAGGACTGCGCACCGCACATTTGTGCCGCAAACACCAGCAGGACAATTCGCAAACACCAAGATAATTCAGCGATTCTGGAAACCATTCTTGCTCCTTACGGCGTACTTCACTTGAGCCGGTACTTACGGTGTTTGCCCGATCAGCTTGGCCCTTTTTTGCATTCCGAACGAGGCCGCGGTGCTAGAAAAACATCGCGGACGTTCGGAATGCAGAGTGTGCAGTTTTTCTTTTAATAACGTTATTGGAAGAGCCGCGGAGCGAAGTCCTGGAAGGCGCGACGCCAACTTAGCCATTCGTGCGCAGTACCCGGCGACTCAAAGTACACGTTGCTGATACCCGCCTTGGTGAGCGCCTCGCTGAACTCCTTTACGCGCGGCCCTTCCACCGAGCCGGTAGACAGGAACAGCACTTTCACCTTTGCATTGAACTCCGCTGAATCGGCAAAGGCGCCGCCGCAACTCGTCTTCGAATCGAATGGTCCGCCAAACGCGGCGCAATTTCCGCTGAAGCCACCCAGATAGGCGAACTTATCCAGATTAAGCAGGCCGGTGTTAAAGGTCTGCATTCCACCCATCGAAAGGCCGGCCATTGCGCGGTTTTCGCGGCCGGGCGCGGTGCGGTAGTTCTTCTCCACCATTGGAATCAAATCAGCAAACATCATCTCGGTGAACGTTGTGCTTAGCCGAAACATCGGACGACGGGGCGGGACTGCGCCAGCCGGAGGCCGCTGTCCGCCGAAACCCGCGCCCGGTACTCCCGGTGCTCCTGGCTGGCCGGCATTCGGCTCGACCACGGCCTGCGTGAGCGTCCCGTGCGCGTTAAAGAGGGAGCCATCTTCGCCGGGCTTTACGGCATTCAGGTTGTCCATCACAATCAGCATCGGCTTGGCTTTTTTATTGGCGATCAAATTATCCATCATCTGGTCCACATGCCCCTGGACGCTCCAGCCAAACTCGTTTTCTCCCCAGCCGTGCAAGAGGTACAGCACGGGATAGCGCGTGTTCGAATCGGTGTCATACCCCGGCGGCGTGTAGATAAGACAGCGACGCCACTGCTGGGTTACCGAGGAGAAGTACCACTGCACGCGCACAACGCCGTGGGGCACGTCTTTGTGACTGTAGAAGTCGGCATCCGCGGCGGGAATTTCGATCGCGCTGCTCCATATGCCTCCACCAAAATAGGTTCCGGTTGCCGGATCGGAAACATCGGCGCCGTCGATTGACACCATATAGTAGTGGAACCCTTCGACAAGGGGCGTCGTGGTGACATACCAGAGCCCGTCGGCATGCTTGGTCATGTCAAAGCCGGAACCGACACGGACTTGTACCTTTTGAGCACCGGGAGCCGATACGCGAAAGATGGCGCGGTGGTCGGCGAAGACGCAAGGATACGGGGCTCCCGGAATATTGAGCGAAGACGGCTTGCAGTCTACGGGGACCTGTGCCCAACAGATTCCCGAAGCCAGAAACGCCAAAGTAACGGCTATCTTTTTCATGAATCTCCTTATGCAAAAACGATGACAACAGTAAAAGGGAGAGGTTGCATAGCCTCTCCCTTTCACTTGGTTCAATGAAGCGGCAATCTACCAAACGATCTTGGCGGAAAGCTGTACGTGCCGAGGATTAATGGATGATCCCGTCGGTCCCTTGTTGATGACGCCGAGGTTTGCATCGGAAGTGGTGGTATTGGCTCCGCCAGTCCATTCCGGATGGTTTAGCACGTTGAAGGCATCCATGCGAATCTGTAATTTGAGATTCTCGTGGATTGCAAAGTTTTTGGAGAAGCTGGTGTCGAATTGCCTTACACCGGCTTCGCGAATGCCACTATAGCCGACGTCTTGTGAAGGAGCATAACTCGGCACATCCATGAAGTTAGCATAGCCTGGGTTGGTTCCGTCATAGGCGTAAGTGACTCCATTGCCCTCATATGGTTGAACAACATACTTATTGTTTGTTAATACGTAGTGCTCGGCATACGGGGCGAAGACGCGTATATAGGGGTTCCCAGATGACCTATCGATATGGCGCTTCACCTTGGCATTGTGCAGGTAATAGGTGGGCACGCTTTGCGGCATTCCTGACTGCAAGATAGCCATGCCGGACAATTCCCATCCGCCGATCGCCTCATCGACGATCCGATTGGCATTGGGCAAAAGCAGGCGCCCACGGCCGATCGGAAGCGTTAATACGCCGGAGAGGGTGATGCGGTTTGCAATATCGCTGCTATCGACGTGCCGCGCACGGATTCCGTAGTTCTGGTCTGTCCAGCTTCCCGCATCCATCGATTTCGACCAGGTGTCGGTTCCGTGTAGCGTCAGGGTGTTGGAAAACTTGTGCAGAGCGGTGATCTGAAGTGAGTTGTACCAAGTTCTCGCGTCGTTCTCCAGCTCTCGGGTCAAATCCCCGAATTGCGGATAAGGACGCGAGAGGTCAAGGTTGCTCATGTATGTGTTGGTGTTATAGCCCGATCCAGCGAAGATGCTCATGCCATAGAAAGGATTGGCTTTCTGGCCCGGTCCCGAGTTTTGGTCGCTGCAATTATTCGGGTCGCCGCCGTATAACGGGCTGCAGCCCTTCCGCAGCGAATTGTCTTGCAGGTTGATATTGCTGCTGCTGGTGCCATTGTACAAGCGGCTGCCAACATAGGAAACATTGACAGTGCTATTGTTGCCCAACTGCCGCTCGAAGCCCAGCGAATAGCTCCAGAAGGAGGGAGTTTTTGTGTGCGGAGTATAGAAGTAAAAGCCTTGTCCGAGACTCGTCCCCAGCCCCAATGAAGTACCCGTCGGCTGCTGAACCGAGCCTGTTACACCTCCCCAAAACAAATTCTCAAGTTTGTTTTGCGTATTGGGAAAGATCCCCGATCCCTGACTCGGGTCGGAGGTAGTACCGACAGTTGAGGCACTAAAGCCATTGACGGGAATGCCGTTTTGCGGAGCCTGCATCGACTTGCCAAAGCCACCACGAAGGACGGTCTTGTTGTTCAACGCGTAAGCGAATCCAAACCGCGGTTGATAATTGAAGTTTTCCGTAGCGTAGCTGCCGCGCGGATTGCCATTGACTCCAACGAAGGTAACTCCGCCGGTGAGAGTGCCGTGACCGGATATTTGCACGCTCGTGAGATAAGGATTCACAGACGCCGTATCGAAGGCGTAGTTGCCTTTGTTGTTCCGCTCGACTTCGGCCGGCAACCAATCCCAGCGGAGACCGAGGTTTAGGGTCAGCTTCCTGGTTACCTTCCAGTCATCCTGGATAAATGGCGCAAAGTAGTGTTCCGACTGAAAGGTCTGCGGCCATATCTGGTTGCGAGCATCCCAGGGAACACCCATCAGGAAGGAAGCAAATGTTTCTCCGTCATCTGAGATGCCTGCTGCATGATTAGCGGTATAACTCGTCCAATTGCCGCCGGTATTGATGGTGGGACCGCCATTCAGTACTGGATACGTATTCTGCCATAAGCGGATGTCGATGCCGCCGTGGATCGTATGCTTGCCTTTGATCCAAGTCAGGCCCGGAAACACATTCATCGAGTTCTTGACGGCCTCGACGTTGCTGGTGGAACCTACGGTGGTGTAAGAGCTATAGTAGCAACCATACTGATTGTCCTGCCAGCAGAGATATGGGAACTCACTTCCTGCAGCAGTCCCCATGCTGTTGACCTCAGACTGGGTCCAGCCGAGATTGGTCATATCATAGGTGGCCCCGTTGCGAGTAAGGTTTTCTCGTATGATCACGTTGGACTTGAAGTCGAGCAACAGATTCGGAGTGAACGTATGGACTTCTTCCAGGGCGAAGGTGTGGGAGCGTTCCACCTTTGGCTGTGCGCCTGTGGTAAGAGGCGCGGGCATTCCGTTGCCGTTATAGGTGTTGTTCCACATCCAGTACCCGTAGCGGAGGGTAGAGCGATCTTTGTTGGTCCAGTGTTGGTCCCATTTCAGCAGAATGTTGTTATATGTGTCGATTCCCGTGGTGCTGAGAACATAGTTGTTACTCCAATGATCTTGGCTGCCGCCAATGACCACGCAATTCGGGTCGGATTTGGCGCCGGTGAGGAAACTGGTGCCTGTCTTATAGCAGTGGGGATACATCTTCATAATCGTCTGCGCCATCTTGTCCATCTGACTGCTGGGGATGACGTTGCCGGTCTGCGTATTGCCTATCAGCGATTTCAAACTACCGTCTGAGTTTAGGACTTGAGTGGGCGTGCTGCCGTCGAACTGCTGGCGAGTCCAGTCATTGTGCGTGGAAGAGGTCGCAGTAGTGTCCTGCACCGACGTTTGCGGGTTAAAGATATACCTGGGTACGTATTGGCTGCCATCCCAGTGGTCGAGATTTGAAAAATCGCCGCTCGCCCAATCGGCGTCGGGGACACTGGCGCCGTCTGTCAAGGGACTGAGAGCATGGAAATGTTCCCATTGCATCGTGAAGAAGGACTTATTTTTCCCGTTGTAGATTTTAGGCACAACAATCGGTCCGTCCAACTCGAATCCGTATTGGTCCCAGTGACTAACGGGTGTTTTGTACGCTGCCAAGGTAGACGCACTAGCGCCCTGGGCCTTCTTTGTTGCGTAATAGTAATCGTTTTGTCACGAATTGGCGTCAAGCCAAGTGCGGCGCATGAACTCGTAGGCATCGCCGTGAATTGTATTGGTTCCCGACTTGAGAATCACATCTTCGACGCCGCCGGAATTCAGGCCATATGTTGCGTCGTAGGGACTGGTGACAAGTTTGAACTCCTGTACGGCGTCGACCGGGGTAGTGTAGCCGGTTTGTGCGAGGTAATCGGTTGAGCCGCCTGTAACGTTGATAGGAGAAGCGTTGTTTGAGGTTCCATCCAGCAACAGTTCAACATTTCCAGTTCCGCCGCCGTTGATGGATGTGTATTGCTGCGTATCGTCAAACGGCCGCGTATAGCCAGAGTAGTTGTAATTTACTCCTGCGGCAAGCTCGGAAAGCATCATGGGATCGCGACCGTTCAGCGGCAGTTCGGTGACGCGCGTGTTTTCCACCACTTCGCCTTCATCCGCTTTTCCTGCATCGAGCAGCGTATCCGCACTTACTGTTATTGTTTCCGTTACCTTACCGACTTGCAGTGTAAAGTTCACCACGGAAGTTTCATAAACGTGCAGATTGATGCCTGTTTGTGCGGCCGCTTTAAATCCGTCTTTTTCAGCCGTTACTGTGTAATTTCCATAGTGGAGATACGGAATCGTATAGCTTCCCGATCCGTTTGTAGTCGTTTTGATATCAACACCGGTATCCACGTTATGAGCGGTTACTACAACTTTTGGAACAACCGCGCCAGTTGGATCGGTTACGCGCCCCGTAAATTCCTGAGCGCTTAACGAGCAGACCGCTGCAAGAAAAAGCAGACAGGTCCACATTCGTATGTACATCGTTTTCATCACAGCCTCACTTCCATTGAATTTTGCCAAGCCATGTTTTGGCTTGAACGGTTGAGGGTTGCATCCTGGCAAGTTAAAAAAACATGTCTTACTTGTCTTTCTCACGTTTGAGTGTCATTTCCATCGACGGAGGAGCTCCTCCTTGATCTCCATCGCCGTATTTTGTCTTGAGACTGATTTCATCCCCATTGACCGTGCAAAGATGATGAATCGTCATGCTGCCAAAGGAAACGTCAAATCGGAAATCGTTTCCGTTAATTTTTCCGTTACTGATCTCAATCAGATTTCCCTGCGGCCCTTGTACCGTTCCTGTTACCACCGCACCATTTTGCTTAAAAGTAAAAGTCATCTGCTGACTTCCACCGTCAGACGCCGTCATGGTTGCTTTCCAAATGCCGGTGACATCAGCGGCTTTTGCGGGAGCAACTGACAGTCCGAACAAGAGGATGGCAAATGCACAAAGCAACTTCTTCATATTTCCTCCGTGAATTGTTTTTGGTTAGGCACAGTGAAGCGCAGGTTCTTACTGAAGAACGGCATCACGTAGTTTTGAAAGCGATCCGACACCGCGCTGGTGTGCGTGCCCTGATAAATCTCAAAACTATTCGTAATCCCATATCCATTGAGGATTTCGTGCAACTTTCCGGCATCGATGCGCAGTCCATCCTGATCCCCGAGATTTTCCGCAAACTGACCAAACAAGTTGCGATCGATCTTGGCTCCGTTTTTGGATGTGTCGATGGAAAGATGAGCTCTTCCTTGAGCCGCGAGCGGTACGGTCGTAATCGCCCGAAAACAGACGCGAAGAACGCAGTGAACAGCGCCGAAATTCATGACAACTCCCCAAGAGAACGTCGCTGATCAAGATGAAGGAGTTCTTGTGCACCAAAGGGCACGCACTCCACGTTCAGAGGATCAATTTTGCGAAAACGTTCTCTGGAGGAAGGAATATATAGAGTTTTTTAGGCGCTTGACAAGTAGAATAAATCGCTTTATTCGCATCTATTTTGTCGATTGATTCTCGCTGGACGGAATTGTCCAGGAATCGCCCCGATGGCGCGCCGGATCAGATCGTTTCCGGTTCGCGATTTATCCCTAGCAAGTCCACCAGGGCATTGACTTCGACGTTGCTGGCGCTCAAGTCTTTGCAGACGAGATTCAGCCGGACATCCCGTGTTTTGCCGGCGGGCAGAGGAAGTGCCACGAAATCGCCGCTGTCGAGATAGGACTGAATGCGATATTTCGGCAGCCAGCCGAAACATAGTCCGCTCCGAACGGCCGCGATCGCCGATTCGATCGTTTCAACAGGGAGCACGCACTGTGCGGGAAGCAGCTGCTGGTGCTTCAGGCTCCCGGATCCCGCGCCTTCGATAACCACCTGCATGTGCTGCATCAGGTCGGAGGGTGAGAGCCTCCGCTGGATTGCAAGGAGGGGATGATCGCGCCGCACAACCGCCTCGATTCCGATCACGAGGATGGGCTTGACAAACATCTCGCGTGACATCAGGCCCGTCACGCAGATTTGAGCGTTGTGGAGCGAAAACTCCGTGTCCGCCGAGAGAAAGGTGCTTTGCCGCAGCTTGGGCCTCACCTGTGGAAAACTGCGCGAGAAGCTCGCCAGAGCGGCAAACAGACGGTCATCGGGAAAAAGGCTATCCACGGAGAGCCTAATCTCCGAAGCGCCTCCCGACGCCATCAAATGGGCGCGCTCCTCAACCTGATGAAAGGCCGCCAAATGGGGTTCCACCTCCGCCAGAAACACCCTCCCCACCTCAGTCAGTTTCGCTTTTCTTCCCTGAATTTCGAATAACCGGATACCGAGTTGGTCCTGCAGACGCCCGATCGCATAGCTGATCGTCGATTGAGAGCGATTGAGCTTTTCGGCGGCAGGCGCAAATCCTCCCAGTTGCACTACGGTATACAGGATCTCCCAAGCGTCGAGTGTCGTCTTCATAATCCGAGGATATATCGAGTAAATCGATATAACATGTAAAAAATCGCGACTAGTCTTCGAGAATTCACTTCGAGTACAATTGTCCGTGATTTTCTGCGTTATGAGTTGAGTCGCCTAAACAGGTAAACGATTTCCCATAACCAATTCGGTTCGAGTGATCCTGGTGTCTGGGCGCTTCCAGTTGAGGGATTCCCGACGGAGATGGCTTGATGAAGAGAATTGGAAGCGCCGCACGTATGCTGGCGAGCTACGGCTATGCACAGAACCCCGACGCGCTTGAACCCACCTCCACCTATTTCAAGCCGCATTTATTCGCCCCCCATGTCAATCCTGGGCGCACCTCGTCCTTTTAGCCATAATTTTCGTCTTCAGAAAAGGGGCTTAAGCGTATGATTTCTAAATTTGCACTCTCGTGGATTGCAGCATTCCCTCTGCTTGTCGCGCCCTTAGGCGATGTGTTTGCCCAGCCCACGCCGCAAGCCGTACCTCAGCCCGCATCTCCAGTGACGTCTCCGACCGTCAAGCCACTGCCTTTCGTCAGCCCGATCTTCGGCGACAAAATGGTTTTGCAGCGCGGCAAGGTTAATACCATCTGGGGCTGGTCCGAACCTGGGGATAAGGTTCAGGTGCAAATTGGAGAGCAGACGGCATCTGGGGTGGCCGGTCCCGACCATCGCTGGCAGGTGAAGATACAGCCGCCTCCGGTGGGCGGCGGCCCGTACACCGTCAAGATCACCGGCCACAAAACGGTGGAACTTCACGACGTGCTGGTGGGCGATGTCTGGCTCTGCGGCGGCCAGTCGAATATGGGCCTGCCGCTGAGCATGACGCGCAACGGCGCGGAGGAAGCCAAGACGGCTAACTACCCGGAGATTCGCTTCTTCACCGTGGGGGGACATTCCGCTTACCACCACACGGATACGATCGAGGGCAGGTGGAGCGAGGTTTCGCCGCAGACGGCGAACTGGCTTTCCGCCACGGCATACTATTTTGCGCGCAAGGTCCAGCGGGAAACCCACGTACCGATCGGCCTGCTTCTGGATAACATGGGCGGGACTCCAGCCGAATCCTGGACAAGCGCCGAAGCTCTGCATACGCTGAGGGATTTCGATCTTCCGCTGGCGGAAGTGCAGCGGCTGGCGGCCTCGGGCGCGCCCGAATACGGCAACTTTGTGATGCATTGGTACGACGAGTTCGACATCGGCCTCAAAGGCAAATGGGCCTCTCCCGATCTGGACGACTCGAGTTGGAAGCCCGTCAATATTCCCGGTGGTTTCGCTGAACTGGGCGTACCGAGCACGCCTGCGTTAGTGTGGTTTCGCAAGGAAATCGTGCTGCCGAACCCGCTTCCGAGTGGCCGGACCATGCTCTTCCTTGGCTCCATCGAGCGCATGGATACCGTATATATCAACGGCAAAGAGGTCGGCGGCAGCTCCTGGGTTGAAAACCCGCGCGTGTATCCGCTATTTGGCGCCGTACTCAAGCCCGGAAAAAATGTCATCGCAATTCGCGTACTGAAGACCAAGCCCAACGGCGGATTCCTCAGCAAGGCCGAAGATCTGCACTTGGTGCTGGGAGACAAAACCAGCATTCCGCTGGCCGGCGAGTGGAAGGGCCGAATCAGCGTGGATGCACGCCCGCCGCATTCGCTGCCTATCGCCTATGAGAACTGGCCCATCATGCCGACTGTCCTTTACAAAGGCATGCTTGCGCCCATCGCGCCGGTTTCCATCGCCGGGGCAATCTGGTACCAGGGCGAGCAGAACTCCGAGCGCGGCTACCAATACCGCAAGCTGCTCCCGGTCATGATTGCCGACTGGCGCAAGCTCTTCGCTCAAGGAGATTTCCCCTTCTATATAGTTAGCCTGCCGGCCTTCAAGCAGCGCAGCCCGGTACCGGTCGAGGGCGATGCCTGGGCCGAGACGCGCGAGTCGCAAGCACTCACGGCGTCCAGCGTTCCCAATTCCTGCCTGGCCGTCACTATCGATACGGGCGACGCCAACAACATTCATTCGCCGGATAAACTGCAAGTGGGCGAGCGCCTGGCACTCTGCGCGCGGGCAAACTATTATGGCGAAAAAGTCGTCTTTTCCGGCCCGACGCTGGCTTCGGTTGAGCGGCTTCCAGACTCGATCCGTCTGCACTTCGCGCATACGGACGGCGGCTTGGTCGTGAAAGGCGCCAAGCTGGAAGAGTTTTCTATCGCGGGAGAGGACCGGAAGTGGCATTGGGCCGACGCACGCATCGATGGCGATACGATCGTGGTCTCATCCGCTTCTGTGCCGAACCCCAAAGAAGTACGTTATGCCTGGCAATCCAACCCGGCTGCAACTTTGTTCAACGGCGCCGGCTTACCAGCCGGTCCCTTCCGGACTGACAATTGGCCCGGCATCACGGATAGTCAACGACCGTACTGACGGCGAGGAACAGATCAATGCTTCGGGTTCCATTCAAGGGTGACGTAACGATGCAGAAAGCGAGAATTGCCCAAGCGGCGATTCTCGCTTGTACCTGTTTTTTCCTTTGCAATGCTGCCTTGCGGGGGCAACGCGCGTCTGGTTCACAACCGGCGACGCAAGGGATGCTTTGGTATCAATCTCCAGCCCCCATCTGGGATCATGCTCTTCCCGTCGGCAACGGGCGCCTCGGAGCCATGGTCTTTGGCGGGGCCAACACTGGCGCCAACAATGGCGACCTGCAGGATGCGCGGCGCAACGCTTCTCTCATGGACGGAAGCCAGACATCGGCCGCCGACGAACATCTGCAACTCAACGAATCCTCGCTCTGGCAGGGCAGCCGCGCAAATCGTCTAAATCCCTGCGCGCATGAGAGCGTTCCGCAGATTCGCAAGCTGCTGCTCGATTCACGCGGCACGGACGGAGCCAAAATCTCTGCCGCCGAAAAGCTCGCCCATGACTGCATGATTGGCATCCCCTCGGGTATGCCTGGTTACAGCACGGTGGGCGATCTATATCTGCGCTCCACACCCCACGGCACCGTCACCGATTATCGCCGTCAGCTCGATCTCGCTACCGGCGTCGTGCGCGTCACCTACGCGATGGACGGCGTCCGCTATACGCGCGAGGTTTTCGCCTCGCGACCGGACGAAGTAATCGTTGTGCGTCTCACCGCGGACAAGAAGGGTGCAATCCATTTTCGGGCGAGCATGGACCGGCCCGCGGACTTCGCCCTTCGCACGCGCGGCAACGACACGCTCATTCTGCGCGAAGGGCCTGACCATAAAGATCAGATTCGCTTCGCCGGAGAAGCGCTCTTTCTGCACGAAGGCGGCAGCGTTCATGCCGAAAACGGAGAGATTGCCGTTGACGGCGCGAATGCGGCGACGATTCTTATTGCCGCCGCCACCGACTTCAAGGGCGGTCCATTTGCCGGGGGAGATTCTGAAGCACAATGCGAGCGGGCGCTCGAACAGGCAAAGGCGCGTAAAGCCAACACGATTCTGGCACGCCAGTTAGCTGTCTACCAGCCGCTTTTTAGGCGCATGGTGCTGCACCTGGGCTCCGGCCCCGATCCTAATGCGTCGCTGCCCACCGATAAACGAATCCGCCGCGTTAGCCAGGGCGCCGACGATCTCGGGCTTGAAGAGCTCTACTTCCAGTACGCGCGCTATCTGCTCATCAGTTCTTCGCGTCCCGACGGCCTGCCCGCGAATCTACAGGGAATCTGGGCGGCTGGCATCAACAATTCCTGGGGCTCAAAGTGGACCATCAACGTTAACGCCGAGATGAACTATTGGCTCGCCGAGCCGGCCGGACTTGGTGAAACCTCCTTGCCGCTGATTAATCTGATTGATATGGCGCGCACCCCGGCGAGCGGCACCGCGACCCAGGTCGCGCAAACTTACTATGGCGCGCGTGGTTTCGTGATGCACCACAACACCGACCTCTGGGGCGATTCAGAACCGATCGACGGCTACCAGTGGGGCGTTTGGCCGATGGGCGGCGCATGGCTCTCGCTTCAGGCATGGGATCACTATGCCTTCACGCTCGACAAAAAATTTCTGCATGAGCGGGCATGGCCGATCCTCCATGATGCTTCCCTGTTCTTTTTGGACTATCTTGCCGATGACGGCTCGGGACATCTGGTTACGGGACCGTCGATCTCTCCGGAAAACAGCTATCGCCTGCCCGACGGTTCGGTGCATTCGCTGACGATGGCGCCCACGATGGACATAGAAATTCTGCGCGAACTTTTTACGCGCACACTTGACGCGGGCCACATTCTCGGCGAAGATGCCGCCTTTTTGAAGCAGGTGGAAGAAGCGCGCGGCAAGCTGCCGCCCTTCGCCATCGGCAAGATGGGCCAGTTGCAGGAGTGGCAGCAGGATTATGCCGAAAGCGAACCCGGACACCGCCATATCTCGCACCTTTGGGCGCTCTTCCCAGGCACTCAGATTTCGATCGAGCACACGCCGGAGCTGGCCAAGGCCGCCCGCGTCACTCTGGAGCGGAGGCTCGCCCACGGGGGCGGGCAGACGGGCTGGTCGCGCGCGTGGGTCGTCAATTACTGGGACCACCTTCACGACGGCAAACAGGCTTACGACAGCCTGCAGGTGATGATTCGGCAATCCACCTTTCCCAACTTGATGGATACTCATCCTCCGGGGCTCTTTCAGATTGACGGAAATTTTGGAGCAGCTAACGGCATGTTGGAGGCCCTCATCCAGTCGCGCTGGATGCAGGAATTCTCCGAGGTCGAACTTCTTCCGGCGCTGCCCGATCAATGGACCGATGGCTCCATCGAGGGAGTTTGCGTACGGGGGGGCGTGGTTGTGGATATGAGATGGCGGGCAAAAAAGATCGTCTCTCTCAAATTGCGCGCAATCGAAGATGGCGCAATCCGGCTGATTTCGCCGACCGGGCAAGCTCTCGCCCAGATTCAAACTTCAGCGGGAAAACCGGTGATTGCGGGAAAGGACGGAGTGCTCCAGTTGAGGCGCGGCGCTTCGTACATAGTTAGCTTTCGTTGAAGCCAGAAGATAGGCCTATCCCCCGACAGGAATAACATTGTCGCCTCTCCACCGGGTGGTTGGAGTAACAAGCCGGCTGAGAATTTGTGGCATACGCCAATTTCTATCGGAGATCAAAGTGAACATGCGGTATTCTGCTTTTTTAATAAACAAGCCATACAACACCAGAGCGAGGATGTTATGAAATGTAAGGGAACTCTATTTGCTGCCGTCGCACTATTGTGCATGAACTGGTCAATCCAGGCTCAGCAAAAGCCTACCTACCTGGATACGAGTTTGCCGCCCGATCAGCGTGCCGCCGACTTGGTGCATCGCATGACGCTGGAGGAAAAAGCCAGCCAACTTACCAATTATTCGCGCGCTATCCCGCGCCTGAACATTCCATCTTACGATTGGTGGAGCGAAGCGCTGCACGGTGTGGCCACAAATGGCGTCACCGAGTTTCCCGAGCCCATTGGCCTTGGCGCCACCTTTGACCCCAACGCGATTCACCAGATGGCCACCGCCATCGGCGTCGAGGGCCGCATCAAGCATGTGCAGTTCGTCCGCCAAAACGGAGGATTCAGCAACACCTTTCAGGGGTTGGATTTTTGGGCGCCGAACATCAATATCTTCCGCGATCCACGCTGGGGCCGCGGCCAGGAAACCTACGGAGAAGATCCTTTTCTGACCGGCCGCATGGGTGTGGCCTTTGTGACCGGCATGCAGGGTGACGATCCGCGCTATTACCGCGCCATTGCAACCCCGAAACACTACGCTGTGCATAGCGGCCCCGAACCGGAACGCCATCGCATCGATGTGCCCATCAGCAAACACGATGAGCTGGACACCTACCTGCCCGCCTTCCGCGCCGCGGTTGTCGAAGGCCATGCCGGTTCGGTCATGTGCGCCTACAACAGCATCAACGGCGAGCCCGCCTGTGCGAGCAAGTTTCTGCTTCAGGATCAACTCCGCGACAAGTGGAACTTTAAAGGTTACGTCGTCTCCGATTGCGGCGCCGTTCGCGACATTTACGATAACCACCACTACACTCCAAACCAGCCCGCGGCCTCAGCCATTTCGCTGAAGCGCGGCATGGACAATGAGTGCCTCACCGTTGGCGTCGTGAAAGACGACCACGATTACAAACCATATCTGGAAGCGGTCAAACAGGGCGACCTTAAGGAAAGCGATATCGACGTCGCGCTGGTCCGTCTTTACACCGCGCGGATCAAGATGGGAATGTTCGATCCGCCGGAGATGGACCCGTATTCGAAGATCGACGAGAAGGAACTGGATAGCGCCGAGCATCGCGCACTAGCGCTCAAAATCGCCAATGAGTCGATGGTGCTGCTCAAGAATGACGGCACGCTGCCGCTTAAAAAATCCTCGAAGATCCTGGTTCTTGGTCCGCTCGCTACTCAGACCGCTGTTCTTCTGGGTAACTACAACGGCACGCCGAATCGCACGGTTTCCATTCTTGAAGGCATTCAAAAAGAGTTTGCCGGAGCAAAGATCAAGTACGTGCCGGGCACCGATTTTCTGGGCGGGCATGGCGGAGCTCTCCCCGACGGACTGCTCAGCGTCGACGGCAAGCCCGGCGTCAAAACCACATACCTGACCGGCGCTATGTTTGGCCACGGTGCACCAAAAATCCTCGCCACGCGCATCGATCCCAAGGTTGACGGCTCGCTCGAAGTGCCTTCAGAAGCCGCTGGTGCAAAGTCGCTGATGATCCGTTGGTCCGCGACTTTAACTGCTCCCGATTCGGGCGAATTTCTCTTAGGCATGGAAGCCAACGGTTTCTACCGCATCACGCTCGATGGCAAGCCGGTTTCCATGAACCGCCCCTCCGAGGGAACGGAACAGAGCGTAGGCCGCGTACAGGTGGTCAAGGGTCAAACTTACAATCTCGAAGCCACCTTCGGCGTCCCCGAGGGCATCAAGCCCGACGCGAAACTTGTTTGGGCGAAGTACGACTCCGCTCCTTCGCATGAGATAGTTGACGCGGCCAAGGCCTCCGATGTCGTGGTTGCCGTGGTGGGCATCACGAGCCGGTTGGAAGGCGAAGAGATGCCTGTGAGCGAGGCCGGCTTCAAGGGCGGCGATCGCACCAGCATCGACCTGCCCAAACCGGAAGAGGAGTTGCTTAAAGCCGCCGTTGCCACGGGCAAGCCGGTTGTTCTTGTCCTCACGAATGGCAGCCCGCTCGCCGTCAACTGGGCCAAAGAGCATGTGAACTCCATCCTCGATGCATGGTATCCCGGCGAAGAAGGTGGCACGGCTGTCGCCGAAACTCTGTCCGGCAAGAATAACCCCGCCGGCCGCTTACCCATTACTTTCTACACCGGGACCGACCAGCTTCCGCCCTTCGAAGACTATGCGATGAAAGGCCGCACGTATCGCTACTTCGAAGGCACGCCGCTCTATCCCTTCGGGCACGGTCTCAGCTACACGACTTTCTCGTATTCCGATCTGACCCTGCCAAAAAATACGATTGACGCGGGCCAACCCTTAACCGCCGATGTTACCGTCACGAACACGGGCAAGCGCGCCGGCGACGAAGTGGCGCAACTCTATCTTGGTTTTCCGCAGGTTGCCGGAGCGCCGATCCGTGCTCTGCGCGCTTTCCAGCGCGTGCATCTCGAACCGGGACAGTCGCAAAAAATCCACTTCGACCTCAAGCCACGCGACCTGAGCATGATTTCGGAGGCCGGCGAACCAATCATCGCGGAAGGTAAGTATGCTGTGTCGGTCGGTGGCGGCCAACCCAACACCGGCGCACCGTCGGTGGATGGAAACTTTGAAGTAAAAGGTAGCACCGTGCTGCCGGAGTAATCATCGCACTAACATTGCAACCACGAGGGGATCGCTCAGACTTCTACTGAGCGATCCCCTCTTAGCAGCGGTGAGCGATTCATGCGCTCGGCGCACATTGAGTGCTCTCGATACAGTCGGCGTTACCGCCCGTTAGTGCGTCCGTGCGACGTGCCGCCATTCTGCATCTCGCTGATCGAGGTGACAGTAAGTGCGTTGTCTTTGATATTGCCCACAACATGCACGTGCTTGCCGGCAAAAGGCGCAATGGTCTGCGGCTTTGCGGCCAAAGTATAAACTTTGGCGCCGGCAACAAGAACATAGCTGGCTCCATCCTTGACGCACTCCTGAATACATTGCGCGTCTGTTTTTCCTGGCATCATATGCTTCCTAACACACATGGAGTCACTAATGACTCCATCGATGGATTGGGAGGTTGCATGAAGCTGCTGGATTGCAGGAATCATGAGAACCGAAACGAGGGCGAGGGCGAGAATTGGTGCTTTTTTCATTGTCTTCTCCGTTGGATTAAGTTGAAATGACCTTGCTAAGTGCTAAAGTTGAATTGCTTTGTTGTAACGCTTACAATGACACGTCATTGCGAAAACTTTGCATCTTGCGCGAATACATCGCGGGCCAAAACAGTTACTTCGCGATATGATTCAACATGATGTCCGAGAGCCTGAACCGTGGCCAATACGTGTGGAACATAGTTTCTGGTTTCGAGCGGAAGCAAACGCAAGTTGGATAATCGATCGAAGTCCCGGGTATGCGCTCTCTCGATGGCATTTCCCACATTTGCTTCTCCGGTGTTGTAAGCGGCGAGAGCAAGTTTCCAATCGCCGAACTGTGCATATAGGTCATGAAGATATCTGGCCGCGGCGTCGGTAGCCCTGAAGAGATCTAGACGATCATCCTGAATCTGATCCACGCGCAATCCGTAACGGCGCGCGGTATCCGGCATCAGTTGCCAGAGACCGCGCGCGCCTTTCGGAGAAAGAGCTGCTGCGTTTCCCCCGCTCTCGACTAGAACAATCGCCGCCAAGTCAATGGGAACTCCATAACTTCTTAGAATCGGTTCAACAGCAGGGCGCAACGAGTCCAGAGGTAACCTTGCGACTCTGCCGCTGCGATCGAGCCAGAGCTGTGATCGCCGCCCATCCTGCTGGCGCTGTCTGACAACCGAGAACTTCGTGGCGTTTGTCTTGTCGGCAGCAAAGGCTGTTTCCTGAGTTGCAGAGGCAAGTAGCAAATCCACAGCGCTGTTCAACGATGCGTCGAGTTCAGCAAAAGGTTGGCCCGCGCCTGAATGGGCCTGCTGGAAGTAGGTGGCCTGCTGGCTCCACAGGAACGAAGAAGCTGCGAGAAGTACAATGGCGGCCAGAGCATTCCGCATCATTCCGTTAGTCATGCGGCGCCTCCATTATGGGTGCGGCTTCACGCTTAAGCGCAGGTTTAACTTCCCAGTTCCACTTCCAGATTGCGAAGATCGGTGGGTAGACAACAAGCTCCATAAGGAACGAAGTGATAATGCCACCTAACATCGGAGCCGCGATACGTTTCATAACATCGGCGCCAGAGCCCGTAGACCACATGATCGGAAGCAGCCCGAAGAACATACACGAAACGGTCATCACTTTAGGCCGTAACCGCTTGACTGCTCCGTGAACAATGGCTTCGCGAAGGTCCTCCCATGAGTGAATGCCACCATGGTTCAAAGCGTCATGGTATGCAAGGTCCAAATAGAGAAGCATGAAAACCGCGGTCTCGGCATCGACTCCTAGCAACGCGATAAGGCCGACCCACACGGCAATGCTCATGTTGTAGTGCAGCAGGTAAAGGAACCAGATTGCACCGATAGCTGAGAAGGGAACGGCCAATAGAATAATGATCGTCTTGATCGCAGAGCCGGTATTGAAGTAGAGCAGCAGAAAGACGATGAAGAGCGTAATCGGGACAACCAGCTTCAGCCGCTGTGCAACACGCTCCATGAACTCGTATTGGCCGCTCCACACCAACTCGTAACCGGAAGGGACATGGACTTTATCCGCAACGGCTTTCTTCGCATCGCGCACATAACTGCCGATGTCTCGCCCTGAAACATCGACATAGACATAGCCGCTCAGTCTGCCATTTTCATCGCGGATCATTCCCGGTCCGGTTCTCATGCGAATATCCGCAATCTGGCCAAGCGGAATCTGAGCGCCTGATGGAGTGGTGACCAATACTCGCTCAAGTGCATCAACATCGCTGCGGTAATCGCGCAGATAACGGACGCTGACTGAATATCGTTCGCGCCCTTCAACGGTTGTCGAAATCTGATCGCCGCCAACCGCCGACATCAGAACAGCTTCAGCATCATTGATGGTTAGGCCATAGCGGGCGAGTTCATCCCGCTTAAGATCAAAATCGAGAAAATATCCGCCACTCGTGCGTTCCGCGAAAACACTCGTAGTTCCAGAAACGTTCTTCAGCGCCGCTTCAATCTGTTGACCGACCTGCTGAATCTGTCCGAGATCCGACCCCAGAACCTTGATACCAAGCGGTGTGCGGATGCCAGTGGACAGCATGTCCGTGCGAGCCTTGATCGGCATGGTCCAGGCATTCGATATGCCAGGTATTTGCAGCGCCTCGTTCAGTCCGCCGGGTCCGTAGATTAGTTCCTGCGTTGACCGGTGATCCGGCCAGAACCTTCGTAGCACACTCTGAAGCCAGCGTGGTGCGGACTTCGAATACCAACGATCTACTTTCGGCCACTGGTCTTGTGGCTTGAGGACAATAGTGGTTTCCATCATCGAATACGGAGCAGGATCAGTTGAAGTTTCCGCTCTGCCTGCCTTGCCAAAAACACGCTCCACTTCAGGAAATCCGGCGATGATCTTGTCCTGGGTCTGAAGCGCGCGTGTTGCCTCGGCGACCGAGATTCCCGGGAGGGTAGATGGCATATAGAGGAGAGCGCCCTCGTCAAGCGGAGGCATGAATTCCGAACCTAGCTTGAAGTAAACCGGAATGCTTAGTCCCATGACCAGCAAAGCCCCGCAGATCGTCAACCATTTGTGATCAAGGACAAACTCGACGACCGGGTGATAAACCTTCATCATCGGCTTGCTGATGGGGTGGTTCTCTTCGCTGTGAATCTTTCCTACAAAGATCGCATTGATGGTCTTTGCAAGCCATCGAGGGCGGAAGGTAAAGCCGTCCGTGCGCGAAAAGAGGAAGCGCATCGCTGCGGGAGCTAATGTAATCGCCAACACCGCCGCAATCGCCATAGAGAAATTTTTGGTGAAAGCAAGAGGCTTGAAGAGGCGGCCTTCCTGCCCTTCCAGAGTGAAGACTGGCAAGAAACCCACGGCAATAACCAGCAAAGCGAAAAACGAAGGCCCGCCAACCTCTTTCACCGCAGCAATCACGACAGCATGAGATGGTCCTGGGCGACCTTCCGCTTCCCAGTGCTCGAGCTTTTTGTGCGTCTGCTCAACCATTACAACCGATGCGTCAACCAATGCGCCAATGGCAACGGCAATGCCTCCAAGTGACATGATGTTTGCTGTCATTCCCATCCATTGCATGGGAATGAAGGCTAGAATCACGGTAACTGGAATCGTAATGATCGGCACAATCGCGCTGCGCAAGTCCCAAAGGAAGATCATGATCACAATGCTTACAATGACTAGTTCTTCGATCAGGGTGTGGCGAAGGTTATCGATCGCCCGGTCAATCAGCTCAGAGCGATCATAGGTAGTTACTAACTTCACGCCTGCTGGCAAAGTGGACTTCAGACTGTTCAGCTTTTCTTTAGTGCGTTCGATTACCTTCTGCGCGTTTTCTCCATAGCGCATGATGACCACACCGCCGACTGCTTCCCCCTTGCCATCCAACTCGCCGACGCCTCTGCGCATGTCGGGACCAAATGTGACGGTGGCCACGTCGCTGACGAGCACTGGGGTTCCGGTCTGCGGATTGACCATGATGACGGTCTTTCCAATGTCATCCAGAGAACGGATATACCCGCGACCTCGCACCATGTACTCTCGCCCGGTGAACTCGACAAGTCTTCCACCAACGTCATTGTTGGACTTTTGTACCGCGTTGATGACCGTGTCGATGGGAATCTTGTAGGCAAGCAATTTGTTGGGATCGACATTTACTTGATACTGCCGTACAAAGCCGCCAACGGGAGCCACTTCCGCAACACCGGGAACAGTTTGCAGCGCGTAGCGCAGATACCAATCCTGATAGGACCTCAATTGGTCGATGCTGTATTTTCCGGTTGTGTCAACAAGGGCGTACTGATAGACCCAGCCGACAGAGGTCACATCCTTTGCTAACTCCACGTCTACCCCCTTGGGCAGTCGTGGAGTAACGGAGTTCAAATATTCGAGCGTACGGGATCGCGCCCAATAGATATCCGTTCCTTCATCAAAGATGATGTAGATGTAGGAATAGCCGAAATCTGAGAAGGCGCGAATGTCCTTAACCTTCGGCAGTCCGAGCAACGCGGAAGCGATAGGGTACGAGACCTGATCTTCCATGATGTCTGGGCTGCGATCCCACTTGGCATAGACGATCACCTGCGTGTCCGACAGATCCGGAATCGCGTCAAGCTTCGTATTCCTCATCGCGTTCCATCCAAGCACGATGGCCACGGCAACAAAAAGGAAGATCAGAAACCTGTTCTTGTCGCTGAAGTCGATCATCTTATTCATCATGGCCTCATACCTCCCATGGAGCTCTTCAGCTTACTTTCCGAATCAATCAGGAAGTTTCCGGACACAACGATTGTTTCGCCGACTTTCAGTCCTGCAAGAATCACGGCGTTCCCATCTACAACCGGACCCATAGTTACTTTGCGCGGTTCAAAGATTCCACCGCTGTGAACCACAAAGACATGCTGTTCCATTCCTGAGTTAAGAACGGCCTCCTGAGGCACAATAATTTTCGTCCCGTAATTCACGTGTAACTGCGCATCCGCGAACATCTGCGGCTTCAAGGCAAAACCTGGATTGGGAATTTGCACGCGAACTTTGACAGTGCGCGTTTGCGGATCGACTGTTGGATAGATGAATGAAATGGTTCCCGTGTAAGTCTTGCCTGGGTAGTAGCTCAGGGAAAATGAAATCCGCTGACCAAGATGGACGAAGGGAACCTCGTATTCGTAAATGTCCGCATTAGCCCACACCGTGGATAAATCGGAGACCGTGTACAATTCAGTGTCAGGTGTAACCGAGGTCTGCGGAAACGCCTTGCGGTCAGTTACGAACCCGGTAATCGGCGAGTAAAAGGTGAGATTCTTATTGACCTTTCCGGTCGCATCGAGTTTTCTGATCTGTTCATCCGATATATCCCATAACTTCAGGCGCTGGCGTGCCGACTGCAAAAGGGACTGTGCCCCATCTGCTACTTCCTGAAACGGAGCACTGGCGAGCGTGTTATTTCCACGCTTGGCAATGAGATATTCCTCCTGCGTGGAGACCAGATCGGGGCTGTAGAGCGTAAAAAGCGGTTGGCCTTTTTTGATGAACTGCCCGATGAAATCGACATATACCTTGTCGATAAAACCCGCCACCTTGACATGAATATGAGCGATTCTGGTTTCGTCAACGACGATTTGAGCGGTGGTGCGAATATCACGGACCAAGGGTTTACGCTCAACAATCGATGTTCGAACTCCCGCGAGCGCCTGCTTATCCGGCGAAATTACCACGGTTCCTGTTGGCATCTTTGTTATGCTCTGGTCATCCGCATACTTAGGGACAAGCGTCATTCCGCAGTCGGGAGCAATCCCCGGTTTGTCCGCTTTGTAAGCCGGATGCATCGGGTCATACCAATAAAGGATCTTGCGCTCTGATGAAGCAGACTCCTTCGACATTCCCGGCATGTCGGATGAGCCAGAATTGCTCGTCTGCCCTGTAGGCGATGCCGTCTGTTCCGCATACTGCGGAACAAGGTCCATGCCATCCGGCGCTTTACCGGGCTGGTTATAATGATGCTGCGGATTCATGGCATCGTACCAATAGAGTGGCTTACGCTCGCCCGCTGCACTTTGTGATGCAGACGAATGGTCTCCACGCTGGCCGAACCAATGGTGAGCAGCGGCGGCATAGATGATCCCAAGCGTTAAAACGATCAAGATCCCGAGAATGATTTTCTTTAATGAGCGGGTCATAGCATTACGCTCCTCTGTGCTCTGGAAAGAAAGCTGATGGGTGCAGCAGCAGATGCAGCCGCAAATTCTTTACCTGACCTCGGATTGTGAGTGAATTCGGGCATCTACTTTTCTCCATTCGCGGATTGTGTATCCGGCATTGGGGTTGTAGAGATCGTCGAGCCAGTCATATCTGAACCAGTAAGGCTCTCGATTCGCGCCAGGGCCGTTTGGTAGTCAGCCAGTTGTCGGTAATAATCCGTCTCGTAATCCAGAAGCGTCGTAAAATTCGCCAGTAGCGAAATGAAATCGACGTTACCAACCTGATAGGAGGCCATAGAAGATTCGAGTGCGAGCGACGATTGAGGGACCACGGCCTTTGAGTAAAGAGACAGCAACCGTTCCGCGGCTTTTGCCGCCAGATATTGCTGCTTCAACTCGAACCTAACTTCATTCAGCCGGTTGTCGCGCATCTTTTCGGCACTAATCAGCTCTTCGCTGGCTTCAGCAACACCTTGACGCTGCTTGCTTTTGTAGAAGACCGGAATACTTACACTAACCGTGACGCCATTCATGTCTGGCATGGCCGAGCGCTGCTGATACATATAGCTGACGCCAATGTCGGGCCTGTATTCTTTCTGCGCAAGCGCAACGCCCAAGTGTCCACGTTCAACCATCCGTTGATTCTTTAGGACAACTGTATCGTTGCTTGCTGCAAGCGCATACAACTCGTCAAGAGATCGATTGACAGGGATCTGATCTACGTCCGCGGCAGGAGGCAATAGCGATTCTGGAGAACGAACCAGATAGGCATTAATCCGAGCCTGTGCCGTTGCCCGCTGCTGTTCGAGCGTCGTGAGCTTTTCAATCAGCAGGGATATCTCTATCTGAGACCGCAGCACATCGGCCTGCATAGCCTTTCCAGCGCGGTAGCGCGCTTCGGCAATCTTAGAAATCTTTTCGAGGAGCTCCTTGTTTCGTTTTGCTGTTTGAAGGGCCTTGTCAAAGTAAAAGTAGTCATAATATGCACTCTTCACCTCGACTTCCACTCTCCGTTGCACAGCCTCGTAGTCAGCCTGCGCCGCATCAACTTCCTTACTTGCGATCTCTCCTCGCAGTTTCAACTTCCCCGGATAGGGAAACTGTTCAGTGACGGTCACGTTTCGGTTACTTGACGAATCGCCCTGTTGCAGGCTGAACGGAGTGATATTGCCCGCCCATCCAACCGCAACCATAGGATCAGGCAGCGCCCTCGTCTGCGGTACGCGTCGCTTTAACGCATTGACCGCGTGCAGTGCACTTTGTGCTTCGGGATTCTTGCTGAGAGCTTCTCGTATAACATCGCCAAGTATTAGTTGTGGCCGCGCGGTTGATTGGTCCGTCGCGGAAAGCTGCGGAGTTTCAGCAGGGTTTTGAATCGAGTCGCCGTTTTGAGCCCATGGCACGCAAGGGAATATTACAAGCGATGCGAACAAGAATCCGCTACGGTGAATGCAAAAAATATTCATTCCCTCCCTCCTTGCAGGTGTTCTTCCGCGTTGCCGGGGGATTGAGTAATCGGCCTCTGTCCATGCTGGAGCGAATCTTGAGCATCCACTGCATCTACCAGGCGATAGAACAGACCTTGCGGAAGTGGCGCCTTCAGGTCGAAGGTATAAGTGTCGCGGTATCCGAATACAAGCAGATGGTAGGGGTCCGGATCAGATAGGGTCTGAAGATCGGCCCACCTCCAGCTCCGGCTATCACCGCGAACATCGGTAACATAACCGATTCCGTTATCCGAAAATCGCAGAGTGCCGTTTGTTCCGCCCGTGAGCGTCCGGTGATGGGCCGGAATATCGATGCCCTTTGACGCTGGGTCAGGAACAGCATTTTGTGAAGGTCTCCAAACTCTGGTAGATAGCTCAGCGGCAATTTCAGGAGGAACAGCCCGCTCCAGATCAAACCGAAGATGCTGCATTCCAGGTAGACGATGTTCGCGATTCTGGAATGTTTCGATGACTAACTTGCGAGGAGAGAGAAAGAAAGTTTGAACTTCCACAAAAGGCAATTTGAAGAAGCGATCTTTCGTGGAGCGGAATTCAAATCCTTCCTCACCAATCTTGAGCGCGCCTTTCTCTGTTCTGATCGTTCCACGCAATCTCGCAGGCGACTCCCAGGATAAGACCTTTCGTTCGGAGATACTTTGATTGATTTCTCCTACATTTTGTGCAACCGCCTTAAGAGGGCAACCCCACAAGCCGGAGAAAAGCATCAATGCCGGCAATGCAGATAACTTCAAACTGTTTTGACTCATCATGAATCTGCCTCTTCAACTCAGATTGAAAAACGAGTGGAAATGCACCTGCGCTGACTTATAGCCTCAAGGGCCTTTTGAAAGGCTGGCTAAATAATCGCCAAATGCCAGCCAGCTCTTTCCTCAAAGACAGATTGCTGCGTACTCTCAGACAAAAATCCCAGATATGCATTGCACCGGATCCGAACCTTAGTCTCGCCGGATTATGCGAGCACGGGTTATCTCCAGAAAGACCAGTGAAATCGCAAAGATGCCAGTAGATTTCATGGGATTCCCATGGTCTAAAAATGCGCGCACAGACCTATCGGTCTGAGGGATTTTAGACGCAGGGAGGCACTAAACTAGAAATGTGCAGAGGAAGGCGTGCAGAGGAGAATGCTGTAATTTTCCCAATTGCGAAATATCTTTGTCAGAGGAAAGAATCGACGCAGGAAGAGTTCCTGCTACGTCGTTCACTTCCTGAAGCACGATAGTGCTATCACTGGAAGCACTCGACAAAGAAAGATTCTGGACGGGCGCTGAATCCGTCGGAGCGACCTTGCAGCGGCACGGGTTACTCGACTGTGCGGACGCTGATCCGCGCATGGAATCAGCAGTATGCCCCTGCGCCATGCAGCAAGTGCAGACATGCGGTGTGGCAGCTTGAGCACACATGGGAGACGCGATGCCGGGAACTCCTGCCAAAACTAGCAGAAGCGAAAGCAGCACGACCTTGGAGAAGCGTCCCATGGTCCTTTTGTATACCACATGCGCCGATATTTTACAAAAAACATACTATATCTCGACATCAAATTCTCGGCATCGGGTAGGCCCATGCCGGCGCAAACATCGCGCGGACGGAGATGATGTATTCCCTAACTCGTCTATCTTTTAAATTTTTGAACCACACTCAAGATCTCGGCCGTTTCTTTTCGCGCGTTGCGGACCACCAGGATACTCGCTACCCAGCTATTCAAACTCACGCCCTCGGTTTCTGCCTCCTCGGCTAACTCCCGATACAAGCTTTTGGCGATACGAAGCACAAACCTGCCGCTGTATTGCGACGTTTCTTTAATAAGACGGGCCAAGTTTCAGACGCTAGAACAAAGGGCACTCGAAAGAGCGCCCTTTGAACTGACAACTGACTACTAACCACTGCCTACTATTCTTCTTCTTCCTCGACGGGCCGCTTAGCGTTGGCGAGGATTTTTTCGGCGACTAGTTGCGGAACGATTTCGTAGTGGCCGACTTCCATGCGGTAGCTGCCTTTGCCCTGGGTCATCGAGGTGAGCTGCGTGCCGTAGGTGAGCATTTCGGCCATGGGCACCTCGGCGTTGATTACCGTCGAGCGGCCTTTGGAGTCCATGCCGTGCACACGTCCGCGGCGGGCGTTCAAATCGCCCATCAGCGTGCCGGCGAATTCTTCTGGCGCTTCGACGACGACCTTCATGACCGGCTCGAGCAGACATGGCTTGCACTGCTCCATACATTTGCGGAAGGCGATGCGGCCGGCGGTTTTGAAGGAGAGCTCGTTCGAATCGACCTCGTGGTAGCTGCCGTCGAAGAGCGTCGCTTTGAAATCGACCACCGGGTAGCCGGCCAGATAGCCGCGCGCCGCCGATTCGACGATGCCTTTTTCCACGGCCGGAATGAAGCCGCGGGGAATGGCGCCGCCGAAGATGTCGTTGACGAACTCGAAGCCGCCGCCGCGCGGCATCGGCTCCATGCGGATTTTGCAGTCACCAAACTGGCCGTGGCCGCCGGACTGCTTTTTGTGCCGCCCCTGGGCCTCGGCCTTGCCGCGAATGGTTTCGCGGTAGGGAACCTTGGGCGACTTGAGGGTGACTTCGGCGTGGTAGCGTTTTTTGAGCCGGCTGACGATGGACTCGATGTGCTGCTGGCCGGCGCCGGCGATCAAAAACTCGTTGGTCTGCGGATCGCGGTAGAAGTGGATCAGCAGATCCTCTTCCATGAGCTTGTGGATGGCCGGGGCGAGCTTGTCTTCGTCGGCGCGGGTCTTGGGCTCGATGGCGTAGGTCATGGCCGGCTCGGGCAGCTCCGGCAGCGGGACGGCGATCTCGGCGCCCTTCTGGCCCAGCGCGTCGCCGGTCAGTGTGTCACGCAGCTTGGCCACCGCGCCCAGGTCGCCGGCGTGCAGCTCGGGAACTTCGATGGCCTTGCGGCCCTGCATGACGCTCAGGTGCACGAGCTTTTCCTGGCCGTGGCGATTGTAGTTTTCCAGCGTGACGTCGTTTTTGATGATTCCGCTTAAAACTTTAAAAAAAGTGATGCGGCCGGCGAAGGGGTCGGACATGGTCTTAAAGACCAGCACGGTGGCCGGCTCGCTGTCGGCGATCTTGCGTTCGATGTCGGCCGGCTCGGTGCCCGCGGCCACAATGGTTTTGCCTGCGATGGGGGCGCGCTCGGTCGGCGCGGGAGCGTAAGCCTTGATGAAGTCGAGCAGGCGATCGAGGCCGATGTTGGCCAGCCCGCTCGAAAACAGCACCGGGAAGATGCGGTCTTCGCGAATGGCTTCATGCAGCGCGGCGATCAGGTGCTCGGGGGCCAGCGTGCCCTTGTCGAAGAACTCTTCCAGCAACTCGTCTTTGCCTTCGGCAACCAGCTCGATCAGCGCTTCATGGCGCATTTTTGCATCGGCGGCCAGGGAGGCGGGAATTTCAGCCGAAATTTTGCCGCGACCGTCGCCGGCCGGCGTGTAGGAGTAGGAGTGCATGGTCACCAGATCGACGATGCCGTGAAAGCCCTGCGCGTCGGAGATGGGCAACTGGATGGGCACGCAGTTGCGTCCCCAGCGCTCGTTCAGGTCGTCGAGCAGGGCGTTGAGCCCGCCGTTGCCGCCGGCCTTGGGGTTGTCCATCTGGTTGATGAGAACGATGCGGGGCAGACCGGCCTCTTCGGCAAAGCGCCAAACGCGCTCGGTAACCGGAGCGATACCGGACTGGGCGTTGACGACGACGACGGCCGACTCGGCGGGAAAGAGGGCGGCGCGGGCCTCGTGCGTGAACATATGAAAGCCGGGAGTATCGATGAGATTGATTTTCGCGCCATCCCATTCGGCGAAGGCGACGGCATTCTGCATGGTGATGCCGCGGGCGATCTCTTCCTCGTCGTAGGCGGTAACGGCCGTGCCGTCCTGCACGCGGCCCTGCGTGGGCGTCATGTTGGCGGCATGCAGCAGAGCGGCAATGAGCGTGGTTTTGCCGCTGTGCGCATGCCCCACTACAGCTACGTTGCGAATCTCACTTCCCTGGTAAATTTTCATAGAATTCTCCTTGGATACTGGGGGGCTTGGCGGGGTTTCCGCCAAAAATGGGGTGAGCTGGGGGAGGAAACAGAGATGAAGCGAAGACGCCGTCGATAGCGTCCAAGGCGCCGGATTGCCGGAAGCAAGCTCCCGGTCTGCCGTCTTCCTCATCCATACGAGGATCTTTCACGGCGCGGCGGAGGGGGGCCAATCGCATCCGTCGCGAGCCTTTTTCCAGAACACCGGATGCTATCACAGCCAGAGTGTGAACGTCTCGTGACGAAGAGTAGAAAAAACAGATAAAACAGACCAAAGCTTTTCAGCGGAAGCAGCGAGGCCGCCGGGGACGGTCAATATATATATGTATAGGGCCGGAAACGGCTGTGCGGGGACTGGGAGATGGCAGCCGTTTCGACTGTCGCGTCTCTCATCGTGCGGAGCCACGGCATGCAATTCAGTTTTTTTGCCGCGCCATATCCACCTCTTACTAAGGCTCCTGGCGGCGTTTACCGTCCCCCAGGGGCGGCACGCTCAATTGACGCTGGATTAGGGAGGTTGCTACACTCATGGGCATAGCTTCCTGCGCGGATTCCAGCAGTGAGTCGCGGCCGCCATCCTAGCAAGCCGTTGCCTGCCGGCGTTTCCCAAGGAGACCCATCGCGTTTCTACCCCGAGCAATCGCGAGGGGGGCAATGTCTCTTGTGGAAGGCGCTACCGGCGCGTCAAATGGCGCGAGGCAAGTCAATGGGCAAAAGGGGATGACCGTCATGCGGAGATGCGTTGCAGAGGCATACAGTCCCGGAGCTGGCTGGAATGGCAAACGTCCTCAATCCCGAAACCGAGAGTACAACCCTGAACACCGAATTGGAAACCCCAGTCGTTGAACCTGCGACGGAGCAAGTGCAGCCGTTGCCCGAATCCACGTCCACCCAAGAGTCACCTGCTGTTGTTGCAGCCCCCTCGTTGGACGCCGATGCCTTAACCGAGCCTCTACCCGAGGCTGCGCCCCAAACCACCGCCGAGCCGCCCGTGGCTCCGGAACCTCCGGCCGTCCCCGCAGCTCAAGCCGAGCCGCCCGTGACTCCGGAATCTCCGGTTGACCCCGCAGTTCAAGCAGAGTCGCCCGTGGCTCCGGAACCTCCGGTTGCCACCGCAGCTCAAGCAGAGTCGCCCGTGGCCCCGGAATCTCCGGTTGCCCCCGCAGCTCAAGCTGAGCCGCACGCTACCGCTTCTCATGAAGCCACCGCGCCCGAGTCTGCTGAAGATTTCTCCTCTGCCCTTGCCGCTTTTGAACGCGAGCAGGCCGCCGAGGCTGCTGCCGTCGAGGCCTACGGAGACAAAATTGTCACCGGCAAGGTCATCGAGCAGCGGGAAAAGTATCTGGTGGTTGATGTCGGCCTGAAGTCCGAAGGGCTGGTTCCGCTTGAACAGGTCGTCGATCACACCGGCGCTGTCAAGTTCCAGCCTGGCGACGAGATCGAGGTCGTTATCGAGCGCGAGGAGCCAGAGGGTGGCTACTTGGTCAGCTACGAGCGCGCTCAGCGTCTGCGCGTTTGGGATTCGATCGAGAAAGCGGCCAACGAGAAGACCCCTATCACCGGTACGGTGGTCAGCCGCGTCAAGGGCGGTTTGACTGTCGATATCGGCATGAAGGCCTTCTTGCCCGGTTCGCAACTGGAGATTCGCCCGGTTCGCAACTTGGACGCCTACATCGGCCAGCCGATCGAAGTCCGCGTCATCAAGCTGAACAAGAAGCGCGGCAACGTGGTCGTCAGCCGTAAGGAGATTCTCGAAGAGGAGCTGAACGCCAAGCGTTCGGCCACCATGGAGCATCTGGCCGAGGGTTCGGTATTGACCGGCACGGTCAAGAATCTGACCGATTATGGCGCGTTTGTAGATCTGGGTGGAATCGACGGTCTGCTGCACATCACCGACATGAGCTGGGGGCGGTTGACCCATCCTCGCGATCTGGTGAACGTCGGCGACGAGATTCAGGTCAAGGTTCTCAAATTCGATAAAGAAAAGCAGCGGGTTTCGCTGGGCTTCAAGCAGTTGACGCCCGATCCGTGGCTCGACGCCGCAGAACGCTATCCGGTCGGCGCCAAGGTTCACGGCCGCGTGCTTTCGGTTACCGATTACGGCGCGTTTGTCGAGCTCGAACAGGGCATCGAGGGCTTGGTTCACCTCTCCGAGATGACCTGGTCCAAGCGGCTCAAGCACCCCTCCAAGTTGGTCAAACCCAATGACGAGGTCGATACCGTTGTGCTGGCCGTCAATCCTACTGACCGGCGCATCTCCCTGGGCATGAAGCAGCTTTTGGAAAACCCCTGGGAAAATCTGCCGGAGAAGTATCCGGTGGGCACGGTGGTCGAGGGCCGGGTGCGCAACCTGACCGACTTCGGCGCTTTCATCGAGATCGAAGACGGCATCGACGGATTGGTTCACGTCAGCAATTTGAGCTGGACCAAGCGCGTCAAGCATCCGTCGGAGATCGTCAAGAAGGGTGAAAAGGTCAAGGCTGTCGTTCTCGGCGTCGAGCCGCAGAACCGCCGGCTTTCGCTGGGCATCAAGCAGCTCCAGCCCGACGTTTGGGAGAGCTTCTTCGCCACCCATCGCGTGGGTGACGTGGTGCACGGCAAGATCCTACGTACGGCGCAGTTCGGCGCTTTTGTTGAAATCGCCGAGGGCGTCGAAGGCCTCTGCCACATCTCCGAGGCTGGCGATTCGGTCGATGGTCATTCTCCGCTCGAACAGGGCTTGGAGAACGAATTCAAGATCATCAAGATCAACGTCGAGGAGAAGAAGGTGGGCCTCAGCCTGCGCGCGGTCACCGGCCAGGAAGCCAGCCGCGAAACCGTCGAGAACTACAAGGCGGAGAGCCACAAGCACCCCGTCTCCAGTTCCACCACTACGCTGGGCGATCTGGTCAACTGGCGCAAGGGCGAGCGGTAAGTCTCCCGTACCTTACAAAAACGCTTATCAACCAAAACAGCCGCCCTCCGGGGCGGCTGTTTTGCGTTACGGAACCCATTTTGCAATCCCCCTGCGCGGGGGAAAGGCTTTGCTCGGGCCGTTTAACCTGTGCAAAGCATCCAAGCTGGCAAAGCATCCAAGCTGGCGCCAAAGCATCCAAACTGTTTTAGCTGGGCTGGATTGAATGCCCCGATATGAGACACATCGGCGGCTTCGGTAAAAAATTTAGAGGGGTGGGTATTTGCGCTACGCTTCTGTTTGCAACCGACGCAATACCAGCACGATACCCAGTGCCGAAAGTACGCTGACAAGCGCGAAGAGAAAAACACTGGCATAGCCAAAAAAGCCGATCAGCGCGCCAGCGATCGGACCGACCAGGAAAAACGAGACATCGGAGAAGGCGGTGTAAACGCCCAGTGCGGTGCCGCGATTGAACTCCGGTACGCGCTTGACCGCCTCGACGCCGATGGCCGGGAAGGTCAGCGAGAAGCCCAGACCGCTGATGACCGCGCCGAGAGAGGCCATCCACGGTCCCGCGGCCAGCCACAGCAACAACATACCGATGCTGTTGACGAACAGCGAGACGATGGCCACCGGATAACCGCCGTAGCGGTCGATGGTGTGGATGAACAGCACGCGCACGGCAATGAAGCCGATGCCGAAGGCGGTCAGGCAGAAGGCCGCGCCGTTCCAGTGCTGATGAGCGTAAAACAGGGTCACGAAGGTGGCCAGCACGCTATAGCTGACTCCGCCCAGCGCCAGCCCCATGCCATGCGGCGCTACGCGCCAGGCGACGCGCGCAAAGGGCATCTCCTCGCCTGGTTTAACGGTGACCGGCGCCTTGCGCCAGGCGATCACAAAGCTGATGGCGCCGATCAGGATCGTCAGAATGCCGATCGAGGACAGTCCCCATTGCTGCGCCAGAACCACGCCCAACGGCGCGGCAATGGCCATGCCGCCGTAGGTGCTGATGCCGTTCAGGCCGATGACGCGAGCCGTGTATTCGGGACCGGCCGCCGTGATACCCCATAGCGTCGATCCGGTCGATCCCAGGCTTTCACCCACGCCGATCGCCAACCGGCTCAGGATCAGAACCGCGAAGCTCAGCCAGCGGATGTCGTGCAAGGTCGCCGCGCCCACCACCAGCGCGCCGCTGGCCGTGCAGCAGGCCATTCCCCACAGTACGGAAACCTTCGCGCCCTTGTGGTCGGAGATACGCCCGGCCCAGGGCCGGCTCGCCAGCGTGGCCACGTACTGAATGCTGATCGCCAACCCGGCCAGCATCGCGCTGTAGCCCATTTGCAGGTGCACGAAGGGCGGCAACACGGCCAGCGGTAGGCCGATCGAGACGTAACAGATGAAGGTGAAATAGACGTAGCTCGCTAAATGCCAGGTTCCGCCCCGTGGCTCGTCTTGATCGGGAATCGAAAGATTGGCATGGGCTGAAGTTGGCATGGTTTATTAGGAGATCGGCGACCGGAAAATCTTTTCCTAGTATAGCGAAATGGAGTTCCTCCGCGGCGCGAGTAAATTCGCGGCGACAGGGCTAGCGCGCGTAGGCAAAGCAGGCGCGCGGCGCGGGCGTTACTTGACGCGGCAAGCGGAAAAGCTCGCAACGGAGGGAGGCGGGGGATTTATCCATAAGAGCCAAGATACGTCGGCTTGACGCCGATGACCGGCATTCTAGATTGGAATGTAGAAACGGGTTTCTCGATAACGGCTTTCAGTTTGCGGCCAGCCGCTCGGAATTTGGACATATGGGTCAAGATCGGCCTAGACAGTTGACTCGGTCTATTCGTTCTAGTGGAGTTCGCATCTCGGCCTGCCCTTGGAGACAGAACCAATCAACTTCTATGAATCGCCTCATTGGCCGTTAGGCTATTTCAGCCCTTTGCTATAGATCGCCCAAATCCCAAATGCCGCGAGTGTAATCGCGGCAGCGCGGTTCAACAAGAAACCTCGGATCTCAATAAATCTGGCTGCCCATGACGAAGCCGCACTGAGAATGATCCACCAAAGCATCGACCCCGCAAAGATTCCGGCAACAAGCCATTCGGGCGTTTGGCTACCAGAACTCGCAATCAAAGCTGCAAAAGACAAAATTGTCATTGGGTTCGAAAGCGTCAGAAGAAACGTTGTTGCGAAATTTCGCAGTGGATGCTCTTGGGGCAGATTATGCGTCTCCTGTGGAGGCAGCTCCTGCCAGGACTTCCACGCAAGCCACAGCAGAAGCAAGCCACCAACAACCGCGATAGGACGCGAATATGCAGATGTAAGACGTACTCCAGCCGACGCAGCAAGACCGTAACATAGATCGGCCAGAGCCGCCCCCATTCCGCAGACCAACCCGGTTCTGAATCCCCATTTGAGTGATTTCTTCAATACCAAAGTGCCGATCGGCCCTACTGGAGCCGCAATGCAGAAACCCAACCAGATGCCTTTTGCAACAGATTCGATCATGGACCTTATGGTAGGATTGCCAGTTTAAGTAAGAAATAGTAGTTCTAAAACATGTTGCATGAAATTCAATTGAATCGAAAGTAGAATAGCAAAATGAGATTTGATCCGAAGAGTAAGATCGACGCAACGGACTGGACTCTTTTGGAACTGCTTCAAGAGGATGCTCGGCTAACATTTGCGGAACTCGGCCGAAAGTTGAAGCTCTCAGCACCGGCCGTTGCTGAGCGAATGAAGCGTCTGGAAGAACGCGGAACGATTCGTGGTTACCGGGCGGAACTCAATCTCTCGGCGCTCGGGCGTCCATTGCATGTGTATCTTCGCGTAATAGTGCAGCCGAAGGACTATATACGGTTCAAGAAGAAAATCCAGTCGTCAGATGAGATTTTCGAGTGCCATCATGTGACCGGAGCCGAATCATTCATCCTGAGGGCAGCTATTACGGATGTCTCCGCCTTGGAAGCCCTGATTCAGCAACTGACAGTCTATGGACCTACAACTACCTCGGTGATTCTCTCTACTACGTTAGACAGGAGACACTTCGTGCCGGTGCAACAGAGAAACTAACAGAGATTATCACCGCCAATCTTACAAATTCGAATGAGCAGCGGAATCGACTCGGTTCATGGAAATTCACCAACGCACCCAGCGAACCCTCCGGGGAAAATAGGGGAATCCATTCTTCCAAATTACAGGCTAACTAAAGGCAATTTTCTCTTACCTTAGCGATTATGGGGGATTTATCCCCCGCGCAAAGCCCGGCAAAATCCACGCGGGCTTCGGCCCTGGAAAGTTATATTGCGCGAATCCTCCAAACATTTGACCTGTTTTCGCGGCAGGTCATTCTGTGGGCCGGTCTGAAAATTGGCGGCGCGATTCGTACGAAACGCGAACCATCTTCCGGTTCGCGCAAACAGGCCGGCGGTCGATGTGCGCTCTACACTGGAAGAGATGGCGGGCTTTCACATCGAGCATTTTGGCTGCCGCGCCGCGCGCGCCGACGGCGAGGCGCTGGCGCACCGTCTGCGCGGGCAGGGGCTGGCGGAAGCCCAGGCCGAGGCCGCCGATCTGGTCGTGGTCAACACGTGCAGCGTGACCGCCGAAGCCGATCGCGCGGCCCGCGCCTTCATTCGCCGCGCCCACCGGCGGAATCCGGCGGCCAAGATCGTCGTCACCGGCTGTTACGCCCAGCGCGCGCCAGCGGAGATTGCCGAAATCTCCGGCGTTGCGGCCGTTGTCGGCAACAGCCACAAGGCGCTGGCTTCACGCATCGCGCTCGATCTGATCCAGATTGCGCCCACAGCCGCCCCACCGCAGGTGGCTTGCGATTGCAGCGACACTTCGGCGGCGCAAGCCGTGGCTGCCCCACCGCAGGTGGATCGTGATCGCAGCAACACTCCGGCGGCGCAAGCCGCATCTGCCCCACCGCAGGTGGTGGTTTGGGCCGACGAGCGTTTCGCGCATTCGTTTATCGAAGAGTTGCCGCTGGCCTCCGGCAGGCAAACGCGTCCCAGCTTCAAGATTCAGGAGGGCTGCGGCAATCATTGCTCGTTTTGCGTGATTCCGCAGACGCGCGGTCCTTCACAGAGCCTGCCGGCGGCGGCTGTGCTGCGGCAGGTAGAAAAATTTGTCGCCGCCGGCGGCAACGAACTGGTTCTCTCCGGCATTAATCTCGGCCGTTGGGGGCGCGATTTGCAACCGGGGCCGGGTGAGCCGGCGCGGCTGTCGGAGCTGGCCCGGGCCATCATCGAGCGCACCGCCCTGCCGCGTCTGCGCCTCAGCTCCGTGGAGCCGATGGATTGGGACGGCGATCTGCTGGCGCTTTTGCGCCAGTACGGCGGCACGCGGCTGGCCCGCCACGCGCATCTACCCTTGCAGTCGGGTTCCGACGCCGTGCTGCGCCGTATGCATCGTCGCTACCGGCCCTGGCACTATGCCGAAAAGCTCTCTTCGCTGCTGGCCGCTGCCGGGCCGGCGTTAACTTTGGGCGCAGACGTGATGGTGGGCTTTCCCGGCGAAACCGACCGCGAGTTCGAGGAGACGCTCGAATTTTTGCGCGCGCTGCCCTTCGGCTATCTGCATCTGTTTCCTTTTTCGCCGCGGCCGCGGACCCGCGCTTGGGCGCTGCACGCGATCGCGCCGGTTGCGCTCGCCGCGGTTGAGGAGCGCATGGCCGCGCTGCGCGCTCTGGCGGCGGAAAAGCTGCGCGTTCACCGCCTGCAATTTGCCGGCGACGCGCTGCCCGCCATTACGCTGCGCACGCCGCCCGCGTTAGCCGCGCGCAAACGCACCGCCGCCGTAACCGAAAACAACCTTCCGGTTGAGCTCGACGGCAACCTGCCCGCCAACCAGATGATTGAGGTCGCGGTTCGCGGACTGACGCCCGAGAACGCGCTTGAAGCCGCGCTCCGGTGAGCCGTGCAGGGTTTTCTTCGCAGCTTTAACCGCGCCACAACATTCGACAGGTAGTCTTAACGCACCGGTTTGGAATGGATTCGGCGTTTTGCGGAGTTCATTCCGGGCATGGGGCGCGAATTTCTTCCGGGAACCCTTTGTTCATGGAGGCTGGCGCAATGCTATACTCAGGGTGCGCTGGCCCTCGCCGCGGAGCTTTGGAATTGAGTCGAAGCCGGGCAGGCGCCACTTTTGGAGGAGCGCCATCGCATTCGATAAACGTTCAGCAAAGTCTTTTACCCGCATCAACGAGCGGATTCGTGCCCGCGAAATCCGCGTCATCGACGAAAACGGAGAGCAGCTAGGTATTCTGCAACCCTTTGAAGCGATGCGTATTGCCCGCGAGCGCGGCCTCGATCTGGTCGAGGTTTCGCCCAACGCCGTACCCCCGGTCTGCCGTATTCAAGATTACGGCCGCTTTCTCTATGAAAAAGAGAAAAGCGAACGGGCCGCCCGTAAACGACAGAAAATCACCGCCCTCAAAGAGGTCAAGTTCTCGGTCACCGTCGACGAGCACGACTACCAGACAAAGAAAAACAAGGCGATGCACTTTTTGGCCGGCGGCGACAAGGTCAAGGCCAGTTTGCGCTTCCGCGGCCGCCAGATGGCTCACCGCGACTTGGGCTACAACATCATCAATCGGCTGATCCAAGACATTGGCAGCGTCGGCGTGGTCGAGTTCATGCCGCGCATGGAGGGCACCATCCTGCACGCCATTCTCGCCCCGTTCCGCAAGCAGGAACCGGCCAAGCCCAAACCCACATCCGTTCCTACCGCGCAGGCGAACTAGAGCAAATCTCTTGTAGGTGTAGAGTAGCCTTGAAGGGGCACGGCTTTAGCCGTGCCGTAAAAAGGCCCATCAATCGCGGGCTTTAGCCCCTGAGGGACGATTTTCTCCTCTATGCCATCAGGCGATTTGCTCTAGTCGATTTCAGGCGTAGCGAAGCGCGTTTGGCGCTTGCCGCTTGGATAGCAGTCTTTCCTGCCAGCTTCGCTTTCATGACGACGACCGCAATCTTTTTCCTGGTTGCGGCAACGGCGTTCTGTGTGGCAGAACTTGCGCGACTTGCCGGCGCTGGCGATCCGTTGCTTTTCGTTCACGGCGCGAAGCCGGAAAAGAAGCTCTGGTTGCTTGTCCAAACGAGCGCCAATGCCATAGAGAACAGCCGCGACATGTTTGCACATCTCCGCCCAGTCCGGGCAGCTACAAGAAAGTTCAATCTCCGAGGGTGACGGAAACTGGTTCCGACCGGGGGTTGGCACGTGGCACCACCAGCGCCTCATGGGTCGGGAACGCGAACAGCTCTCCCGGGCGGGGAGCGTTGGTTCGTGTCAATTTTTTGCGGAATCCGGTTCCGGTTCCACGCGCAGCAGCAGGTGGTCGTAGCCGACCACGCGGAGCCGTGCGCCGACAGGCATGGGCGCGGCGGCCTCTGCCTGCCAGATTTCGCCTTCGACCATTACGTGGCCCTGCGGGGCCAGCGGCTCCATCGCCGTGGCTGTACAGCCGATCATGGCGTCGGCGCCGATGCGCGACTTGCGCCGGCGCGCGCGCACCACCAGCCGCAATAGAAAAGCCGTAATCGCGCCAAAGGCGGCGCTGACGCTGATAGCCACAAGCGGGCTGATGCCCAGCTCGGGGATCGGCGCGGCGACCAGGGTGAGCATACCGAAGGCGAGGCAGACGATGCCGGTGATGGCAAGCGCGCCATGGCCGCCGATTTTGGCCTCGAGCACGAGCAGAACCAGCGCGGCGATGAGCAGCAGAACAGCCGTGTAGCGGATAGGCAGCAGATTGAGAGCGAAGATCGCCAGCAGCACCATCAGCGTGCCCAGCGCGCCGGGAACGATGGTACCGGGGGCATTGAATTCGAGATAGATCAGGAGCGCGCCACCGAGCAGAAAGAGCAGCGCGATGTTGGGATTGACGAGCCAGCCGAGGAGTTGGGCGCGCAGCGCGGGGCGGATCGTCTGGATGCGCGCGCCGGCCAGGTGGAGCGTCAGTTTGGAGCCGTCGATGCGCGTAACGACGCGGCCGTCGAGGGCATTGAGCAGCTCGGCGTCGCTACCGGCGACGCCGTCGATCAAGTGCTGATTGAGGGCCTCGTCGGCGGTGTAGGAGTGCGAGGATTCGACGGCGGCCTGGGCGGCGTCCGCATTGCGGTTGCGCTTGGTGACGTAGGAGCGCAAAAAAGCCTCGGCGTCGTTGGCGATCTTCTGGCTCATGACGGCGTCGGGTTGAGCGCCGAACTCGATTACGGGATGAGCCGCGCCGGCGTTGGTCCCTGGGGCCATGGCGGCGAGGTCGGCCGCCTCAAGCAGAAAGAAGCCGGCGGAACCGGCGCGCGCACCGGAAGGAGCGACGTAGACAATTACGGGAACACGAGAGGCCAGCATCGCGCCGACCATCGAACGGGTGGAATCGAGCAGGCCGCCGGGCGTGTCAAGCTCGACGAGCAATGCGCTGGCGCCGTCGGAGTTGGCCCGAGCCAGGGCGCGGGAGAGCTCGCCGGCGCTGACCGGTTGAATCGTGTCGTCGAGAACCAGCTTGTCGACAAACGGCTGCTGGGCGAGCGGCTGTTGAGCGAGAGCGCTCAGGCCCAAAGCGAGCCCCATGCCCGCCGCGATCTTTGTTGCCCATTGCTTCATGGTTCGCCTCTTTTTGGCCAACCGGATTTTTTCAGGCAATTACGGCACGAGTAAACTCGTGCCCTGACGCTTCTTGCAATGCCCAACGAGTATTCCAACCAACTCTAGCGCATTTTCGATTTAGCTGCTTCGCCCACCGGGCTACTTTTGCCTGCTCTTGGCCATGATCTGCCGCTGCAGATCGAGCGCATCGACGTTGTTGGGCTCGAGCTTGAGGGCCGCGCCGATTTCGTCGCCCGCCACGCCCAGCGAGCCGGAGGCAAGGTCGAGGCGCGCCAGCACCAGATAGGCATCGGCGGTGGGCTTCAAATCGAGAGAGGCGCGAGCCTGCTTGCGCGCGGCGTCAAGGTCTCCGCTGCGGCGGCGGAGCTCGGCCAAGCCGGCGTGCGCCGCGGCGCTTTTGTTGTCCGTGGCTGCCGCTTCCTGAAAGAGGCGCTCGGCTTCGAGCAACAAGCCGCGATTCAAATAGCTTTTAGCCTGCGTGCAAAGCGCCTGCGCGTGCTCGGGCGGCGCCAGAGCGGCCAGTCGCCCGGCGTCCACCTGATCGATCATCGCCGCCGCCTGCTTAAAGGCCGCCGCGTCAAAGTTACGCACAATCCGCTCCAGCGGATCGACGCCGGAGGCGCTGGAGGGATGCTTCCAATAATCCTCGAGCAACTGCGCTTCGCTGTCGCCGGGGCGCTGCTTGAGGCACTGCGCTATTTCGTTCAGCGCACCGGAAAGATCGCCATGACGCTTGAGGCTGACGGCGAGGTTGAAGTGATAATCGGCGGCATTGGGATCGGCGGCGGCGGCCTGCATAAACAGATGCATACCGTCGTGCCCCTGTCGGCTGGCAGCCACGCCCTGGTTGTTTTCCACCTCGGCCAGCGGCAGCACCTTGGCTACTTCGGCAAAGGCCTGCTCGGCATGCGCATAGTCGCCGGAAAAGATCAGCGACATGCCGCGATAAAAGCCGGCCTCAAGACCGTCGGTGCCGTTGCGGTCGACTTTGGCGAAGGCCGAGGCAGCCTCCTGATACTGCTGGCTGGCGTACAGCTCGCGACCGAGCGCCATCCAGGCCGGACCAAACTCCGGATTCAGCTTGACGGCTTTCTGCAGGTGCGCCAGACGTTCGGCCTGATCCGGCTCGGTGATGCCGCGGATGTACTGTTCGTAGGCGTCGAGGCGAATGCCCTTGCCCGCCGCGGTAAAGGTCTCCTCGGCGACGCTGAAGTTGGGATCGATCTGCCGGGTCAGCTTCCAGGCCAGCGAGCTGAAGACGGCGATCAGGTCGCGCATCGGGCCGCGCGCGCTCACTTCGGGCGTCATGCGCAACTGCGGCACGTCAACCAGCCGCGCGGTGGCCACCAGATTGTTGCCGTCGAGCGAAAAGCTGCCAACGACGATCGAATCGGCGTCGAGAGTTTGCGCCAACTTGAGGGCGCTGGCGCGCGAAGGCTGAAAGCCCTGCGGCAGGCCCAGATGATCGAGGGCATAGGTGCGATCGGCGCGGCTGGTGGGCTGAAAACCCGCCGAAGCGAAGCGCTTGCTCAAAACCTCGACCGCGGCTTCGCGAATCCAGTCGAGACTCGGCTGGCCGGCGCGGCTGTCGAAGGGCAGCACCAGCAAAACTTTGGCGTCGCCGGAGGCGGCTGCCTGGGCGGCTGTCTGCCCTTGCCCGTAAAGCGCCGGAATGGCAGCGCACAACACCGTCAGGGCGAGGCTCGAAAGCCGCCGCCGCGTCCACCGCAGTCGCAATGAAAAAGCTCGTATCACAACCGAAATTATAGGCGTTGCCGGCTTGGCGCGGAGTGCGCGGCGCGGCGCGGATTGATTGCAATCGAATTTGCGCTCATCGTAAGCCGCGACGCCGCAATGCATTGATGCATTTTTGCGGTTAAAGTGGAAGTAGAAAAACAACCGCCGCTTTGGATCGCGCATGGAAACTCATTTCCAGACCGTAACGCTGTTGCTGCTGATAGCCGCTATCGTGGCCATGTTCACGCGGCGGCTGCGCCTGCCCTACAGCGTCGGTCTGGTCACGGCGGGCATCGCGCTGGCCGCGATGCCCTTTGCGCCCAAGGTGGCGCTCACCAAAGATCTGCTGTTTACCGTGCTGCTGCCGCCACTGCTGTTCGAGGCGGCCTACTCGCTGGACTGGGGGCAACTGCGGCGCGATCTTTCGCTCGTCACCGTGCTGGCGACGCTGGGCGTGGTGCTTTCGGGCGGGTTGACGGCGACCGGCATGCACTACCTGATGGGCTGGCCGTGGATCGCGGCGCTCATTTTTGGCGCGCTGATCGCCGCCACCGATCCGGTTTCGGTCATCGCCGCATTCAAAGAAGCCCGCGTTCAGGGACGGCTGCGGCTGCTGATCGAATCGGAAAGCCTGTTTAACGACGGCACGGCGGCGGTGGCCTTCGGCGTGGTTTTGGCGGTGGCGACGGGCAAACCCCTGGGCGTGGCGCAGATCTCATTTTTGCTGGTGAAAAGCGTTGCCGGCGGCCTGATTTGCGGCGCGGCGGTAGCACTGACGGCACTGGTGCTGGTTGGCCGGACCACCGATCACCTGATCGAGCTGACATTTACGACCGTGGCCGCCTACGGCTCGTTTTTGCTCGCCGACCGGATGGGCTTTTCCGGCGTGCTGGCGACGATTGCCGCCGGGTTGGTGATGGGCAACTGCACCTGGAGCGGCGCGATTTCACCGCACGGCAAAGAGGCGGTACAGACCTTTTGGGAGTTCGCTGCCTTCGCGGCCAATTCGCTGATCTTTCTTTTGATCGGGATGCACGAGGCGCTACGCGGACTGCTCACCATCTGGGCGCCGGCGGCGGCCGCCATCGCGCTGGTTACGATGGGCCGCGCCGCGGCGATCTATCCCTGCTGCCTGCTTTTTGCCGGTTCACGGCTGCGCGTATCGGCCAGGCATCAGCACGTTCTGTTCTGGGGCGGGCTGCGCGGCGCGCTGGCGCTGGCGCTGGCGCTCGGGCTGCCGCCCGGGCTTCCCCTGCGCGGAGAAATTATCGCGATCAGCTTTGCCGTGGTCGCCTTCTCGGTCTTTGTGCAAGGGCTGACCATGACGCCGTTTTTGCGCTGGATGGGCGAGATTCCACGCGCGGCGAAAGAGAACCGCTAGAGCATTTTTACCAATAACGTATAGGACTCAGGATCGCCGAGTTGACGCGAAGATCAGTGAGCGGCAACCTTCAGCACGATTCGGCCCTCTACTGAATTGGTAAAAATGCTCTAATTGCTTTTGAGCGGGGAGTTGGCGTAGTAGCCGGTTTTGTGGCGAAGGTTGAACTGCCCTGCGGCGGCGCGGGGAACGGCGACGGTGATGCGATGGAACTCCTGCCCCGGCAACTGGTGGTGGGGATAGTAGGCGAGCAGGTACTGGGTACGGAGGTCGTCACTGATTTTGGCGAAGGCCTGGTCGAGGCCGCCGTCGTTGACGTAGAAATGCTTGCCGCCGGTTTCTTCGGCCAAAGTGATGAGCGCGTGCTCGCCGCCCAGATCGCGGCCGGCACTGGCTTCGATAGGCACGTCAATCAGCGCGTAGATCATAACCTCATTGCGCAGAGCGGCCTCAAGAGCGTCGGCGTAAGTGGAGCTTTTGGCGGTGTCGTCGCCGTCTGAGACCAGCACCAAAACTTTGCGGCCGGGCCTGACGCCCAACCGCGCGGAGGCGAAGCCGACAGCGTCGTAAAGGGCCGTGGCCCAGTCGCCATGCAACTGGCCGAAGGCGCGGTCGATCGACGAGAGATTGTTGGTGAAGGGCGCCAGCTCGCGAACCTTGGTGGCGAACTCGACGACGCTCATCTGATCCTGCGGGCGCAGCAGAGCGTGTGCGAAGCGCTTGGCGGCGGCGGCCTCGTCGCTCATGTCTTTGCGCACGCTGCCGGAGGTGTCGATGGCCAGCGTGAGGTTGAGCGGTTGGCCGGACTGACGGTCGAAGACGGCGATCTGTTGCGGCCGACCATCCTCGAAGAGCGCGAAATCGTCGCGAGTGAGGCCGCCGACCAGAGCGCCATTGGCGTCGGTGACGTTGACGAAAACGTTGACCAGTTTAACGTCAACGCGGAAGGTGCTTTCTTGCGCGGAAGCCAAAGAGGCTAGCGCCAGCAGCGCCACGGCAAGTAGGCCGCGGCGGCGATGGAAAACGCTGCTGAGAATGAGAAGCATCGCTCGAAAAAGAATACCGCCTAAGGATTAGACGCGGTTGCGGCAAAGCTGTGGTGACGCGCTGACTGACGTCATTCATTTGACGCGCAATTTGGAGACAGCGGACTAGCCGATTGCGGCTTCGGCGGCGGCGGTTTCAATGCGCTCCCAAAGTTCTTTTACGCCGTAGCTGGTTTTGGCCGAGACGGGGAGAAGTGCATCGACATCGAGGGCGCGTTTGAGAGCGACGAGGCTGCGCGTGCGCTCATTGCCGCTGAGACGGTCGATTTTGGTGGCGACAACGATGAACTCGCGGCCGGCGGCGCGCAGCCAGTCAAGAAGCTGGCGGTCGCTCGCCTGCGGCGGAGTTTTGGCGTCGACCAGGCAGACGCATAGAGCCAACGCCTGGCGCGTGGCCAGGTAGGGATCGATAAAATCCTGCCAGCCGGCGGAGACCGACTTGGCGACCTTGGCGTAACCGTAGCCGGGCAGGTCGGCGAAGACCGCCTGCGGCGCGCGACGAGCATCGGCGATCAGGAAAAAATTAATGGCGCGGGTGCGCCCCGGCGTCGAGGAGACCTTGGCTGCTTTGGCGCCGATCAGCGCGTTCAGCAGGCTCGATTTGCCGACATTCGAGCGGCCCAGAAAGGCGATCTCAGGCGCGTCCTCTTGGGGAAACTGGGCGGGCGAGAGCGCGGAAAGCAGAAATTGAGCCGAGCACTGCATGGGAACCTCTTTGCGTTAGTTTGCGGCGGCCACAACGGCCAGCGGTTGCGCGCGATCTGTGCGCAGGGTGGGAACGGCGGCCAGCAAGCCGCGGGTGTATTCATGTTGCGGTGCAGAGAGCAGGCTGGAGCAGGGGCCGGATTCGACGATTAGCCCCGCGCGCATGACGGCCACGCGGCTGGCCACCTGGCCGACGACGGCCAGATCGTGCGAGATAAAAAGCATGGCCAAACCGTAGGCGCGTTGCAACTCGGCGAGCAGGGCAAGAATCTGCGCCTGCACGGTGACGTCGAGCGCGGTGGTCGGCTCGTCGGCGATCAGCAGCCGTGGCCGGTTGATGAGCGCCATGGCGATGAGGATGCGCTGGCGCTGCCCGCCGGAAAACTGATGCGGGTAATCGCCAAAACGCTCGGCCGGACTGGGAATCGCGACGGACTCGAGCGCGGCGATGGCCTTGCGTTTGGCCTCGCGGCGAGTGAGCGCGGGGGCGTGGGCTGCGGCGCACTCGGCCACCTGGCGACCGATGGAGATGACCGGATTGAGCGCCGTCATCGGCTCCTGAAAGACCATGGCGATTTGACGGCCGCGAATGCGGCGCAGGCCGGAGGGCGACAGACGCAACAGATCGGCAGGCTCCTCGCCGCGCCACAGAATTTGGCCCTGTGTGCGCGCGGTGGTTGGCAGCAGGCCCATCGTGGCCAGAGCGGTGGCGCTTTTGCCCGAACCCGATTCGCCGACCAAACCCAGCGCCTCGCCCTCGTCGATGTCGAGGCTGATGCCATGCACGGCTTCGGTGGCGCCAAAGCTGATGTGCAGATCGCGGATTTCGAGCAAAGCGCTCATACCTTTCATCGTAGAGCATGGCTGCGCGATCGTAGAGCATGGTTGTATCTCCACCCCGCTCCAGCCGCAAAACACGGTTAGGATGGAGCGCCCAAATTCTCTCTACGCCAGCGATAAAAGCGCTTAATATCCGTAAGCAATTGCAAACAGTAGGCTTAATTATTTACAGCCTTTCTGCCGCTTGATGAGTAAGAAAGTAATGGAGTAAGATTTGCTTACATTCTTACTTCCTTACCGGCAAGGAGGATCTCATGCTCGCCAAACTAACCGTCAAAAACCAGCTCACACTGCCCAAGGCGGTGGCCAAAAACTTCCCTGGGGTCGAATATTTTGAGGTGAGCACCGACGGCAGCTCCATCACGCTACGGCCTTTCGAGCGCAGCCACCTCGAGGAGATTTGGGAACACATTGCCAAACTTGGAATTACCGAGCAGGATGTGAAAGACGCCGTTGCTTGGGCGCGTTCGACTGAATGACGCCACATCCCATTTCGCGCGTTGTATTCGACACGAACGTCGTTATCGCCGCGCTTCTTTTTCCTCGCGGCCGCTTGGCGTGGCTCCGTGCGCACTGGAAAGACGGCTGCGTGCCGCTCGTCTCTCACGAAACCTTGATCGAGTTGGCGCGCGTGCTCGCCTACTCCAAGTTCCGGCTCTCAGACAACAGTCGCACGGAACTGCTTGGCCTCTATCTTCCCAATTGCGAAGCGATTCAGAATATTACGGCGCGCTGCCCCATTCTTTGCCGCGACGCTAAAGACCAGTGCTTTCTCGATCTCGCGCACAGCGGTCGGGCCGACACACTGGTCACCGGCGACGACGATCTGCTCGCACTCGCCGGCCAGACCGCATTCAGGATCGAGACGCCGGAGGCCTACCGCGGAAGGAAGTTCGGCGATAGCCAAAAAAGTCGCTACTACTAATAAAGACGCCAAGTACAAGCCGATGCGATCTAAGGAAGTTCGCGGCCTGTTAGTTGATCTCGGCCAGCGCGTGCGCCGCCAAAATAGAAACCAACAATAATCATTAATACGTTTAGTAGAGGATCAGGCACGGTTCCATTCTTGAAATAAAAAAAGAAGACTGCGACCACGAGCAAAATTGCAAGAACACCGCTAGTGTTCGATGCATTCGAAAAAAATGTACCGAAAAGCCAACTTAATAAACTGCGATGTCCAAAAAGTTTAAAAGCAATAGATGTGTCTTGAGCGTCCATTATCTACCTCTTTTGCCGAAGCGGGGAAATTCAATTATTCCCCCAACTTCGAATGAACTTCTTATGCACCTTTCAGCCACGCCCGCGTATTGAGCAACTGCCGCTGATCGAGCGACCAAACCCGTCCGGTCAACTCGTCGGCCGCCCGGCCCTCGCGCGCCGATTTCTCGAATTCGGTGGCCATGGCCTGCATCTTCGCGTCCAGATCATCGACGAAATTCAGCACCAGCGCCTCGGGAATCATCGGCAGCTTGGGCGAACCGAATTCGAGCTTGCCGTGGTGGGCCAGAATCATGTGGATGACCAGAGTCCGCAGCCGGTCGGGAAAGCCCGGCAGCGCGTCGATTGTTTTTACGACGATCTCGGTGCCGATCTGGATGTGGCCGAGCAGCGAGCCCTCGATCGTGTACTCGAAGCCCGTCTCCCAGGCCAGCTCGCGAATCTTGCCCAGATCGTGCAGAATTACGCCGGTCAAAAGCAGGTCGCGGTCGAGCATGGGATAGTGCGCCGCCACGCGATCGGCCAGTCCCAGCAGGCTCACCACATGCTCAAGCAGCCCGCCCAGCCAGGCATGATGCAGTTGGCGGGCCGCCGGCGCTTCGCGATAGGCCTGCGCGATCGCCGGATCGGCCATCAGCGCCTGGAGCAATCGTTTGAGATCGGGATTGGTGAAGCTGGCAACCGCGGCCTCTAGCAGACGCCACATCTCGCCGATGTCATGGCTGGTCGCCGGCAGCATGTCGAGCTTTTCGGCCTCGCCCGGCTGCGCCTGGCGCAACTGGTCCACCTTGACCTGCGCGCGGTCTTCATAGCGCGAAACGCTGCCACGCACCTTGACGATTTCGCCGCGCTCGAAATCTTTGGCGATGCGCGGATCGCCCAGATCCCAGACCCGGCCCTCGATCTGCCCGGTTTTGTCGCCGAGCGTCAGGTTCAGGTAAGGCTTGTTGCTCTTCGTGGTCCGCTGCTGTTTGGTCAGCACGAGGAAATAGCTGTCGAAGGGTTTGCCCTCTTCGAAGCCCATCAGATCGCTGATATAAATGTCCTTCATCCTGCCGAGAAGATTAACGCATCGGGGCGGCGAAGCCCAAAAACACGGCGGGCCTGGGATTGGCTCCCAGGCCCGCGCGACGATCGATTCGCTTGCGTACTATTGCTGCGTTGACGAGGAAGACGTCGGCTGCGGCGCAGGAGCCTCGGGCTGGCGCGCCGGCGCGGGAGCGCCCGGCACCGCCGGAATCGGCATCGGCATCGGCACCGGCTTCGGCACGGACTCATCCACATTCTTTTTCTTTTTCGAAATGCGGGTCTTCTCGGCGGTAGCGTTAGTAGCCTTCTTCTTGCTCTTATTCGCCTCGTTCGTCACCAGTCCCAGTGGCGCAGATTGGGTTTGCTGGTCGGCGACCTCGGCCGCATCCGGCGCACCCTGCGTTAGCGCGGTAGCTTGTTCGCTGGCGCTGGTCGTTTTCTTTGTCTCGCGTGCCCGTGAGCTAAACCGCGTCTTCTTGGTCGGAGCTGCCGGCTCCAACGGATTGACCAACTGCTCGGTGTTGGCGGCTGTTTCCGGCACCGCGCCAGCATCCACGGTTCCAGAATCTCTCGTCGCTGTCGGCAGCGTCGCGCGCGGTGCCTGCCCATAGCGGATCTTTTCTTTCTTGCCCGGCTTCTCCGCCGCCAGCTCGGCATTTTTGTCCTTCTTGCTCTTCTTAGCCGAAGGCGCGGGCGTCGGAGCTGCCGGCTCAGTCGATGCCACCGCTCCCGATTTTTGCCGGAAGCTGTGCGTGTTCTCGCGGAAGCGCGTCCGCTCTACCTTCGCCTTTTTCTTAGGCGAGGGCGGCACGTAGGCGCTGAAGGCGATGCTCGGATGCAACTCGGCATAAGTCGCGGCCGAATCAGAATACCCCGCCTTGACCTGGATAAAAGCCTCGTCGCGCATCTTATTCAGATACGCGCGGATGGCAGGCTCCATCTTGCTCATGTAGTATGCCTGCTCAACATCCTCTTCAACTTCCTTGTATGGACGCGCTCCGCCGGTCGTGTGCTGCACGGCCTTCAAAATGATGTAGCCCTGCCGCGTCAGAATCGGTTCGGAGCACTCGCCCGCCTTCAGGACGAAGGCCTTGTCCTCGATTACCTTGCCCAACTGGCCCCGCTTGTACTGGCCCAGATCGCCGCCCTGGGCCGCCGTCGGGCCGTCGCTGAAACTCTTTGCCAATTGCGAAAAATCGCCGCCGGCATGTATCCGCGCTTCCACGTCGTCGGCCTTGGCCTTGGCCGCCGCCACCTTCGCCGCATCGCTGGCATCGGCCGCGACCAAAATCTCGCTTAACCGTATGCTCTCCGGCTGCGCATAATCCCGCTTGTGCGCCTGGTAGTAGCGTTCCACCTCGCCCGGCGTCATTTGCAGCCGCTCGCCAACCTCTTGCCGCATCACCTGCTGGGTAACAATCTGATTGCGGATATTGGCCTTGAAGTCCTCATAGGAGACGCCCTGATCCTTGGCGGCCTTCTCCAGATCGTCCATCGACTCCAAGTTGTACTGCTTGCGGAGCTCGTTAAGCCGCTTCACCAGCTCCGTTTCGCCGGTGACGTTCAGCTCTTTGCCCTTCGACAGCCACAGTTGCTGATCGATCAGGTTGCGCAGCAGCTCTTTGTGCCCGGCGGCAAGTTGCTGCCGGCTCATGCCGCGCTGCCGTCCCTCCTGGTCGAGTTCTGTCAGGGCGCGGTTATAGTCCGACTGGGTGATGATCTGATCGTTCACCCGGGCGATGATGTCTTCGACCGTCGTTCCCCCGTAAGGGCTCGACAGTTCGTTGAGCTGGCTTTGCGCCCGGCCGAAGCCCGGTAAAAGCATGGCGCCCATGGTGAACGCCGCAAGAGTGCGAAAGAGATTTCGAGTCATAGGTCGGCAACCGGCCAGGCAGATTCCGCTGAAGATTTTCTCCGCCTGTCACATAGACGCCATTGTAAATCCCAGGGGAGCAGAAAAGGAAAAACAGCCGACAGAGTCTTTGCCGCTTCCCTTCCGCCGCTATCGGCTTGTGGCCGTACGCGTCAAATAGCCCGGTGCTATACTGAGCCTAAGACGGCTCCGCGGGTTCTGCCGCGGCGGCGCATTTTCATCCCGGCCTTGCCACAGGGCAAGGTCAATTTTTATCGGGCGGCAATCGCCCGATGCCTATAGGATGCGAAATGCTCCGCCAGATGACATCCTGGCTAGCGCCGTTGGGAGGTTTCGCCTGTCTATGACGCCTCGCGCACGCCGCGCACTTTTCTCCGTCATCCTTTTCTTTACCATCTGCGCCTTGGCCGGTACGGTCATCGAGCGTCGCGTGGGCGCGCAGTCCACGCAGGACGAGAGCCAGCTTCGCGATAGCCTCAAGTCCTTTACCGACGTCTACGCGCAGGTAGAACAGAACTACGCCGAGCCGATCACCGGCGACAAGGCCGACGAGGCTATCTACGACGGTGCCATTCCCGGCATGTTGCAGATCCTCGACCCCCACTCTCACTTCTACGATCCCAAGTCCTACGCCCACCTGCGCGAAGATCAGCGCGGCCGCTACTACGGCGTCGGCATGTTGATCCAGCCGGTCAACAATAAAATTTACGTCGCCACGCCCTACGAGGACACGCCCTCTTATCGTGCCGGCATCCATCCCGGCGACCAGATCGCCGCCGTCGACGGCAAATCCACCGACGGCTGGACCTCCGAGCAGGTTGCCAAGGCCCTCAAAGGCCCCAAGGGCACCCACGTTCAGGTCACGATGATCCGTTACGGCCAACCCAAGCCGCTGGTCTTCGACTTGGTTCGCGACGAAATTCCCCATCCCTCGATCGATCTCAAATTCGAGATTCGTCCCGGCGTCGGCTACATCCACCTCAGCCAGTTCATGGAAACCACCGGCGAGGAGATGCAGGAGGCCATCGACGGCTTTGGGCCCCTCAAAGGCCTGTTAATCGACCTGCGCGGCAATCCCGGCGGACTGCTCAGCCAGGCCGTCGATGTCTGCGACCACCTGCTCACCAAGGGCCAGACCATCGTCAGCCAGCGCGGCCGCGCCTACCCGGATCAGAACTACACCGCGACGCACGGCAACGGCGGCAAAACCTTCCCCATCGTCGTGCTGGTCAACCGTGAAACCGCTTCGGCGGCCGAGATTGTTTCCGGCGCCTTGCAGGATCACGACCGCGCGCTGATCGTCGGCGAAACCACCTTCGGCAAGGGGCTGGTCCAGACCGTCTACAACCTCAGCGAAACCAGCGGCCTGGCGCTAACCACCTATCACTACTACACGCCCTCGGGCCGCCTGATTCAGCGTAACTACACCGGCGTTTCGCTCTACGACTACTACAGCCACGCCGGCGCGGTAGCGCCCGATACGGCCAGCCGCGAGGTTAAGCTCACCGACTCGGGCCGCACCGTATACGGCGGCGGCGGCATCACTCCCGACGAAAAAATTTCCTACCCCGAGGCCAACCACTTCGAGGACGAACTGCTTTATAAAAACGCCATCTCCATCAGCGTCGGCGCCGGAGGCTTCGCCCCCGTCTACACCTCGACGCATACCGTCGGCAAAGACTTCCAGGTCGACAACGCCGTGCTGGCCGAGTTCAAAAAGTATCTTTCCACGCAAAACATCGACTGGACCGAAGCCGATCTCAACAAATCCACGGACTGGCTGAAGAGTCGCCTCAAAAAAGACATCTTCACCATTCAGTTTGGCGAACGGGCCGGTCTGCGCGCCTTCTACGAAAACGATCCGACGGTTCTCAAGGCTCTCTCCTACATGCCCGAGGCCCAGGCTCTGGAAGAAAACGCCCACAAGCCGCACACCGAAAAGGCTCAGGCGCAAGCCGTGAAACTAGCTTCGCCCGTTCACCCGTAATCTACTTTTACGCTCTTACGCGCGAAGGCCATCTCCGAGGAGATGGCCTTCTTGTTTTACTAACCCCGCTAACTCCGCCAGCTCCGCTATTTTCAGAACAGCCCCGTCTGCCGGCTCGGCATCGCGATGCCGAAGTGCTCGTAAGCCAGCCGCGTCGCCACCCGGCCGCGCGGCGTGCGATCCAGAAATCCAATCTGAATCAGGAACGGCTCGTAGACCTCTTCGAGCGCGTCTTCCTCCTCGGCCAGCGTTGCCGCCAGCGTGCCCAAACCCACCGGGCCGCCGTCGTATTTCTGCATAATCGTCAGCATCAGCCGCCGGTCGATCTCGTCAAAGCCGTGCGCATCCACTTCGAGCATGGTCAGTGCAGCGTCAGCCGTGGGCTTGTCGATTTCGCCCGAGCCGCGCACCTGCGCGTAGTCGCGCACCCGCCGCAGCAGCCGGTTGGCGATACGCGGCGTTCCGCGCGCCCGCCGCGCAATCTCTTCGGCGCCCGCGCGGTCGATGGGAATCTGCATCACCTCGGCCGAGCGCTCGACGATGATCCTGAGTTCCTCCTCGGTATAAAACTCCAGCCGCAGCAGAATCCCGAAACGCGCGCGCAAGGGCGAACTCAGCAGCCCCGGCCGCGTCGTGGCGCCGATAAAGGTGAAGGGCTTGATCTCCATCACGTGCGTGCGCGCCGCCGGTCCCTGGCCGATGATGATGTCGAGTTTGTAGTCTTCAAGCGCCGTGTAGAGCTTTTCTTCAAGCACCGGCTGCATGCGGTGGATTTCGTCGAGAAACAGCACCTGCCGGTCGCGCAGGTTGGTCAAAATCGCCGTCAGGTCGCCGGCTATTTGCAGCGCCGGACCGGAGGTCTGCTGAAAGCCAACATCCATTTCGTTGGCGATGATCGTGGCCAGCGTGGTTTTGCCCAGTCCCGGCGGGCCGAAAAGCAGCACGTGGTCCAGCGCCTCGCCGCGCGACTTGGCCGCTTCGAGCGCGATCGCCAACTGCTCTTTGGCCTTCGACTGGCCGATGAACTCGCCCAGCCAGCGCGGCCGCAGCTTCAGCTCAAAATTCTGTTCCTCGTCGGCGCGCGCGGCGCTCACCAGCCGCTCCGGCGTGTTGTCGTTGGCAATCGCCATGATGGCTCAAGTGTAGCGGCCGCCGCCGAGGCGGGCCAAGTGCGAAACGCGAATTACATCTTCGCAACATTGAGGATTTAGACTGAATCCTGTTTCCTCAAGCGCATGTCTCACTGTTTTGGCAAGATTCGTCGCTTTCGTTTCAATCTTCCGCAGCGCATAGCCGCCGTGCTGCTGGCGCTGTTTCTCGCCCAGGGATTCTGGATCGCCAGCCGCCAATCCATGACCGAGCGCGACTATCAGTACGCGCGCTGCGGTCGCGAAATCTGGGAGCGGCCCGCGACTCTGTTCAGCGGCTCAACCTCTTGCGGAAACTTAAGCGATGGCATTCTCGCCTATCGGCTCGCCGGCTTGCCGCTCACCGCGGAAGTCCTTCTCGAGCGCGCCCTTGACCCATTCCGCCAGCCCGAAAACCGCGTTGTGCTCGCCGGCTCCGCGCCCGGCGCCCCCAGCATCCCCAGCATCTGGGAACTGCGCCACCAACTCCCCTGCACCTTGCTGCTGCTCCGTCTGCCCTTTCTGCTGGCCGGCTGTGCGCTCGGCGGCGGCCTCTGGTGGGTCACGCGACGACTCTACGGCAACTTCGGCGGTTACACGGCCCTCACGCTTTACTGCTTTTCGCCTGCCATGCTCTCCGCTTGCCTTTCGCCCAACTCAGAAATTCTCGCCGCGCTCGGCCTCTACGGCGGCATCTACACCTCGATCGGCGTTGCCCACGCCATGCAGGGGCCGCAGCGCAAGTGGCGGCCGCGCATCGTGCTGCTCACCGTTGTCTTCGCCATCGCCGCCGGCGCGCACCTGGCCGCTCTGGCGCTGGCCGCGCTGCTGGGCCTGGCCTTCATGCTCTGGATTGCCATTGGCCGCCGGCGCCCGATTCTGCCCGTCGTGCTCGCCGCCACCGCCGGCGCGCTGCTTCTGCTCTTTGCCTGCTGCGGCTTTTCGCCCCTTGCCTTCGGCGAGCTCTTCCGGCTCCCCACGGAATTTCCGGCGTTCTCGGCCGACGCGGCCCGCCGCTTCTTTCTTTCGCCGGCCAACATCGCCACCACCATCGCCGCCATCGCCGGCCTCGCGCTTTATCAGGCCTCGCGGCGTTCGCGCTACTTCGGCAACACGGTTCCGCTCCTTTGCGCGCTCCTTCTTTTCTGCCTCATCCTCCCTGGCGTAAACAGCACGCCCTGGCTTTGGGCGCTGCCTTTTCTCTTCACCTTTATCGCCGGCCTGGCCGCCGACGCCTATGAAAGCCCTCGCGGAAAACTAGCCCTGGCCGCCGGCGCGGCTATTGTGCTGCTGCAAGTCATTTCGTGCGTCCTGGACCTTCCGAAATCCGCGTAAGAGAATCCAGCCAATGATCTTGTCTTGCGCGACATATGCTTTTGACAGCATATTGTTTTCGCGCTACGATAAGGAACAAATCGGGCCCCGAGCAGAACACGGCCAACATGGGAAGCAGCAGGTGAATTCTGGTTCGTACGCGAATCGAGATCTCATTTGCTCGTTTAGGTTTGGAGTTGCACGGTGCCCAGCGAATCGACAAATTCGTGGGAAGTGCTTTTCCACGACGAGTTTGTGCCGGAGTTTGAGCAATTGCCGTTGACCGTGCGGCGGCAGGTTTACGTGCTTGCCGAATTGCTGGCGAACTTTGGGCCGCAACTCGGCCGTCCTCATGCCGATACGTTGAACGGCTCGAAGCACCACAACATGAAGGAACTTCGCTTTCGTGCGGACGGCGGCGCTTGGCGAATAGCTTTCGCATTTGACTTCAAGCGACATGCCGTACTGTTGGTCGGCGGCGACAAAGCCGGAGTTTCGCAGGACAAGTTTTACCGAAGTCTGATCGGCATTGCCGACAGCCGCTTTGAACAGCATTTGCGCGCGGCGAAGGAGACGGAATAACCATGGGAATCCCATTCGAACAGATCCTCGCGCGCGAATCCGAGCCGACCCGGCGTTGGGTGGCTCAGCGTGCCACCCAGCTCATTGCCGAGGAGCTCAATCTGCGCGAGATGCGCCGTCTACGCAAATTGACTCAGGCGCGCCTCTCAAAAAAGCTCAAGATTGGGCAGGAAGGCATTTCGCGGATCGAGAAACGCACGGATCTCTATCTTTCAACGCTGCGAAGTTATGTGGAGGGAGTGGGCGGCAAGCTGTCTTTGGTCGTCGAATTCCCCGACAGAGCGCCGGTGATTTTGGCTGGACTAGGAGACCGGGACGAAGCCACAAAGCACTCAAAACAGGCCACAAAGCGCTCCTAGCCTTCCGCCGGATCGAAAACTGGCAACGATCTCGCCACACAAGTAGACGAGGCCAATGGACTGGACAGGAGATTTCCTTATAAATCGAAGAAAAATAAAGGGGTTATTTCCTTATTCTCGTCTTGCGAAAACCCCCTCCGACCTTATAAAATACCTTTAAGAGTCCTGCGGATACGGCCCGCCTTCTTTGTGTCTTTTGCCGCTTTCTTGCGGGCGCGAAAAAACTATGCCAAACGATCAAAATCCACAGCTCCCCCTCGAAGGCGCCAACCCGCCCGGCGGCCAGAACACCTACATCAACATCGAAGAGGAAATGCGCCGCTCCTACCTCGACTACTCGATGTCGGTGATTATCGGCCGCGCTCTGCCTGACGCTCGCGACGGCCTCAAGCCCGTCCACCGGCGCATCCTCACGGCCATGCACCGCGAGGGCATGCAGTACAACAAAAAATATTCCAAGTGCGCCGGCGTCGTCGGCGAGTGCCTCAAGAAATACCATCCCCACGGCGACTCGTCGGTTTATGACGCGCTAGTCCGCATGGCCCAGGATTGGTCGTTGCGCTATCCGCTGGTCGACGGGCAGGGCAACTTCGGTTCGGTCGATGGCGACCCGCCCGCGGCCTACCGTTACACCGAATGCCGCCTGCAGCGCATCTCCGAAGCCCTGATGGCCGACATCGAGATGGAAACCGTCGACATGGTTCCCAACTTCGACGAGACCACCGACGAGCCCTCCGTGCTGCCCACGCGCGTTCCCGTACTGATCGTCAACGGCTCCAACGGCATCGCCGTCGGCATGGCCACCAACATTCCTCCGCACAACCTCACCGAGGTCGTCAACGCGACCATCGCGCTGGTTAAAGATCCCCAGGCCGGCCTCGAAGAGGTGCTCAAGCACGTGCATGGACCGGACTTTCCGACCGGCGCCATTCTTTATGGCCGCAGCGGCATCGCCGAGGCCTATCGCACCGGCCGCGGCCGCTTCCTCATGCGCGCCCGCGTCGCCGTCGAAAGCGTCACCAAGGAACTCAAGGCCCTGATCGTCACCGAGCTGCCCTACCAGGTCAACAAGGCCACGCTCTTCAAGCGCATCGCCGAGCTGGTCGAGAACAAGATCATCACCGAGATCGACATCAGCACCGAGCGCACGCGCGACGAGAGCGACCGCGACGGCATGCGCATGGTCATCGGCCTCAAGCGCGGCGCGCAGCCGGAAATCGTCCTCAACCAGCTCTACAAGCACACGCAGTTGCAAGAGAGCTTCTCGATGATCTTTCTGGCCGTGGTCAACGGCCAGCCACGCGAGTTGGGTCTGGCCGACGCCATCCACGTCTTCATCGATCACCGCGCCGATGTGGTGCAGCGCCGCACCGTCTTTTTGCTGCGCAAGGCCCGCGAGCGCGAGCACATTTTGGAAGGGCTCAAGATCGCCCTCGACAACCTCGACACGGTCATCCGCATCATTCGCGGATCGAACTCCCGCGCCGACGCCCGCGAAAACCTCTACTCCTGGAGCAAGGGCAAAGACATTGTCATCAAGCTCGACCGCCAGCGTCTGCCGCATGAAGAAGCCGGCCTCACGCTGCGTCAGGTCGACGCCATCCTCGAGTTGCAACTCTATCGCCTCACTCAGCTCTCGATCGACGAGATTCTCAACGAACTCCACGAGATCCTCAAGAAGATCGCCGAGTACGAAGAGATTCTGGGCAGCGACAAAAGACTGCGCGAGGTAATCGTCGCCGAGCTTGAAGAGGTTCGCGAAAAGTACGGCGACAAGCGTCGCACCGAAATCATCGACGAGTCGGCCGAATTGCAGCTTGAAGACCTGATCGCCGACGAGCAGGTGGCCATCACCGTCAGCCACCAGGGCTACCTGAAGCGCACGCCGATTTCCACCTACCGGCAGCAGCGCCGCGGCGGAACCGGACGCACGGGCATGAAGACGCGCGATGAGGACTTCGTTTCGCAGTTGATCGTCGATTCGACGCACGCCTACCTGCTCTGCTTCACCAACTCCGGGCGCGTCTACTGGCTCAAGGTCTACGAAATTCCCGACGTCGGCGCCGCCGGCAAGGGCAAGTCGATTCAGAGCCTGCTCAGCTTGCAACAGGGCGAAAAAGTCTGCGCCATTCTGCCGATCCGCGACCTCGAAGAAGAGGGCAAGTACATCTTCTTCGCCACGCAGATGGGCACGGTCAAGAAAACTCCGCTCAAGGATTTCTCTAACGTCATGGCCCGCGGCATCATCGCCATCAGCATCGACAAAGACGATGAGCTGGTTGCCGCCGAACTGACCAACGGCAAGCAGACCATCTTCCTGGCTACGCGCGAAGGCATGGCCATCCGCTTCAACGAGGAGTACGATCCGAATCGCAGCGGCGTGGGCTTGCGCCCCATGGGACGCAACGCCGGCGGCAACCGCGGCATTTCGCTCCGCAAGGGCGACTACGTAATCGGCGCCGCCGTCACCAACTCCTTCGCCATGCGCGATACCGAACGCGACGCCTGCGCCGCCAACCTCGGCCAGACCGATAAACTCACCGCCATGCGCCAGGAATGCGCCGACGCCGAAAAGGCACTGCAGGAGATACGCGAAAAATCCCGCAGCCACGATGTCGATCCGGTCGCCATCAAGGCCGCCGAAAAGGCCGTCGAGCATTCCTTCGACGCCATGAAGCGGTTGGACGAAAAGCTGGGCGTCACCCGGCAGTTGATTCTCACCATCACCGAAAACGGCTTCGGCAAGCGTACCGATGTGGATGAGTACCGGCTGACCTCGCGCGGCGCGCAAGGCGTTACCAACCTGAAGGCCACGCCCAAGGTCGGCAAATCCACCGCGATCCTGCTTGTCGATGAAACCAGCGAGCTAATGGTCATCAGCCAGTTCGGCAAGATCATCCGCATCGACACCAACCAGGTCCGCTCGGCCGGCCGCGCCACACAGGGCGTTCACCTGCTCAACCTCGACCAAGACGACAAGATCGCCGCCGCGGTCATCATTCCGCCCGAGGAGCTGAGCGACAAAGACGAAGACGAACAAGGCTCGCTGTTGCAGTAGAGCAGCGAACAGTTGTCGGTAATCAGTAAAAAGCCCCAGGTTCTCCGCGATAGCGGAAAGCCTGGGGCTTTGTTTTATATTCTGCGAATCCAGTATCCCGGCCGGCGCTTCGTATGCGCGACAGCAACAATGAATATCTCGTTTCGCCAATCGAAATACACAATGGAATAAGGAAATTTTTCGAGCAGCATTTTTCGCGTGCCACTTAAATATTCTGGATACTGAAGCGGCGAGCGGACCGCCCGGGCAAAACTCGCCAGCAACTCGTCCCTAAATTCACGCGCGGCCCGTAAACTTCGCATCGCGTACCAGCGGGTGGCTTGTTGAGCTTCGCGCCGCGCAGCCTTGTGAATCCTTAATTTTTTCACTCGCCGGCGATCGCGCGTAAATCAGCAGCCACTTCTTCCGGAGTCGAGGTTGCGGCCGTTCCGGTTTTGATTTCCGCCACACGGCGTGCGATCTCGGCCTCCCAGGCCGCGGCAATTTCTACCTCTTCCCCATCATCGTCGCCGACGGCGCTTTCCCACAGAGTGTTCGCCAGCAGAATTTGCTGTTCCGCGGGAAGTTCCTGCGCCAGTTGCCGAATCTCTTCGTAGCTATGCGCCATGAAAGGATTGTACCCCGGAATCGATCACGCGCGGCAAAACCGCGCCGTGCCCAAATCCGCTCTCACCCCTTGCGCCGGTAGAGCACCTGAAACTCGTAGCCTTCATTGGCGGGGAAGAGTCCGGCGACATGGCGCAACCGCTCGGCCAAAGCCGGCGCGGCCAGCAGCGGATACTCGCGCTCGCGCAGGTCGCGGTAGTCGAAGTCTTGGGCCAGCGACAGCATATAAATCGCCAGCGCGTCAGAGAAGGCCGACTCGTAGTAGCTCAGCCGGGCCTGCTCGTCGATGGTCTTGGCCCCCACGTGCGGCTCCTGCGCGCGGCGGCGCGTCTCCCAGGCGTCCTGACTGGTTTCGCCCCGCACTTGCGCTTCGGCCTGCGTCCATACCAGCGTGGAAAAACTCTCCGGCACGCCGGCGGCCTCGACAAAATTGTGGGCCACGTTGATGAAAAATTCGAAGGCCAATCCGAAACGGTCCTCGACCAGCCGCGTGGAAATGAAGACGCCCTCGGTCGAGCCGACGGTGGCGTTGCGATGGCAGACGGCGCGGTCGCCCAGCTCGACGGCATAGGCCGGCGCCACCATATTTTCGCCCGTGTCGTCGATCGCCAGCGGCACAAAGTAGTAGCTGCGCTGGCGCAGCGCCGGCGCCAGCGTGGCGGGCACGGCGCAGACCAGATGCGCCAGATCTTCCTCCGCGATGCGGGTTTCGCCCCACCATGTGTAGTGAATTCCGTTGGATGCTTCCTGTACGGAAACCTGTGTGGCCACCTTTTCGGCGGGCCAAAGCTCGACCTGTGTGCTGCTTGCCATGAATCTGTATTCTAGCCGAGCGAGCCGGAGCGGCGCTGCTGGCGGCGAACCGGAGCGGAACTTAATCCCGGCCCGCCGCTCGCCGCGCGCGGATCACGAACTCCCGCACCCGCGCCGCGTCTTTGCGTCCCGGCGCGGCTTCCACGCCGCTCACCGCGTCCACTCCCCAGGGCCGCAGCATACGGATCGCCTCGGCGATATTTTCCGGCCGCAGACCGCCGGCGGCAACAAAGTTCACGCCTTCAGCCACATCGAAAATCCGCCGCCGCGCCGCCGCCCAATCATAACTTTGGCCGGTACCGCCAACGGCCGCGGCCGTCTTCGCGTCAACCAGAATCGCGTCGGCATGGGGATCGGAAACAAAACTTGGCGCGCCTTCGCCGAAGTGCAGCACGCGCAAAATCCGCAATCCGACGCCACAGCGCGCGCGCAGCCCAACCGTCAGCTCGGCCGCGGCCGCCCAGTGCAGTTGCACGCCGGTCAGCCCGCAGCTTTCTACCGTGCGAAGAATTTCGTCCAACTCCGCATCGACAAAAACGCCGATTTTTTCCGCCGTCGCCGGCAGTTGCCGCACGATCTCGGCCGCCTGCGCAGCGGTCACCTGACGCGGACTAGGCGCAAAGACAAAGCCCAGTGCATCGGCGCCAGCCTCAATAGCTACTTGCGCGTCGGCGAACGACGTGTTGCCGCAGATTTTGATCCAAAGGCTCATTACTTTTTCGCACCGACCGCGGCCAGCAGCTCGGCCAGCGCCGCGCCTGGATCTGGTTGCCGCACCAGACTCTCGCCGATGAGAAACGCATCGAAGCCCGCCTCGCGCAATTCGGCGATCTGCTCCGGCGTCGAGATTCCGCTTTCGGTCACGCGCACCACGCCGGCCGGAATCCGCTCGGCCAGTTTGAGCGAGATCTCGCGATTCACCTCAAAGCTGCGCAAGTTGCGGTTGTTCACGCCGATGGCGCTGGCTCCGGTCGCGCCCAGCAGGTCCAGCACCCGGTCCAACTCCTCGCCGGTGTGCACCTCAACCAACCTGTCGAGCGAAAAACCTTCGGCGACCTGGGCCAAATGCAACAGCTCGGCGTCGTCGAGCGCGGCGGCGATCAGCAGCACCGCGTCAGCGCGATGCGCGCGGGCCTCGACGATCTGATACTCGTCAACGATAAAGTCCTTGCGCAGGCACGGCAGAGGAACCGCGGCCGAAACCAGCTCCAAATTGCGCAAGCTGCCCTGGAAGTACGGCTCGTCGGTGAGTACCGAAAGCGCCGCCGCGCCGCCAAAGCGATACCGCTGCGCGATCCATGCCGGATCGAAATCGGCACGGATCAGCCCTTTTGAGGGCGAGGCTTTTTTGACCTCGGCGATAATCGCCGGACCGGTTGCGGCCTTGGCCTTGAGCGCCGCCGCCCAGCCGCGCGGATGGTGCCCGGCGGCGCGGCGCTCCACTTCAGCCAGCGGCACGGTTGCCTTGGCCGCCGCCAAAGTGGCGCGCGTCGAGGCTAGAATCGTCGCTAAAAATGTATCGCCTTCAATTGCCATAATCTACGCCGAGTATACGGGCTACGGCCCGCCTTGCGCTGAAGATCACCGGCCGCAAATCGTCCTTCCACGCTCCAAATAGCCTCTCATCCCGTCCCGGAATGGCACTTTCGCGACTCTCCCCCGCGCTCGACCGACTGTCCGACGAACTGTCCATTGAAGTCTTTTCCCCGTCCGCCGATATTGCAGTTGGAGTCATAGCTGGCCTGCTCGGGCGCTCCACCCGTTTGTCTACAAATGGGCATTGCACATGAAAAGGACTCCTCCATGTCTGCATTTCGCGATCTGCCTATCGCCCGCAAACTGTTTTTTAGTTTCGGCATTGTTTGCCTGCTCTCAACCATTTTGGGCGGCGTCGCACTCTTCAGCTTCCACAAGCTGAACGCCAATGTCGACGACGTTGTAAACAATGCACTGCCTTCAATCCGGATCTTAAACAAGATCCGCATCAATTCGACATCGGTTCGTCGCGCTGATATTACATTGGCGCTTTGCGATACGCAGGCCTGCGTGGAAAAATACCAGCAGCGCCGCCAGACATTTATCGATAATTACCGCAGTGCAATGGCCGAGTACGAGCCATTGATCAGCTATCCCGGCGAACGCGAGCTTTTCACTTCGTTTCGCGATCAAGTCACCCAGTACTTCCAGTACAGCGATCAATTCCAAAAATTGATTAGCTCCGGCAAAATGGATGAAGCCCGCCATTTGGCCACGAGCAGCGTGACGGCCGACCTCTTCGACTCGTTCAATAACACGATTAAGCAAGATCAAGATCTTAACGAAAAGATGGGCGCGGCCTCGGGCGCCGCGGCGACGAGTCTCGGCAAAAACTCCAGTATTCTGATCGCGATTATGGTTTTCCTCGCTGTCGGCATCTCTATTTTTGTCGGCATCGTGTTGACCCGCTTCATTTCGCCGCCGCTCATCGCCGCCACTGAAGCCCTCGAGCGCGTGGCCAATAAGGATCTGACTGCTTTCGTCGAAGTACATGGCGCCGACGAAGTTGGCCGTCTCTCCGAAGCGCTGAATAAGAGCGTCGCCTCCACCCGCGAGGTGCTTTCCGCGATCGCCAAGGGCGCCGAAACCCTCTCTTCGGCCACCGAAGAACTCAGCGTCCGCTCCGGCCAGTCGAGCGAAAACGCTAAGACGCAATCATCGAGCACCAACCAGATTGCCGCCGCCGCGCAAGAGATGACCGCCACCATCGGCGAAATCAGCCACAACGCCGAAGAGGCCAGCCACGCCAGCCGCCAGTCAGCCGAAGCAGCCAGCCAGGGCGGGACGGTGATGCAGAAGGCCAACTCCACGATGGAGCGGATCGGGCAGACCTCGTCCACCGTCGCCGAACGCATGGATACCCTGGCCCAGCGCTCGCAAGACATCGGCAAGGTCGTCAACGTCATTCAGGAAATCAGCGAGCAGACCAACCTGCTGGCCCTCAACGCCGCCATCGAAGCTGCCCGCGCCGGCGAGCACGGCCGTGGCTTCGCGGTCGTTGCCGGCGAAGTCCGCCGCCTGGCCGAGCGCACCAAAAGCGCTACCGAAGAAATCTCCGCCACCATCCGCAGCATTCAGGATGAAACCAAGCTCACCGTCGAGGTTATGGAAGGCAGCCGCGTCGAAGTCGAGTCCGGCATGACCGAAACCGCCAACGCGCAGCACTCTTTGGAATCGATCATCGAGATGGTGCAGGGCATGGAGCACATGATCAGCCTGATCGCCACCGCCGCCACCGAACAGACCGCAGCTTCGCGCGAAATCTCCGAATCGGCCGGCAGCATCTCCAAACTCGCCGAAGAAAATTCCGTCGCCGCCGACGAAACTTCGACAGCCTGCAAGAATCTTACCGAGCTGGCCAACGACCTCGACGGCATGATCCGTCAGTTCAACATCGATGGCGACTCCACAAGCACGCGCAGACTCACTTCAGGACGGGCTCCCGCACGCAGCGTGCCTGCTTTTGCTCACGTCTAAACAAATTTTGCGGCTCCCCCATCGGCCGAAGAGGATCATTTCTCTTCGGCCATTTTTTATTCGACGCCGACGGCCGGCACAAACGTTTCGACAAGTTCTTGCGCCGCTCTTCGTCCCATGCGAATGCAATCGGGCACGCCGATTCCTTCGTAGGCATTGCCCACCAGCCGCAATCCGGGCAACGCCGATGCGCGCGCTTCGATCCGCTCCATCCGCGCCTTGTGGCCCACCGCGTACTGCGCCATTGCCCGCGGCCAGCGCGAAACCTGCGCATGTTCCGGCGCCACATTCGGCGGAACCGCCTTCGCGCCCAAAATCTCGCTCAGCTCGCGCCGCACAATAGCAATCAGTTTTTCGTCGCTCTCCTCAAGCAGCGCCGCGCGATTCGCGCCGCCCAAAAATGCGCGGAAAACCGCCTTGCCCGGCGGCGTGCGGCCTAAAAATTTTCGATGCACAAAAGTGCTGGCCAGCATCGCGCGCCCTTCGACCGCAGGAACCAGAAAGCCGAAACCCGACGGCAAATCTCCCAGCCGGTTCTCGTCGTAAACCAGATTGATGGTGATCGACGAAGAATAAGGAATCGTGCGCAGATCCTCGCCCAGCTCCGCGTCAACCGCCGTCAGCAACTCGCCCGCCGCCCATGCTGGCGTGGCCAAAATCACCGCGTCGTAAGACTCGCGCGCATCGCCTGAAACCACGCTCCAGCCATCGTAGGTCCGCCGCAACTCGCTCACCGCGGTCGACAGCCGCAGTGCCGATGGCTCCAGCCGTGCCACCAGCGCATCGACCAACTGGCTCATCCCGCCACGCAGCGCCGTAAAAATCCCCCCGCCGCCATTGGTCCCCCGCGACGGGCTTTTAGCCATGCGCCGGTGCGCCGCCAGCATTCCGCGCGTCAGCGAGCCGTACTGCGTTTCCATCTCCACCATCCGCGGCAGCACCGTCTGCGCGCTCAACTGCGTCGCGTCGCCGCCGTAGATGCCGCTCAGCAGAGGATCGGCCAGGCGGTCCACCGCTTCCTGGCCAAAGTGCCGCTCAACCAGCTCGGCTACCGACTGATCGTGTCCGTTCGGGTGCGGTCGGCGCAGCAGCTCCAGCGCCATGCGCGCCTTGGTCGGCAAACTGAATAGCGGCGTAAAGGCCGTGGGCACCAGCTTGGTCGGCACCAGGAACATCAACCCGTCGGGCAGCTCCACCAGCCGATTGTGAACCACAATGTGCGTCTTGCGCGCCTCGTCGTTCGAGGGCACTAGCTCCTCGCCCAGCCCCAGCTCGCGGCACAATTCAGCCGCCGCCGTTTTTTCCGTAATAAAGGAATCGGGGCCGCGCTCGAGCACCGCGCCACCTACGATCTCCGACGACAGCGAGCCGCCCAGCCGCTCCCGCTGCTCGAATAGCGTGTACTCGGCCGGTGCGCCGGCCATCCGCGCTTTTTCCAGCTCATAGGCAGCCGCCAGCCCGGCAATGCCGCCGCCGATGATTGCAATCCTCATTTTTTGACTTCGCTCCTCTACCGCTTTGGCTCGCGGCATGTGCGTCGGCAGGCTGGAGAAATGATTCATAGAGGCGCTTCGCTTGTGCGCGCAGCTTGCATCCTCGGATGACGCTTTGCATCTAACCCTAAAGAATAGAATCGGGAGCAGAGCTGGAGATTACTTAATTACTTTTAGCTCCAGGCGTCACGGCTAGTTTACACTTTCCTTGACCGGCGGCCCCAATTTTCCTATCCCGCGCTCGCCTGTCTTTCCCGCGAGCGCCAAAACAGGAGGCCTTTTAATGGATGCAGAACTGATCCACCGTCTGCACTTCGCCTTCACCGTCACCTTTCACTATCTTTTTCCGCAGCTCACCATGGGCCTGGCGCTGCTAATTGTCGCGCTCAAAACCGTGGCCCTGCGCTCAGGCGACGAAACCTGGAACCGCGCCGCTCGCTTCTGGGCACGCATCTTCGCCATCAACTTCATCATGGGCGTCGTCACCGGCATTCCCATGGAGTTTGAGTTCGGCACCAACTGGTCGCGCTTCTCCCAGGTCTCGGGCGGCATCATCGGCCAGCCGCTGGCCATGGAAGGCATCTTCAGCTTCTTTCTCGAATCCACCTTCCTCGGTCTATTTCTTTACGGCGAAAAGCGCCTCTCCAAGCGTATGCACTGGTTTTCGGCCTTCATGGTCTGGCTCGGCTCCTGGCTCTCGGGCTTCTTCATCATCGTTACCGACGCCTGGATGCAGCATCCCGTGGGCTTCAATCGCCTGCCCGACGGACATTTTGAAGCCACCAGCTTCTGGCAGTTGATGCTCAATCCCTGGGCCCTGCTGCAGTACGCGCACAATATGACCGGCGCGGTCGTTACCGCCGCTTTCGTCATGTGCGCCGTCGGCGCCTTCTACCGCCTCGAAGGCCGGCATGAGGACTACGCCCGCATCTTCCTCAAGGTCGGCGTTATCGCCGGCATCGTCTCCACCATCGTCATCATCTTTCCCACCGGCGACCTGCACGGCAAATACGTCGCCCGCAATCAGCCGGCGGCCATGGCCGCCATGGAAGGCCTCTTCAAAACCGAAATCGGCGCGCCCATCGTGCTCATCGGCCAGCCCAATGAGGAAACCGGGCAAATCGACAATCCTCTCGCCGTCAACGACGTGCTGAGCCTGCTCATCTATGGCACGCCGCGCGCCGAGGTCAAAGGCCTCGATCAGGTTCCCCGCAACCAGTGGCCCACCGCCCTGCCGTTGCTCTATTACGCCTACCACATCATGGCCGGCCTCGGAACCTGGTTCGTGCTGCTGATGGCCGTCTCCGCCTTCTTGCTCTGGCGCGGAAAACTGCTTGGCTCGCCGTGGGTGCTCTGGGCGCTGCTGCTAAGCTTCCCGCTCCCCTACATCGCCAACACCGCCGGCTGGCTGACCGCCGAGCTTGGCCGCCAGCCATGGATCATCTATGGTCTGATGCGCACCTCCGAAGGCTATTCGAGTTCGGTTTCGGCCGCCAACGGCCTCTTCACCCTGCTCGGCTTCATGGGCCTCTACACCTTGCTCGGGCTGCTCTTCACCGTCCTCGTCTACCGCGAAATCGCTCAAGGCCCCGAGCCGCAAACACAGAAGACGGAAGTCTCCGCGTAAAAGGAGTTCAACCATGATGGGTTTTCTCTGGTTTTGGCTGGTCGCCGTCATGATCGTCGGCTACGTCGTTCTCGACGGTTTCGATATGGGCGTCGGCGTATTGCATCTGTTTTTGGCGCGCAACGAGGCCGAGCGCCGCACGCTTCTGGCCTCCATTGGTCCGGTTTGGGACGGCAACGAGGTCTGGCTGCTAGCCGGCGGCGGCACTCTCTACTTCGCCTTTCCGCTCCTCTACGCCTCGGCCTTCTCCGGCTTCTATCTGCCGCTGATGATTGTCCTCTGGCTGCTGATACTGCGCGGCGTCAGCATTGAGCTGCGCAACCACGTCGATATCGGCGTTTGGCGCTCTCTGCTCGACGGCGTCTTCGGTCTGGCCAGCGTTCTGCTTACCATCTTCTTCGGCGCGGCTCTGGCCAACGTTCTGCGCGGCGTTCCCCTCCATGCCGACGGCACATTCTTCCTGCCCCTGTGGACCAACTGGCAACCCGGCGTCGATCCCGGCATTCTCGACTGGTACACGGTCATCGGCGGTCTGGTCGCCCTGGTCGCCCTCACCCTCCACGGCGCGCTCTGGCTCACCATCAAAACCTCGGGCGAACTCGAGCAGCGCGCCCGCAAAATCGTTCCCGCGCTTTTGATCGTGCTCGTCGCGCTCACCGTCGTCAGCCTCGTCGCCACCATCGCCGTGCGCCCCGCCACCTTAGATAACTATTTCCGCTACCCGTTCACTTTTGTCGTGCCGGTCGGCGTAGTCGTTTCGCTGCTCCTGATCGGCCTCTGGAACCGTCAGGCCAAGCCGCTCTGCGCCTTCCTGGCCTCCGTGGCCTATCTCTTCTTCATGCTCGCAGGAGCCTGCTGGGGCGTTTATCCCACGCTGCTGCATGCCACCACCGGCGCCACCAACGACATCACCCTCACCCGCGCCCTGACCGGCGCGCATGGACTGGCCGTCGGCCTGGTCTGGTGGACCATCGGCATGGCCTTGGCCACAACCTACATCGTTTTCGTCTACACCCGCTTCAAGGGCAAAACCGACGCCGCGGCGGAAAGCCACTAGCTCCGTGACCGCTTAAATTTATGCCATCGCGGGTGCCCCCGGTCTCGATTCTGAGACCGGGGAACCACGACGCGAAGGATCGAAATAATCCGCTCGCGGCACCAGGCGCCCGCGAGCAAGTTTAGCTTACGCATTTTGCGTAAATATTTACGCAAAATGCGTAAGACAGGGTAGAATCAAATCATGGACGGCCTAGCGACTCTCGATGCGATCTTCCCCTCCGTACGGGCCGGCCTGCTCTCCACCGCCCTGCTCGAACCGCGGCGTTGGTGGTTTTTGAGCGAGCTGGCGCGGCGTTTGCGCGTCACCCCCTCCAGCCTCCAGCGCGAACTTGAATCCCTGGTCAACGCGGAAATCTTGCTGCGCCGCCAAGACGGCCGTCGCGTTTACTTCCGCGCCAACGATGGATCCCCAATCTTCACCGAGTTACGCGGTCTGGTGGAAAAAACCTCCGGAATCGCGCCCTCGCTTGCGCAAGCGCTAGAAGCCTTCGCCGACCGCATCGATTTCGCATTCATATACGGCTCCTTTGCCCGCGGCCAGGAACACGCATCGAGCGATGTAGACGTGATGATCGCCGGCGTCGTCGAGCAGATCGATCTGGTTCCGGCGCTGCGCAAGCTCGAAGACCGCCTGGGACGCGAGGTGAACGTCACCCTCTATTCGCCGCAAGAGTTCCGCGCCAAAGCCGCCGCCGGCGACCACTTTTTGTGCTCTGTGCTGAAGAACCGAACTATACTGCTCAAAGGTTCGCGCAATGAGTTGGACAGCATGGTTACGCGGCGGAAAACTTCACCGGCACCGGACCAGCGTCCAGGAGCTCGGCGAAATCCGTCGTCTCGTGGCGCGCGATCTCGCTGACGCAGCGATTCCAGCGCTCTCTGAAGACCGGCGCTTCGCCACCGCCTACAATGCAGCTCTCCAAACCGCGAAGATGGCGATTGCCTGCGCCGGGTATCGCGTTGCCAGCGTACCTGGACATCATCGCATCACCTTTGAAGGCGCCTCGCTGGCCCTCGGCAAATCGGCGGCCAACCTTACCGATTACTTCGACGCTTGCCGCCGCAAACGAAACGAAATCGACTACACCGGAACCGTCGTCGCCACGCATACCGAGGCGGACGAGTTACTGGTGCACGCCAAAACCTTTCTCGCCATGGTCGAAGCGTGGATCGCTGACAGGCATCTCGCGCTTAAATCGCAAAAGCCTCTCCCCAGAAAAAAGCTATAGCTCTGACGGCGTTCCCACAGGCGCAATCTCCCGGAGCCCCTCGGCCGTCTGCTCCAGCTCCGCGTCCCAGTTCTTCGGCTGATAGATGCAGCAAGGCTCTTCGGCCAGCGGATCGCCGGTCAGCGCATAAGCTCGCGCCCGCGAGCCGCCGCAAATCTCTTTGAACTCGCAAACGCCGCACTTGCCCTCGAGCTTTGCCGTGTCGCGCAGCGCTTTGAAAATCGGCGCCTCGCGGTAAATTTCCGCCAGCGGTCTTTCGCGAATATTGCCCGCGTGAATCGGCAAAAATCCGCTGGGATAGACATTGCCCACATGCGAAATAAAAACAAACCCCTTGCCGTCGTTTACCCGCCGCGTGGCCCAGGCGTGGTTGCGCATCTGCGGCGCGGCCGAGGGCGCGCCGGCCTCATAGGCTGGCGCTAAATTTTTGCTGCCAGCCTGGTCGGCGCAATTCAAGCCGGCCCCTTTCAAAACCGCGCCGGCCGCATGCGGATGGCCGCCGTGCCCCACCTGCTTTTCCTGCAAATTGTGTTGCAGCAGATACCGCCGGTAGTGCATCGCCTCGGTCGTTTTGATCTGAAAGTTTGCCCGCTGCGACAGCTCGTAAATCTTGCCGAAGACCTGCTCGAACTCTTCACCGCTCAGCAGATCCTCCACCTGCCCGCGCCCCACCGGAACCAGAAAAAAAACATTCCACATCACAATCGGCAGCCGCTCGAAAAGATTGCATAGCCCGTCGAGATCGCCCACATTCAGCCGTCCGATCGTCGAATGCACCTGAATCGGAATCCCGGCCTCGTTGGCCCACTCGATCGCCTGAATCGTTCGCGCCCAGGCCCCCGGCAATCCGCGAAAACCGTCGTGAATCTCCGCCGTCGAGCCGTCCAGCGAGATGGCCAGCCGCACCACCCCCGCCTCTTTCATCTTGAAGATCGCCTCGCGCGTCAATAGCGGCGTGGCGCTGGGCGTCACTGCCACGTGCACATTCTTGCTGGCCGCATACCGGATCAGTTCGAACAAATCGGCGCGCTTCATCGGGTCGCCGCCGGTGAAGACGAAGATCGGCACATGCAGCGCCGCGATCTGATCGATCAGTTTTTTGCCCTCTTCGAAGCTCAGCTCGTCGGGATGCGGCAGCGGCTGCGCGGCGGCCCGGCAGTGCCTGCAGGCCAGGTCGCAGGATTGCGTCACCTCCCAGATCGCCAAAAACGGCGACTGGTCATAATCGATCCCGCCGCGGGCGGGAATATTTTCCATCGGTTGCACGGAACCTCCTGGCAAATCGCGGCGGCCGGCTCACGCAGCAGAGCGGCCCAGGGGACGACACCGCGATCCTGATCTAGAAAAACAGTTTACGCGCCTTCTGGCCGTGATTTAAATCACCCTTCGCGGCTCCAATTTGCGCCCTCTCTTTGCGCCGCTGGACAAATTCGGGAAATAGGACCACAATTTTCTCACAATTGAGTTGTTGGGCTGCATTCCGCATCTATAAGAATGACAGGCGGGATGACCGCAAGCGATGCAAGCGCTAACTAGGCTGAGATAACGCAAGTGGAATCAGTCGGTTTCCTTCTGCAATGTGCTGTGGGTCTACCCCCCAATCTGTAAACGCGCCAATGCGCCCCAAGGAGGTTCCCATGGCAGCCGCATTAAAGCCCGGTTGGAGCAAACCCTCCACGATCCTTTTCGCCTCCGAAATTCCCATCAACGAAAAAGCCTTCGCCTTCGCGCTCGCCCAGGCCAAGGAATTCGCTTCTCATCTCATCATTTTTCATGCCTACGACACGCTCGTGGTCGCCGCCTCTGAAGCCTCCGGCGTCCGTTACTACGACTACACCGCCGCCGCGCGAACCGAAAAGCAGCACATGGAGCCATTGGCGAAGCGCGCCCGCGAAGCCGGCGTCGAGTGCGAAATCGTGGTCCGCTCCGGTCTGCCCGCCGATGAAATTCTCTCCTTCGCGCGCGAGCGTCAGGTCGATCGCATCGTCATGGGCACCCACTCGCCCGGCCCCATCGGCAAGCTGCTGGTCGGCTCGGTCGCTGAAGCCGTTCTGCGCACCGCAGCCGCGCCGGTCTATATCGTCGGCCCCGAGGCGGTTGACGGCAGCTATCGCAACTTCGCCATCCGCACCATTCTCTCCGCCGTTCGCATGACTGAGGCTAGCGTTGTCGTCGCCGCCTTTGCCGCCGAACTGGCCGCCCAGCATGGCGCGCGACTCATCCTGCAGCACGTCATCCGCCCCCAGGACCGCGCCGAAGTTCTGGCCGGCCGCTCGCTCGACGAGATCGAAGCCGAAATGCTCGCTCTGATTCCGGAAAAGCTGCAAGAGCAGGTCGCCATTCAGACCATCGTCGTTCCCGGCGATCCGACCGAAGAACTCCTCTACCAGAGCCGCGCTCAGCAGGCCGATCTGATCGTCCTCGGCGCGCAGGGAGCCTCGGCCTTTGCCGCCATCACCCGCCACGGCGTCGTCTACAAAACCCTGGCCCATGCCCATTGTCCGGTCATCACCCTCTCGCCGGTCGTGCTGGCCAGCGGCGGTTCCAAATCAGAAAATCTACACGCCGCAGAGGCTTATATGGCCGGCGTCATTTAACCCGCTAGTGCAGCTTAGCTAACGTCTGAACAAATCGGCGCGGAGGACAAAAGACAAATATAATCGTTGTAGTTGCTTAAGTTTTGAAAGTTGTCAATTTCTCTTCTTTGGAGCGCGAGTCTGTTAGTGTTGCAGTGAAGCTGCTTCATAGGGGAAGCAAGAGGGGGAGCAAATGAATTACGGTAAATTACCTAAACGTGTTGCCGAGTATTTCCTATTTCTTAGCAATAGGGATAAGAAAACGCTAACCCCCATGCAGGTGCTTAAGCTCGTTTATATCGCGCATGGGTGGCATCTTGGCGTATATGGACGGCCGCTCGTGAACGAACCAATCGAAGCGTGGAAGTATGGACCTGTAATTCCTTCGCTTTACCATGAGTACAAACGCTACGGTTCTAGCGTTATTAAAAACGGATCGAGTAAAAGCCCTGCCGGATTCGATAGCGAAGAAAAAAGCACAATTGAACAGGTTTGGAAGGGCTACGGGGGAAGAACTGGAATCAGCCTTTCCTCTTTAACACATGAGCCGGGAACACCCTGGTCTATTACCGTTCAGCAGACTGGCCACGGCTCAATCATTTCAAATGATCTGATTGAGGATTTCTATCGTCGTCGTGCTGCAAGCTAGCAATGACAGAACTAAAGATAAACCCGGAACAAGAGCCGGCTTCTTCGTGTGATGCCCAGAAAGAAGCCGCTGGGTTTCAGCAAGGCAATTTAGATCGTGATGAGGCTGTGCGAACACATATTCACATCGCAGGCCTCATCGTTTTTTGGGCGTTTGTTATTGTTGGTTTAGCGCTTTTTATTATTTTGGCGTGGCATCTTGGAGCGCCCAGTAACCTGCACTTTTTAACGGCAGAACAGCGTAACGACCTTCAAATGGTGTTACTGTCATTTATTGGATCGTCTTTCGTTACTATCGTTGCGAATCGATGGTTAAACCCCAAACAATAGTTCAATTTTCCTAATCGCTAACGTACATCCTTATTTTTTCGAATTGCCAATGTCAATGCGCTATACTTGCTGCCAATGGGCGGCGCGCTCTGGCTGCCCAACAAGTGAGGTGCGTCTTCCGCAAGGATTCAGCCAATCGGACGGCCGGCCTTCCGCCATCGCAGACAACCTGGTGGCGTGCCATTGTTCGCGTGCTCCGAAGTCCTCTGGACAATCTGAGTTGCGCCCTCTTTCCCGCCTCCTGCGTCCTCTGCGGTTCGCCCCTCCCACGCCTTTCTTCCGCTCCAATTTGTGAAGTTTGCTGGACGGAATTTCCCGCCCCCAGCCTTCCTGCCTGCCTGCGCTGCGGCGATGCATTAAACGAACCCTCCGCCCTCTGCCGCGCCTGCCGTCTGGCCCCGCCGCCCTTTGTCAAAGCCGTTTCCTTTGGCCTTTACCAGGGCCGCATGCGCTCGGCCATTCACGCTCTCAAATACGACCGGATGCATTCCGTCGCCCGCGGCCTGGGCCGGATGCTCGCTCAGGCGATCTCCCAGCTGGCCGCCGAAGCTCCCTCCGCGATGCTGGTCGTCCCCGTGCCGCTGCATCGCTCCAAGTATGCGCAGCGCGGCTTCAATCAATCGCGGCTGCTGGCCGCCGAGGCGCTCCGGTTCCTGCATAAAAGCCATCCGCGGTGGCGGCTCACGCTGGCCGCCCGTCCCCTGATGCGCCTGCGCGCCACCGGCAGCCAGGCCGGACTTACTCCGCGTCAGCGCCGGTTGAATGTGCGCGGCGCCTTCTCGGTCTCCGATCCGGCGCGGGTCGCCGGACGCTCCATTTTGCTGGTCGACGACATTTTGACCACCGGCGCGACCGCCCGCGCCGCCGCGCAAGCCTTAATCGACGCCGGCGCGGATTCCGTCTGGGTCGCCACGCTGGCCCGCGCGCAGCGCTTCGACAGATCGAAGAATTTTTCCGCTCGCGAAAATGCCGAGCTGCTGGCTGCGGCCGAGCCGGATCAGGCCGCCGATTTCAGCGCGAACTTACCGTCTTTTAGAGGGCAACCATCTTTTTAGCCGGAGGGGGAAAGCAATGCCATTGGGAAAAGTCATGATGCACGCGCGCCAGCAAAAAGCGGCGGTCAAGGCCGTCGCAACAGCCATCAGTTGCGGAACCGCGCCGTCGATGCGCATCTTGCAGATGCCGGTGCTGGTTTTGAACGCCTCTTATGAGCCAATCAACATCTGCGGCGCGCGGCGAGCCCTGGTGCTGGTACTCAAAGGCGTTGCGCGCGCCGAAGAAGAGCACGGCCTCGCGCTGCATGCTCAGCGTACCGTCATCGCCATGCCCTCGGTTATACGGCTGCTTGAGTACCGCCGCATTCCCCACCAGACCCGCGCCCTTTCGCGCAAAAATATTCTGCTGCGCGACCGCAACACCTGCCAGTACTGCGGCGAAGCCCTGCCGCCCAGCGATCTCACCCTCGACCACGTCATACCCCGCTCGCGTGGCGGCGCTTCCACCTGGGAAAATCTCGTCGCCTGCTGCCATGACTGCAACCATCGCAAAGGCAATCGTCTGCTGAGTGAAATTGACGACATGGTTTTGTTGCGCGAGCCGCGTCCCTTCTCGCTGCACACCAGCCGCCAGATTTTGCGCATGATGGGCCGCGGCGACGATCACTGGCGCAAATACCTCTTCTACTAAGTCGGAAAGCCTTCTCCGGTCGTCAATATATGATTGTTTGGAATTTGGAATATAGTTGATTGTTTTTCGCATCAAGAAAAAGCAGCGGAAATCAATGGAGCGGGAACCCTTGGCGAGTGGAAACTCCACCCGCCAAGGAGCGAATTTAAGAAGGTGCTCCCGCCTGGGATGCGGTTGCTCGGACCGCATCTCAAAGCCTGTTACGCTTGCGAAACGCTC
>Ga0182014_10000145_pt1 | contig 82851 bp, 87 predicted proteins | sample 612S2DmetaG_FD_120489 | JGI IMG/M metagenome (GOLD analysis project Ga0182014, IMG submission 120489) | Permafrost microbial communities from Stordalen Mire, Sweden - 612S2D metaG | ecosystem: Environmental > Terrestrial > Soil > Wetlands > Permafrost | place: Sweden: Stordalen | collected...
GCCGCCGGCCTGGCCACCGTCGACGTGGTCGTGGCCGCCACCGGCGACGACGAGGACAACCTGGTGGTGTCGCTGCTGGCCAAGCAGGAGTTCGCCGTGCCCCGGGTGGTGGCCCGCGTCAACCATCCGAAGAACCAGTGGCTCTTCACCGAGTCATGGGGCGTCGACGTCTCGGTCTCCACCCCCCAACTGCTGACCGCGCTGGTGGAGGAGGCCGTGTCCGTGGGCAGCCTCGTGCGGCTGCTCCGGTTCGAGGGCGGCAATGCACATCTTGTGGAGGTGACGCTGGCCGAGAACTCGCCGGCCGACGGGGTGTCGGTGGTCGACCTCGGGGTCCCGCGCGACGCCACCATCGTGGCCGTGGTCCGGTCGGACCATCTGATCGTCCCCCGGGGCGACACCCGGCTGGCCGCGGGCGACGAGGTCCTCGTGCTCATCACGGCCGATGCCGAGGACGAGGTACAGCGCCTGCTGGTCGGGCCCTGACCCCCATGCGGGCCGCATTCTTCGACCTCGACAAGACCGTCATCGCCAAGGCGTCGATCGCCGCGTTCGGTCGCCCCTTCTACCGGGGCGGGCTCATCAACCGCAGGTTGATCGCGCGGGCGGTCGTATCGCAGATCATCTACCTGCATCTCGGCGCGTCCGAGCAGAAGCTGGCCCGGGTCCGCGAGTCGATGCTGGCGCTGACCAAGGGGTGGGACCGTGAGCAGATCCGGGAGATCGTGCGCGAGGCGCTCGAGGAGACGGTCGAGCCCATCATCTACGCCGAGGCCCTCGACCTGATCGAGGCCCACCGGGCCGCCGGGCACAAGGTGTACCTGGTGTCGGCCTCGCCCGAGGAGATCGTCGAGCCACTGGCCGAGCACCTCGGCGTGGACGGCTGCATCGCCACCCGGGCCGTCGTCGACGAGGAGGGCCGCTACGCCGGCGAGATGGAGTTCTACGCCTACGGACCGTTCAAGGCCGAGGCGATGCGGGCGCTCGCCGACTCGGAGGACCTGGACCTGGCCGAGTCGTCGGCCTATTCGGATTCGTACACCGACCTCCCCATGCTGGAGGCGGTCGGTCACCCGGTGGCCGTCAACCCCGACCGCGTGCTGGCCAAGGTGGCCAGGGAACGCGAGTGGGAGGTCATGCAGTTCACCAAGCCGGTGCGCCTCCGCGACCGGGTCAGCGTGCCGAGTCTCTCGACAACGGCGACCGCCGCCGGCGTCACCGCGGTGGCGACGGCCGGTGCACTGGTGGCCTGGCGCATGTCCCGACGCGCCCACAGCTGAGCCATGCGTCCCGCCGGCCATCGGGCGCGGCGGGACAGGCCACCTACGCGTGGGGTGCGGTCCGGGTCCGGGCGCGCCGAACCGGTCGAGAGGGGCACCGGTCGACCGCTCGGGGCGGCCGGGACCCTACCGGGAGGTGGCGGTGGGGTCGCTCAGGCGGAGCGCAGCCGCTGGGCGGCCAGGGCACCGAGGGCGATGATGACGACGAGGATCACGAGCTTCTTCATGGGGAGGATCTTACCCACTCCTCCGCCGTCGGGTTTCCGGCGGGCTCCCGTCCTAGACGGTCAGGAGGTCGCGGGCGCCGGTGTCCGAGGACGGATGGCGCAGCTTCGACATGGCTCGGGCCTCGATCTGGCGGATCCGCTCACGGGTCAGGTTGAAGTGTTCGCCGACCTCCTCGAGCGTGCGGGGCTCACCCCGGTCGAGCCCGAAGCGCAGCCTGAGAATCTCACGCTCACGCTCGTCGAGCGGCGACAGCAGGCGACCGATCTCCTCGGGCAGCAACGACACGGCCGCCACCTCGAACGGCGACTCGGCCGACCGGTCCTCGACGACGTCGCCCAGTTCGGCATCGCCGTCCTCGCGCAGCGGCTCGGACAACGACAGCGGCTCGGCCCGGAAGCGCAGGGCCTCGACCAGCTTGTCCTCGGGCATCTCAACCTCGGCGCCCAGCTCGGCGAGCGTGGCCGGACGGCCGTACTTGAGCTCCAGACGGGCCTGGGCCTTCTGCACCCGGGCCAGCGTGTCACCGGCGTGGACCGGCAGGCGGATGGTGCGTCCCGTGTTGGCGATGCCGCGGGTGATCGCCTGGCGGATCCACCAGGTGGCATACGTCGAGAACTTGAAGCCCTTGCGCCAGTCGAACTTCTCGACGGCGTGCATCAAGCCCAGGTTGCCCTCCTGGATGAGGTCCAGCAGTGGCAGGCCGGAAGCCTGGTACTTCTTGGCGATCGACACCACCAGTCGCAGGTTCGACTGCACGAAGGTCTGCTGGGCGGACTCGCCCTGGAGGACCGTCCTGCGCATCTCACGCTTCTTTGCCGGAGTCAGGCCCTTCGGCGCCGACTGGATCTGGGCGTCCGCCTCGCGCCCGGCCTCGATGGCCTGGGCGAGCCGGACCTCGTCGTCCTTGGTGAGCAGGGGGTACTGACCGATATCGGTCAGATACAGACGGACGAGGTCCTCATCGTCCCGCTCGAGCCGCTCCTTTGCCAAGATCACCAGGTCCTTCGGTTTCCCACCTGCGTGGGGGACGCCCCACCCTCCGGTGGGGTGCCCGGTGAGGGGACCGACGGGAGTGGAGCGAATTCGGGCGCAACGATCGCTGCTTCACAAAGTTTACCGGACGCGTCAAGTCCCCCGAACGGCGCCCCCGTGCCTGCCCGGGGGCCGTGTCAGTCCGCGGGGACCCAGTCGGGCAGCGTGACGAGACCGGAGTGGGCGCCGGCCCCCACGGCCACGGACTCGAGGTGCTCCTGGAACTCGTAGACGGCGACCACGTCGTGGGGACGCTGCACCAGGCGCTGCACCAGGCGCTCACCGGCCAGCCAGTCCTCGATCTCGTCGCGCAGCACCAGACGAAGGGCGCGCCGCAGCGGGCCGTCCGCCACCGGTGCGGCAACCCGCAGGTGACGGGTGTACGTCGTGACCAGGCGCGGTAGCACCACTCGGTAGAGGCCGGCGAGCCGGGGCAGTGCCCCCGGGCGGGGTGCCAGTGCGCGGTCGGCCGGCGGCCACGAGGACCCGGGCCCGACCTCGGGCACCTCGATGCCGTCCAGCGCGGCGAAGAGCGCCGCCGTGGCCGGCGACGGCGCGGTGAGTGCGTCGGGGTCGACGCCTGCACGCACCGGCAGCCGGTCGCCGAAGAGTTCGGCGTGCCAGGCGTGCCGCATGCTCTGGGCGTCGAGGACCACCTGGACGCCGGCCAGTGGCAGGTCCGTGACCCACGCGCCGAGGATGGCGTGGAGCGTCGTCTCGATCCAGCGGTACTCGCCGACCAGGGCGGCCGTCGTGTCGAAGGGCAGGGACGCTGACACGTCGTCGGGACGGGCGTCGTCGACCGGTTCGTACGGGAGCTCAGACAACGGAGGGCGTCCCGTCTACCGGCGACGCGGACCGTGCAACCGAGCGGTAGTGGTTGGTGATCGGCATCCGGCGATCCTTGCCGAAGGCCTTGCCCGAGATCCGGACCCCCGGCGGCATCTGGCGCCGCTTGTACTCGGCCCGGTCGACCAGGCCCACCACGCGGGCCACGGCCACCGGGTCGAATCCCTCGGCCACCAGGTCGTCAGCCGACCGGTCGCCCTCGACGTAACCGGCCATCACCGGGTCGAGGACCTCGTAGGGCGGCAGTGACTCGTCGTCCCGCTGGTCGGGGCGCAACTCGGCCGACGGAGGCTTCACCAGGACGGCCTCGGGGATGAGTTCCGTCCCCGCCCGGGCGTTGCGGTGACGGCAGAGCTCGTAGACGAGGGTCTTGGCCACGTCCTTGATGACCGCGAATCCGCCGGCCGAGTCGCCGTAGAGCGTGGAGTAGCCCGTGGCCATCTCGCTCTTGTTGCCGGTGGTCAGCACGATCCACCCGTTGGCGTTGGACAGGGCCATGAGGAGGACGCCGCGGATGCGACTCTGCAGGTTCTCGTCGGTCAGGCCGGTCGGCTCGCCCCCGAGCAGTGGGGCCAGCGTGTCGGCCAGGGCACGATGGGCCTGTTCGATGGGTGCAGTGGCCAGGTCGATGCCGAGCGCCGCCGCCAGGGCCACGGCATCCGACACCGAGCCACCACTCGAGTACCGGGAGGGCATGGCCACCCCGTGGACACGCTCGGCGCCGACGGCGTCGACGGCCACCGCCGCCACCAGCGATGAGTCGATCCCACCGGACAGTCCGATCACCGCATCGGTGAAGCCGTTCTTCCCCAGGTAGTCCCGGGTTCCGAGCACGAGCGCCTCATAGACCTCGGCGACCGGGTCCAGGACCGGTGCCACGGGTCGGAGCTGCGCACCGCCGGTGGTCCGACCGGCCGACGACACCGGGACCCGCGCCACCCCGGTCATGCCCGGGTCGTCTGCGACCTCGACGTCGCACACGAGCACCTCCTCCACGAACTGCCCCGCGCTGGCGAGGAGGTCGCCGTCGGGGCCGACGACGACCGAGGCGCCGTCGAAGACCAGCTCGTCCTGGCCCCCCACCTGGTTGACGTAGACGATGGCGCACCCCGTCTCGGCGACGCGGCCGGCCAGCACCTCGAGACGCTCGTCGCGGCGCCCCCGGGAGTACGGCGACGCATTGGCGTTCACCAGGAGGCGGGCACCGGCGGCGGCCTGCTCGGCCATCGGTCCGGCCGGGAACCACATGTCCTCGCAGATGGTGACGCCGACGGACACCCCGGCGACCTCGTACACGGTGGCGGGGCCGCTGCCCGGGACGAACCAGCGCTGCTCGTCGAAGACCCCGTAATTGGGGAGCATCCGCTTCACGTAGCGTCCGAGGACCTTGCCGCGCCGGCACACCGCGGCAGCGTTGAGCAGCCGTCCGTCCGGGCCGATGTCGACGTAGCCGACGACGGCGGCGCACTCCCCCGTGCCGGCCACCACCTCGGCGAAGGCGGCCAGGTTGTCGGCCACGAAGGCTGGCCGGCCGAGCAGGTCCTCGGGCGGGTAGCCGGTGATCGTCAGTTCGGGCAGCACGGCCAGGTCGGCACCGGCCCCCTCGGCCTCGACCAGGGCCTCGAGCGTGCGCCAGACATTCCCGGCCAGGTCGCCCACCACCGTGTTGATCTGGCACGCGGCGACCCGGATCTGCGGCATCGGTCCAGACTATCGGGGCACCCGGTCCCAACTCCCCCCGCACAGCGCTCGGACATCGGCTGTTTCGCCCTGGTCGCGGCGTCGCCAGCCCAGTTAATGCTCCGTTCACAATCGGGTAACGACGGGGAAACGACATACTGCAATAGTCGGAGGCGTCCCTGGGGAGGCAGGCCCCGACCGCCCCCCTGGAAGCGTGGGCGGTACATTCCGCCGCAGGGCCGTGGAGTAGCAGAGCAACCGAGCAATAGAGGAGTGCACGTGCCGTATCAAGCTGAGTACATCTGGATCGACGGGACCGAGCCGTCCCCGCTCCTCCGGAGCAAGACCCGGATCGTCCCTGACGGAAAGGAGCCCGGCATCTGGGGCTTCGACGGATCGAGCACCAACCAGGCCCTGGGCCATGACTCGGACTGCGTCCTGCGTCCCGTCTACACCTGTCCGGACCCCCTGCGCGGACCGAACGACATTCTCGTGATGTGCGAGGTCGAACTGACCGACTACAGCCCCCATCCGACCAACACCCGGGCCAAGCTGCGCGCCCAGGTCGAGCAGTTCGCCGACCAGGAGCCGATGTTCGGCATCGAGCAGGAGTACACCTTCATGAAGGACGGCCGCCCGCTGGGCTGGCCGGTCAGCGGCTACCCCGCCCCCCAGGGCCCGTACTACTGCGGCGTCGGCGGCGACAAGATGCCCGGCCGCGAGATCGTCGAGCTCCACACGGCAGCCTGCATCGACGCAGGCATCGGCATCGAGGGGACGAACGCCGAGGTGATGATGGGGCAGTGGGAGTTCCAGGTCGGCGTGCTGTCGCCGCTCGACGTCTCCGACCAGCTCTGGGTGGCCAGGTGGCTGCTCTTCCGCATCGCCGAGGACTTCGGCGTGTTCGCCACGCTGGAGCCCAAGCCGATCCTCGGTGACTGGAACGGTGCCGGCGCCCACACCAACTTCTCGACCAAGGCCATGCGCGAGGACGGCGGCTGGGACGCCATCATCGCCGGCTGCGAGGCGATCGGGAAGCGCGTGGACGAGCACATCGCCGTGTACGGCGTGGGCATCGAGAGCCGCCTGACCGGCGCCCACGAGACGGCCCACTTCACGAAGTTCAGCTACGGGACCTCCGACCGTGGTGCCTCCATCCGCATCCCGTGGAAGGTGGCCGTGGACAAGAAGGGCTGGCTCGAGGACCGTCGTCCGAACGCCAACATGGACCCCTACGAGGTCACCGCAGCCATGGTCGAGACCGTCTGCGGAGACGCAGCCGGGAAGTGACCGTCGGCGGGCCCGAGCAGCCCGCCGGGTGCACGAACGTCCACAGAGCCGGGTCCTTCGGGGCCCGGCTCTGTGCGCTCTGCGCCCCTCCCGTCGACCGGACCATCCGCCAGCTGCGACAATGAGTGGATCGAACCCAATGAGATCACCCAGCGCGCCACGTCCCCGGAGGTGCACGACCCCATGAGGAGTCAAGAGGAGTACGTCCTCCGGACCGTGGAGGAACGCGGCATCCGTTTCGTCCAGCTGTGGTTCACCGACGTGCTGGGCACGCCCAAGACCTTCAGCATCACCCCCGCAGAGCTCGAGAACGCACTCGACGAGGGAATGACCTTCGACGGCTCGGCCATCGACGGGTTCAGCAGGGTCCAGGAGAGCGACGTCCTGGCCCGGCCAGACGCCAACACCTTCCAGCTGTTGCCCTGGCACGGCCATGGCCAGGGCGGTAACGACCACGACCACATGGCCGGTGACGCCCAGGTGGCGCGCGTCTTCTGCGACGTCGTCGACCTCGACGGCTCACCCTTCCAGGGCGACCCCCGTCACGTGCTGAAGCGCACGCTCGACCGGGCCCATGACCAGGGCTTCACCTACTACGCCGCGCCCGAGATCGAGTTCTTCTACTTCGCCGACAGCGACCCGACACATCCGCCGACGACCCTCGACACCGGCTCGTACTTCGAGCTGACGGTGGCCGATCGGGCCAGCGACATCCGCCAGCGCACGGTGCTGACGCTCGAGGAGATGGGGATCCCCGTCGAGCACGCCCAGCACGAGGACGCTCCCAGCCAGCACGAGATCGATCTCCGCTACACCGACGCGCTGACCATGGCCGACACCGTTATGACCGTCCGTCTCGTGGTCAAGGAGATGGCCCGCCAGCAGGGCGTGTTCGCCAGCTTCATGCCCAAGCCGCTGGCCGGTGTCCAGGGTTCGGGCATGCACACCCACATGTCCCTCTTCCGGGGCGACGAGAACGCCTTCGTCGACCTCGGCCGTCCGGGGGGCCTGTCGGCGGTCGCCGAGGGCTTCATCGCCGGCCTGCTGCGCCACGCGGGTGAGATCACGGCCATCACCAACCAGTGGGTCAACTCCTACAAGCGCCTGGTGTCCGGCTACGAGGCCCCCATCCACGTCTCCTGGGCCCGCAACAACCGCTCCGCCCTGGTCCGTGTCCCGGTCGTCAAGCCGGGCAAGTCCGAGTCGACCCGCATCGAGTACCGGGCCCCCGACAGCGCCTGCAACCCCTATCTGGCCTTCGCCGTCATCCTGGCCGCCGGACTGCGTGGCATCGAGCAGGGCTACGAGCTACCGCCCGAAGCCGACGCCAACCTGTTCGCCCTCAGCACCGACGAGCTCGAGGCCAAGGGCATCCTCCACTTACCGGGGAGCCTGCAGGAGGCGCTGACGCTGATGGAGTCGTCCGACCTGCTGGCCGACACCCTCGGCGACCACGTCTTCGAGTGGTTCATCCGCAACAAGCGGGCCGAGTGGGCCGGCTACAAGGCCCATGTCACCCAGTTCGAGCTCGACCGGTACCTGCCGCTGCTCTGACGCAGCCGCCACTACCAGCAACCGTCCGTACCAGCCCAGCACACGATCGAGGAGAAGGGGAGCACGCCGTGGAGCCACTGCTGTGTTTCCCCACGTCGCCACCCCTGTCGGTGACGTCCGTCCTCGAGCGGGCCGGCTACCCGTGGAAGGGCATCGACCGGGCCGAGGCCGTCGAGGCCGACGAGCCCGAGGACGGTTGGTCCGGAGCTGTCATCTGCAGCGGGGCGGACCCGACCGCGGCCTTGGCGCTCTGCCGGCACCTCCGCACCCGTGAGGTCCCGCTGGCGCCCGTGCTGGTGGTCGTGCCCACCGAGCAGTTGGGTGAGCTGGAGCTCCGCGAGGACCTGTTCGACGACCTGTGCCTCGATCCGGTCAACCCCGACGAGCTGGCGGCGCGGCTGGCACACCTGTTCTGGCGCACCGGGCGGGGTCTACGACCGGACCTGCTCGAGCACGGTCCGCTCGTCCTCAACCTCGAGACGTACCAGGCGGCGGTGGCCGGTCGGGTCCTCGACCTCACCTATATGGAGTACGAGCTGCTGCGCTTCCTGGCCGCCCGACCCGGCAAGGTGTTCACCCGCGAGACCCTGCTCAGCCGGGTGTGGGGCTACGAGTACTACGGCGGGGCACGCACAGTGGACGTCCACGTCCGCCGGCTCCGGGCCAAGCTCGGCGAGGAGCACGCCCACCTCATCCAGACCGTGCGATCGGTGGGCTACCGCTTCGGGCAGACGAGCTGGACCCCCTGAGGGTCGGCCACCGTCCACCCGGTCGTGGGTCTCAGTCCCCCTGGACCAGCGCCCACACCTCGACCTCGACGGCCGCCCCCATCGGGAGGGCCGACACCGCCACCATCGACCTGGCCGGGCGGTGATCGCCGAACGCCGCGACATAGGCCTCGTTGACCACCGGGAAGTCCGCCGGGTCGGTGGCGAAGACCGTCGTCTTGACCACGTCCGCGAGTGACGCGCCCTCGCCGGCCAGGAGTGTCGCGGCATTGGCCACGGCCTGGGTCAGCTGGGGCCCGGGACCGCCGTCGACCAGAGCCGGCGCCCCACCATCGGCGGCAGGAGCGAGCCCGAGCTGACCTGAGCAGATGCGCCAGGCCCCGGCGCGGACGATGGGCGTGTACGGGCCGACGGGCGTGCTCATGGGGACTCCTCGTGGGCTGGGGGATCGGGCGGGCTGGATCGGGCGCCTGGCGTGCGCTGGGTCTTCGGCGGACCGGGACGCCGCGTGCCAGCCTACTGAGCATGGTGGGAGCCGGCCCGGCGGCCCGGAAGCCCGGGGCGGGCTACCGGCGCCTCGACTCCGCACCGCGCTCGGTCGGCCAGGCCGGGGCCAGGCCGTCGGCCAACCATCGCGCCGCGGCCACCGCTGCGAATACCGCATCCGAGCCGTTGACCGGCGTCCCGGTCGCCCCGATGTCGACCCTGACGTCGACCGGGGGCATGGCCCGGGACTGGAGGATGCCGAACGAGCGCACCGTCAGGTCGCGCACGTTGCCCTCGGCGTCCACGGCGATCCCCTCCGAACCAACCCAGCCCAGTGCCTGGTGGGCGGCACCGATGGCGTAGGAGCGGAGTACGACGGAATCGAGGACGGCCCCGGCCGACACTTCGAGGTCGACCGACCCGTCGGGCCCCAGCCGGGCGGTGGCCCGACCCCCGCCGGGGGAGATGACCTCCACTGGGACATCCAGCACCGGTCCTCTTGCGCCCGCGTGGTGCGCGACGGCGGCCAACACGGCCGCTTCGGCCCACACGGCGGCCCGGAGGTCGAGGGAGACGGGCGGTCCTGCGACCGCCACCTGCTCGAGCCTCAGACGGGGTGCGACGGTGGCGACCGCAACCACGACGGCGTCCCACGCGGGCCCGTCGAACTTCGGGCCGCTGATCCCGACCCGGAGCACCCCCGTTCCGTCGGCGGTCACGCCCGCGGCGACCGGCGGGCGCTTCGGACCACGTCGAACGACGTCCTCCCGGGACCACAGGACGCGGACCGGGCATCCGTGCTCGTCGGCGAGCCGGCGGGCGTCCTCGGCGACCGGCGAGTGAAGTTTGCCACCGAAGGCACCGCCGTTGCCGACGGGTGACGCCGGCTCACCCCCGGGGCTGCACCACGAGGCATCCGGCTCCAGATAGGCCGGCTCCACCCAGGTGGTGGCGAGGGTGACCGCCCAGTCCCCCGGCGGGACGTCGACCGGATGCGTAAGGGGCACTGTGGTGCTGCGACCCTGCACCTTGCCGGCCAGCGCCCGGGCCGCCGGCAACGACTCGGCCACCGCGTACCCGCCCTTCGCGCCGACCACCGCCACCAGGGCACCGTCGGGGCAGCCGTCGTCGGCGAACCCGGCGTCCCCGAGCACGACCGCCGGGTCCACGCGCTGGTGGACCCCACCCTCGAGCCCGGCGCGGGCGGCCGCCGCGTCGAGATCACGGGACGAGCTACCGGTATCGGCGGACGTTCGGTCGGGCTCGACCCGGTCGGTCGTCGACGGGCCGTCGACGACGGCGTGCGCCGCTTCCCGGATGGTCTGCCAGCCGGTGCAGCGGCACAGGTGGGCCAGCAGCGACTGGTCGATGCGTTCGTCGACCGCCGGACCTTCGAGGGCCGCCAGGCGCATCACGATCCCCGGGGTACAGAAGCCGCACTGGCTCCCACCCGACGCGACGAGCGCCGAGGACCAGGCGGAACGGTCGTCCTCGGGCAGGCCCTCGAGCGTGGTGACCTCGCGGCCGTCCATCCGGCGGGCCGGCGTCACGCAGGCGACCCGCGGGGCGCCGTCCACCCACACCGTGCAACAGCCGCACTGGCCCTGCGGACTGCAGCCGTCCTTCAACGATCGGAGCGACAGCCGTTCGCGCAGGACCTCGAGGAGCGTCGATCCGTCGTCGGGGACGGTGAGGTCGGCGCCGTTGACGCGGAGGTGGATCAGGAGATCAGGAGATCAGCTGAAGGAGGAGCCACAGCCGCACGTGCGGGTGGCGTTGGGGTTCGTCACATGGAACCCGGCACCCTGCAGGCCGTCGCTGTAGTCGAGGGTCGAGCCCTTGAGCAGGTCGGCGCTGGTCTGGTCGACGACCACCCTGACGGCGCCGAACTCGCGGACCACGTCGTCCTCTGCCACGTCGGCATCGAAGAACATCTCGTAGCTGAAGCCGGAACAGCCGCCCGGGCGAACGGCCACCCGCAGGGCCAGTTCCTGGGTGTCCTCCTCGGCCAGCAGCTCGGCCACCTTGGCCGCGGCGACATCCGTGAGGGTCACGGGGTTCGGCTTCTTCCCGATGGTGACGTTCTGCATGGTCGAGCTCATCGCTGCTCCTCTTGGTCACGGGACGGGCAGGCCGTCCTGTCGAGATCCTGATGGTGCGCTCCGCGAACCGGAACGGCGGCGGTTTCCCCCACGATCGTACCCGGCACCGTCGCCGGGCGGTACATCACCGTGCCGCCGGTCAACTGCCGCCCTCGGTGGCGGGTCGCCGGACGACCGGCTGATGCCGGTGCGGTGCGGGCGGGAGCCCCGGTGACGGACGACAGCTGATGCCGACGACGGGTCGGCCTCCGACCGACCGGACCCCGACCCCCGGTACAATTCTCCCGTGACCAGGACCGACACCCATCCGGACGGGTCCTCCCCCACGGAGGACGAGGTCCGCGAGGCACTGCGCAACGTACGGGACCCCGAGCTGGGTGCCGACATCGTCGAGCTCGGCATGGTCACCCGCATCCACGTCGACGGGGCCGAGGTCGCGGTCGAGGTGGCCCTCACCATTGCCGGCTGCCCGTTGCGGGCCCAGATCCAGCGGGACGTCGACCTGCATGTGGGCGCGCTCCCGGGGGTGCGGTCGGTCGTCGTCACGACCGGGGTCATGGGACCCGACCAGAAGCGATCGGTCATGGACCGGGCCCGGCGGATCGCCCGGGACGACCCGTCCGCCACCGATGTCCCCGACACCGCCCGCGTGGTGGCCGTCGCATCGGGCAAGGGTGGCGTGGGCAAGAGCTCGGTGACCGTGAACCTGGCCGTGGCACTGGCCCGCCGTGGTCTGACGGTCGGTGTGCTGGACGCCGACATCTGGGGCTTCAGCGTGCCGCGGCTGCTCGGCATGCAGGGCGACGTCGAGGCCCGGGGCAAGAAGATGGTCCCACTCGAGCGCCATGTGGGCGACGGCACCCTTCGCGTGCTGTCCATGGGCTTTTTGGCCGACGAGGACCAGGCCATCATGTGGCGGGGGCTCATCCTCAACCGGGCGGTCCAGCAGTTCCTCGAGGACGTCCACTGGGGCGACCTCGACTTCCTGCTCATCGACATGCCCCCGGGCACCGGGGACATCCAGATGGGCCTGGCCAGGATGATGCCCCGGACCGAGGTGCTGATCGTCACGACCCCACCCGAGGCCGCCCAGAAGGTCGCCGCCCGTACGGCCGACATGGCGCGCAAGGGCTACCTGCAGGTGACCGGCGTCATCGAGAACATGAGTGACTTCATCTGCGAGCACGGCACGTCGTACGCACTGTTCGGCTCAGGCGGTGGCGACCGCCTGGCCGCCGACATCGGTGTGCCACTGCTCGGACGGGTGCCGCTCCACCCTTCGGTGTCCGCAGGGGGCGACGCCGGCGCGCCCGTCGCACTCGATGACGACCAGCCGTTGGCCGCGGAGTTCGCGCGGATCGCCGAGGCGCTGGTGGCGAATCCGCCGGCGACAGGCTCGATGGAGGGCTGCAGTGCCCGCATGCTCGAGCGGGTCGAGGCTGCCGTGGCCGCCGGCGAGCCCGTCTAGGCCTGTCCGGCCTTCGGGCCCCACGCCTCGCGTGCCGCCCGAGTGAGCTCGGGCGAGATCGGGTCGGAGGACGCCATGCGGTCCTCCAGCGCCTGCTCGTAACCGTCGTCACCCGGTCGGAGCACCAGCAGCTGGCCGTCCTCGATCAGCACGATGGGCAGGATCGTCGGGACCTCGGTCACCTGGCGTGCCCAGTCCATGACGCGCTCCGTGGAGGAGTGGAACGCCAGCTTCTCCAGGTTGTCGATGGTGGGGGGCAGGAGCTCGATCTCGCCCGCCCCGAACCGGTCCAGCGCCTCCTGGGGGCGGACCCAGATGGTGGCGATGGTCTCGCCTTCGTCGTGGTGGGCGATCTGTCCGGGGGGTGCGGCGGTGACGAAGAAGCGGGTGTCGTACCGCTTGGGGGCCAGCTCCGGGGTGATCCAGTGGCTGACGTAGTGCACCGTGTCGGCGGCCAGGACCAGCCCCTCGGCCCGGCACACGTCGAGCAGGCCGGTCCGGCCCTCGTTGATCTCCAACCGGTGCGCCTCGAAACGCGAGCGCTCGGCCGGATCCGTGGTGTCGAGCACGGCGGTGCCGCGCCCGACGTCGCGCGGCTGGGCCAGGAGCACGCCGGCCTCCTCGAAGCACTCGCGCAGCGCTGCCACCCAGAAGGCCAGTCCACCCGACTCGATCCCCAGGATCTCGCTCGCCTCCGCGTCGGACAGCCCCCTGCACAGCTCGTCGGCGGCGGCGCCCCGGTCTGCAGGATCGACCGACCCACCGGGAAACACGTAGGCGCCGGCCACGAACTCGCTCGCCAGGTTGCGGCGCAGCATGCACACCTCGACGGCGGGCCGGCCGTCCGGGTCGTGCGCGTCCCTGACGAGCATCACGGTCGCGGCATCACGTAGGGGTACGGCCATATGGGCACGCTACCCCCGGGGCCGGGTAGGAGGCCGGCCCCGGGCAAAGGACTACGACGGAGGGACGGCCGCCCCTCCGGTCGCACCGTCGCCAGGTCCGCCAGTGGCACGGGCGTCGACCAGCGCACTGATGGCCAGTTCGCCGAAGCCCTCGGGTGCGGCGATCAACCAGGCGTGCGACCCCTCGACGACGATGCCCTCCACGCCGGCGGCGCGCCGCAGGTCGTCAAAGGCCGACCGTGGGACGAGGCCGTCGCGGTCGGACCAGGCCACGGTCACCGGGATCCCCCGGGCCGCGATGTCGGCCACCTCGGCCACCAGGTCCGCCCTGCGGATGAACTCGCCGGTCCGGACCATTCCGAGTGGGTTGCGGACGAGGTTGAGGATGAAGTCCTCGAGGAGGGTCGGCAGCATGCGCAGGTCGCGCGGCGACTGGAGCAGGTCCTTGCCGAAGTGGCGGCCCCAGTCCCAGAACGGACGCTGCACCATGGTCCGCACCTCATTGGGGAACAGCGCCCACGTCGGACCACCGATGGCATTGGCCAGGAGGAGCGAACCGACCTTGTCGGGGCGATGGTGGACGAACGCCGTCGAGACCCCGCCGCCCATCGAGTGGCCGGCCACGAGCGCCAGGTCGTCGACTCCGACGGCGTCGCAGAAGCGCCCGACCCACGCCCCGTACCCGGCGAACGTCCGGTCGTCGGCGCCCAGCTCGTGGGTGCCCCCGAATCCGGGCAGGCACGGTGCAACGACCCGGCAGCCTGCGGCGGCCATGGCCTCGATGGCCCGTGCGTAGGCGTTGGGCCGGAGCCCCCAACCGTGGAGGAACAGGGCGGTGCGACCCGTGCCGACCACGCCGTAGCGGACCCGTCGCCCGTCCACCGCGGTCGTCCGCCACTCCACCGTGCGGCTCGTGGCCGCCCGCTCGTCGGACTCGGTGGCACCGGCCCGCACGGGCGTGGCGGTGCCAACCTCGGGATCCTCGGTCCCGGGCACTCCGGGTCCGACCTGGGCCGACCCGGCAGCCGTCATGCACCCACTCTAGGCACCCGGAGGGCGATCGATCGGCGCGCCACACTCGTTGCGTGCGCCCGGCGACCGCATGCGGCTGGCCGGACACGTTACGCTCCCTTCGACGTTCGGACGAAGCGAGGACCGCAGACCCATGGCGAGCAACCAGAAGAGTCCCGGCACCGGAGGCAACACGCCGAAGCCGACAGGCGGTGGCGGTGCCCAGAGCGCCAAGGACAGGAGTCGGGCCGCCAACCGCCCGGTCGCCGGAGCAGGTGGGAAGGGTGGGATGCCTGGCGGGAAGCCTGGCGGGAAGCCTGCCGCCGCAGCCGCCGGCAACTCACGCACCGGCGTCTACGTCGCCTGGGGTGCCGTCGCCCTGGTCGTCGTCGTCGTCGCCGCCCTGTTCATCGTGAAGGCCACCAGCTCGAGCACCCAGGACCTGTCGTACACGCCGGTCACACCCGCGCCGGCGCAGGTCGTCCACGACGTCACCACGATCCCCACGTCGACCTGGAACAAGGTGGGCGTCAGCGACACCTCGGTGGCCAAGCCGACCGTCCTGTCCGGTCAGCCGGCCATGACGATCGACGGCAAGACCCCGGCGATGCTGTACTACGGCGCCGAGTACTGCCCCTACTGCGCCGCCGAGCGTTGGGCCATGGCCGCCGCGCTGGCCCGCTTCGGCACCTGGAGCAACCTGCAGGTGACGGCGTCGTCCCACACCGACGTCGATGCAACGACCCACACGTTCAGCTTCCACGGCGCCACGCTCGACAGCCCGTACATCACCTTCAAGTCGATCGAGCAGTACACCAACATCCCGGTGGCGGGCAGCGCCGGCGAGTACACCAACCTCCAGAACCCGACAAAGGAGGAAGGTCAGATCCTGGCCACGTACAGCTCGTCCAAGTTCCTCCCCAACGGCAGCAGCAACGGGTCCATCTCGTTCCCGTTCGTGGACATCAACAACGGGCTGCTCGTCTCCGGGGCGAGCTACGACCCCCAGATCCTGGCCGGCCTCTCCTGGACGGACATCTCCGGCAGCCTCTCGGACCCGACCAACCCCATCACCCAGGCCGTCCTGACGACCGGCAACTACATGTCCGCCGGGATCTGCCAGGCCACCCACGGGCAGCCGGGCAGTGTCTGCACGTCCTCCGGGGTCCAGGCTGCGGCCAAGGCCCTCGGGATCTCGGCCAGCTGAGTCGGAGCAGCCGCTCCCGATGCCCACCCTCAGGTGGCAGCCGCTCACCACGCTCCTCTTGTCCGTCTACGGGCTCGGCGCGTCGATCTACCTGACCATCACCCACTTCGAGCCGAAGGCGTTGGCCTGCGTGTCCAACTCGCAGTTCAACTGCGAGAAGGTCACCCAGAGCCCGCAGTCCGAGATCTTCGGCATCCCGGTGGCCATGCTGGGCCTGGCCTTCTTCGTCCCGATGCTCGTGCTGTGCCTGCCCGTCGCATGGCGCGCGACGCAGCGCTGGGTCCACCTGGTCAGGCTGGCCCTGTCCGTCACCGGCGTCGGGATGATCATCTACCTCATCTCGGCCGAGCTCTTCGTCATCAAGGCCATCTGCCTGTGGTGCTCGAGCGTGCACATCGCCACGCTGGCCCTCTTCATCATCATCGCCACCGCATCGCCGATCATGCTCGCCCCCGGGTACGGCGAAGCAGACGCGGTGCCGGCGGACAGCGAGCAGTCCTGAGCCGGACCCCTACCTCCCGTGGCTGAGGGCGGACCAGGCCGACCGACCCGGCTGGCCTGGGGCGCGGTCGTCGTCATCCTGCTGGGGGTCGTCGGGCTGGTCACCTACGCGCTCACCCACGTGTCCTCGCCGACGGCGCCGGCGCTGCCCGCCGTGACCTCACCTGCCGTCCTCGCCACCCTGTCCTCGGTGCCGACCTCGACCTTCGACGATGTCGGGGTGACGGCGACCGGCACCGAGCTGACACCGCCCGTCGTCCTGTCGGGTCAACCGCCGCTGACCGTCGGTGGCAAGGCCGACGTGCTGTTCGTGGGGGCGGAGTACTGCCCGTTCTGTGCTGCCGAGCGGTGGCCGCTGGTGGTGGCGCTCGCCAGGTTCGGGAAGTTCACCGCCCTGCACGACGCCGTGTCCTCGCCCCAGACCGTCTTCCCGTCGACCGCCACCTTCAGCTTCGTGGGGGTCGCCTACTCCAGCAGATGGGTGGCGCTGACGGGCGTCGAGCTGTTTTCGGTCCAGTCCGGCGCCGACGGCGCGTTCCGCCGCCTCACCCGCCTCACCGCGGCCCAAGCGGCCGTCGTCGCCCGCACCGCACCCCTCGCCGGGGGTCTGTCGGCCGGCGGAACCCCGTTCCTCGACGTGGCCGGGCGCCTGGCCAGCACCACCTCGGGCTTCAGCCCGGCGCTGCTGGCCGGCCAGTCCCAGGCCCAGATCGCCGACGCCGTGGCCAGCCCCATCTCAGATACGGGTGCCGGGAGCTCGGCCACGGCGACGCCGCCTACCGGACAGGCGGTGCTGGCGACCGCGAACGAGTTGTCCGCCGGCATCTGCGCGGCCACCGGCCAGCAGCCCGCTCGGGTCTGCCAGTCGAAGGGGGTGCTGGCAGCCGATGCCGCCCTGGGACTCAGCCGGCCGGCCGTGCCGTCGACGACCTGAGGCTGGTCACTCCCTCCGGGTCGACGGCAGGGTCGGGGTCCGGCGGCTCAGCCGACCTGCCGCTCCGCGTACTGCCGCCGCTCCATCTCGTTCAGTCCACCCCAGATGCCGTGCGGTTCGCGGATCCGCACGGCATACTCGAGGCAATCGCCCCGGACCGAGCAGGTCGCGCAGATCGACTTCGCCCGTTCCTCACGCTGGAGCTTCTCCTCCTTGCGCTCGGCATGGGCCGGTGGGAAGAAGATCTCCGCCTGGGGCCCACGGCACGCAGCCTTCAGCTGCCATGAATCCATCAACTGCTCCACTGCCCGATTCCCCCTTCGGTGCGTCCTGACGATTTGGAACGTACTCCCCGTCCCCTGGGGAAACAAGAGGTCGCGGCAGGTTTCGCGCCATTTCCTGCAACATTCGCGCCGAGGGTGGCGATCCGGGGTCGCGACCGGGCGGAGCAGTGGGCCCGAGGGGTGACCGCTACGCTCAGGGCGTCATGGACATCCGCTCCTTCTGCAGCCAGAGCCGGGTCATGATCGTGGCCGGCAAGGGTGGAGTCGGAAAGACCACCATGGTCGCCGCTCTGGCGCACCTGGCAGCCGGTGCCGGCCTGTCCGTCCTGGTCATCGAGTTGGAGGGCCGGGCCGGCGTCAGCACGGCGTTCGGCGGGTCGGGCGTCCTCGGCTACGCCGGTGAGGTGCTCCACGCAGCCGGCGCCACCGACCTCGCTGAGGGCCGGGCGGGCGAGCGGGCGCCACTCACCCCCGGCACCGTGCACGCCCGCACGATCACCCCGGACGATGCCCTGCTCGAGTACCTCGACGACCACGGGATGAAGCGCTTCTCCAAGCGCCTCCTGTCGTCCGGGATCATCGACATCGTGGCCGGGGCGATCCCCGGGATCCGAGACATCCTCGTACTGGGCAAGGTCAAGCAGATCGAGCAGCAGGGAATCGCCGACCTGGTGCTGGTCGACGCACCCGCCACAGGCCACACCATGACCTTCCTGTCGTCCGCCCGGGGTCTCCTCGACGCCGCCCGGGGCGGCCCCATCCGGACCCAGGCGGCCGACGTCGTGGCCCTGCTGTCGGATCCCGAGCGCTGCCAGGTCACCCTCGTGACGCTTCCCGAGGAGATGCCGGTCAACGAGGTCGTCGAGGCCGCCTACCAACTCGAGGACCGCGTGGGCATCGCCCTCGGCCCGGTGATCGTCAACGCCTGCTACCCGCGGGCCGGCACCCTCGACACCCCGGCGGCCGACACGGTTTCCGCCGCCGGTGTCGACCTCGACCCGGGCCTGGTCGACTCCCTCGAGGCGGCCCGCCGGTTCCGCCAGCGGCGCCACGAACTCCAGGAGCAGGAAGTGGTCCGGCTGGCCGACGAGCTCCCCCTGCCCCAGCTCCGGGTCCCGTTCCTGTTCGCGGACGCCATCGGACCGCTGGAACTCGACACTCTGAGCAAGTCGCTGGCGCACGGCATCGAGGCCCTGCACGAGCCCGACGCGGTGGCCCGGTGACGGACACGGGCCCCGCGTCGCACCCTGGCGTCGGACCGGCCACCATCGACGACATCGTCCGCCACCGGTCCATCGTCATCTGCTGCGGCTCTGGTGGCGTGGGCAAGACCACCACGTCGGCGGCCATCGCCCTCCAGGCCGCCCGCCTCGGGCGCACCGCCTGCGTCGTGACGATCGACCCGGCCCGTCGGCTGGCCAATTCGCTCGGCGTGGACGAGCTCTCCAACAGCCCCACCCGGATCGAGGGGGCCTGGCCCGGTGAGCTGCACGCGCTGATGCTCGACCCGAAGGGCACCTTCGACGACCTGATCACCCGGTACGCGGACTCCGAGGCGCAGGCCGACGACATCCGGATCAATCGCATCTACCGGAACCTGACCGGCACGCTGTCGGGCACCCAGGAGTACATGGCAATGGAGAAGCTCCACGAACTCGTGGAGGAGGGCGGCTTCGACGTCGTCGTCGTCGACACGCCGCCGTCGCGCAACGCCCTCGACTTCCTCGACGCACCCCGCCGACTCACGCACTTCCTCGAGAACCGGGTGTTCCAGGCGCTGATGGCCCCCACCCGGGTCGGGCTCCGGTTCATGGGGGTGGCGGCACAGGCCCTGCTGCGCACCATCTCGAAGGTGGCGGGCGCCGACATCGTCCACGACGCCGTCGCGTTCTTCCAGGCCTTCGAGGGTATGGAGGAGGGGTTCCGCCTGCGGGCGGCGCGGGTACGGGAGCTCCTGGTCCAACCTGGCACGGCCTTCGTCCTCGTGGCCTCCCCGCGGCCGGACTCCGTCGACGAGGCGGTCCACTTCGCCGGCAAGCTGGACGAGTCCGGCATGGCTGCCACCGCACTCATCGTGAACCGCGTGCAGCCCCGCTTCGCGTCCGACGCCCAGCTGGCCGAGCTCGCACTGCTGGGCGAACGGGTCGACCGCACCGGGCACGGGGTCGACGACGCACTGGCCGACCTGGTGGAGAACCTCGCCGGCTACACCCTGGCCTCGGACCGCGAGGAGTCGACGTACGCGACGCTCGTGGCCCAGGTGGCCCCGGCACCCGTCTACCGGATCCCGCTCCTGAACTCCGACGTGCACGACCTCGACGGTCTCACCAAGGTGGCCGACCTCCTCTTCGGGCAGGACGGACAGGACGACCGCACCGACGCCTGACCGGCGTGGTCCGCCCCGGGCCCACCGACGGCCACGCCCGCAGCCCGTCGGGACCCACGTGGAGCCGGGCACCCGGTCGGCGCTAACCTCTACAACGTGCCGACCATCCTCGTGGCTAGTGACGCCCCGACCGTGCGGGCCGAGATCGCCGCCATCGCCGGCAACCCCGATACGACCATCGTCGAGGCCCGATCCGGGCCCGAGGTCGTCGAGCTGGTGACCGCGTCCCTTCCCGACCTGGTGATCGTCGACATGCAGATGGGGAACATGGGTGGCATGGCAACCACCCTGGAGCTCCGGCTCGAGGCCTCCTACGACAAGATCGGGCACGTGCCGGTACTGATGCTGCTGGACCGCCGTCCGGACGTGTTCCTGGCCCGCCGCTCGGGGGCCGAGGGCTGGCTGGTCAAGCCGCTCGACCCGATCCGGCTCCGTCGGGCCACGACCGCCCTGCTTGCCGGCGGCACCTACTACGACGAGTCCTACGCCCCGCTGTCGGTCGTCGCCGCTCCGTCCGACGCCTGACGGCCAGACCGCCTACAGACCGGGTCACCGCGTTGTCCGTGTTCCGTCGCCACGAAGACCACTCCGAAGGCATGCCGGGCCGCCGGTCACGCAGGCGCGGCCCTGCCGAAATCCCGACCGGGTCGGAGGCTCCCGGACTGCCCGTCGGCGGCGGCGCCGACGCCCAGGAGCAGTTCATCATCGATGCCCTCGACGACCTCCGGGACACCGTGGTGCGTGAGGTCATGACCCCACGGGTCGACGTGGACGCGCTGACGATCCCCCTGACGGTGGAGAGCGTCTCCAAGGCGGTACGCGAGTCGGGCCACTCGTGCTTCCCGGTCTGCGGCGACAGCCTCGACGACCTGATCGGCGTGCTCTTCGTCAACGACCTCTTCCGCGCCGGGTGGACGGTCGGGTCGACGGACGACGGCGGGCGGTCACCGGATCCGATCGACATCTCGCGCCGACTCCGCCAGCCGTTCCTGGTGCCGGAGTCGCGCCTGGTCCTCGACGTGTTGGCCGAGATGCGGCGGCAGCGGCGCGCCTTCGCTGTCGTCGTCGACGAGCACGGCGGCGTCGAGGGCGTCCTGACGGTCAAGGACCTGCTGGGCGCACTGGTCGGCGACCTGCCCGACGAGTTCGACTCCGACGAGGAGCCCGAGGTCGTCCGGGTCGACGGCCGGCGATGGCTCGTGGACGGTCGGATGAGCATCGACGACCTGGCCGACCGACTGGGCATCGACCTGCCCGAGGGCGAGTACGTGACACTGGGCGGCTACCTGTTCGACGCCTTCGGCCACATTCCGGAGGAGGGGGAGACCCACCGCTTCGGCGACTGGGAGCTCCGGGTCGCCGAGATGGACAAGCGACGCATCGCCAAGGTGGTCGCCAAACGGAACCCGGCACCTCCCGAGGACTCCGACGGGCCCGCCCGGGCCGACCGGGGGGACCAGGACGCCGCCGTCGGGTAGTGTGTCGTGTTCCGGGACCGGCCCAGTGCCGACCGGGAACGACGGGCTGTGGCGCAGTTTGGTAGCGCGCTGCGTTCGGGACGCAGAGGTCCTCGGTTCAAATCCGGGCAGCCCGACCAGGACGTGTTCGCAAGGACACGCCCATGTGTTCGCAGAATGGAACAGCGGCCCACCAGGGCCGCTGTTCCGCGCCGGGGCCAGCCGATCGAGGCCAGGCTGAGGCTGCTGCCGTCACGGTGACCCCGTAGGACCCGGGACCACGGGTCCGACTCCGCCGGCGGGTCCCGCCCCTGGCGATGACGAACAGGTCGCGCTCGCAGTAGGACCGCGATCGGACCCCGGTCGAGCCGTCCGCGCCTCGTGACCAAGGACCCTTCCCGCGGTCGTCACCGCGGGTCACGATGGCGGTAGGGTCCCGTCGACCGTGGCCGGGCAACCGGCGCCGTTGGCGTGGCACGAAACGGAGGTTGTGACATGGGCATCATCCTCGTCGTCGGCGTGATTCTGTACTCGGTCGGCATGTGCCGGTTCTTCCAGCGGTTCAGCGAGCGGTCACCCGAGGATCGTGCAGTGGCGGGCGAGTGGGACGATTCCGTCGTGATCCCCGACCGGGTCCCCGCCGAGTGGGTCGACGCGTATCGGACGGATCAGGGAAGCTGAGCCCCTCAGGCGGTCCAGCGGCGGGTGGGCACGTCCTCTGCAGGGCAACCGGCGCCTCGAGTGGCACCTCCGTCAGGGACCGGTGCCACCCCAGGCGACGTAGACCTTGCGCAGCCGCTCACCCACCGCCCAGGTCGTCTGCGCCCCTGCCCGGAGGCGCACGACGTCGCCGGGGCCCACGGCAACGTCGGGCCAGCCCTCGACCGACAGCGTGGCCCGACCGGACAGCACCAGGAAGACCTCGTCCATCTCGACGTCGTGTGCCGTCCCGGGATCGATCTCCCACAGTCCGACCTCGGCGGGCCCCGTCGTTCCGAGGGTCAGCGCCCGGGTCGTCCCGACGTCGCCGGTCAGCGTCGCGGACGGGGCATGGACGACCGCCACCGGGGCATCGGCCCATGCGTCGGCGGTCACCGGATGCCGCTCACGGGCGGGCGATGACGGTGCCATACATGTCGTCCAGCGGGTAGCTCAGCAGCTCGAGCCGCTCGCCGTCGGGACCCGGGAAGTAGGCCGAGTCACCGTTCACCACGTGCACCTCGATGCCGGCGTCGCGGACCTTCACCACGAGACGGTCGAATTGCTCAGGGGTCACGCTGATGGCGATGTGGTGCAGGCCGCCCAGGACCTCGGCGTAATCGCCCAGGTCGAGACCAGGGAAGTCGAAGTAGGCCAGATAGTTGCCGTTCCCGACGTCGAAGAAGAAGTGGGTCGACCCTCGGTAGTCACGGTTCTCGAACAGTTCGGCCAGTGGGAATTCGAGCAGGTCCTGGTAGAAGGTGATCGTGCGCTCGACATCGCTCGAGACCACGGCGAAGTGGTGGAGGCCCCTCGCCGCCGAGGCCGGCCGCTCCCCCGGCGGTCGAAGGTGGCGGGCCCGCAGGTCGTCCCACTCGGCCGAGCGGTCGTGGTCGATGCCGTGATCGGTCACGGGGAGCCTGTCTTCCGGCAGTCGGCACACCGGCCGAGGATGGCGAAGTGCCTGGTGTCGATCTCGAACCCGTACCGGTCGCGGGCCGCCTGGGCGAGCCCGACGAAGAGCTCGTCGGGCGCTTCGACCGCGGCCCCGCAGTCCTGGCAGACGAAGTGGCAGTGCGCACCCTCGGCCAAGTGGTACGTGGCCGGACCGTGCCCGAGGTGGGAGTGGACGACCACACCGAGCCGCTCGAGCTCGTCGAGGTTGCGGTAGACGGTCGACAGGGCGACGTCGGGGGCAGTGGCCTGGACCGTCTCGGCGAGCTCCTCGGCCGTCCGGTGGCCCGGGCCCTCGAAGAGCGCCTCGAGCAGGAGCCTCCTCGTGGTGGTGACCCGTCCGCCGTGCTCGCGCACCAGGGCCAACACGTCTTCGACCGTGTGCACATCGTGGAGGTGGTCGTGGACCGGGAGTGACCTGCTCACGGAGCCACCGTAGGACGCACCCTGACCAACCGCAATGCGGTCAGTCCGTCACCCCGATGCATCTGCGAACGCCCCGATGACCTCGTCCCGCCACGCCCGGACCTCAGGCGACCGGTCGGCGTCCGTGCGGCCCAGCCGGACCAGTACCAGGTCGAGGGCCGGGCACACGTCGACGAACTGACCGTCGTGTCCGGCCGCCCAGAACGTGCCGCGCGGTTCGTCCCGGGTCCACCAGTGGGCGCCGTACAGGTGACCGTCGTCGGGATCGACCGACCGGGGGGCCCGTCCGGCGTCCACCCAACCCTCCGGCAGTAGGCGTCGACCGTCCCAGGTGCCGTCGCGCAGGTAGAGGAGTCCGAAGCGGGCGTAGTCCCGTGCCGAGGCGTGGACGTAGGAACCCGCCACCCAGGAGCCGGCCTCGTCGAATCCCGGGGTGGCCGTCGTCATCCCGATCGGCGAGAAGAGGCGCTCGGCCAGGTAGGCCCGATAGGGGTCGCCGCCGCCGAGCACGCGGGCCACGATGCCCGACACCACCATGCTCGTACCCGTGGAGTAGTTGAACCGACTGCCGGGGGCCGATGCCAGCGGCCGGTCGGCGGCGAAGGCCGCCATGTCGGCCTGTCCCCGCCCGAAGAGCATCTGGATCACGTCCGACGTCTCCGGGTCCTCGTACTCCTCGAAGAACGCCAGCCCGTCGCGCATCGCGAGCAGGTCCCCCAACGTGATCGCACCCCGGGGGTCGTCCGGCGTCGACCACAGCGGCACGTCGGCGGGCGACGCCGGATCGAGCAGTCCGTCGCCGACCAGCATCCCGACCACTGCGTGGAGCATCGACTTGGCGACCGACCACGACAGCAGCGGAGTATCCGCCTCTACCGGCCGGCCCGGATCGTCGAACCGCGGGAGGATGCCGCCGTAGCGCTCGTGGACCAGTCGGCCGCCGTGGACGACCACCACCGCAAAGGTGTCATGTAGCGGCCCGTCCGGGTCGAAGGCCGCCTCCATCAGGTCGTCGAGTACGACCCCGACGGGGAGATCGCCCGTGGGCCACCGGTCGGTCGGCCACGGCACCCCAGCCGGCTGCGGGGGCAGGGGGAGGAGGGGTCCGGCCGGCACGGGTGCGTCGTTCACCGGGCCAGCATCGCGCACGGCGGGCGGCCCGGGTCAGGTGGTCGCGGCCCGGCGTGCCGTGCCGCGCGAGCCCCTAGGATGCCCACGGATCGGATCCGAGACATCGGACAGGACACCAAGGGAGCCACCATGGAGATGGAGTACCGACGCCTCGGCGGCACCGGCCTCAAGGTCAGCGTGTTGTCGTTCGGCTCATGGGTCACGTTCGGGCCGCAGCTGGCGGGCAACCTCGCCGAGGACTGCCTCGCCGCCGCCTACGACGCCGGGGTCAACTTCTTCGACAACGCCGAGGCCTACTCGGGCGGCGAGTCGGAGCGGATCATGGGCGAGGCCATCCGGGCCCTCGGGTGGCCCCGCTACAGCTACGTCATCTCCACCAAACTCTTCTGGGGGCTCCACTCCAACGTCAACATGCGGAACACCCTCAACCGCAAGTACCTCTCGCAGGCCATCGACGGCTCGCTCGAGCGTCTCGGCCTCGACTTCGTGGACATCGTCTACTGCCACCGCCCCGACGCCGAGACCCCGGTCGAGGAGACGGTGTGGGCCATGTCCGACATGATCACGGCGGGCAAGGCCCTCTACTGGGGGACCTCCGAGTGGCCCGCCGAGGCATTGCGCGAGGCGTGGGACATCGCCGAGCGCCACCACCTCCACAAGCCCGTCGTGGAGCAGCCCCAGTACAACCTGCTGTGGCGTGACCGGGTCGAGGAGGAGTACGCCCCCCTCTACGACAGCATCGGGCTCGGCCTCACCACCTGGAGCCCCTTGAGTTCGGGCCTCCTCACGGGCAAGTACCTCGACGGGGTGCCCGAGGGATCGCGGGCGACGCTGCCCGGCTACGAATGGCTGCGCGACCTGCTGACCGACCCGGACCGCAACCAGAAGGTGGCCGGCCTGCAGGCCATCGCCGAGGAACTCGACTGCACCCTTGCCCAGATGGCCATCGCCTGGTGCGTGAAGAACCCGCATGTCTCGACGGTCATCACCGGGGCCAGTCGTGTCGAGCAGGTCGTCGAGAACCTGGCCGCCCTGGACGTCGTGCCCCGCCTCACCGACGACGTCATGGCCCGCATCACTGTCGTCATCGACTGAACGGCATCCCCGTGGGGCCGGCCCGACTCAGTCGCGCTGCTGGAACTCGCGCTGGCGCACGGCGATCACCCACGCGTTCCGGTTGACCCGCCGGGCCAGGTAGAGCGAGAAGATCGCTGCCGGGATCTCGATGCACAGTGCCATCAGCACCGCCTGGTAGAGATTGGCCCGTCGCCCCGCCGTCATGACGTCGAACCAGGCGTCGACGATGAGCAGGGTTGCCGTGGCCGTGGCCGGCAGCTGGACCCGGTCGTCCATCCGGAAGGCGTAGTAGGCGGTCAGCAGGATGGCCACCACCAGCAGGATGTCGAATCCGACCCAGGCGCCCCGGTAGTGGGTGTCGATGTCACGCCGAGGCAGCGTCACCGCCAGATACACGGTCCACGGGATGAGCAGCACGGCGGCGGCGGCGTACGCCAGGGCCATCCGGCGGGACCGGGCGCGGATTGCGTCGAGTAGCTCCTGGTGGCGCCGCTCCTCATCGTCGGTGTACCCGTCGTCGGCCACTACCTCAGGACCGCGGTGTGCGGGGGCGGTCCAGGAGGTCGCCTCGTTTGAGGGCAGCCTCCTCGAGCGACGCCTGGGTGGCGTTGCCCAGGACCGTCGGGATGCGGTGCCACGAGCCGTCGGACGCCAGTGACCAGGACTGCACGTCGTCGGCCAGGTTGAACGCCAGGATCTCCTCCAGCCGTCCGACGGCTTCGGGGTCCGCCACCGGGATCATGGCCTCCACACGACGGTCCAGGTTACGCCGCCTCAGGTCGGCGGAACCGATGTAGTACACGGCAGGTCGGCCGGCCGCCCCACCGAACCGGAGGATCCGGGAGTGCTCGAGGAACCGCCCCACGATGGAGCGCACGTGCACCGTCTCGGACAGGCCGGGCACGCCGGGGCGCAGACAGCAGATGCCCCGGATGATGAGCTCGATGGGCACGCCGGCCTGGGAGGCGCGGTAGAGGGCGTCGATCACGGCTACGTCGTCGAGTCCGTTCACCTTGATGGCGATCCGCCCGTCGGGACCGGCCTTGGCCTCCTCGTCGATGAGCTCGACCACCCGGTCGCGGATGCCGCCGGGCGACGTCACCAGCTCCCGGTAGTGCGGGGGTTGACTGAACCCGGTGATGTAGTTGAAGAAGCGGGTCACATCGGCACCCAGCTCGGGACGACTGGACAGCACACCCAGGTCCTCGTACATGCGGGCCGTCTTGGGGTTGTAATTGCCGGTGCCCACGTGGCAGTAGAGGCGGACGGCGTCTCCTTCCTGACGCACGACCAGCGTGGTCTTGGCATGGGTCTTGAGCCCCATGAGCCCGTAGATCACATGGGCACCCGCCTCTTCCAGGGCGCGGGCCCAGCCGATGTTGGCCTCCTCGTCGAACCGCGCCGTGACCTCGACCAGGACCGCGACCTGCTTGCCGCGCTCGGCCGCCCGGATCAGCGCGGCAACGATGGCGCTGTCTCCAGACGTCCGGTAGAGGCACTGCTTGATGGCCAGGACGTGCGGGTCCTCGGCCGCCTCGTTGAGCATCTCCTCCACCGAGGCGGAGAACGAGTCATAGGGATGGTGGACCAGTACGTCCTGCCGGTCCAGAACGGTGAAGATGCTGGCGCCCTCGTCGCGCTCCACCGACGTGAACGCGGGCGGGACGAGCGGGGTCCACGGGCGGTCGTGGAGGTCGGGACGGTCGAGGCCGTAGATGGCCCAGAGGCAGCCGAGTCCCAGCGGGCCCGCGAAGCGGTAGACGTCGTCGGGGCCGAGGCCGAGCTCCTCCGTCAGCCGCTCCACAGGGGACTCCGAGGTGCGCGAGTCGATCTCCAGGCGGACCACGGGCAGGAACCGGCGGCGGCGCAACTCCTCCTGGAGGGCGAGGAGCAGGTCGTCGGCGGCATCGTCGTCCAGGGCGAGGTCGGCGTCGCGCGTGACCCGGAAGACGCAGGCCTCGCCGACCTCCATGCCGGGGAACAGCTCGTCGAGGAAGGCGGTCATGACCTGCTCGAGGGGCACGAACCGCTCGCCGCCGGGCAGGGGCAGCAGGCGGTCGACGTTCGGCGGGATCTTCACCCTGGCGAAGCGCGACGTGTCCTCGGTTCGGCTGCGCACCTCCACGCCGATGTTGAGGGAGAGGTTCGAGATGTAGGGGAACGGGTGGCTCGGATCGACCGTCAGCGGCGTCACCACCGGGAGGATGAGCCGGTCGAACAGGTCGTGGAGGTAGTTGCGGTCGCTGGCGCCCAGCTCCTCCCACTGGCACAACTCGATCCCCTCCCGGGTCAGCGCCGGGGTCAGCGTCTCGAGGAGCAGGGACTCCTGTCGGCGGACCATCCGCTCGAGCGAGGCCCGGACGTCGTAGAGGAGCTGCTCGGGGGTGCTGCCATTGAGCGCCCGACTGGTGATGCCGGCGACCACCTGCCGGCGCAGACCGGCCACCTGGACCTGGAAGAACTCGTCGATCCGCTCGGAGAAGAGGATGAGGAACTTCACCCGTTCCAGGAGCGGGAGCCCCTCCTCGGCCACCAGATCGAGGAGGCGGTCGTTGAAGTCCAGGTCGGAGAGCTGTCGGGCGAAGTACTGCGACTCGGGCCCGGCCTCCGTCCCGGCCGTGGCGCCAGTAGGGGGGTCGTTGCTCACACCACAACGTTAGCAAGCCACCCTCGGAGCCCAACGGGCCGGGGCCCGCGCGCTGCCCGTCGGGAGTCCCGTCGCGATGCGCCACAATGGGAGCGCCGCTTAACTGAGGAAAGGGCAGGCGAATGGACACGGATCGCACGATCGACGTCATGGTGGAGATACCCAGGGGGAGCCGCAACAAGTACGAGTACGACCACGAGGCCCACGTCTTCCGCCTCGATCGACGTCTGTTCTCGGCGACCTTCTACCCCGCCGACTACGGGTTCGTGCCCGACACGCTGGCCGAGGACGGCGACCCGCTCGACGCGCTGGTGCTGCTCGACGAGCCGACCTTCCCGGGGTGCATGGTCGAGAGCCGTCCGGTGGGCGTGTTCTGGATGACCGACGAAAAGGGCCCCGACGCCAAGATCATCTGCGTGGCTTGTGGTGATCCGATGTGGGAGGGGGTACGCAACCTCGACGCGCTCCCCCCGCACCTCACCTTCGAGATCGCACACTTCTTCGAGGTCTACAAGGACCTCGAGCCCCACAAGCGGACCGAGGTCCGCGGCTTCGACGGCGTGGAGGCGGCCTGGGAGGAGATCGCCCGCTCCTACGACCGGGCGGAGGCACACGGCTGACCAGGAGGCTCATGCGGCGGTGGGTGACACCGTGCCCGACCCGGCGACCTCGAGCGAGTCCAGGATGACCGAGGCGGCATGCTGGATCCTCGACCCCGAGGCCTTGATCCGTGCGATCGCCTCGGGGCCGCCCCCGGCCCAGCAGGCGACGTAGCCGAAGGTGTACCCCGACGTGTCGAGCCCGAGGGTCCGGCACACCACGAAGGCGGTCGACTCCGCCTCGAGCTCGGCTAGGGGGCGGTCCTCGGTCCCCTCGTGCAGGAGCGCGTGGGCCAGTTCGTGGGCCAACGTCTTCACCTGCTGGGCCGGCCCGTTCCGGCGCTCGACCCGGATCCGCCTGCGGGCGAACGAGCAGTCCCCGTTGGTTGTGCCCGGGAGCTCGGTGACCTCGACGGTGTAGCCGAGGCAGGTGGCCCGGGCTACCAGGACATCGAAGGACGCGGCGGTGTCATCGCCCACGAGGTTCCGACAGATCTCGGGAAGCGGCTCGCCGTCGGTCTGGGCCACGTCGAAGACGGGCACGGGGCGGAACCCGAGGATCGGCCGGAACTCCTCCCCCTCCGCCGTACGCGTCCGGCGCCCGGTCATCGGGGCGAGGATCCAGATGGCCCGCTCACCCTTGCGGACGGCACGCCCGAAGGACTTCCAGGTGGCGAAGCCGGCGACCCGGCTGGCATCCGGGTCCTGCCGGCAGATGAGGAGGGCGTTGGAGAAGCTGTAGCGGTGGAAGCGGCCCTGGGCCTCCAAGTGGGCCCGCCAGGCCTGCGAGGTCGTCAGGGCTTCGATGCCCTCGGTCAACGTGTCGAGCAGGTGGTCACGATCGGTGGGGGCCATGGCTGGCTCCTTGCGTTGCGTGGACGCCCGGTCGACGGGCGCCCCGTGGAAGGGGGGCTCCGGTCGGGAGCGAGCACGGGTGGCGCCGTCCGGATGCTCCGGCGGGGCGGAGCAGGAGGATCACCTGGGTGGGGCGACGGTAACGGTCGCCTGCGACAGCGTCCGGCCGAAGAGACGCAGGTGCAGCCCACACCGGGGCGACTGGTACGGTTGACTGGTCCGGCGGACCAGTCCGTCAGCCCTCGGGGGCGTAACTCAGTTGGCTAGAGTGCGACCTTTGCAAGGTCGAAGTCGTGGGTTCGAGTCCCATCGCCTCCACCGAGTCGGAATCTCAACATTTGCCCTGTTCAGCGTCGGTATTTCCGGGTCATTTACCGACTCGTGAAATGACGCTGTTCGAACCCATGTGGGGTAGCTGCGTCTCGACCCGATGAGGTCAGGCGACCGACAGCCAGAGGCCTTCGAGAAGTGCGTTGACAGGCTCGCCGGCGTTCTGGACCGAGTGCTCGGTGCCCGGCACGACGACGTGCCTACCACCGAGCTGCTCGGCGATCGCTTCGGCGATGTCCACGAAGAACTCGGGGGGGGATCCGGGATGTCCACGGCGATTCCGAGCATCTCGAACGCGCTCCGCATGAACACGACCGGGTCGTCAGGCGGCTGGGTGAACAGCGACCGGTTGCGGGCTGACATATCCGAAACGACCGGGTCATCCGGGGCGAAGCAGAACGCCGGCACCTCGATGAGCGCGAGCGACGCCACCCGGTCCGGATGGGCCTGAGCCATGTAGAGGGCCACCAGCCCGCCGTAGGACTGAGCCACGACATGGGTCCCCGGCTCGAGCAGATCCTCGAGCAGGTGGGCGTCACGCTCGAAGTCTTCCCCGCCGTTCTTCGGTGTCAGTCCATGACCGGGGCGGTCCGCCAGCACGAGGTGCCAGCGATCCTGCAGCGGCTCCTGTTGAGCGGGCGTCGTCCGATCCGGCGCCGGTACCACCCACCAGCGGATGGCGACCGACCCGCTGCAGCCGCCGGCGACCCTCCGTCCCCTGGTCGACGACGCGGACGGTCTCATCCGCGCCCTGTTCGCCTGCGGCTTCACCAGCGCCGCCGTCCAGGGCCGTCACGATGTCGGTGTCGACCTGTCGGAACAGCTGACCGCACTGATCGACGCCCTCGACGGGGCGATTCGGGGGATCCGGCATGCACTCGCCGCGCACGAGGCCGCCTGAGCGACGGGTCCTCGTCGGTGTGCTCTACCGGAGCACCTCGGTTCCGGAGGTCCCGTCCACGTCGGCAAAGCGACTGGCCGTGCTCGCCTCGATCTGCGTCCTCGTATTCGTACTCGTGCTGGCGATCGTCTCCTGACGACCCTGTCCTGACGACCCGGGACCTCCGTCGAAGTGCCATTCGGCACTAGGCGTCCGGCCGGCCGATCCGTACCCTTGGACATGGAGACCGGGAAGCCCGACGACGGGTGGATATCGGGCTCACGGGTCGCATGATGCCGCTCGGTGTACCGAGCGTAGGAGGTTCATCATGAAGGCACTGGTCTACAAGGGTCCGGGTAAGAAGGCCTGGGAAGAGGTCGCCGACCCGAAGATCCAGGAGGCGACCGACGTGATCGTCCAGATGGTCGCCACCACGATCTGCGGGACGGACCTCCACATCCTCAAGGGTGACGTCCCCGAGGTGGCGGTCGGTCGCATCCTCGGCCACGAGGGCATCGGGGTGATCACCGAGATCGGCGACGGCGTTGACCGGTTGGCGGTGGGCGACCGGGTCATCCTGTCGTGCGTGAGTTCCTGCGGGCGGTGTTCGTACTGCCGCAAGGGTCTCTACAGCCACTGCCTGGCGACCGAGGGGATGGCCGGGATCGGCTGGATCTTCGGGTACATGATCGACGGGACGCAGGCCGAGTACGTCCGGGTCCCGTTCGCCGAGAACTCGGTCTACCGGATCCCGGACGGGATGACCGATGCCGAGGGGATCCTGCTGTCGGACATCCTTCCGACCGGCTTCGAGATCGGCGTCCAGTACGGGCACGTCCAGCCAGGTGACGTGGTCGCGGTGATCGGGTCCGGACCGGTCGGGCTCTCTGCTGTCATGACCTCCCGCCTCTACGGGCCGTCCAAGGTCATCGCCATCGACCTCGACGACGCACGGCTCCAGCGGGCCAAGGAGTTCGGTGCCACCGAGACGGTCAATTCGGGGGACCCGGACTGGAAGGACCAGGTACTGGCCCTGACTGATGGGCTCGGGGTCGATGTCGCCATCGAGGCCGTCGGCATGCCCGAGACCTTCACCATGGCAACGGTCATCGTGCGCCCCGGGGGCAATGTCGCCAACATCGGCGTGCACGGCAAGCCCGTCGATCTGGCACTCAACGAGCTGTGGATCAAGAACATCGACATCTCGATGGGGCTCGTCAACACGAACACGCTCGGGATGCTGCTGTCACTGGTCGCCGAGCACAAGCTCCCCGCCGACAAGTTCGTGACCCACGAGTTCACGTTCGACCAGATGCTCGAGGCCTACGAGGTGTTCGGTCATGCGGCGGACCATGACGCACTGAAGGTACTGATCCACTGACCCGATCGCTCAACGGAACGCCCGACCTGACTCCTGCGTTGGCCAGATACCCCTCCAGTCGATAGGGGGTGGGGCCGGGTGCCAGCAGCCGATCCTCCCGAACGCACACGGGAACGCGGAGACCATGGAGCCACCCGACGGCCCGCGCACGCCACGCCCGCCGTCCCATCGACCGGTACTGCCGGTGGAACGGCGATCCTGGCGGCGACCCCACCCCCCGACCCAGCCTGCACCGCCCGGCCTCACCTCCGCCGAGGTGGCGCGTCGGCTCGACGAGAGCGGTCCGAACTCGCTCCCGGACACGACCCTCAGCCCGGTGCTGCTGGCTGCCAAGAAGTTCTGGGCCCCGTGCCGTGGATGCTCGAGGCCGCAATGGTGCTCGAGTTGGTGCTCCGGAACTTCACGGAGGCGGGTGTGATCGCCGGTCTCCTCGCGTTCAACGCGGACATCGGGCTCCACCAGGAGGGGAAGGCGCATTCCACCCTCGAGGCGATCAGGTCCGCCTCGCCCCGACCGCGTCAGTGCGACGGGACGGCAGGTGAGTCGTCGAGCCCGGTGCGGTACTCGTGGCCGACGACCTCGTCGAGCTGTCGCTGGGTGCGGTGGTCCCCGCCGACGTCGAGATTATCGACGGGTCGGTCCTCCTCGACCAGTTGTTTCCCAAGTCCTGGGGCGTCACTGGACCGAATCGTCTCGCCTGGCCTGTCGGCGCCGTCGGGCTGCCGGGCACCGCCCGTACCGGTGTACGGTCGTGGTGGTAAGGCAACAGGTTCGGCGCCGAGCAGCTACACCACCCGGTACCCGTAGCTCCAGACACTCGGTGACGCCAAGCCTCGTCCAGGACGGAGTGACCGACCGATGCACCGAGCGCGAGCCCGATGGGCATGAGCGGAGTCGCCCTTCCTCCGACGGCGTCTGACCCGGTGACCCAGGGACACCCGGAGGCGACCCGCCACGACCGCCCGCTGACGATGGTGGCGCTCGTCGCCACCAACCTCTGGGCGAAGAAGGCCCGCTCGGCCGGGATCGCATTCGCGGTGGCCCTCGCCGTCATGACTGTGGTGACACTCACGGTGGTCAGCAGTGGGCTCGAGACCGCGGCCAGCGCCGTACTGACCGTGGGCAAGGCCGACTTCACCGTGGCCCAGAACGGGGTCTCCGACATCCTGTACAGCAACATCGACACCGGGCAGCTGGAGCGGATCGGCGCGACACCTGGCGTCAAGAGTTCGGTCGGCGTCCTCCTGGAGACGGAGCGGATCAATGCCGCCAACCCACTGTTCATCGAGATCGGCATCCAGCCCGACGACCTCACCACCTTTGGCGTCACTGTCGTGGCGGGCACCGCCTACGGGGCCACGGCGAGCAAGGAGGTCATGCTCGGCTGGCGCGCCGCTCAGAACCTGGGACTCCATGTGGGCGACACGTTCCACGCCAACGGCACCGCGAACCGGATCGTCGGGATCTACTCCACCGGGATCTCTTATGGGGACTCGGCGGCCATGTTCCCCCTGCCCGCACTGCAGGCGTACAACCGGGTCCCGGGGTCCGTCTCGCTGGTCTTCGTGAAGATCGCCCCGGGACAGTCGTCGGCCCAGGTGCAGCGCGCGCTGACACGGGACCAACCAGAGCTGACGACGATCTCCACGCTGGCCCAGGCAGGGCGGGCCGACCGCAACCTCGTCTTCCTCAAGGCTGCCGTCACCGGGAGCACGATCCTCGCGCTCGTGATCGGCGCCATCGTGGTGGGCAACACCATGCTGCTCTCGCTGTTCGAACGGACGCGGGAGTTCGGGCTACTGCGCGCCATCGGCTGGGGACGCCGCCGGGTGGTCTGGCTCGTCGTGTCCGAGAGCCTTGTACTCGCCCTCCTGGGATCGGCCATCGGTGTCGCCGTCTCCTTCCTGGTGACGACGGTGCTCGAGGCACTTCCCCAGCTCCACGGCGTCCTCCACTCCGACTTCACACCGGGCGCCTTCTGGCGCGGCTTCGCCGTCGGCATCGGCATGGCGATCCTCGGCTCGCTGTACCCCTCGGTCCGGGCGGCCAACCTGACACCACTCAAGGCGCTCAGCAATGAGTGAGGCATCGACCGCCGCTCCGATGATCGAGACCCACGGAGTGACCAAGGTCTACGCGGACGGACGGGTGCAGGCCCTGGCCGGCGTGGACCTGAGCGTCTCGGCCGGCGAGTTCGTAGCCGTCACCGGGCCGTCGGGATGCGGGAAATCCACCCTCCTCGGCTTGCTCGCGGCGTTGGACTCCCCGACATCGGGGACCATCCGCGTCGGCTCCCACGCGCTGGAGCAGCTCCACGATGCCAACCACTTCAGACGCCAGGAGGTGGGTCTCGTCTTCCAGTTCCACAATCTGCTGCCCCGACTCTCCACCCTGCACAACGTGGAGATCGCCATGCTCGGCTCGACACGGCCACACGCGGAGCGCACCGGGTTCGCGCTCGGACTGCTCGACGACGTCGGACTCGCACATCTGGCCCACCGTCGGCCGCCACAGCTCTCGGGCGGCGAGCGCCAGCGGGTGGCGGTCGCCCGGGCGCTGGCCAACGAGCCCTCGGTGCTCTTCGCCGACGAGCCGACCGGGAGCCTCGACAGTCACTCCACCGAGGTGGTGCTCGCCCTGTTCCAGCGCCTCCGGACCGAGCGGGGCGTGACGATCGTCATTGTGACCCACGACGAGACTGTGGCAGCAACGGCTGACCGCACGGTGCACATGCTCGACGGTCGGATCGACCTGGAGGGGCCGACGCCGTGAGGGCGGGCGACACGGCATGGATGCTCGTGGCGACGGCGCTTGCGGCTACTCCGGTCAGCGCGACCCCGGACCCGGCATCCCGGAGCTGACACCGACGGGCGGGTCTGCCCCGTCGGGCGTGGACGACGGGACGACGTGGACGAACCGGGACGCCCGCCGTCGGAGGTGACGCTCCCGCCGCACTTCCGGGGAGGAGGCGATGGCCGCAGTGCGCGCGTGGGGAGCCCGGTAGAAGCGGGTCTTGGCCGCCTCCACCAACAGGAGGTAGCCGGCCACCATGGCGAACAGGAGAAGGAAGAACGTCGTGGGAAGCGGCGTGAACCCGAGCAGCGTGGCGAGCCCCGTGTACGGCAGCACGGCGCCCACCAGCGCCGCCCCGGTCGGCACCAGCAGCATCGGCAGGCTCGGCCGGCTGCTGAAGAACGGGACACGGCGGGTCCGGATGACGTAGATCACCAGTGTCTGGGTTGCGATGGACTCCACGAACCAGCCCGTCCGGAACTCGGCGTGGCCGGCATGGAGCAGCGACAGCATCACCCAGAAGGTGAGGAAGTCGAAGATCGAGCTGATGGGGCCGAACACCGACATGAAGCGCCGGATGAAGCCCATGTCCCACGCCGCCGGACGGGCCAGTGCCTCGGGGTCGACCCTGTCGGTGGGGATCGCCAGCTGCCCCGAGTTGTAGAGCAGGTTGTTCAGGAGGATCTGGGACGGGAGCATCGGGAGGAAGGTGAGGAACACGGAGGCGCCTGCAGCACTGAACATGTTCCCGAAGTTGGACGAGGTCGCCATCAGGACGTACTTCATCGTGTTGGCGAAGATGCGTCGACCCTCCATGACGCCGTCGGCCAGCACGCCCAGGTCCTTGTCGAGCAGCACCACGTCGGCGGCATCCTTGGCGACGTCGGTCCCCGAGTCGACCGAGATCCCGACGTCGGCGTGGTGCAGGGCCACGGCGTCGTTCACCCCGTCACCGAGGAACGCCACGTCACGACCGGTACGGCGCGCCACCTTGATGATCCGTGACTTCTGGTCGGGTCCGATCCGGGCGAAGATGGTCGTCACGGCGATCGCCGCCTCGAGCTGGTCGTCATCGAGCGACTCGAGGTCGGAACCGTTCAGGACACCCGTCGACTCGACCCCGATGTCCGAGCAGAGCTTGGACGCGACCAGGCCGTTGTCACCGGTGATGATCTTCACCTCGACCCCGAGCCCCCGGAGCCGGGCGATCGACGTCCCGGCGTCGTGCTTCGGCCGGTCGGCGAACGTCAGGAACCCCACGAGCGCGAGCCCCTCCTCGTCGGCCGCGGTCGGCGCCTCGACCCCCGAGCCGTCGCGGACTGCCACGGCCACCACCCGCGACCCCTCGGCGAACAGTCCGTCCATGACGTCGTGTGCGGTCACGGGCACATCGGAACACCGGGCGAGCACCGACTCGGGCGCACCCTTGACCACCAGCAGAGGGTCGCCTCCGGGATCGTCGACCAGGACTGATGCCAACTGCCGATCATGGTCGAACGGCAAGATGCCCCGTCGCCGGTACTTGGCGACTGTCGACGCGACCTCGCCGCCGGACCCGGCAACGGGCGCCGACCACAGGGCCTGGTCGAGCGCGTTCCCCCCGACGGGACCGTCGGTCGTCAGGCTGGCTTCGTTGCAGACGAGGCCCAGCTCCATCGGCCGCCCCCCATCGCGCCCGGAGGCGTCGAGGGACCGGGCGAACGTGATCTTCCCGTCGGTCAGGGTGCCGGTCTTGTCGGTGAAGAGGATCTCGATGTTGCCGAGGTCCTCGATGGCGACGAGCCGCTTGACGAGCACCTTCTTGGCCGCCAGGGCACGGGAGCCGGTGGAGAGACTGACGGTCACGATGGCCGGCATCATCTCGGGGGCGATGCCCACGGCGATGGCCAGGGAGAAGAGCAGGGCCTCGATGAGCGGCCGTGACAGCGCCACGTTGACCACGAAGATGAACACGGTGAGAACGGCGGCGACGCCGAACAGGAACCGCGAGAACCGGGACAGCCCCACCTCGAACGCGGTCTGCGCCTGCTTCTCGCCCAGCCCGGCGGCGATCCGTCCGAACGCCGTCCTGGTCCCGCTGCTGACCACGATCCCCCGGCCGGAACCCTGGTGGACGACGGTGCCCATGAACGCGCAGCACGGCAGGTCGAGCGACTCTTCCGGTCCGTCGGGGGCCACCGACTTCGCCACCGGCAGCGACTCACCGGTGAGTACGCCCTCGTCACACTCGAGGTCCTCCACGGCGAGCAGCCGCACGTCGGCCGGGACGATGGCCCCGATCCGGAGCTCGACGATGTCGCCGGGTACCAGGTCCGCCACCGCTACGCGCGCGGTCACGCCGTCACGGACGACCTCGGACTCGTGGTGGATCTTGCCCCGCAGCGACGACATGGCCGCCTCGGCCCGGTACTCGTTCACGAAGCCGAGCCCGACGCTCAGGACCACGATCACGGCGATGATCACCGCGTTGGTGCCGCCGCCGGTCAGCCCGGACACCAGCGCGGCACCCAGCAGGAGGACCAGGATCGGGTTCCGGATCTGGCGGAAGAGGACTGCGCCGGCACGCACCTGCCGGGTGGCGAGGATGTTCGGGCCGAACCGCCGCAGGCGCGCCGCGGCCTCGGCGGACGTCAGGCCCGCCAGGTTGCCGCCCAGGCGCTCCACGACCTCGTCGAGCGTCATCCGGCCAGCTGTGGCAAGGTCCAGTTCGTCAGTCGCTGCGACGGCACCGGTCGGCGCTCGGCGGCCGGCGGCGCCGCCGATCCCTGAGGTGTGCTCGCTCACGGCCTGATGGTCGTGCCCCGGGTCCCCTGGAGCAGCTCGACGGCGTCCTGGAGCCGACCGATCATGGCCGAGTGCCCCGTGGCCTCCACGAACCGGCACGCCGCGTCGACCTTCGGGCCCATGGATCCGGCGGGAAAGGATCCGGCGCGCAGCTCGGCCGCTGTCGCGTGGGGGATGAGCGTGGCCTTCGGCGTGCCGAACCCGACCTCGATACCGTCCACGTCGGTCAGCAGCATCAGCGCGTCGGCCTCGAGATCACGGGCCAGGAGGGCCGCACCGAGGTCCTTGTCGATGACCGCCTCGGCGCCACGGATCCGGCCGTCGTCCCCCCTGACGACCGGGATGCCTCCACCACCGGCACAGATCACGATGGCGCGCTCCTCCACCAGCGTCCGGATCATCGCGAGCTCGACCATCGTGCGGGGCTCGGGCGACGCCACGACGCGCCGCCAGGCGGCCCCGTCCTCCCGGATCTGCCAACCCCGGCGGGATGCCAGGTCCTCGGCCACCGCCCGGGTGTAGACGGGTCCGACGAACTTCGTCGGTGCCCGGAACGCGGGGTCGTCGGCGTCCACCTCGGTCTGGCAGATCAGGCTGGCCACGTTCCGGCCGGGGAGGGCGTTCTCGAGTGCCTGCAGGAAGAAGTAGCCGATCATCCCCTGGGACTCGGCACCCAGGACATCCATCGGATACGGGCCGGGAAGGTCGGGATCGAGGGCGCTCTCGTTGGCGAGGAGTCCGACCTGGGGGCCGTTGCCGTGCGAGATCACCAGTTCGTTGTCGGGTGCCAGCCGAGCGAGGGCGGCGACGGCGACGGCGACGTGGCCCTCCTGGATCTCGGCGAGCGGGACCTCGCCCCGTTCGAGGAGCGCGTTACCGCCCACAGCGACGACCAGGCGCATCTCAGACCCCGAGACTGGCGACCATCGCCGCCTTGATGGTGTGCAGGCGGTTCTCGGCCTGATCGAAGACGATCGACGCCGGCGACTCGAACACCTCGTCGGTGACCTCGAGGGCGTCCAGGTGCCAGGTGTCGGCGAGCCGGCGCCCGAGCACCGTGTTGGTGTCGTGGAGTGCGGGCAGGCAGTGCATGAACTTCACGTCCGGGTTGGAGGTCATTGCCAGTGTGGCCGCCGACACCTGGTAGGGCAGCAGCTTCTTGATCCTCGGCCCCCAGTCCGACGCCGGCTCACCCATGGACACCCAGACATCGGTGTAGAGGAAGTCGGCACCCTCGACGCCGTCGAGCACGTCGGCGCAGATGTGGATCCGGGCACCGGACACCTCGGCCAGGGCCTGGGCGATGGCGCGGACGTCGGCGGAGGGCCAAAGGTCCTCGGGAGCGGCGATGCGCACGTCCATGCCCAACAGGGCGCCGGTGACCAGCAACGAGTTGGCCGTGTTGTTCCTGGCGTCGCCCAGGTAGCAGAGGCCCACCCGGTCCAGAGGCTTTTCGGTGTGGTCGAGCATGGTGAGGATGTCCGCCAGCATCTGCGTCGGGTGCCACTGGTCGGTCAGACCGTTCCAGACCGGGACACCGGCGAACCTCGCCAGGGTCTCCACGGACTCCTGGGCGAACCCGCGGTACTCGATGCCGTCGTACATACGCCCGAGCACGCGGGCCGTGTCCTTGATCGATTCGCCCTCCCCGATGTGGGAGCCCTCGGGGCCCAGGTACGTGACATGGGCGCCCTGGTCGTAGGCCCCGACCTCGAACGCGGCGCGCGTGCGGGTCGAGGCCTTCTCGAAGATCAGTGCGATGTTGCGCCCGACCATGCGTCGGCGTTCCGTTCCCGACCGCTTCTCGTCGCGCAGCAGCGATGCGAGGTCGACGATGGACAAGAACTCGGCTGCGGTGAGGTCCGTCACCTTGCACAGGCTGCGGCCCCGCAGGTGGCCGGCGTCGATCGCGTCGGTGGACCCGGTCGTCATCGTCAGGCCGCGTCCCGCTCGATCGGACAGGTCATGCAGCGGGGCCCGCCACGTCCCCGGCCCAACTCGTTGCCACCGATGTCGACGACCTCGATGCCGTGCTTGCGCAGCATCGTGTTGGTGGCGACGTTGCGCTCGTAGCCCATGACCACGCCCGGGGCGACGGCGAGGTAGTTGGTGCCGTCGTCCCACTGCTCGCGCTCAGCCGCCCGGATGTCCTCGTCCGTGGTGAGGACCGTGATCTCGGGGACCTCGAGGATCTCGGCGAGGGCGTCCCAGAGGCTGTGGTTCCGGGCGATCGAGAATCCGCCCGGCTCGTCGCTCCGGGTGAGGGTCCAGCTGCGCAGGTGGCGGTCGAAATAGGGGTAGAGGACGAACGTGCCCGCGTCGACCATGGACATCACGGTGTCGAGGTGCATGAATGCGTGGCTGTGCGGCAGCTCGATGGCCACGACCATCGTGGCCTGCCCTGCGGCGAAGAGCGCACGCGCCACCGACTCGACAGCCATGGGCGTCGTACGCTCCCCCATACCGATCAGGACCGCTCCGTGGCCGATGACGTGCACGTCCCCTCCCTCGATCGTGGCCGGCTGGTAATCGTGGTCGCCACCCCCGTAGTAGGTCTCGAACCCGGCATCGGCGAAGAGCGGGTGGAACCGGTAGATGGCGCGGGTGTGCAGCGACTCGCGTCGACGGGCCGGCATGGCCATCGGGTTGATGGTCACCCCGCCGTAGATCCAGCACGAATTGTCCCGCTGGAACAGGTGGTTGGGGAGCGGCGTCAGGACGAAGTCGTCGGCCTGCAGCATGTTCCACTTGAGACTGTGGGCCCGCATCGGGTGCAGGTCCGCCTTGAGGATCCCGCCGATCAGGAACTGGGCCAGTTCCGTCCCGTCCAGGTCCTCGAGGAGATGGCGCACTGGGTCGACCAGCGACGGGCCGAGGTTCCCGGGCGTGCAGACGCGGTCGAGCACGAAGGCGCGTCCCTCGGGCAGCTCCAGGGTCTCGGCCAGGAGCCGGCCGTAGTAGTGGACGAGGACCCCTTTGTCGCGCAGCGCCTCGGCGAAGGCGTCGTGCTCCTCCTTGGCCTTCGAGGCCCACATGACGTCATCGAAGAGAAGTGCCCCGATGTTGTCAGGGGTGAGCCGCGACAGTTCGAGGCCGGGTCGGTGGACGATGGCCTGCCGCAACTGGCCGATCTCGGAACCTACGTGGAAGGACATCTGAGGTGCTCCAGTCGGTGGGGGGGGTTCAGGGGGTAGGTCAGTTCAGGGGGACGTCGGCGCGTCAGCACCGGCATCTGCCGACACGGACGCGACGACCACCGCAGGTGCCTCGTCAGGCAGGTCGACGGGCTCAGCCGTCTCGCCGAGACGCTGGCGACGAGCGTTGAGGAAGGCGTAGAGGATCAGCCCGGCGAGGATGACCACCAGAGCCTGGTACACGACCTGGTAGCCCGAGGCGAACGTCACCCACATCGAGAACAGCACGCTGGCCCCGGCGACACTGAGGTCGCGGGCGAGCTGCCAGCCCTGCACCTTGCGCCGACGGGACACCAGGTACGTGAGCTGGGCGATGGCGGACATGAAGTACGGGATCGCCACGGTAACCACGGTCAGGTCCACCAGGTAGGTGAAGACGGTCAGGCCCGCGCTCGTGTTGTAGCGCCACAGCATCAGCAACGAGGGGAGGGCGGTACCGACCAGGATGCCGAACCAGGCGGTGCCCTTCTTGTCGGTCCAGGCGAACGGTCGGGGGAACAGGTCGTCCTGGGCGATGGCCCGGGACGTCTCGGTGACGATCAGGGTCCAGCCGTTGAGCGCCCCGATGCCGGAGACGACGGCCACGGCGGCGATGAACTTTCCGGCCCACGAGCTGTGGGGGAACATCGAATCGAAGGCGTTGACGAAGGGCGATCCAGTGTTGACCAGGGTGTGGTGGGCGACCAGGCCCATCACCACCGCGGTGACGAGGACGTAGAGCACGGCGCTCAGCGCCGTGCCGAGCATCGAGGCTCGCATCACGTTCACCCGGGGGTTGCGCACCCGCTTGGCCGTCATCGCCGCGGCCTCGACCCCGATGAAGGAGAACAGGGCCACGCCGGCCGCGATGCCGATGGCGCTGTAGAGGCTGCCGCCCGACGCGTTGAAGGGGCCGAAGTGTGCCGACTCGACGAAGAACCACCCGACGACGCCCACGAACAGCAGCGGCAGGAACTTCAACACCACGGTGATGTTCTGGAACCAGGCCATCTGGCGGACGCCGATTAGGTTGATGATGGCCGGCACCCACAGGCCGACCATTGCGATGCCCCAGTTCTCCATGCCCGAGGGGTGCGCCCAGCCGAACAGTGCGTCGACGTAGAAGACCCAGGACGACACAATGGCGGCATTTCCGGCCCAGGACTGGATCCAGTAGCACCAGCCGACGAGATAGCCGGCGAAGTCGCCGAACTCGTGGCGGCTGTAGGCATAGAGCCCGCCGTCGCTGTTCGGGATCCGTCTGGTCAGCTGGCCGAAGAGGACGGCCAGCAGCATGGCGCCGACGGCGATGACGCCGAGCACGATGATCCCCATCGTGCCGGCGCCGGCGATCACCGCAGGCATCGTGAAGACCCCGGTACCGACGATGCTGCCGATCACCAGGCCGGTCGCCGAGGTCAGGCCGAGCGTATGGGCCTTCTGCTGGTTGCGAGGGGAGAGTTGCGGATCCTGAGGACCCGGGGGTGGTGGCACCGCAGACTGCGGTGGTTCGGTGACTAGTGCCATGGGAACTCCGTTCCGGTCGCCCGCCTGAGCAGGGAAGAGCTGTTGACACCAGGGTGCACCAGGCGAATCGCGCGCGGCAGAGTCGAATGTCCCATATGGGTGAACAGAGTGTGACGTCCGGGCCCGGGCTCACGGAAGCCTCCTGGTGGTGCACTTGCGTCACCAGGGGTCAGGAGCGCCTCCCTCAGGCCCGCCAGTCGGGTCCCCGCTCGGGCACGGCCTCGGCCAGGGCCCGGCGAACACCCTCTGCGTCGATGTTCTCCGGTCGGGCGAAGGGCGCACGTACAGCACTGCTCGACGGGCTCGCCCGGCTGGTCTGGGCGCAGGGCGGCACGACGAGGGTCGCCTTCGACTTCACGGTGGCGGTGGGCAAGGTCGCCAGGAGCGAGATGATCGCGGACGCCGACGTCCTCGACGAGATGGTGATCGAATTCCTCCGTCGCGGCACGTCGCCATGAGGCGCCCCACCGAGTGGGGTCTCAGTGGGCGAGCATCTTGAAGTCGAGCAGGGTTCCGCCGGCGCTGTTGCTCGTCACCTCCAGGTGACCGTGTAACTCCTCGGCCCGACGGCGCATGTTGTGCATGCCGCGCCCGCCCCCGAGGGTCTCGGTCCCTCCCATGCCCCGACCGTTGTCACTGATCTGGAGCCGGCACTGGCTGCCGTCCACACCGAGGATCAGCGTCGCCTCGGTCGCCCGCGCGTGGCGAGCGATGTTCGTGACCGCTTCGCGGACGATCGCCAGGAGCTGGTCGGCCACGCCATCGGAAACGGCCGTGTCCACCGGCCCTTCGAAGATCACCCGCACGTCGAAACCAAGTAGCTCCCCCAGCTCCCGCAAGAGTCCGGTCACCTGGGACCTCACGCCGCCCGACCTGTCGGCCATCGTCAGGTTGAAGATCGAGCTCCGGATCTCACCGATGGTGTCGTCGAGCTCGCTGATCACCCCACGCAGTCGTTCGGACAGCCCCTCGTCGCGCACGGCACTCGCCAGGCTCTGCAGCGTCAGTCCGGCCCCGAAGATGCGTTGGATCGCACGGTCGTGGAGATCCAGCGCCACACGGTCACGTTCGTGCAGGACGGCGTTGGTCTTCATCTCCTGGACGAGTCGGGCGTTCTGGACCGCCATCCCGGCCGCCAATGCGAGTGCGTCGACCAGGATGGCATCGTCGCTCGTGAACTCGGTCCAGCCGACCTTGTCCGTCAGGTAGAGGTTGCCGTACACCTCGTCCTTCACCCGAACCGGCACACCGAGGAAGCAGGTCATCGGCGGATGGTTCGGCGGGAAGCCCGATCGGTCGGGATGGGCGTTCACGTCGGAGATGCGCAACGTCTGCGGATCGGTGATGAGTACGCCGAGCACGCCGAGGCCCTTGGGACGCTTGCCGATCTCCGCCTCCTCCTCGGGGTCGAGCCCGACCGTGATGAACTCGGCCAGCGCCGTGCCTTCGCTGTTGAGCACACCGATGGCCCCGTAGCGCGCGCCGGTGATGGCCCGGGCCTCCTCGACGATGTGGCGGAGGAGCTGGGGCAGGTCCAGGTCCGTCCCGATCAGGAGCATGGCGTCGATGATCCGCCGCAGCTTCGAAGGATCCTCGATGGCGTGCAGTGGCATCAGCAACACGTCCTCTCCGCGTTGCGGCAGTGCCGCTGACCCGTTTCGTCAGGGGCGAACTCGACACTCCAGCTCGGCGACATCCTGGTCTTCTCCTGCTCCTACGGCGTGCACGTCGACGGCGGTCGGACGCCAGGATCTCCTGGTGCTGCGCTGGCTGCCGCCCACCCGTGTCCCCCAACCGTAACCCAGCGGGGGGCCCGGAGTGCCACAACATATGTGCCGGTCCCTCCCACCGATCGGACATCACCAGACCTGGCGGGCCTCCTCCGCGAAGCCCTGGAGACCGCTGAATTCGACGGTCCGACCGTCGTCGTCGGTCACCCGGCCCGCGAAGGTGCCGAACACCTGGTGGACCTCGCTGCCGAGGTCGTCGTCACCGGCCAGCGTGTACTTGTCGTACGTGGGGGTGAGCACCACCGAGAGCTGACCGCCCGGGTCCTCGATGGCCCAGGGGGACCTCGGGTCGTCCCAGCTGTAGGACCACTCGAGCTCTCGCCCCAGTTTGGTGAGCCGGCCGTCAAGGACGAACCCGTTCTCCGTCGCGCCGGTCCCCTCCGTCCACTTGGCCCCGAGCTGCAGTCCGACCACCATGTCCGCGGTCCGTCCCGAGGCCGCCCCCCAATTCCAGGTGAGCCTGGAGGGCCAGCGGCCCCGTCCGACGTCGAGCACACCCCACGCGTCCCCACCGGTCCCGAGGACGAACTCCTCGTCACCGACCCGGAGGACCCCGGTGGCCGGGCGGGCCACCTGCTTGGACGTGAAGTTGAAGGTGTCGTCGCTCCAGGGGACGACCACGTTCACCGATTCGAGGCCGGGTGGACGGGCGATCCGGATGTCGAAGGATCCAGGCCGGCCGTCGTCCTCGGTCCACGAGGCCGCGAGTCGGGTTCCGGCGTCGTCCTCGGCACCGATCGTGAGGGACAGACCGTCACGATCGACGTGGAGTTCGGCGGTCCCGCACACCTGCGGCAGCCGGATCAGGCCCGGCTCGGTGATGATCCCCCGGCCACCGGACCTCCCGGTGCTGAGCTCGGCCCACCAGGTGTCGGCCAGGCCGAGGACGTCGATGTCGGAGTAGACGCAGGAGACGACGACCTCGCCGCCGAGCACGGCCCAGTAGTCCCATCGCTTGTTCCGTCCGGGGTCACGACCGTCGAGGTTGGCGCGGTGCAGCGGTTGGCGCGACCACCCTCGGGCCGCCGGATTGAGCGGGCCCCCGTCCGGGTGACAGAGGTCGACGGGTGAGGTCAGCTCCGGTTCGTGGGTCACGCCGCCGTTCTACACCGCCGGGTCGGTAGCGGTCCCCTCGTCCGGCCGTCGACCCCGTTGTCGGCCGACGCCCGACCGGCAAGGATGGACCCGTGCCCATCCTCGACACCCGTCACGACCTCGGCCATCCGGTCGAAGGGGACTCCGCCTGGAGCGAGTCCTACTACTTCAACGGCTTCGACCCCGGGAGCGACTCGGGACTCTTCACCCGCATCGGGATCCGCCCGAACGAGGGGACCATGGACGTCGGGCTGTCGGTCTGGCTGCCGGGTGGGGACATCGCCGAGTACCGGGCGGTCGTCGAGCAGCGCGAGATGGTGGACACCGTCCTCGACGTCGGTGCCGTCCGCTACCGGATGGTCGAACCGATGCGCTCGTGGCACCTCACCTTCGACGCCGGCGTGCCGGTGCGGATCAGCGCCCGGGGGTCACGCAGCGACCACGATGCACACCTGCGGCTCGATCTCCGCTTCGACTCGCTGACACCGCCAATCGGGACCGACGGGCAGGCGACAGCACGCCCGGCATCGACCGAGTCGGCCGACGCCGCCGGTACCACCGGCAAAGGACACTTCGAGCAGGCAGGCACCTGGACCGGTTGGTTGGAGGTCGACGGACGGCGGCACCACTGGGACGGTGCGCTCGGCAACCGTGACCGTTCCTGGGGCCCCAGGAACTGGGGCGGACCGCCGATGTGGCGGTGGTTCAGCATCAATGTCGACGAGCACCTCCATTTCGGCGGCATCAGGCTGGGCACCGGGCACGGCGACCTCCATCGCGGGTGGGTCTTCGACGACGGACGGGCGACGAGCGTCGCCGAGTGGCAGATCCGCACCGAGCCGTCCGGGGACGGCCTCACCCAGCGCACGGTGCACCTGACCGTCATCGACAAGCAGGGCCGGCGGTACGAACTGCTCGGTGATGTGCTGCGCGTGGCCGACATCGGACGCTCGTCCGGCACCCTGATCAATGAGGGCCTCACCCGGTGGACGCTCCTCGATGACGGTCCCACCCGTTCCGGCTACGGCATCGCCGAGTACCTCCACCAGCTCGGCGACGACGGGAGGCCCGTCGTCGCCGTCGAGTAGTGGCCCGGGCGACCACCGACCCGGCGGAGGTGCTCGGGCGGGCCCTCGGCGGCAGCGTGCGCGGCCTGGCGCGCCTGTCCGGCGGCGCCTCCCGCATCACCAGCTCGTTCGACCTCGAGGCGGCTGAGGGCTCTGTCCGCCGACTGATCCTCCAGCAGGAGCGCGGTCTCGGGATCGCGCCGGGCAGCCGGACCGGTGTCGAGGCAGCCCTGCTCGTCGCCGCAGCCGATGCCGGAGTGCCCGTGCCCCGGGTCGTGGCAGCGGGTGCCGAGGCGGGACTCGATCCCGGCTGGTTGGTCGTCGAGCGACTCGAGGGCGAGACCATCCCGCGCCGACTGCTCCGCGACGACAAGTGGGCCGCGGCCCGGACGGCGCTCACCCGACAGTGTGCGGTCGCCCTGGCGTCCATCCACAGGATCCCGGTGGGAGCGGTGCCCGGCCTGCCGCCTCGCGATCCCTTCGGTGACCCACTCCCCTTCCTCGACGGCCTCGGCGAGATCCGTCCGGCACTCGAGCTCGGGGTCAGGTGGCTCGGCCAACACCGCCCCGCCACCGGGCGCCCCGTCGTCGTCCACGGCGATTTCCGGATGGGCAACCTGCTCGTGGGTGCCGACGGCCTGTGCGCCGTCCTCGACTGGGAGCTCGCCCACGTGGGTGACCCGGTCGAGGACCTCGGCTGGCTCTGTGCCCCGGCGTGGCGGTTCGGTGGAGCCGGTGTCGTGGGTGGCGTCGGCGGCCTCGACGAGCTGCTGGAGGCCTACGCAGCAGCGGGGGGTGGGTCCGTCGATCCCGAACGGCTGCGATGGTGGCAGGTCTACGGCACGGTCAAGTGGGCGGTGATCTGCGCCCTGCAGGCGTCCGTGCACCTGGGGGGCACCAGCCGCTCGGTCGAGCTGGCCACCATCGGCCGACGGGTCTGCGAGAGCGAGTGGGACCTCCTCGGGCTCCTCGGGCTCACCCCGGATGACGGTCCCCCATCGACAGATGCAGCCCGTCCCTCCGACGTGACCCCACCGTTCGGACGCCCGACGGCGGGCGAGCTGGTCGAGGCAGTGCGCGAGCACTTGGACGCGACGATGGAGCGGGCCCAGGGCGATGCGGCCCGGTTCGACGCGCGCGTGGCCCGCAACGCCCTGGCCGTGGTCGAGCGCGAGCTGCAGCTCGGCCCCGCGCTCGCCCTGGCCCACCGCCACCGACTCGCCGATCTCGGGTTCACCGACGACGCGGCACTGGCCGCCGCCATCCGGTCGGGCGCGTTCGACGACGACCTCGACGGCGTGGGGCGCGTCCTGGCGGCATCGGCCCGCGACCAGCTGCTGGTGGCCAACCCTGGCTACATGGCGGCTGGCGCCGGATGAGCCGGTCGACCGTCAGCGTCGCTATCCGTAGTCCACGAGGTCCGACCGGACGTCGTCGAGGTGGTGGCGGCACTCGTGGAGCGCCTGGGCGGCCACCCAGTCGATCGGACGGGTGGCGGCACGGGGCCAGCCGTAGAACATCGTTCGCCGACCGGCACCCTCGGGTAGGCACTCCAGGGTCCGGCCGAACAGGTCGCCGGCGGCCACCAGGTCGCGCGCCGTTAACCCGGGCACGTCACGGCTGTACAGCCCCAGGTCGACCCGGGGTGTCCCGAACATGGGATGGGGGGTGGGGTCGTCCTCGACCAGGGCGAGCACGATGCGGTCCCGCACATTGAGGAGTACGTCACGCACATGGCACCCGTACTCCACCGGCGACCAACGGTCCGGCGAGGCACGCACCGGCGCACGTGCCTCGTGATCGACGAGCAGGTCGGCGATCGCCCGCGTGGAGTTCTGCACGCCGGGGGCGATCTCGTCGGGCACGATCGCGTCCCAGGCGAACCCGCACACCTCGCAGCGCTCCATCATTCCTCCGGCGGTCATCGGCCGATGCACCCCGGCCGGGGCGTCGGCCCGGCCGTTGACCCGCGAAGTTACCGTCCGCCGTACGGCGGCGCGCCGGTGGTGGTGCACAATGGGCGCTCGAGCGGGGCGCCGACCGGCGTCGCCACGGAGGGAGTGGACGTGAGCAGCGACGAGACCCAGGCCGTGGTGGACCACCACATGGCCGCCCTGCAGGCCGGCGACATCGACACCGTGATGGAGGACTACACCGACGAGTCGGTGTTCATCATCAACCTCGGCGGGGTGTTCACCGGCAGGGACGCCATCCGACCGTTCTTCGAGGCGTCAGGGCAGATGCCGGGTTTCACCCAGACCGCCGCCCATGTGGCGGGCGACACGTTCTATGTGACCTGGACGGCAGACGGCATCGCGTTCGGCACGGACACCCTCGTCGTCCGTGACGGCAAGATCGCCGTGCAGACGGTCTCCGTCGTCCTCGCCTCCTGACGACTCACGTTCCATGCTCCCACCGGGCGTCGACCGTCGCCCCGTGGGAGCATGGCGCATGCCCTTCGTCTCGATCACCCGGCTGCGGATCCGGTCCCGGGACTACGTGGACCTGTTCGCCGCGGCCTTGCCCGGCGTGTACGCGCAGGCCGCGGAGGCACCGGGCAATTTGGGCATGGATCTCCTGGCCGACGCCAACGACACCTTCTGGACCAAGTCGGTGTGGACCGACCGGGACGCCATGCGGGGGTACATGACCTCGGGGGACCACGGCGACGTCATGCCGCACCTCCGGGACTGGTGTGACGAGGCCCACGTCGCCCACTGGGACCAGGAGGGTGACGAGCTCCCCACGTGGGAGGAGGCACACCGCCGCATCGTGGCCGACGGACGGACGTCGACCGTCGCCCATCCGAGCCCCGACCACGCGATCCGTACCGTCGCGGCACCCGTCGTCGACTGAGCGCTCCACATGTCCCGCCACCCCGACCAACCACCCGAGAGGACCCCCTCAGTGCCTGCCACCTCCCCTGTCCGCTTCGTCGCCCACTTCACCGTGGTGGACCCCGATCGCTACCGGGTCTACGAGAAGGGGTTCTTCCCCATCCTGAAGGCACACGGCGGCCGCTTCCTCACCTTCGACGACGACGTGACCGTGCTCGAGGGCGAGCACGCGGCGGGCCGCACCGTCCTGCTCGAGTTCGACTCCGACGAGGCCCTGCGAGCCTGGTGGGAGTCACCCGAGTACCGCGAACTGGCGGAGCACCGCCACGCCTCCACCACCACCCACGCGGTCTACGTCGTCCACTCCCCACCCGGTCGCTGATCGTCAGGACGGCTCCTCACGCCTGGAGCCACACCTGGTTGGCGGCCCGGCCCGGGACGAGCACGCCCGCCCCCACCAGCCGGTCGCACACCGACGCCACCACCGGGCGCGGCACCGTACGGTTCCGCGCCCCCAGGAATTGCCGGACCGAGCCGTCGGGCGCCACCTCCATGCAGTAGGCCAGTGCCCCTCGCTCCTCGACGCCGATCAGTACGCTGCGGCCGGCGGCCGCGGCCGCGCCGAACGAACCGATGCAGCTACGCAGCAAACGGCCCCAGGCCACCAACTCGTCCGAGGTCCGGGGCAGGACCAGACGGAGGTCGATGCCCACCTCCACCCCGTGCAGTGTGGACACCGCAGGCGGGTACCGGAGCGCGGCGTTCGGCACGGACGGCGGTGCCGCAGGGGCCACGCGGGCCCTGGCCCGGGGGTCCGGCGGAGGGGTGGGGACGGGCCGTGCCGGCCGAACCGCCGCCGGAGCAGCTGCGGGCGTCCTGGCCGGCCCCGGCCGTGCCGGCCGCGGTACGGGCCGTGAGGCGGGCACCCGCTGCGTCGGCGACCCGGGAGGACGCCCCCACCGGGCGGCCGACGGGTCCGGGTCGACCGGGAGCAGGGTCCGGCACAGATCGCGCAGTGCCACCAGCCGCGAGGGCGGGCGTGCCGGCAGCTGGTCGGCCACCCCCGGGTACAGGCGGCACAGCTCGTCCAGGACAGCCAGGCCGTCCTCGGTCGCCAACGCCTCGGTCAACACCCGTTCGGCCCCCGCCGGCCCCAGCCGGGACGACACGGCACGCCCGACGGCGATCTGCTCCCCGTCCGGCCACCGATCAGGTGTCGGGGGCGATCCTCCGGCGACCAGGACCCGGGCGATCCGGTCCGCCTCCAGCGCCGGCTCGCCCATGAGGGCGGCCGCCACCCGGTGGAGGGCCACCCTGCCGGGCGGTGGGACCGGACCGACGCGGGCGAGCCCGTCCGGGATGCCGGGTCGCGGTGCCACCAGTCCATCGACGAGGGCGCGAGCCACCGTCTTCGTGCCCTTCGTGCCGAATCCGGACCTGGCGGCGGTGCGTGGCGTGGGCGCAGCCAGTAGCGGGGCGGCCCACCGCGGGACCTCCCGCAGCGTCGCGGCCCCGACGTCGTAGGCGGCACCGAGCAACGGGAGCGCGGCACCGCCGACCACTGCCAGGAGCCCCGCCGACGCGGGATCGGCTGGGCGCCACATCCGGGTCCCGGCGGCCAGTGACGCCACCCACTCGGCCACCACCGCACCGGCCGAACCGTCCGCGCACGGGCCCGCGTCGGCCGGCAGCACCTGGCCGAACACGTCGGGCTGCAGTGTCACGTCCACCGTGCGTGACGTCGGGAGCAGCGCGAGTTCGACCCGCAGGCGGTCGTCGCGGACGGTTAGGACGAACGTCGTGGTGCCAGGTCGGCGGGCACCGGGGTATCCGCACGCTCCCACCGTGAGGACGGCACCGACTCCACGCCGCTGCCAGGTGAGGAGGTGCCCGTCCACCTCGATCCGCTGCATGGCGACAAGGTAGCGAACATGCGTTCGGCATGCTCCGGTGCCCGAAACCCGTGGTAACCGGTCCCGAGGAGCGCGCGGGCGCGGGCCGAACGGTCCCTCTACGGTTGGCGTCGTGCACCTGCTCCCGCTCCGACTCGAAGCCGAGCTGTCCGACGCCGCCGGTAGCCGTACGGAAGTGGCCGACCTCGAGGGTACGGGCCAGGCCTTCGGCCTCGGCCCGCTCGAGGTGGACCTCGAGCTCCACGACACCGGCCTGGACTGGTCGGTGGTCACCCGGGGCGACGGCGCCGTCCGGGTTCGCTCGGTCTCGTTCGTCTACGGCGTCGCCGGCGGACGAGGTCCGGTCCGCATGCTGCGCAACGGCTACCAGTCCTGGAGCCCGACCACCGTCGCCGTGCTCGGCGTCGACGTCGACCCCTCGATCCGGGCCGACCTCCCGTTCCTCCAGGCGGTGCACCATGCAGACCAGCGGCGGGCGGGCCCCGGCGAGCTGCGCTCGGAGTGGGTGACGGTGCTCGCCGACGATCCCGGGCCGGGGTCGACCTGCGTCCTGGTCGGCTTCGACGGTGGCGACCGCCATGACGGGACCCTGCGCGTCTCCGACGTGGACGGCGCCGTCGAGGTGCGGGTCGAGGCCTTCCTGGGTGACGCGGTCCTGGACGCCGGTGCGCGACGTGACCTGCACCCGGTGCGGGTCGAGACCGGCCCGGCATCCGAAGCCTCCGCGATGCTCGAGCGGTGGGCCGATGCCGCCGGACGGTCGGGCGGCGCCCGCACGACGGCACCGTTCCAGGTGGGCTGGTGCAGCTGGTACCAGTACTTCCACGAGCTGACCGAGGCCGACATCGCCGCCAACCTGGCGCTGGCCGACCGGTGGCCGTTCGAGGTCTTCCAGGTCGACGACGGGTACCAGGCCGCGATCGGCGACTGGCTCGACACCAACGACCGGTTCCCGTCGGACCTCGCCGGTCTCGCCGGTTCGATCCGCGGGTCCGGCCGCACACCCGGACTGTGGCTCGCCCCCTTCCTGGTCGCCCCCGACTCCGACGTGGCTCGCCGCCACCCGGACTGGATAGCCCGCCACGTCGTGGAGGGCGTCGACACCGGGCCGCTACGGACCTGGTGGAACCCGCCGTGGGGCGGTGGCGAGGAGGGCTTCATGTACGGCCTCGACACGACGCACCCCGACGTGGTCGCGCACCTCGAGGCGGTGTCCGCAGCGGTGGTCGACGCCGGGTTCCCCTACCTGAAGCTGGACTTCACCTTCTCACCCGCAGTCGACGGTGGCTACACCGACCCGACCCGGACACCGGCCGAGCGGGTGCGGGCCGGGTTCGCCGCCATCCGGCGCGGTGCCGGACCGGATGCCTTCCTGCTGGGGTGCGGGGTGCCACTGGCGAACGTGGTCGGCTTGGTGGACGCCAACCGCATCGGCCCCGACGTCGCCCCAACGTGGTCGCTCGACCCTTCGACCGAGGTCGTGGCCGGCTACCTCGGGACCCAGCCAGCCACCGCCCACGCCTTCACCAACACGCTGACCCGGGCCTTCATGCACCGACGGCTGTGGCTCAACGATCCCGACTGCCTGATGTTGCGCACCGGGGACACCGACCTCTCGGACGCGGCCACAAGGACCTGGGCCCACGCCGTGGGCGTGTCCGGAGGGATGGCATTGGTGTCCGACGACCTCGCCCTCCTCGGGTCGGATGCCCGTGCCCTGCTCGACGAGGTCCTCGCGCTCGGGCGGTCGGCCGATGCGGACGCACGATCCGGCGGGGGCGCTCGTTGTCCCGACCTGCTCGAGCACGCTGCGCCGCGGCGCCTTGTATCCGTGGCCGGCGCGCTCGACGCAGACCCCCTCACCGGGGCGTCCGTGCTCGTGGTGCCCGACTCCGACTGATCGCGGAGCGAGGCGTCCGCGACCCGGGGAGCCGCACACGGGACACGGCAACCACTCCGACGTGGGGCCGTCGGACAGAGGGCCGTTGGTAGGCTCGTCCCATGGACCCCAGGGCGCAGATGGCCGAGGCGCACGCCGTCGGGTGGGCCGCCACGGTGGGTGGGATCGAGCAGGTGCGGGCCCAGGCCCTCGCACAGGTACGCCGGTCGATGGGCATGACACGCCAGCCCCCGGCGGCGTGCGTGGACCCGGACCTCGCCTACATCGCCCCGGACTCGATGGTCCGCCACATCCACGGCGATCTGCCCGCCATGCTGATCGGCGGGCTGTCGGCCCTCCTGTTCCAGATGCTGCACCCGCTGGCCATGGCCGGGGTCGCCCAGTTCTCCAACTACCGCAGCGACCCCCTCGGCCGTCTCGAGCGCACCGCCTCGTTCCTCGGCACGACGACGTTCGGCACCGCCGCCGAGGCGAGAGGCGCCATCGAGCGGGTCCGCAGTGTCCACGTGCACGTCCGGGGTGTCGCTTCCGACGGCCGTCCCTACTCGGCCACCGACCCGGACCTGCTCACGTGGGTCCATGCCGCCGAGGTGTCGAGCTTCCTGGCCGCCTCACGGGCCTACGCCCCGCTTCCCCCCACCCGTGAGGAGGCCGACGGCTACCTCGCGCAGATGGCCCGGGTGGCCCTCGAACTCGGTGCGGTCGACGTGCCACGGTCGACCGCCGAGCTCGATGCCTACTTCGCCTCAGTCCGGCCCCTGCTCCGCTTCACGCCGGAGGCCCGGGACGCGCGCAACTTCGTACTGCGGGGCGTCGGTCGGTGGCCTCACGAGGTCGCCACGTACGGCCTCCTCGTCTCTGCGGCCCAGGGTGTCCTGCCGGGCTGGGCCCGACGCCAGCTACGCCTCCCCTCGCTGCCCGCCGGCGACCTGCTCGCCGTCCGACCCTCGGCCAGGCTCCTCGGAACCGCCTTCCGCTGGGTGGTCACGCCGCCGGCTACGGCCACCGAGGTGGCCGACCGCTGACCGGCCCGTCCAGGCCGTTGGGACAGGCCGCCGGGTCAGGTGACCGCCCGGAGCGCCGGTCCTTCGTCCTCCAACGCCGCCGGATCGGCGCCACGCTGGGACTCGGCCAGGGGGGACGTCGCCGGACGGTGGTCCCCCGCCAGGCCCAACACCTCGTCGAAGCCCTGGCGGAGGCAGTCGACCAGGATGCTCGCATCGGGCACCGCCGAGGTGTCGACGTTGCACCCGATGCAGCACGTCCCCTGATAGGAGAGGAGCGTCACGTTGAGTGCGGCGCCGGTGGTCGGCCCGAAGGCGTAGTGGCCGGTGATCGGGGCACCGGCCAGGAAGAGAGGCACCGGCACACCGGGCACGTCGCTGGCCACGAAGTCCACGTGCTTGAGCATCGAACCCACCACTCCGGAGGGCAGCAGGTTGAGCACACCGGCCACGGCGTCCGACAACGGCAACGCCTCCTCGTACCGCGCCGCACGACAGCGCCATCCCGTCATCCGCACCCGGATGCCCGGGTCCGACTCGCCCGTCGGCACGGTGAAGCGCTCGAGGGTGATGTGGTTGCCACCCACCGGGTCGGTGTCCCGGCGCATGGAGATGGGCATCGTCACCCGCAGGTCCTTGACCGGGGCGCCGTGCAGGTCGTGGTAGCGGCGCAGTCCTCCGGTGACAGAGGCCACGAAAGCGTCGTTGAGCGTTGAGCCCACCGCTGCGCCCGCCGCCTTCAGCTCGTCGACGTCGACCTCGATCATGTCGAGGTGCCGTCCGAGGCCACGTCGACGCATGATCGGTGACAGCGTGTCGGAGACCGGCATGACGAACCGGCCGAGCGAGCTGGCGGTGGCCACGGCGTCGAGTGCCGTGCGCACCGGGTGCCGCACCGTCGTGGTGGCGGAAGGAACGATCCGGCCCACGCCATCCCGGGCCGTCGAGATCGCGCTCCGCAGCGAACGGGACAGTGCTTCACGGGTCAGCTCCGGACCGCTCGGCTCGGGCTCGGGACCGACGTCCGCCACCGGTTCCACCGGGCCCGGCTCGGGGGTCGTCTCGAACAGGAGGAAGCCGAGCTGGATCGCGCCGACACCGTCGGTCAGCGAATGGTGGAGTTTCAGCACCAACGCCGCCCGGTCGCCTTCCAGCCCCTCGACCAGGGTCATGGCCCATAGCGGGCGGCTGGGGTCGAACTCGGTCATGGCCTCGGCCCGGGCGAACTCGACCACCGTCCGGGCCGTGTGCGGATGGGGGGCGTCGATGCGCCGGAAGTGGATGGAGAGATCGAGATCGCAGTCGACCCACCTCGGCGTGGCGAACAGACCGGGCGGCCGCACCGGGCGCTGACGGAAGCGCGGTGCAATCCGTGTGGCCCGGTCGAGCCGGGCGGTCAGCACGTCGACGTCCGGCCGGGCACCGAGCCAGGTCACTCCCACGATGGTCGACCGCATCCCCGGGTCGTGCTCCATGTTCCAGGCGAGCGCATCACTTTGGCGCATGAACTGGTCGTCGTAGCGTGCCATGGTCCCTCCCTCCCACGCCTGATTTGAACCTACGACGGCTCCGCGGCCGTGGGCAGGGCCGAAGGGCTCGAATCGGTCGCGGCCCGCTGACCAGGGGATCCATGGCCGCTTGTCGGCCTCCCCTACCGGCCGGTAGATTTGTGGTCTCGTGTTTCGCTCCGGATCGACCCCACTGACGGGGCCAGACGCAGCGAGGCGGGCCCGTCGAGTGTTCCGGGCCCTGTGCCTCCCCCTGCTCGTGGTCGCCGCGTCCCTACCCGTCGGGTCAGCCCTCCGGCCCGCGGGCGCCGATTCCATCGGCAACCTCCAGACCGAAGCCGCGACGGTGGCCCAGCGCCTGGTGCTCGAGCAGCTCCAGGTCGACGCCGCCCGCCAGGAGACGTCGGTGGCCTCTGCCGAGGTGTCCGCCGACGCCGAGGCCATCACCCAGCTGGGCCAGCAGCTCGCCGCCGACCAGCGCGACCTCGCCCAGCACCTGCACGTCGTCCAGAGCCAGGCCATCCAGTCCTACATCGACTCGGGCGCGGACTCGTCGAGCAGTGACACCACCCTCTTCGCCGGGGGCTCGGCCCGCGCCCAGGCGGCCAGTGAGTACGCCAGCCTGGCCGTCGGCAACATCACGACGCAGATGGACCAGCTCCACACGGCCCAGCACGCCCTGCAGGCCCAGGAGTCGGCTCTCCAGGCCCGTCAGGCACAGGACCGGGCCGACCAGGCGCGGCAGTCCGCCGCCCTCGACCAGGCGGATGCCGCCGCCGGGGCGCTCCAGGCACAGCAGGCGCAGGTGACCGGCCAACTGGCCGCCGCCGTGTCCGCGCAGCAGGCGGCGCAGGCCCAGGCGGCGGCGGCGGCCGTGGCCAAGGCACCGAAGCACACGGCCCCGACGACCACGTCGGCCACCATCGCCACCCAGGCCCCGACGACGGTCACCACCCCCTCCGGTGGGAGTGGCGGCACCCCCACACCGACGGCGCCCGCCTCGAACGGCGACCCCTACCCAAACCTGCCCGACCCGGTACTCAACGCCTTCCTGACCTGCGTGGTCCAGGCCGAGTCGGGGGGCGACTACAGCGTCGTCTCCCCCAACGGCCTCTACATGGGTGCGTTCCAGTTCAGCCAGCCCACCTGGAACACGGCCGCCTCGGCCGCCGGCCTCGGGCTTCTGGTCGGGGTGCCACCGAACGAGGCGACCAGAGCCGAACAGGACACGGTGGCCGTCACCCTCTACACCCTCGACGGCCAGCAGCCGTGGTTGGGCGACCGCTGCAGCCAGTAGCCAGGCTGCCCTCAGCCCGTTCCGACGGGACTCCGGGGCTCAGCGAAGGCTGCAACGTCCCGATCCGGCACACGCCTCGCACTCCTCCGCCCGGCCGTCAGCGTGTTCGAGGCACTGGGTTACCCGTCGGTCCACCAGTTCCAGCAGCAGTGGGTCGGGCCCGAGCGGAGCGGCCACCAGCCACCGGACCCCGGGGTGCCGGGCTGCGGCCTCGGCGGTGAGGGCCGGGATGTCGCGGTCCCAGTGGTTGCCCGGGCCGAGGAACCACGGCGCGACCGCCACCGTCGTGGCCCCTCGGGCGACGCAGCCGTCGAAGGCGGTGGCGATCGACGGCTCACCGAGTTCCATGTGGGCGGGCTCCACGACCGGGTAGGGCAGTCGGTCCGCCGAGGACCGGATGAACCGTTCGAACGAGGCGTTGGACTCGGCCCGGCGCGAGCCGTGATCGACGACCACCACGGCCACCATCTCCTCGCGTCGCCCGTCTCCCGACTGTCCGTCCGTGGTCACTCCCATCGGGCCAACACTACGGCGAGCGGACGCTCTGCTGACCGGGTCGACCGGCGCGGCGTCCACTCAACCGGCGTCGACGCGATGCGCCCGTTCCAACTCCAGCAGGAGCGTCTTGCGGTCCGAACCGCCGCCGTAGCCACCGAGTCCGCCGTCGCCGGCGATCACGCGGTGACACGGCACGATCAGCGCCACCGGGTTGCGCCCGTTGGCGGCCCCCACGGCTCGCGCCGCCCGCGGGTTGCCCACCCGGCGCGCCAGCTCGCCGTAGCTGATGGTCCGCCCGTAGGGGATGGCGCTCAGCTGGGCCCACACGGTCCGCTGGAAGTCGGTACCCGTCAGGTCCAGGGGCACGTCGAACCCGGTCCGCTCGCCGGCGAAGTACTCGTCGAGCTGCGCCACCACGTCGTCGAAGGCGGTGTCGTCCCGCTGGCCTCCCGGAGGCGGGATGATCGCATGGGCCTGCTCGTGCATCACGAGGTTGGTCAGCCGGCCTGCGTTGGACATGAGGGTGAGTGGGCCGATGGGGCTGTCGATGATCGTGAAGCGGGTCAGGGTTGTGGGTACGTCAGGCACGGGACAGCTCCTCCTGCGCCACAGTGGCGCGATGTTCGGTGGTGGCGGGGGCGTTGCGGCGGTCCGGCCGACCGGGCGGCGGCGGCCACTGGTTGACGGGGTGGTCGGTTGCCGCCCAGAGGTGCTGGACGGCGTAGGCGCGCCACGGTCGCCACGCCTCCGAGTGCGCCCGCAGAGCCGCAGGCGTCGCCGGGAGCCCGAGGTCGCCGGCGCCCCGGCGGACACCGAGGTCGCCGCCAGGAAAGGCATCCGGGTCGCCGAGGGCCCGCATGGCCACCATCTCGACCGTCCACGGCCCGATGCCGGGCAGCTCGGCGAGCACGGCCCGGGAACGGGCCCGGTCGGCGCCGGGGCCGAGGTCGAGCCGACCAGAGGACAGCGCGTCGGCCAGGGCGGCCAGTGTGCGGCGACGTGCGGCGGGCACGGCCGGCACGGCTTCGACCAGGCGGTCGGGCGCCGGGAACAAGTGGGTGAGGCCCCCGGCCGGTTCGTCGAGTCGGTCACCGTGGGCGAGCACCAGGCCGGCCGCGCACGTCCGTGCCGAGGCAGTCGACACCTGCTGGCCGAGCACCGCCCGCACCGCGAACTCCGCGCCGTCCACCGTGCGTGGGACACGCCGCCCCGGCGCGGCATCGACGAGCGGGGCGAACGCGGGGTCCGCTCCGAGGGCCCGGTCGACGGCCTCGGGGTCGGCGTCGAGGTCGAGCAGTCGCCGACAGCGGGCGATGGCCGTGGTCAGGTCGGCCACGTCGGTCAGGTCGACCCGGCACCTGACATGGTCGGACGTCGGGGTCAGCGATACCACTCCCGGACCGTGGGCCAGTCGAAGCGTCCGTCGGTAGGTGGCACCGACCACCTCCTCCACCCCGGGCACGGCGGTGGCGGCCAGGTGCCCGAACAGGTTGTCCGGCCGGAAGGGCCGGCGGAACGGCAGGCGGACCACGATGGTGCCGGTCGGCGACCCGGAGGACGGGGCGGACCGCCGGGCCCGCAACACCGTGGGGGACACCCCGAAGACGGCATGGACGGTGTCGTTGAACTGGCGGATGCTGGCGAAGCCCGCAGCGAACGCCACCTCGGCCATCGGCAACGCGGTGGTCTCGATCAGTACCCGTGCCGTCTGGGCCCGCTGGGCCCTGGCCAACGCGACCGGTCCGGCGCCGACCTCCGCCACGAGGAGCCGCTCGACCTGTCGGACGCTGTAGCCGAGCTCGGCGGCCAGCCCCGGCACTCCCGACCGGTCGATCACCCCGTCGCCGATGAGGCGCATGGCGCGGGCCACCACGTCGGCTCGGGCGTCCCACTGCGGCGACCCAGGCGTGGCATCGGGACGGCAGCGCTTGCAGGCCCGGAACCCGGCCCGCTGGGCGGCCGCCGCCGTCGGCAGGAAGCGGACGTTGCGCCGGAAGGGGGTGCGGGCCGGGCAGCTCGGACGGCAGTAGATGCCGGTCGACGTCACTGCGGTCACGAACCACCCGTCGAACCGCGGGTCGCGCGACTGCACGGCGAGGTAGCAGCGGTCGGGATCGTCGTGCACCGACCCAGTGTGGCCGATCCGCTCGTCGGGTACTGGCGGAATTGCGACATGGCGGTGCCGGCACGTTCGACGCGTGCCAGAGACGTGCCGACCCCGGCACGGATAGGTTCCCGGGGGAGTGCGGACCGAGCCGTGTCGGGAGGGGCCCACGATGAACGACGTAGCACGGACGCACCGGTTGTCCCGGGGGCGACGGAGACGGCCGACCTGGCTGCTCCTCGGACTGGCGGCGTTGGCGGCGTCCCCGCTGGTCGTGTCGGCCGTGCCGGCCGCGGCCGCGACGCCCCCGGTCAGCCTGGCGGCGCCGTACCTGGCCCTCGGTTGGGGCAACCCACCCGACCCGGTCACGGTCATGGCTGCCACCGGTGTCCGCGACGTCACCCTGGCCTTCGTCCTGTCCGGCAAGGGCTGCTCGCCGAAGTGGGACGGCACCCGACCCCTACTCGGCGGCAGTGACGCCGCCACGATCACCGCCATCCGCGCCGCCGGCGGCGACGTGTCGGCCTCGTTCGGGGGATGGTCGGGTCGCAAGCTGGGCACCGCGTGCAGAACCCCGGCCGCCCTGGCCGCCGCGTACGAACAGGTGATCAACGCCTACGGCCTGCACGCCATCGATATCGACATCGAGCACACCGAATTCACCAACGCCAGGACGCAGCTCCACGTCGTCACTGCGCTCCGCCAGGTACAGCTCGACGATCCCACGGTGGAGATCACACTGACGTTCGGCACGACTCCCACCGGACCGGACTCCCACGGACGCAGCCTGTTGGCCGATGCCGCGTCGGTGGGCCTGCAGCCCTATGCGTGGACCATCATGCCCTTCGACTTCGGGACTCCCGAGACGGACATGGGCGCGACCAGCGTTGCCGCCGCCGAGGGCCTCCATGCCGACCTCATGGCTGCGTACGGCGAGGACTCGGTCACCGCCTACGCACACATGGGCATCTCGTCGATGAACGGTGCGACCGACGAGGCGGACGAGACCGTCAGCGTGGCCGACTACCAGACGATCCTCACCTACGCGACGAGCCACCACCTCGCCCGGGTCACCTTCTGGATGCTCGACCGCGATCGCTCGTGCCCCGCGGGCACGAGCCCCGGCAACTCGTGCAGTGGTATCGCACAGATGCCCTGGGAGTTCAGCGCGCTCACCGCCGGCTACACCGGCTGAAGCGGGCCGTGGACGTCCTCACCACCGTCCCGGTTGCGGAGCTCGCCGCCGCCGGTGAGCTGTTCGCCGGGCTCGAGGCCGCCGGATTCGACGGGGCATGCACCTACGAGACGGGCCGCGACCCCTTCATTCCGCTGGTGCTGGCGGCCGACCGGACCACCACCCTGCAGCTCGGGACCGCCATCGCCTTCGCCAGGACCCCGATGCTGCTCGCCACCGTGGCCCGCGACCTGCAGGACGTGTCGGGCGGACCGTTCACCCTGGGCCTCGGCACCCAGGTCCGTCCGCACATCGAGCGCCGCTACTCGATGCCGTGGTCGAGGCCTGCCGCCCGCCTGCGGGAGCTGGTGGCAGCCGTCCGCGCCATCTGGGACGCCTGGGACGGGACCGGTCGGCGCTCGAGGTGGTCGTGGTCGTCATGATCGCCACCGGCGACACCGGGGTGGAGGTCGACGAGGCCGTCGCCACCGTGCGGGGGCAGCTGGCCTTCTACGGATCGACCCCGGCCTGTGCACGGGTGCTCGAGTGCATCGGGTGGGAGGGTCTCCATCCCCGGCTCAACGCCCTGTCCAACGAGGGCCGGCGGGACGAGATCGCCCCGCTGATCCGGGCAAAGGTCGCAGGAGTGGCCGATCCGGTCAGCCTCGAGTGCACCAGGCGTTCCGACCCCAGGCACTTCGGCGACATCTGCCGTGCGCTCCGGGCCGGCGGCTGACCACCGCTACGAGTCGTCGGCCGCCCGCCAGCAGTACCAGGCAACCAGGCTGCGGTAGGGCCGGAACGGCTCGCCCAGCCCGTGCAGGTCCCTCGGGTCGGGTAGTGCGTCCATCCCCCAGGCCCGTGCGAACCCGGCCCGGACGCCGTAATCCCCCGTCGGCCACACATCGAGCCGGCTCAGGGCGTTCATCAGGAACATCTGCGCCGTCCACGGACCGATCCCCCGCACCACCGTCAGGTGGGCCACCACGTCGTCGTCGGACAGCCGCCCCATCCGCTCCAGGGCCACCTGACCGGATGCCACCTTGTCGGCCAGGTCGACGAGCGATGCCGTCTTGGCCCCACTCAACCCGCAGGCGCGCAGCTCGGCCTCCGGTGTGACCAGGACCCGCTCGGCGGTGACCGTCCCCCCCAGGGCCTCGACCATCCGACCGTGGATCGAGGCGGCGGCCCGACCGGCCAACTGCTGGTAGACGATCCCGCGTGCCAGGTAGTCGAACCGGCGGTCCACGGGCACCCGTCGGCGGGGAGGTGGCGGGCCGTGGCGCTCGATCAGGCGCGCGAGCACCGGGTCGGCCACGGCCAGCTCGTCCACGGCGGCGGTCAGCGAGGGCATCGGCACCTCGCGATGATGCCAGCCCGGTTGGACCCCCGGCGCCGGGCGTAGGCTCACGGTGGACAGCGCTTCGACCGACGAGCACGGAGGACAGACCATGGAGGGCGATGTCGTATCGGTGGAACGGGTCATCCCTGCAGGCCCGGCGGCGATCTTCGCCGTGGTGGCGGACGCCTCCCGCCATCCCGAGATCGACGGGTCGGGCACCGTCCGCCAGCTGAAGCCCGAGGCACCACACCTGCTCGGCCTCGGGTCCACCTTCGGGATGTCGATGAAGATGGGCGTCGGCTACTCGATGGAGTCCACGGTCATCGAATTCGAGGAGGGTCGGCGCATCGCCTGGCAGAGCCGTCCACCCGGGTTCGTGGGCAAGTTCGTGGCCGGACGCATCTGGCGCTACGAGCTCGAGCCCGTTGAGGGGGGCACCCTCGTCCGCGAGAGCTGGGACATCAGCCAGGACCACCAGCGGGCGCTGCTCCGACTCGGTGCGCTCCCGACCAAGACCGCCGAGAACATGACCAAGACGCTCGAGCGCATCGACAGGATCGTGACCGCCACCTGAGCACGTACGCCCATACCGGCCGCCAGTCCCGACGGGTTCGGGCCGGCCAGTGGGTCCGGCGCGGAAGTAACCTCGCCGGCGCGGTGTTGACGAAGACATGACGATGCTCTCGGTACTCGACCTCGCCACAGTGGCCCAAGGGTCGACCGCGGCTGACGCCCTGGCGGACACCACACGACTGGCCCAGACCGTCGAGTCCCTCGGCTACCACCGCATGTGGGTGGCCGAGCACCACGGGATGCCGTCGGTGGCCAGCTCCGCGCCGGCCGTCCTGGTGGGCCACCTCGCCGACGCCACGACGACGCTACGCGTGGGGGCCGGCGGGGTCATGCTTCCGAACCACGCCCCGCTGGTGGTGGCCGAGCAGTTCGCCACCCTCGAGGCCCTGCACCCCGGCCGGATCGACCTCGGGCTCGGACGTGCGCCCGGGACCGACCCGGCGACGGCGAGAGCACTGCGCCGCAGAGCCGACGTGGGCGCCGAGCACTTTCCTGAGGACGTGGTGGAACTCATCAACTACCTGGTGCCCTCCGACGGGCCGCCGACTCAGCCGGCGCCGATGCCCGGGCGCGGCTACCTCCCCCACGTCTGGCTCCTCGGGTCCTCCACGTTCAGTGCCCAGCTGGCAGGACTGCTCGGACTCCCGTTCAGCTTCGCCTTCCACTTCGCCCCCGCCCTGGTGGACGAGGCCGTCGCCCTCTACCGGTCCAACTTCCGTCACACGGGTCTCCTGGCCGAGCCCTACGTGATGGTGGCCGCCTCGGTGCTCTGCGCTGGCACCGACGACGAGGCGCGCTTCCTCGCAGGCCCCTCCGCCCTGGCCATGGTGCACCTGCGGACCGGACGCCCGGCCCCGGTCGTCACTCCCGAGGAGGCCGCCGCCTACCCCTACACGCCCGAGGAGCGTGCGCTGATGGAGTCCATGACCGCCGAGCATGTGGTGGGCGACCCCGGGACCGTGCAGCGCGGCCTCGCCACGCTGGTCGAGCGCACCGGGGCCGACGAGTTGATGCTCTCCACCCGGGCCCATGACCTGACCACCCGCTCGCGCTCCATGACTCTGGTGGCCGAACGGTGGGGACTCCTGGCCGACGCCGCCTGACCGGCGAGCGCGGCCGACACAGCGACAGGGCTGCCCGACGACGGAGGCTCAGAGGCCGGACACCCGGGGCAGGACCTCCTCGCCCAGCAGGGCCAGGTGGTCGAGGTCGGCCAGGTCGAGCACCTGCAGGTAGGTCCGCGAGGCCCCGAGCCCGGCGAAGCGACCGAGCTTCTCCACGACCTCGTCGGGCGAGCCGCACAGGCCGTTGGTCCGCAGCTCGTCGACCTCGCGCCCGATTGCGGCGGCCCGTCGGGCGACCTCGGCGTCGTCCCGACCACAGCACACGACCTGCGCGACCGACAGTGCCAGTGTCTCCGGATCTCGGCCGACGTCGCGGCACGCGCCCCGCACCACGTCGAACTGCCGGCCCGATTCCTCGGACGAGCGGAACGCCATGTTGAACTCGGCGGCGTAGGTCGCGGCCAGGCGCGGCGTGCGCTTCGGGCCCCCTCCCCCGACGATGACCGGCGGGCCCGGGCGCTGGACCGGCTTGGGTAGTGCCGGACTGTCCTCCAGCCGGTAGTGGGTGCCCTCGAACGAGAAGGCGGTGCCGTCGGGAGCCGACCAGAGTCCGGTGATGATGGCGAGCTGCTCCTCGAGGCGCTCGAACCGCTCGCCCAGCGGGGGGAACGGGATCCCGTAGGCGCTGTGTTCGGCATCGAACCAGCCCGCCCCGATGCCGAGTTCGACCCGGCCGCCGCTCATGGCGTCGACCTGGGCGACGCTGATGGCCAGCGGGCCGGGCAGTCGGAAGGTGGCCGCCGTCACGAGGGTGCCGAGGCGGATCGTCGTCGTCTCCCGGGCGATGCCGGCCAGAGTCACCCAGGCGTCGGTCGGCCCGGGCCGGCCGTCGCCGTCACCCATGACCAGGTAGTGGTCGCTCCGGAAGAAGGCGTCGAAGCCGTGGCGCTCGGCGGCCTGCGCCACGGCCAGGAGGTCGTCGTACGAGGCGCCCTGCTGGGGTTCGGTGAAGATGCGGAGGTCCATCCCCCCGGTTCTAGCCGGGTCGAGCGGCCGACGCGCCCGGGGCGGCCCCGGCTCAGCCGATCGACAGCCCCTTGTCCACGAATCCCTCGTCGATCTCGGCATCGGACGAGCCGACCTCGCCCATCGACATGGCCAGGTCCTCGCTCGGCCGCTCGAGGCCCGAAGCCGAACGCAGCGGGAGCTGCTTGAGGAAGAGCGAGGCCACGAACATGACCACGGCGATAGGCACCCCGACCAGGAACACCGTGTGCAGCGACCGCACGAAGGATTCGAGGATCCCGTGCTGCATGTGGGGCGGGAGGGCATGGAGGTCCGCCGGACTCATGGCGAAATTGCCCTGGACATGGATGCCGGCTGCGGCCGCACCGGGAACCAGCAGCGGGATCCAGTGGCTCAGGCCGCCGATGAAGATGGCCCCGAACAGCGAGGTGCCGAAGGCACCTCCCAGCGAGCGGAAGAACGTGACCGCCGCGGTGCCCGTGCCGATCGAGTCGGACGGCACGGCATTCTGGGTGGCCAGGATCATGATCTGCATGGTCATGCCCATTCCTGCGCCGAGGACGACGACGTAGAGGCTCATCGTCAGGTGCGAGGTGTGTAGCCCGAGGTGGGAGAGCAGCCACATTCCGATGATGACGAGGGTGGAGCCGACGATCGGCATGGGCTTGTAGACCCCGGTGCGGGTGACGATCTGGCCCGAGGCGATCGACGAGGCGAGGAGGCCGAGCATCAGGGGGACCATGAGGAGGCCCGACACCGTCGGCGACACCCCGTCGACGAGCTGCAGGTAGAGGGGGAGGTAGATGATGGCCCCGAACATGACCATCGACAGCAGGAAGCTGACCGTAGAGGCCGTCCGGAAGACGCCGATGCGGAAGAGCGACGGCGGGAGGATCGGCTCCGCCGCATGGTGCTCCCACACCACGAAGGTGCCGACGAAGGCGACCGCAACCAGGCACATGGCGATGATGATCGGGGAGCCCCAGGCGTACTGGGTCCCGCCCCACACCGTCACGAGCAGTGCGGCGGTGATGCCGACCATCATGAGGCCGGCGCCGAGGAAGTCGATGCGGTGGGACTGGCGTCGGAAGGGCAGCTTCAGCACGACCGAGGTCACGATCAGGGCCACGATGCCGATCGGCAGGTTGATGTAGAAGATCCACCGCCACGACAGGTGCTCGGTGAACACCCCGCCCAGCAGCGGTCCGGCGATCGAGGAGAGGGCGAATGTGGCACCGAAGTAGCCCTGGTAGCGACCCCGCTCACGGGGCGAGACCACGTCGGCGATGATCGTCATGGCCATCGCCATCAGGCCACCCGCGCCGAGGCCCTGGACCCCCCGGAAGGCGATCAGCTGGAACATGTTCTGACTGAGGCCGGCCAGTGCCGAGCCCACCAGGAACACCACGATGGCGAACTGGAAGATCCCCTTGCGGCCGAACTGGTCGGACAGCTTTCCGTAGAGGGGAGTGGAGATCGTCGACGTGAGCAGGTACGCCGTCACCACCCAGCTCATGTGGTTGAGTCCGTGGAGGCTGTTGACGATCGTCGGGAGTGCGGTACCCACGATGGTCTGGTCGAGGGCGGCCAGGAACATCCCCAGCATCAGCCCGCTGAACACGATCATGATCTGGCGGTGTGTCAGGGCCACCACGGGGCCGCCGCCATCCGGGGCGGGGACGGGGGCGTCGGTCCCTTCCGCTCCGGCCGCCACGTCGGCAGTACCGTCCGCGTGCTCGTCCTTCGCGTCGCCCTTCGTCCCGGCGTCGATGGTCATCGGTCCCCCTCGTCGTTTGTCTCGTCCGTGTGCTTGGCACCCGGAGCCACCCGGGTGTCGTGCAGGCCGGCGTCGAGGCGCAGCAGCCCGCTGGCGAGCGCGTTGCGCTCCTCGTCGGTCCAGTCGGCAATGGCCCCGGCCAGCACGCGGCGCCGCGACTCGGACACCGCTTCCAGGACGGCAGCGCCCCGCTCGGTCAGACTGAGCAGAACGGCACGTCCGTCGGCCGGGTCGGGGCTTCGGTCGATGAAGCCGGCTACAGCCAGGTCGCGGATCTGTCGGCTGATGGTCGACAGATCGAGTTCCACCGTGGCCGCCAGGTCGGACAGCCGGGCAGGCTCCACCTCCGACACCCGCACGAGGACCCAGTAGCCGGTCCGGGTGACCGCTGACCCGTCAGGCAGGGCGTCCTGGGGCACCTCCAGGCGGAGGATCGCCCGGGCCACCTGGGTCAGCGACCGTTCGAGGGCCGCCGACACGCGAGCCGGCGATGCCGGAGCGGGCCGTCCCGTGGTGTCGGTCATCGGTCTGGCCATCGGTACCTGCGGTGGTCGGGGGTCGTGACTGGTAAGGCACGCGCCCTGGACGGTCTGAGGCGGTCACCCGTTCCCCGCCATCTAGGTGCTTGCAACAAGCAACTATATCACTACCCCCACCCGGTCGCTCCCTGGTGGTCATCGGTGGCCATCGACCGAGTGGGTCGGTCACGCCGCCGGCAGCGCCCGGCCCGCGGCCAGCACGCCGACGACCTGGGCTCCGCCCAACCGGAGCGCGGCCGCAGCCGACTGCGAGCGGGCCCCGGTGGTCACACTGTCGTCGAACACCAGCACGGGCAGGCCGTCGAGGCCGGCCCGGTCGACCCCGGGCAGCAGTTCGAAGCCGCTCCGGCAGGCGGCGAGGTGGTCTGCGGTGCCACTCCCCCGGCCCAGCAGGCCGAGGTGCCGTCCGGCAAGTGTCGGCACGTCGTCCAGCAACCTCCCGGCAGGCGGCGGCCCCTCCCGGTGGGTGGACGGCACGGGAGTCACCACCGACCAGGTCCCGAACCGGTCGACGAGGGCCGTGGTGTTGCGGTCCAACCAGTCGGCCAGGTCCCGGGCGATCACACCCTGGTGGAGGTCTCTCATCCTGGCCGTCGGGGCATCCTTGTACCCGCGGAGGCGTGCGTGGCAGGCGTCACCCAGCCGGTAGTCGGCGACGACGACGGTGGGTACCAACGGCAGTCCCAGCTGACGGGCCACGAGGCGGCAGCAGAAGCAGACCGGGGTCGACCGGCGGACGGACCGGCCGCAGAGGCGACACGGCGTGGCGGGACAGGCAGTGCCCCGTGGGAAGTCCGTCCCTGGTGCATGAGGTGGATGCTCGAGGCGCACGTCGCTCCCGGTTGGTCCGGCGCGGTGCCGGTGGATCCTGGGCGGCGTCCTGCCGCGAGTGCTGCCGTCGGTCGGCCGTACTTCAGACGGTCGTCGGCTGCTCCTCCTCGGGCCGGTGGAGCAGGAAGGTGCCGGTCGACCGGCTCACCAACTGGCCGTCGGCATCCGACACCGAGGCCTCGGCATAGGCGACCTGCTTGGCCATGCGGACCACCTCGCCCCGCAGTGCGTAGGAACCGCCTTCGAGGGCCGGACGCATCGTCTCGATCTTCATCTCGAGGGTCGCCCGCGTCCGCGACCTGCCGGGCAGGGCGGCGTTGATCGCGAAGTTCATGGCCGCGTCGAGCAGGAGACCGTGCACGCCGGCCTGGACGATCCCATGCGGGTTGCAGGCCGGACGGGCCGGCGTGAAGGTGCCGGTGACCCATCCCAGGTCCTCGCCATCGACCCCGTACTCGTCGAACGACCCGCCCACCGTGCCGATGAGCTCCATCCCGCCGTCGCCCAGCCAGCGGTCCATGTCCTTGATGCGACCTGTCATGCCGGAGACCGTAGCCCCGGGCTGGTACGCCCCACGCTGTGGCCGCGCATGAACCGTCCCGGTAGTCTGTGGGACCGGCGACCACCGTGGACGCCCGGCGGGCCTGGCCCCGCAGCAACAACGACCGAGCACGGCCGGCAGGAACCCACCGCCGGACCTCGGAAGGAGACGTAACCATGGCTGAGGCCGTAATCATCGACGCCGTTCGCACCCCCGGGGGCAAGCGAAACGGCAAGCTCCGCAACTGGCACGCGGCTGACCTCGGCTCCGAGGCCCTGAAGGCCCTCGTCGAGCGCAACGACCTCGACCCCGCCCTGGTCGACGACGTGATCATGGGCTGCGTCATGCAGGTGGGCGAGCAGTCGCTCAACGTCGGCCGCAGCGCCGTGCTGGCCGCCGGGTACCCCGAGTCGGTCCCGGCCACCACGATCGACCGTCAGTGCGGCTCGAGCCAGCAGGCCCTCCACTTCGGCGCCCAGGGCGTGATGGCGGGCGCCTATGACGTCGTCATCGGCGGCGGAGTCGAAGTCATGTCCCGCACCCCCATGGGCTCCTCGGTCGTCCGTGAGCTGGGCTTCCCCTTCGGCCCCCGCACCATGAACCGCTACGCCGAGCGCGGCGGCCTGGTCAGCCAGGGCGAGGGCGCCGAGCTCATCGCCGAGCAGTGGGGCCTCAGCCGCCAGGACCTCGACGCGTTCTCGGCCGAGTCCCACCGGCGGGCGGCGCAGGCGACCGCCGAGGGCCGCTTCGAGCGGGAGATCATCCCGGTCGCGGTCAAGGACGACGACCGCCAGGACACCGACGAGTTCATGACCACCGACGAGGGCATCCGCCCAGACTCCTCGGTGGAGACGCTCGCCAACCTGAAGCCGGCCTTCCGCCCCGACAACGGGAAGGTGACCGCCGGCAACTCGTCGCAGATCACCGACGGTGCCTCCGGTGTCCTGATCATGAGCGAGGCCAAGGCCTCGTCGCTCGGGCTCACCCCCCGTGCCCGGTTCCACTCGTTCGCCGTGGCCGGCAGCGACCCGATCACCATGCTGACCGGACCGATCCCCGCCACCAAGATCGCCCTGGAGCGTGGCGGCCTGACGCTGGACGACATCGACGTGATCGAGATCAACGAGGCGTTCGCGTGCGTGCCGCTCGCCTGGGCCAAGGAGTTCGGAGCCGACATGTCCAAGGTCAACGTGAACGGCGGGGCCATCGCCCTCGGCCATCCGCTCGGTGCTTCCGGCGCCAAGCTCATGGCCACGCTGCTCAACGAGCTCGAGCGTACCGACGGCCGGTACGGCCTCCTCACGATGTGCGAGGGCGGCGGCATGGCCAACGCCACCATCATCGAGCGCCTGGGCTGAGCCACGGGCCCCCGGGGCCCGACCGATGAGTACCTGCAGTGGAGGCCGGCCCTCCGGGGCCGGCCTCCTGCATGTCCGGGCGCGGGCGCGACCGTGCCCCGGGGCCAGCTAGTGGTAGCGGGTGGCGAGGATCAAGCCGACGAAGATGAAGCCGATTGCTGCCACCAGCCAGGCGTTGTTCACCCCGCCGGGCAGCAGATCGGCGTAGTTGAGGATGACGACGAGGACCCCGAGCGCAAACATGCCGACGATCATGAAGCCGAACCACTTCGGGCTGACCTTGGCGCTCCGGTCGATGGGTGGCGTGTACCGGTTGGACTGGATGGAACCCGAAGCCGCTGCGTCACCCTTGGATGACGGGGTCACGCGCCCGCTCTTCTTGTGCGCCCGGCCGGGCCCCCGCTCGCTGGTCGTTGCCATGGGCGAAGGATAGCGACTGCCGACGGGTCCGGGGGCCCGACGGCTACTCCCCCGGGCGCCCGGTACGATCGGGTGCCCATGGCGACCCGTGTGCTGGTCATCGACAACTACGACTCGTTCGTCTACAACCTCGTCCAGGAGCTGGGCGAGCTCGGGGCCGAGCCCATCGTCCACCGCAACGACGCCATCGATATCGACGGTATCCGTGCCGCCGCCCCGGACGCCGTGCTGATCTCACCCGGACCCGGTCGTCCCGAGGATGCCGGGATCTCCTTGGCGGTCATCGAGGAGCTGGCCGGCGAACTGCCCATCCTCGGGGTGTGCCTCGGTCACCAGGCCATTGGCCAGGCCTTCGGCGGCGAGGTGGTGCGTGCCCCCACCCTGATGCACGGCAAGACGTCGGCCATCTACCACGACGGGACCGGGGTGTTTGCCGGGCTCCCGGATCCCTTGACGGCCACCCGCTACCACTCGCTGGTGGTCGAGCCCTCGAGCGTGCCCGACGTGCTCGAGGTGACGGCCCGGACGTCGGACGGGGTGATCATGGGCCTGCGCCACCGGTTGTTGGCTGTCGAGGGCGTCCAGTTCCACCCGGAGTCGCTGCTCACCCCCGAGGGGCCGTCGCTCCTGGCCAACTTCCTGGCAATGGCGGCAGCCGCCTCCGTCTAACCGCGCACATTGGCGGGATGCTTCTGGCTGTTCCCGCCACCGTTCTTCGGAGCCGTGGTCGAGGTGGTGGTGGAGGTGGTGGTGGAGGTGGTGGTGGACGTGGTCGTCGTGGTCGGCGGCGGGCCCGAGGACACCTGGATGTCGACCGGACTGCCCGGCGTCACGCTGGCCCCGGTCCCGGGGTTCGAGGACACCACGATGCCCGGCGCGTACTGGGACGGGACCGAGGTGACGTTCCCCACCACGAGGCCCGCACTCGCCAGGGTCTGTCCGGCGACCGCCTGTGACAAGCCGACCAGCGACGGCACGATTGCGTTGGCCGGCCCCGACGAGACGGTCAGGGTCACCGCCGAGCCCTGGTTGACCTTGGTGCCCGAGGACGGATTGGTGCTCAGTACGGTGCCCTTCTGGGCAGAGCTGGTCTTGTAGGCGATGGTGGCCGTCAGTCCCGCGCTCTGCAGGATGTCCGTGGCGTTCGCCTGCGTGGTGTTGGTCAAGCCATCCGGCACCGTGACCTGGACCACCGGTGCCACGATGGCCACCTTCAGCGTCACCGTGTCGCCCTTCTTGACGAGGCTGTCCGGTGACGGATTGGTGGAGATGACCGTGCCCGGCGTGTCGCTCGAGACCTGCTGGACCTGGGTGACGTTGAGACCGTCCGACCGCAACGTCGCCGTGGCCACCGCCTGCTGCTGGCCGACCACGTTCGGCAGGTTGAACGTCGAGGCGCCGCCCAGGTAGCCGAGGTTCCGGGCGAAGAGGTAGCCCGCGACCAGGAGGATCACCACGAGGACACCGAGGATGATGGCGTAGTTGCGGGTGCGGTTGCTTCCCGACTCGTCAGGTGCATCACCGCCGACGGCCGCCGTGCCCCCGGTGGCACCCACCGCCCCGACGGCGCGGGTGGCGTCCATCCCGGTGGCTGCTGCCACCACGGTGGTGGCACCGGCCACGCCGATCATGGCCGTGGCCTCGTCCATGGCCTGCACGCTGCGCCCCTCGTTGAATCGCAGCAGGTCGGCTCGCAGCTCCTCGGCCGTGGCGTAGCGGTAGGCAGGGTCCTTGGCCATCGCCTTGAGGATGATGGCCTCGAATGTCGGCGGGATCTGCGGGTTGAGCTCGCGGGGCGCCGGCGGATGGTCACGGACGTGCTTCGACGCGACCGCCACCGGCGAGTCGCCCAGGAACGGTGGGCGTCCGACGACCATCTCGAACAGCACCACGCCGAGCGAGTAGATGTCGCTCCGGGAGTCGACCCCGAGGCCCTCGGCCTGCTCGGGTGAGAAGTACGTGGCCGTGCCCATGACGGCGCCGGTCTGGGTGAGGCTCTCCTCGGTGTTAACGGCGCGGGCGATGCCGAAGTCGGTCACCTTGACCTGGCCGTCGTCGGTGATCAGGACGTTGCCGGGCTTGACGTCGCGGTGGATCACGCCGTGCTTGTGGGCGTAGCCGAGGGCGGCGGCCACGTGGGAGCCGATGTCTGCGGTGCGCTCGGGTGAGAGCGGGCCCGCCGACTTGAGGATCGACGAGAGCGGCCGCCCGTCGATGAACTCCATGACGATGAAATACGTCCCGGTGTCCTCACCCCAGTCGAAGACCGGGACGATGTTCGGATGGGAGAGGTTGGCCGCCGCCTGGGCCTCCCGACGGAACCGCTCGACGAAGGAGCGGTCGACCGACAGCTCCGGGAAGAGGACCTTCAGGGCCACCGGTCGGTCGAGCAGCCGGTCATGGGCGCGGTACACCTCGGCCATGCCGCCACGCGCGATCAGGTGGTTCAGTTCGTAGCGCTCGGAGAAGACACGCGGCGTCTCGTTGGGATCCATGTGGGTCAAAGCCTATGCCTGCTATCGCTCGGTTCCGGTGTTCTGAATTGCTGGTCCTGCACTGTTCCGCCCCTGCATGGCGGCGCCCTCACGGGGTCTCGGCGAGGGCATCGCCGAGGATGGTCTTCATCGGGGGTCCAGAGATCGTGGCCCCCGTGTCGCTGCCCGGCTGGTTGGGCACCACTACGGCCACGGCCACCCTGGGGTTGTTGGCCGGCGCGAAGGCGACCATCCAGTCGTTGGTCAGCGTGGCGTTGGGGCCGGTCTCGGCCGTGCCGGTCTTGGCCGCCACATCCCACGATGTCGGGAACCCGACCTCGGAGGCCGTCCCGTTGGTCACGACCGCCTGCATCAGCGAGGTGACCGCAGCGGCCGTCAGCGGATTGGTGGCCGTCAGCCACGGCTTCGGCTGGTACTGGGCCAGCAAGTTGCCGGCGGTGTCGTGGATGTCGCGCATCACGTGGGGCGTCATGATCACCCCGCGGTTGGCGATGCCGGCGGCCACCAGGCCCATCTGCAGGACCGTGGCGACGACGTTCTGCTGGCCGAACGCGGAGTAGGCCTGGGACGGCTTGTTGGTATTGAATCCTGGATCATTCCCCGGATCCGACGGGAACGACGAAGCATTCGCTCCGGGCAGGTCGATCGGCGGCACCTGGTTGAACCCGAATGACTGCGCCTCGGCGGTCAGCGCAACTCCCCCGAGGGCCATTCCCAACTGGGCGAAGGCGGTGTCGCACGAGGCCGGCAGCGTCTGGGTCAGCACGCCCCCGCACTTCTCGGGTCCGTTCGGGCCGGCGTGACCGTAGTTGCAGAGCGGCAGGTTCGACTGGGGCTCGAGGGAGATGCACGTTGCCTGCGGGTAGTCGACCTTGGCCAGCGCCGGCTGGTGGTCGTAGACGGCGGACGATGTGACCGTCTTGAAGGTTGACCCGGGCAGGAAGCCGCGCTGGAATGTGCGGGACAACAGTGGTTGCAGAGGGTTGTTGATGAGGGATGCATAGGTGTACTTCTCTGTGGCGATGTTCGGCGAGGCGAGGAGCGTCGGGTCATAGGCGGGATTGCTGTACATGGCCTCGATGGCCCCCGTCTGGACGTTGATCACGACAGCCCCGGCCTCAGGCGCGCTGCCGTTGACGTTTGTGGCGTTGACTGCCTGTGCCACCTGGCTCTGCAGCGTGGATGAGATCGTGAGTGTCACGTTGCCCGTCGTAGTACGACTCGTCAGCAGGTCGCCCAGGGTGTGGGCAGGCCTGGTGTGGGATTCCAGGTAGCTGTTGTACTCGGCCTCGATGCCCGTCTTGCCGTAGATGATCGAGTCGAATCCGACGATCTGACTGAACAGCACGGCGGTGTAGGGGTTGTAGGCACGCTGGTACTTGTAGTAGCCGTTCGACGGGACGGAGCTGGCGAGCACGATCCCGTCCGCCGAGAGGATGTCGCCCCGGGGATCGTTGCGTTCCACGGCAATGACCCGTGGGTTGTTCGGCGAGGTCGACAGTGCGTGGGCCTTGACGATCTGGATGTTGTTGAGCTGGACGAACAGGCCCAGGAAGCACAGCACCAGGACGACCCCCAGCCAACGGATGCGACGTTCCATCAGGGAGCTCCTGTCGTCGTCGTGGAGGCCCCGGGCAGGGCGCCCACCGTCGGACAGCCCGGGGTCGCCGGGTTCTGGGTGCAGACCGTCTCCTTCTGGGTCGCCACCAGGTTCGCCACATAGGCCTGCGCCGCCTTGAGGGAGTCCTCCTGCACGCCGTTCTGGAGTTGGGTCAACGTGTACGGCGGGACGTCGGCGGTGGTGACGTCGGTGTTCTCCACCACCACCGGCTTGTACAGCACGCCGCCGCCGATGCGTCCGTGATAGATCAGGAGCTCGTTGTTGGACGTCTGCACGTAGTAGGCGTTGGTGTCGTACCAGCGCACCGCGTAGAAGGCCGCAAACAGGATTGCGGCCAGGATCAGGACGAAGAGGATCACCCGGACGGTGATCAACCGCCGGCCACGTGTCGCCCGGCGGGCCTTGCGCCGGGCGCGCCACCGGTCGCGGAACTTCGGCCGGAGCGGCTCGGGGCCGGGAAGGAGCGCGACGTCCTCCCCCTCTGGCCCGTCGGGACCTGGCACCGGTGCAGGTGCCTCCTCGTCGGGAACGGCGCTCTGGAAGTCGGCGGCCACCGCGGCGACGGCCGGGACGTCGGGCTCGTCGTCCTCGCCCACCACGACGTCGGCCACGACGACGGTGATGTTGTCGCTCCCACCGTGGGTGCGTGCGGCACGCACCAGGAGATCGGCGGCCACCTGTGGGTCGGGAACGGTGGCGAGCACCTCGGCGATCTGGGCCTCGTCGAGTTCGTTCGTCAGACCGTCACTGCACAGGACGAACCGGTCCCCACGTGTCGGCTGGATTCGCCAGAGGTCGACCGACACCTCGTCGGCCACGCCGAGGGCACGGGTCAGGATGTGCCGGTGCGGGTGTACGGCCGCCTCGGCCTCGCTCAGCTCACCGCTCCGGACCATCTCCTCGGCCAGGCTGTGGTCGACGGTGATCTGCGTGAGCTGGCCGTCGTGGTAGCGGTACGAGCGCGAGTCGCCCACGTTGACCAGGGCGATGACGTCCCGACCGTCCTCGTTCACGAGGGCCGCGGCGGTCAGGGTCGTGCCCATGCCCCGCAACTCGGGCTTGTCCAGGCTGTGGTCGAACACCACCCGGTTGGCCTCGGTGACAGCCTCGGACAGGCCGGCACCGGTCGGCTTGGCGCCGAAGGCCCTGGTCAGCGAGTCGACGGCCAGGCGGGCCGCCACCTCACCGCCGGCGTGGCCGCCCATGCCGTCGGCCACGGCGAACAAGGTCCCCGTCTCGACAGCCAGGTCCTGATTGACCGACCGGACCAGTCCCGTGTCGGTCGCCGATCCGGAGCGGAGGAGGGTCATGTCAGCGCCCTACCTCGAACACGGTGCCGCCGACCTGGAGGAGATCCCCCTTTTGCAACTTGGTCCGCTCCTCGATGCGGACGGTGTTGACCCAGGTGCCGTTGGTCGAGGCGAGATCCTCCACCCACAGGTCGCCGTCGAGACGGAAGAGGCGGGCATGGAGGTTCGAGGCATAGGAGTCGTAGTCGATGGGTACCCCGCAGCCGGGCGCCCGGCCCACGGTCACCTCCTCGCCCACGTCGTAGACACGACCGGCCTGGTCGTCGGGACGGATCACGTGGAGGCGGAGGCTCCGACGGCGCTTGCCGTCCACCACCGGGTTGACGTCGCGGCCCCGGCGGCGCTTTCGCTTGAGCGGGCGCACCTCGACCCACACGGCCCGGACCACCCACATGAAGAACAGCCAGAGGAGGAGGATGACCCCGAACTCCAGTGCGCGGAGTACCGGTGTGTTGTCGACGGGGACCGGCGCGGCTGCAGCTGCGGCAAGGACGGGGATCAAGGTCGGGCGCCGTGGCTCACGAGGTCTCGAAGCGGAGCACCGTCGTTCCGATGACGATCTGGTCGCCGTCGGAGAGCACGCGCTCGCGGATGGTTGCGCCGTTGACCCTGGTCCCGTTGGTGGAGTTCAGGTCGACCACGACCACCTCGTTGCCGGACCGCCGGATCTCGGCGTGGCGGCGGCTCGCATTCGGGTCGTTCACGACGATGGTGCTCTCGGGTAGGCGCCCGATGGTGATCGGTTCCGGGCCCAGCACGATCCGCATGCCGTCGGCCAGGACCACCGAGGCGGCGGTCAGGCCGGCGGGACCCTCGTGGACGTCGGACACCACGGCGAAACGGCCCCTACGCTGCCGGGGATCCTCGACCACCGACACGGTGACCGGGCCCACGAAGACGTAGTCCTCGGTCCGGGCGTGCTCGCGGGCTGCCTCCTCGAGCTCCCGGACCAGGGCGTCGAGGAAGCTCTCGAAGCGATCGAAGTCGGTTGCCGACAGGTGGACGACGAAGGCATTGGGCGCGATGAGGCCGTGGACGCCGAGGCGTCGCTTCAGGTCCATCTCCCGGGTCACCCGTCGGCCGATCTCCACGGGGTGGAGGTCGCCCCGGAAGGCCTTGGAGAGGGTGCCGTCTACCATGCGCTCGAGGCGCCCTTCGAACTTCTGCAGTCCCATGTCGGCGTCAGCCTACCGGTGTCTACCCCCTGGTAGGGGGTACGGGGTGGTGGTGTGGTCGGCACGAGTCGCAGGGGTCCGGGGTGGCGGGCCCCCGAGGGGCACACGGGGGTTCTGCATGGGCTGATCGGGAGACCTGAGGATCGCGCCGCAGGTGGCAACGGCGCGATTCGTAGGGGTCGGATCTTCGGGTAGCCTCTACCGGTCGCTCGGGCGAGTGGCGGAATTGGCAGACGCGCAGGATTCAGGTTCCTGTGTCCGAAAGGATGTGGGGGTTCAAGTCCCCCCTCGCCCACTCGGGGGTACCGACAGAACTAGGCGGTTCATGTCGACATAACTCCAGCTGACGGTGGCGCCGGGGCAGAGTTGACGGGGATTCGGGGCCCGGTCTCGCAAGTTGCCGGACTGCGCACGCCCTCGAGCACCCGGTGTGGGCCCCGTTGGCGCATCCGCCTCGAACCTGGACGCGCCTGAGCCCCGATGGGAGGATCAGCGGGGTTGCGGAACCATCAAGCGATCAGCGGGGGATCCGGATCAGTGACGGAAAGTGCCCCCTTGAAGCCGAAGGTGAAGGATGACTTGCCAGTGAGGGCGACGATTGGCGGAGGCGCCTTGGCCGGGGCCCAGGTGGCGATCGGATCGCTCGTGCGGCGGTGGCGTGGCCATCCACTTCGGCCACGAGCATATGGACCGGTCCAGGGCGCTCGTGCTGGTCAACTCGATCGGCGGCTCGGCCTGGACCCACAAGGGGTCGACCATCCGCTCGATGGCCGAGCGCCCCCTGTGGGACTGGGGGATCCACCTCCCGGCCGACATCTTCCCGGTCCGGCAGGCACGGAAGGTCCTCCCGGTCATCGTGGCCGAGGCCCTACCCAACCTTCTGCGCGATCCTCGATCCTTCTGGGGGGCGGCCGGAGTGGCACGTCGCGCCGACCTCACCACGGAACTCGACGACCTCCGTCAGCGTGGTCTGCCGGTCGCGGTCCTGTGGGGCCGGAACGACCAGATCATCACCCAGGACTCGTTCGAGGCGATGTGCCTCACACCCTCGGCAGCCCTCATGTCATCACCGTGCCGGGGACCCACAGCTGGCTGATCGCCGACCCTGACGCCTTCGGCGAGGTCATGACCAACGTGCTCGACGTTGTCGGCCTGACGCACCTGGACGAGACTGCCTGACCCAGGGCCTTCCGGCCCCAGGCCGTGCCCCAACGGGGCGACAGCGGCGTCCACCGTGGGGGACACTCTGGCGTGCACCTGTTCGTGGCCGTGTGGCCGGACGAGACAACTGTGGCGCGGCTGTCCTCCTTGGAGCTATCGTCCGCCCCGGCCCTACGGCTGGTCCGGCCCGACGAGTGGCACATCACCCTCCGATTCCTGGGCGGCGTCGACGAGCGGCTCGTTCCGGGACTGCTCGACGCGCTCGGGTCGGCCGCACGGACCCTGACGGGGCCCATCCACGCCGTCCTCGGACCGGGCACGGCGTGGTTCGCCGGGGGACGGGTCCTGCAGGTCCCCGTCACGGGCGTCGACGGCCTCGCCGCCGCCGTGCGCTCCGCCACGGTGCCGGTCGTCCCCGACCGGGACGCGGGCGAGGTGCTCTTCGTAGGTCACCTGACCGTCGCGCGGGCGACCGGGGCCGGCCCCGACGCCGCCGCCCGGTCCGCCCTGGCCGGGATCTCGTGCTCCTCGTCGTTCCGCGTCGATGCCGTCCACCTGGTCGGGTCGCCCCGCACGCCCTACGGGCCCCGCTACGTGGTCCTCGGGAGTGCTCCCCTGCCGGCTGGCTGAGGTGCCCTCGACGGCACATGGCCGCCACACGTAGCCCGCCAGCTCGGCGAGCTCCGGCGACGCCTTCCCACGGGCACTGTCGAACTGGCCTGGCGGCGGGTAGGGCCTGTTCCAGGGGTCGGGAAGGCACTCTTGGCACTTGCAGGTGTCCGTCGTCACCCAGGTCAGCGGATCGGGGAGCGTCCGAATCCACGGGGCATCGAGCGAGGACCGCGCACCAGGGCCGGACCCCAACAGCGCGGACCCGGCTCTTGCATCGCTCCTTTACCCGTGCACCAACGATCCGAAGCGTCATCCGACGGGTGGTGCACCCCGACCTGCCGGCTCACGTGATCGGGAATTGCTTGGACGAGATCGCCGCTCCGATGGCGCTGACCACCGTCACGAAGGCGGTCTGCGCGTTCTGGTGAACCGTCACGGTCAGCTGCGTGGCCGTCTGGGACGAGACTGTCGCCACCGCTCCGTCGACCACGACCTTGACGGCCTCGTCGAGGTGCTTGTCGGTGATGGTCAGGGTGGACCCCGGCGCGCCTCCCGTCCTCGGCAGCAGCTTCTTCACCGCCATCGCCGGCTCGTACATCGAGCAGACGGCGGTCTTCGGGAGCCCGGTGATGGTCACGCCGAGGGACCGTTGGAATCGGTGACCCCAGTGCTCTGCGTGACTCGGCATGGCCGGCGTGGCTCAATGCAGCGTCAGACACCGCCAACAGCGGCGAGAGTGGCGTGGATCAGGTCAGCGCTGCGGCTGTCCCCCGTCGCCCCCAGACTCATCCGGTTCATCACGTATCCGAGGCCCAGCTCGAGGTCAGGGTCCGCCCAGCCCACAGATCCGCCCATGCCGAAGTGACCGAAGGAGCGAGGTCCCCCGAGCCCGGTGAGGCCGATGATTCCGACGTTCAACATGAAGCCCATCCCCCACTGGATGTCCATGCCCAAGAGCACCCGGTCGGGACCTGCGGTCTGCTGGACGAGCGCCTTGTCAACTTGGTCGGGGCTGAGCACCCGGAAGGGGCCGCCGACTGACCGGGCCACGTCGCTGACGCAGGCTCCGTAGACGCGGGCGAGGGACCGGGCGTCACAGATGCCGTTTGCCGCGGGGATCTCGGCGGCGTGAAGGCGTGGATCGTCCCAGGCCTCTTGCGACGAGAATGCCCCACCGGGAGCCTCCAAGGCCTTGGTCAGTGCTCCGTCAGGGCCGATGTACGGGGCGAGCTGGGCGAGGAGCTGATCCATCGCCGGATCGATCTCGGATCCCGCTCCGAGGTTGCCGAGCATGTCGAACGGGCTCCCGTCGGGGCCGGGCACAAGACGGGCGACGCGGTGCTCCTTGGCCGCGGGTAGGCCGATGTACCAGTCGGCATTGAGTGGACCGGCGATCTCCTCTTGGAAGTAGGTGCCGAGCGTTCGTCCGGTGATCCGGCGTACGACTTCTCCCACCAGGTAGCCGAAGGTGACTGCGTGATAGCCGTGGTCGGTCCCCGGCTCCCACGCCGGCGATTGCCGGGCCAGTGCCTCGACGACCGGATCCCACGCAAGTGCGTCGTCGAACGACATCGTTCCGTCGATCCACGGAAGTCCGGCCCGGTGAGCCAGGAGGTCACCGACGGTGACCGCATCCTTGCCCGCCTGGGTGAACTCCGGCCAGTACTGAGCGACCGGGGCGTCGACATTGAGCAGACCTTGTTCGGCCAGTCGGTTGGCACACATGGCAGTGGCTCCCTTTGTGGTCGAGTAGGTGAGGACGATCGTGTCCTCGTCCCACGGCCGCCCGCTAGTCGTATCCGCGACCCCGCCCCACAGGTCCACCACCTTCTGTCCGCGGTGGTAGGCGGCAAACGCCGCCCCGTCCTCGGCCCCCTTGTCGAAATTCCCCTGGAATACGTCGCGGACGCCCTCGAATCCTGGAGCGACCCAGCCGTTGATCTTCGCCATCACCCGATCATTGTCGACGGCAGCACCTGCGTGCCGAGGATTCCATCCGGACCGTTGAGCCGGGCGTCTCCCCCACCCATCGCTTGCGCCTCCGTGAGGGCACTCCAGGCGGAGTGCGAAGGGGATGACGATGCCCTCTCCTTGCATCGAGGCGGCGATGCGTGGTGACTCCAAGGTCGGCGCCGAGCTGCTCTTCGACGTGATCTCCACGGCCTACGAGCGGACCAGTCTGATCGTGACCACCAACCTGCCCTTCGAGTCCTGGACCGAGGTCCTCGGATCCGAACGGCTCACCGGGGCCACGCTCGATCGACTCACCCACCGGCGCCGGATCATCGAGACCAAGGGCGAGAGCTACCGCCTCACCGACGCCAAGGCCCGGACACGCCGGACGGAGCCCGCCACATCTGTGGACGATGCCCAGACCGCACAACCACCAGCACCAGACGTCATCTCAATCCCGCAGGCCGCAGCGAGATTGGGAGTCAGCAAAGAGGGCTCTGTTGCATTGATCGATCGTCCGGCGCGAGCTGGCCAGCCTCGATGAAGTTGGTCCTTCAGACCACCAACGCGAGTTCGTCGAATGCTGCGGCAAGGGTCATTCCGGGGCGCGCATCCATCCCGAGTTCGTAGTGCCCTCGCCGCAGGTTCTGGATGAAGGCGTGCCCTCGGATCACGACACTGGCGGTCCGGTCCCGTTTGAGACCCCGCATCGGGCGAAGTCGGGCCTTCAGGCGCCCATGATCGGCTTCGACGCGGTTGTTGGCGTACTGGGTGGTGTCGTGAAGTGCATCCGGCAGGAGCTCCCCAACGACTCGGACCAGGGCGTGGGCCCGATCGGTGGTGATCTCGGCCGGCTGGCCATGGGCAGCGATCACCGAGGTGAGGAACTTCGTGGCGGCCTTGAGGTCTCGCTTCCTGGACACCAATAAGTCGATGACCTGCCCATCTTGGTCAACGGCCCGGTAGACGTATCGCCAGGACCCAGACACCTTCATCTACGTCTCGTCAACGAACCAGCAACTGCCCTCGCGGTGGCGGCAGGGCCGCGCCGCGTCGATGAGCAAGGGAGTGAACCGCGGGACCCTGTGGGTGCCGAGAATGTCATCAGAGTACCTTGACCAGGACTTTCCTGGAATGGCCCGAGAAGACGAAACTCGGCCATGGCCCTCTCGTTTCTCTACCTCGCCTTCATCAGAATTCTCCAGTTGGTACGACTGAGCCGGAGAGACGGGGACGAGTTGGCGATCGAGGTAGTCATGCTCCGGCACGAGGTGGCTGTGCTCCGTCGCCAGGTGGTCCGGCCGGCCTTGGAACCTCGAGATCGAGCCCTATTCGCCGGATTGAGTCGACTCCTGGACCGAAGACGTCAGGGGCGGTTCTTCGTGCAACCAGAGACCCTGCTCCGCTGGCACCGGGACCTGGTCCGCCGCAAGTGGACTCAGCCCCACCGACCGGGACGGCCCAGCATCCCGTCCGGAACGGTGGCCATCATCCTCCGACTGGCCCGGGAGAACCCCAGCTGGGGCTACCGCCGGATCCACGGCGAGTTGGCAAGGATGGGCGCCGTCCTGGCTCCTTCGAGCGTCTGGGCCATCTTGCGCCGTCACGGTGTCGATCCGTCACCGATGCGGAGCGGTCCGACCTGGGCGGAGTTCCCTCGTTCCCAGGCGACCTCTTTGCTGGCCTGCGACTTCTTCTCGGTCGACACGGTGTTGCTGAAGCGCCTCTACGTGCTGTTCTTCATCGAGCTCGACACCCGACGGGTGCAGGTGACCGGGGTCACCGCTCATCCGACTGGCTCCTGGGTGGTCCAGCAGGCGAGGAACCTGACCATGGCACTGGAGGATCGGGTCCATCCCGTCAAGTTCTTGATCCGTGACCGGGACACCAAGTTCACCTCGAGCTTCGACGAGGTCTTCCGGGCCGAAGGCATCCGGATCATCCGCACCCCGACCAGAGCTCCCCGGGCCAACGCCTTCGCCGAGCGCTTCGTCGGCACGGTTCGTCGTGGGTGCCTTGACCGGATGCTGATCCTCGGCCGTCGGCACCTCGAAGCCGTCCTGGCCGAGTACGTCGTCCACTACAACGAGCACCGGCCTCACCGAGGGCTGGGTCAGCTGGCTCCGTTAGACGTGGAACCACCACCGCCGTTCAGCGATCCCGAGCCTGCACAGCTAGAACGGCGCGACGCCGCCTTCGGTCTGATCCATGAATGCCGACTGGCCGCC
>Ga0182014_10000146_pt1 | contig 82497 bp, 77 predicted proteins | sample 612S2DmetaG_FD_120489 | JGI IMG/M metagenome (GOLD analysis project Ga0182014, IMG submission 120489) | Permafrost microbial communities from Stordalen Mire, Sweden - 612S2D metaG | ecosystem: Environmental > Terrestrial > Soil > Wetlands > Permafrost | place: Sweden: Stordalen | collected...
ATGAGCAGCCGCTTCAAGTATTCCGTGGTCAGCGCGTCCACGTGTCTTTCCCTCATGCTTCTGATCGGGAGCGTGGTAGGCAAGGGCGCCGACCAGAACGATCCGCTGAAGCAAATCGGCGTTTTCAGCGACGTGGTCGGCTATATCAAGAGCCAGTACGTGGAAGAGCCGGATATGAAGTCGGTCACGCTGGGCGCGCTCAACGGCATGCTCGAAGCGATCGATCCTTTTGCCAGCTACCTCAACGCGGATCAGTACAAGGAATACAAGACCTTCCTGGACACCCGGCAGGCCCATTCGGGCGATGTCGGCCTGGTCCTGTCGAAAAAGCCCGGTTATATGGAAGTGGTGGCGGCGGTGCCCGATTCTCCCGCGGCTAAGGCGGGTTTCGGCACCCGCGACATGGTCGAATCGATCAAAGGAATCTCCACCCGCGACATGCCGTTGGCCTATGCCAGCATGCTGCTCGCGGGCAATCCGGGCACCACCATCGATCTGACGGTGGTGCAGGTGCGTCATCCGGAGCCGCAGACGATTACCCTGACCCGCTCCGACGTCGCCACGCTGCCGCTGGTGACCCGCTCGCTCGACAACCAGACGGGATACATCGGTGTCGGCACGCTGTCCGGCGAACGGGTCAAGGAAGTGGCCGCGGCCGTTCAGAAGCTGCAGAAGGAAGGCGAGCAACGGCTGATTCTGGACTTGCGCAACTGCGCCACCGGCTCTCCCGACGCCGGCATAGCCCTGGCGAACCTGTTCCTCAATAAGGGGCGCATCACGTATTTGAAGGGGCAGCGCGTGCCGCAGCAGAATTTCGATGCCGATCCGTCCAAGGCGATCACCACCTTGCCGCTCGCCGTGCTGACCAATCATGGCACCGCCGACGCCGCGGAAATTGCCGCTGCCGCCCTTCTGGGTAACCAACGGGCTCAAGTGGTGGGCGAGCGTACCTACGGCGACGCCGCGCAGCGCAAGGCGCTCGACATGGACGATGGCGGCGCCATTCTTCTGTCCGTGGCCAAGTACTATTCGCCCGACGGCAAGGCGATTCAGGATACCGGCGTGACGCCCAGCGCCCCGGTTGCCGAGCCGGAGCCGCAGATCGACTTCGACGAAAATGGCGAACCGATTCCCACCCCGCCGCAACAACAGCCGCAGCAGAAGAAGCTGGAAGACGATCCGGTGGTGAAGAAGGCGGTCGAAGTGCTCGTGTCCAATAAGGTGTAGATTAAGTAGCTGTGACCGATCCGGCTGAGCGCTACCGGGTTGTCCGAGAACTGGGGCACGGTTCCATGGGAATCGTCTTCCAGGCCGAGGATATTCCCAACCACCGATCCGTGGCGCTCAAATTTCTGGGGGACGAGCACCTCAATAGTCGCGACTTCGTGGCGCGCTTCCAGCAGGAAGGGCAACTCCTCAGCGGCGTTCGCCATCCCAATCTTTGCGCCGTGTACGAGGTCGGTTACTGGCAGCACCGTCCCTTCCTGGCCATGGAGTTGCTCGAGGGCTGGACTCTGGCGGAACGGATGGCCATCCGCCGGTTGTATCCTCATGAGGCGCTGGAAGTCGGCATGCAAGCTCTGTGCGGGTTGGGAGCGGCGCACACGGCGGGAATCCTGCACCGCGACGTCAAGCCCGCCAACGTCTTCATCACGCGCCTGGCCGAGGTGAAGCTGCTCGATTTCGGTTTGGCGAAAGACCAGGCCGGCCGTACCGCCCCGAGGGGCCTGGGCGAGGACGGCGAAACCGCCTTGATTACCCAAACGCTGACGGGCGTGATCCTCGGTACCTACGCCTACATGGCTCCCGAGCAGGCGCGCGGCGAGACGCTGGATGCACGCGCGGACCTCTATTCGCTGGGGGTGGTACTGCACGAAGCCATGACTGGCAAGCTGCCTCAATACGGCTTGCCGTCGGCGGAAATCCATCCCGAACTGGCTCCCATCGTCGCCCGCCTCACCGCGCTCGATCGCAATGCCCGTTACCAAAACGCCGCCGAAGCGTACAACGCCCTGCTCGCCGTCAAGCGCGCCGGGGGCCCGCGCCCGTGGGCACCGGCGGGGTGAGGTCACGCGATTGGCGCTGGTTCCGCGAGCGGTCGAAACCCACCCTTTATGACATGGCTGATCCGCGAATACTGCCTCGCCTTAACCCAGTTTTCTATTGGTCCCAACACCCATTGGCAACTGCTGGCACCCGAATTTGAAAATAGCTACAAATTATGGCTACAATAAAGAAGCCATGGACGTAAGCATCGCCGAAGCCAAGAACCGTTTGCCCGAGCTCATCCGTGCCGTCGAAGGCGGGGAAAAGGTGGTCATCACCCGGCACGGCAAGCCCGTGGCGGAGCTCGCTCCTCCTCCGCCCGACCGCCGCCAGGCCCGCCTGGGAGGCATGAAGGGCCGTATCGAGTTGCTGCCCGGGTGGGACGCTCCCATTGGCCTCGACCGCTTTCTGTCTGGCGATCTGTGAGCGGCTATCTGCTCGACACCAACGTCGCCATCATCGCCTTGACCGACCCCGACCGGCTTTCGGCAGTCATTCAATCGGCGATCCTCGCTGGCCCGAACGTCCTCAGCGTTGTGTCGTACTGGGAGGTTCTGCTCAAATCCATGAAGGGCAACCTGATGAAGGTCGGCGATCCCCGTGCCTGGTGGCTAGACGCGCTCGAGCAACTGGCAGCCACGCCACTCGCGCTGCGGCCGAACCACATCGCCGAGATCTACACCCTGCCGGATATTCACAAAGATCCTTTCGATCGGGCACTGATCGCACAGGCGTCCGTCGAAGGTCTCGATATCGTGACCCTCGACGCCGGGATTCCGCGCTACGCTTCCGCGCGGGTGCGGGTGCTCTCGCGACCTACCGCAACCCGCTCCACCGTTCGGAAATCACGATCGAGTTCGCCGGATTGGCCGGGTCATAGCGAACTGCAACCACGGAGGTGATCGGCTTTTCGGATGGCAGGTACGCGCTCAGTTGCGACACGTCCTGGGAGGCGATGTATTCCACGCCGCGCACCGAGTAGGAGTAGAGCACCAGTTCTTCCCGCAGGTCCACCAGTGCGGCGTCGCACATTTTGCCCGTGGCCACCAACCAGGCGCGCCGCCGCCGCTCGCGCTCGTCCGGTGTAACCCGCGAGCGCTTCCAGGCCCGGTACCCCAGCATCCCAACCAGTAGCGCCAGCACTCCGGCCAGCAGCAGCGTTACGGTCCCGGCGGCCGAATCGAACCAAGCCAGAGCGCCCGGCATCGGATAGGAAAACTATCTCCCGACCGGCTCTTCCTGGAAAGCCTTGGCCCAATCCTTCTGGAACTGCTCCAGTCCTCTGTCGGTGAGCGGGTGATTGAACAGCATGTCGAGTACTTTAAACGGCATGGTCGCAATGTGCGCCCCCGCCAGAGCGGACTCCGACACGTGGAGCGGAGAACGCAGCGATGCCGATAATATCTGCGTCTTGTAACTGTAGTTCTTGTAGATCTGCACAATCTGCTTGACCAGATCCACGCCGGTCCAGCTTATGTCGTCGATCCGGCCGACAAACGGGCTGATAATGTAGGCCCCCGCCTTGGCCGCGATCAACGCCTGGTTAGGGGAAAAACAAAGTGTCACGTTAACCCGGATTCCCTCGCCCGACAGCGCTTTGGTGGCCACGATGCCGTCCCGCGTGAGCGGGCACTTAACCACGATGTTCTTATGAATCTTCACCAGCGACTTGCCCTCGCGAATCATGCTCGGGGCGTCGGTAGCCACCACCTCCGCGCTGATATCCCCATCCACGATGCCGCAGATGGCGCGGACCTGTTCTTCCAGCGGTTTACCTTCTTTGGCAATGAGCGACGGGTTCGTCGTCACGCCGTCGACAATTCCCCAAGCCGCGCCCTTGCGTAGCTCGTCCAGGTTGGCCGTGTCTAGAAATATCTTCACCGGTATATCCCTCCAGCGCCTTTCCAGTTTATCACCCCCGGCATTGGACCTCCGGCTCCGCGTCCGCCACCTGGCCGGCCCGTGGATGATCGGCCTCGCGCGCCGCATGTTATGCTGCTCTGTTCATTGTCTAAAGCGCTGCCCGCGCGGGGTAAATGTCCATGTCTTTCGTCCACGACGACTTCCTGCTGAGATCGGGGCCGGCCCGCCGTCTGTACCACGAATTCGCCGAAGACGAGCCCATTCTGGATTATCATTGCCACCTGCCGCCCCAGGACGTCGCCGCCAACCGCCGCTTCCGCAACCTGTTCGAAATCTGGCTGGAAGGCGACCACTACAAATGGCGGGCCATGCGCGCCAATGGCGTCGACGAACGCTATGCGACCGGCGATGCCCCACCCTACGAAAAGTTCCTCGCCTGGGCCCGCACCGTTCCCTTTACCGTGCGCAATCCGCTCTACCACTGGACCCACCTGGAACTGAAACGCTATTTCGGCATCGACGAGTTGCTCGATGAATCCAGTGCCGAGCGCATCTGGAATACCGCCAACGAACAGCTTGCCACCGAGGCGTTGAGCGCCCACGGGATCCTGTCGAAATTTCACGTTCGCGCCGTCTGCACCACCGACGATCCCACCGACGATCTCGCCCACCACCAGGCCATCGCCGCCTCCGGACTCAAAACCAAGGTCTTTCCCTGTTTTCGCCCCGATAAGGCCCTCAACGTCCACCTGCCCGAGCTGTTCAATCCCTGGGTGGACCGCCTGGCGGCCGTCGGCAATACCGATATCGGCAAGTTCAGCGAATTCGTGGCCGCCCTCAAGGAGCGCCACGACTTTTTCCACCAGATGGGCGGCCGGCTCTCCGACCACGGTCTGAACCAGGCCTTCGCGGATTTCCCGGGCGAAGCCGAAGCTGCCGCTATCTTTGCCAAAGCCCGCTACGGCCAGGCCGCCTCGCCGGCCGAGCACTCCCGCTTCGCCTCGTATCTGATGCTGGAATTTGGCCGCTGGGACGCCGAAAAGGGTTGGACCAAACAGCTCCACCTGGGCGCGCGCCGCAACAATAATAGCCGCCGCTTCCACCAACTCGGGCCGGATATCGGCTTCGATTCCATCGGCGACTGGCCGCAGGTCGATGCCCTGGCCCAATACCTGGACCGGCTCGATCGGGACAACGCCCTTCCCAAAATCGTCCTCTACAATCTGAACCCCGCCGATGACTACGCCCTGGCTACCATCATCGGCAACTTTCAGGACGGCTCGGTTGCGGGGAAAATTCAATTCGGCTCCGCCTGGTGGTTCCTCGATCAGAAGGAAGCCATGACCTGGCAAATGAATGCCCTGTCCAACTGCGGCTTGATCTCGCGCTTCATCGGCATGCTCACGGATTCGCGCTCTTTCATGTCTTACCCGCGACACGAATATTTCCGCCGCGTGCTCTCGAACCTGTTCGGAGAAGACATGGAGAGTGGCGAGCTTCCAGACAGCTTCGAACTGGTCGGCCCGGTGATCCGTAACATCTGCTACGCCAATGCCCACCGGTTCCTTGGCCTGAACGTCGACTGAGTCGCCGGCCCTGGGCGCCCTCCGCGCACGTCAGGCCGCGGCCCTTTCCACGGGGCTACTGCCCCGCCACCGTGCCGCTGCCGCCGGAGCCCGCGGCGTTGGTGGTGGTGCTCGCAATCTGCCAGATGTTGTGCAAACCACCCGTGACACCCAGAATAATCAGCAACCCAACCGCTGCGATCCCAGCCGCGATCAAACAATACTCGGAAAGATTTTGTCCTTGTTCGCTCTTGAGGAAATCCGTGAAGCTCACCGGGTCCGGTACTGCCATATGTTCATTCTTCCGCTCTTAGCCTCACACGATTACGATCCCTTTAGCTATCGGCCGTTGGTAGCACTCCAGGCTCTCGATCATGAGGTTCCCAACACTCGTCCGCCCAGATTACTAACCTTAGTTAGCTATCGATTGTTAGGGAAGTCCTGCTGACTAAGCAGTTAGTACTCATATGGTGCGCCGGCAAATTGATTTCTGCAGCGTCTTGGGGGACAGTTAGGATGGATGCGGCAGGAATTTTGGACACCGCGAGCCGGAGCGTACGTCTGTTTGGTAGGCGCATTCCTGGCGTGGACAATCTGGTCGGCGGCGGCGCCGGGCCGCCCCTACAGCCTGGTTCTAGCCCCGCCGCTGTTCTATGCGATCTGCCGTTCCTATCGCATGTATGTGCGCCGCTGCGAAGAACGGCGCCTGAACCAGGACGAGATCGAAGCCCTGCATTTAAGAACCATCGAAGCTTTGTCGTTGGCGCTCGACGCCAAAGACCCGGAGACCCGCGACCACCTCGGCCGCGTCCGCGTCTATGCGGTCGAGCTGGCGCGGGAAATGGGTGTCTGCGACCGGGAACTGGAGTGCCTGCGCGTCGCCGCCCTGCTGCACGACATCGGCAAGCTCGCCCTGCCGGAGCGAATCATTTCCAAACCCGGCAAGCTCACGCCGGACGAATTCGAAAAGGTTAAGGCGCATCCTTTGGTGGGCGCCGAGATTCTCCAGCGTGTCGGCTTCGATCCCCTGGTGCCCGCCATCGTGCGCGCGCATCATGAACGATGGGACGGCAGCGGCTACCCGGACGGGCTCGTAGGCGGCCAGATCCCTCTGGGCGCGCGGATCCTTTCGGCGGTGGATGCGCTCGACGCCCTATCGAGCGACCGCAGTTATCGAAAAGCTCTGCCTCTCCACGAGGCCATGCGCGAGGTCGCCCTCCGCGCCGGCGCCAGTTTCGACCCCGAGGTAGTGGACCTGCTTGCGCGCCGGTATGAGGAGTTGGAACGTAAGGTTTCCCGGCAAGCCTCGCCCTGCGCCAGCCTGTCGCTGGATATCCGCGTGGACCGCGCCGCGGAGCCCGCCGCCGGTTTCGAAGCAGCGCCTCCGCGCCAGGCTTTCGGCGATCGGCAATCGGCAATCGGCGATCAGCCGCTCGGCTGTGGCTGACAGCTTACTGCCAATGACTAAAAGCTCCCTTGGTAAACTTAGTACTTTTGCGCCCATTATCTCCGGCAGCGCCGGCATATAATCAAGTCAGCAAGCCGGATAGAAACTAATGGGATCGCCGAACCAGCCGGAACATTACCGGAGTAACATGCCACTCGAAACCTCGCCTCAGGACGCCGTCACCTGGGACCTTCCTCCGCTGATTCTTCATCCATTTAATGAGCGGGCTTCTCCTCAATCGCTGCTCGATAACTCCAGAGCCGCACTGATGCTCACCGGTCTGCTACCGGCCGATGGGTCGGACGAGGAAACCTTGAAGTCGAGAGTGCTGGCCGGCCGGTACACCGAACTCCGCATGCTGTTCTTTCTCGGCAAAGATCTGTTCCGCTGGATCGACCAGTGCGTGGAAAGTTGCAGCCGTCCGCCGGGCCGTGGCGAAAACCCACTCCAACCACAGCGCCTGGCTCGCATCCTCGTCTCCGAAACGCCCGCAACGGTGCGCGACAAGCTGATCCAGTGGGGAGTGGTCGATTACGCCGCTATTTTCAGGCGTGCGATCGGCCTCCACTGCCTCTTCACCGAACCGCCGGCGGCGAACCAGTTGGGCGTGGAGTTCCTCTCCAACTATCATCGTTACACCGACGCTCTGTACCGCACTTTCCTCGAATCCGCGCCGGACGAGTCGCGCGTCGAGCCCTGCCATTGCCGCTTCCAAATCTACGCTTCCGGTGAATACTCGCGCCTGCTCGAATCCGAGTGGGGCTCAACGTCATAGGCTCGGCAGGAGAGTTCCCAGGCCTGTCCTTCCGTCCCGCCGAACGCGGCTCTGACTCGCGGCATTGGGTCTGAGCCGCGACCAAGGAGCGTTCCGGCGGCGCAGACGGATTGAGCGCCTGATTCAGAGGCCCTCCACAAACTCTCCCACGGCCTCGATTACGGCGGCCTGTTCTTCGGCGGTCAACTCCGGGAACACCGGCAGGCTGACGACCTCCGCGGCCATCTGCTCGCACGCCGGCAGCGGCGGATGGGGACCGCAATCGCGGAAGCACTCCTGGGCATGCAGCGGGACGGGGTAATAGATTTCCGAGCCGATGCCGCGCTCGCTCAGATGCTGGCGCAGCGCGTCGCGTGGCGATTCCGGCCTTTGCCACCGCGGGCCGCGCCTTACCCGGATGGTGTACTGGTTCACGATATGAGTGCGGTCTTCGAGCACGGCAGGCAGGCGCAACTCCACCGCGCCCCGGCCATCGATTCGCTGCAATTCCCGGTCGTAGTGGCGGGCGTGCTGCTGGCGCAGCGCGGTATAGCGGCGGAGGTGCGGCAGCTTGACTCCCAGCACGGCGGCTTGGACGGCGTCGAGGCGGAAGTTGCCGCCAATCGTCTTGTGATAGTACTTGGGATGGGCGCCGTGGTTGCGCAGGAGACGGGCTTTTTCGGCCAGCGCGGCGTCCTTGGTAACGAGCAGGCCGGCGTCGCCCAGCGCGCCGAGGTTCTTAGTGGGGAAGAAGCTGACGGTGCCGAAGTCCCCCAAGGTGCCCAGCGGGCGTCCGCGATAAGCCGCGCCAAAAGCCTGGGCCACATCCTCGATCATGGCAAGACGATGGCGGGCGGCGATCTCGCCGATCTCGTCCATATCAGCGGCCTGGCCGAACAGGTCAACGGGGATGATGGCGCGGGTGCGGGCGGTGATGCGGCGTTCTACATCGGCCGGGTCGAGGTTGAAGGTATCGTCCAGCGAATCCACGAACACCGGACGCGCGCCCAAGCGGGCAATTGAGCCGGCGGTGGCAAAAAAAGTGAACGACGGGCAGATGACTTCGTCGCTGGGTCCGATCCCGAGCGCCATCAGCGCCAGCAGCAAGGCGTCCGTACCGGAGGAAACGCCGATGGCGAAACGGGCGCCGGCTACGGCCGCGGCGGCGCTCTCAAACTGCTCTACTTCCTTGCCTAAGATGAACTGGCCGGAATCGAGCACGCGCCGGAAAGCGTCTAGCAACTCGTCGCGAATAGGCTCGTTCTGACGGCGGAGGTCGAGCAGGGGAACGTTCATGGAAAACTCATCATAACAGGCGGGCTTTCAGCCGCCTGAGTTCTGGTGGAGAATGTTAAGGATACGGTTAGATTGGACAGATATGGCTAAACTGCCTGACGGCGATCAGCTTGAGAAACGGGCGCGGGAACTCGGCGTCGACATCATGGGCGAGCCCCGCGCGCAAAGCTCTTCCGGCCGTGCCCCGCGAGCGACGGATTATGAATTGCAGCGGCGGGTGATGGAAGCGGAACGCGGGGCTCGCGAATCGCGGCTGTGGATTTTGGCGATGATTTCGGCGGTAGCCTCAGTCGCGAGCGCCATTGCCGCTCTTATGGCCGTTGCTCGGCGGTGACGCGGACCATTGGCGGCCGGGGCGGATGTCCAGAGTCCCCCGAGGAATGGCAGTGGGACGTTTGGCCCCGGACCGACAGTCGCGCGATAATAGGCCCCAGGGAGAAGCTCGTGGCGGCCGATACTTCAGAAGCCAATCTACACGCCCATCGCCTGCTCGATCAGCTTGGCCCGTGCCAACTCGCCGCTGTGGTGCACCTGCTCGAAACCATGGTTTCACCCGAAGAGGAGCGCGACACTCTGAGCGACGCCGAGCGCAAGGCCGTCGCCGAAGCCGACGAGTGGCTCAAGCACAACCAACCGATCCCGCATGAGGAAGTCCTCGCGGAGTTCGGTTTGACCATGGCCGACTGGGACAGGATGGGCCAGGAGCCGCTGCCGGAACGAACACCCCGCCACGATGGTTAAGCGCCTCGTCTGGACCGAACAGGCCAAGGTCGACATCCGCGGTATTGAACAGCCCATCGCCTTGCAGATCCTCAAAACGCTGGCACGCTACGCCCGGGCCGGGGAGGGCAACACAAAGCAGCTTCGGGACATCGAGCCGCCTCTAATACGCCTTCGCGCCCAGGACCACCGCGTATTCTTCCGCGACAAGGGCGACTACCTGGTAATCTCCCGTGTCCTTGATCGCAAGGAAGCCTACCGCTGAGAGTTCCGAGCGTCGCAGCGGCTCTCTCTATTTCGGCACCGTCACTGCCGGAATATTGGCGTCGCGCACCAGCTTATTGAAGGCCGCCAGGTCGGTGGTCAACAGGCCATTGAGCGACCGCAGCTTGCCGTTCACGGCGGTGGCGAGGTCCTCGTACACCACACCCGATTGGGCGGTGGGCTGGTTATCGGAGCTCTCGATTTCGCCCATCACGTAGGCCAGCTTATTGTTCAGCTTGATGGGGAAGTTGAGCGGATCTTCGCTGGCGCGGTTCTTAGTCTGGTAGAGATCCTCTTCGATGGACGTCAGTTTCCGGCTCAGGGCTTTGGCCGCTTCGGCCACTTTGGCATCGGCGCTTGAAGCATACTCGTCGAGCTTCTTGCGCACCTCGCGAATGCGAATTACGGCGCCATTGGTTTCGGAAAGCTTGTCGCGGATCTGCAAGGCCAGCGAGATCTGCTTGGCGTATTCCTCGGGCGCGGTCGAAAGGCGTGGGTCCTTCTTCAGCTCGAACGTCTCGCTTTGCGACTTGCCGTCCACGGTCAGACGCACGGTATACCTGCCGGGCGGGACGCGCGGTCCGGTCACGTTGCCGGCCCACATGATCAGGCCGGGGAAGGTGGTCGCATCGGGGTAGCGCAGGTTCCATACGAAACGGTTCATGCCCGCATCGGCGGTGACGCGCGGCGGCGGTGCGCCGCGGAACGGGTTCTCTTCTCCAGCCTCCTCTTCCTGGGCGGCGGCCGGACGCGCCACCGGGCCCTTGCTGGAATAGGTGTTGACGATTTTGCCGGCCGCATCCAGGAACTCGAGTGTTGCATCGCCCCTGCCCTTCAGCCAATAGTGCACCACCGCGCCCGCGGGCGGATTCTCCCCCACCGGCGCAAAGCCGCGCCCACCGCCGAACCCGCGCCCGCCTCCCACCCGATATGTGTCGGCTGGACGGAACAGGTGCGCATCGGACGTGGTCACGGCGTCGTTCAACTGATATACCAGCGGCAAATCGTCGAAGACCCAGAAAGACCGTCCCTGGGTGGCGATGACGAGTTCCTTGTCGCGCTTTTGAAACGCTACGTCGGCGATCGGCACCACCGGCAGGTTCAACTGGAACGGCTTCCAGTTTTCGCCATCGTCAAGCGAGAGGAACAGGCCGAACTCGGTACCGGCCACCAGCAGGCCGCGCCGGTTGGGATCGACCTTCACCACGCGGGTGAAGTCGCCTTCGGGAATTCCATTGACGATTTTCTTCCAGGTCTTGCCGTAGTCGGTAGTCCTGTAAAGGTAGGGGCGGAAATCGTCGAGCTTATAAGCTGTTGCGGCCACATAGGCCGTGCCGGCATCGTATGGCGAAGCGTCGATCGAATTGATCTGGCTCCATTCCGGGATGCCCGGCGGGGTGACGTTGTCCCAGTGCTTGCCGCCGTCGCGGGTGATCTGCACCAGGCCGTCGTCGGTGCCCACCCAGATCAGGTCCTTCGCCACGGGCGATTCCATCACCGTGAAAATGGTGTCGTAGTATTCCACTGAAGTGTTGTCCTGGGTGATGGGCCCGCCCGAGGAAGCCTGCTTGCTTTTGTCGTTGCGCGTCAGATCGCCGCTGATGGGTTCCCAACTCTGGCCCTCGTTGGTGGTCTTCATGAGCACGTTGGCGCCGGCGTAAAGCACCTTCGGGTCGTGCGGCGAAAAGACAATCGGGAAGCTCCATTGAAAGCGGTACTTGAGCGCGTCGGCGCCGTAGCCCATGGGGTTGTCGGGCCACGGATTGATGTTGCGCATCTGCCCGGTGCGGTGATCCTGGCGGGTGATCAGGTTGCCGTAGGAGCCGGCGTAGACGATTTCCGAATCGCGCGGATCGGGGGCGATCCAGCCGCTTTCGCCGCCGCCCACGTCGTACCAATCCTTATCGGTGATGCCGCCGGCCGTGGTGCGCGTGGCCGTGCGCACGGTGGTGTTGTCCTGCTGGGCGCCGTAGGCGTGGTAGGGGAAATCGTTGTCCAGGGCTACGCGGTAGAACTGCGCGGTCGGCTGGTTGTCTTCGCTCGACCAGTTCAGGCCGCCGTCATTAGAAACCGCGGCGCCGCCGTCGTTGGATTCGATCATGCGCAGCGGATTGTCGGGCGCGATCCACAGATCGTGGTTGTCGCCGTGCGGGTTGCGGATGGCGGCATAGGTGCGGCCGCCGTCGATGGAGCGGTAGAAACCGGTATTGAGCGCGTACACCGTATCGGCGCTCTTGGGATCGGCATAGATGTGGGAGTAATACCAGGCGCGCTGGCGCAGGATATTCTGGTCGTTGACCTTGGTCCAGGTGCGGCCGGCGTTATCGGAGCGGAACACCCCGCCATCGGCGGCTTCCACGATGGCCCAGACGCGCTCGGGATTGACCGGTGAAACGGTCACGCCGATGCGGCCCAGTACGCCGCGCGGCAATCCGGGGGTGCGCGAGATATCGGTCCAGGTGTCGCCGCCATCGGTGGATTTCCAAAGGCCGCTCCCGGGTCCGCCCGAATCCAGGCGCCACGGCTTGCGGCTCACGTTCCAGAACGCGGCATAGAGCACGCGCGGGTTGGTGGGGTCCATGCTGAGGTCGGACGCGCCGGCCTCCGGTCCGCGAGTTAAAACCTGCTTCCAGGTTGCGCCGCCATCGTTCGAGCGGTAGACGCCGCGCTCCGCATTGGGTCCCCAGAGGTGCCCCAGCGCTGCCACGTAAACCAGGTCGGGGTTCTTCGGATGGACCACCACCGCGCCGATATGGTAACTATCCTTGAGGCCGACGTTGCGCCAGGTCTTGCCGGCATCCACCGATTTGTACACCCCGTCGCCACCAGAGGCATTGCCGCGGACGCAAGCCTCGCCCATGCCCGCGTAGATCACGTTGGGATCGGAGCCCGCCACCGCGAGCGCGCCCACCGAACCGGTCTGGAGCTGGCCGTCGGAAACCGGCAGCCAGGAGGCGCCTCCGTCGGTGGTCTTCCAGATACCGCCGCCGGTGGCGCCGAAGTAATAAACATTGGGCTGAGAGGGAACGCCGGCCACGGCCACCACGCGGCCTCCACGGAAGGGGCCGATCTGGCGGAAGCGAAGGTCTTTCCAGAGATCGGTGGACTGCGCGGCGGCAAGCAGCGGAAAAATGCAAAGCAGGAATGTGCGGACGGTCTTCATCGTCTTGCATCGTAGCAGAAGCCGCCCGCCGCAAATCTGCAGGGGATCACTGGGCCGGAGGCGCCACCGTTAGCGGCTCTTGCGCGCCGCGGTGGCAGGTGAAGCAGGTCACGTGCTCCTTGCCATCCGAAAACTTGCTATTGATGTCGCGGGTTATCTCGATCATGTGGCGCGCGATGTTCTTGTGCGGATTCTCGTCGCTGGCACGGTCCTGTACGTGGCAGAAATTGCACTGCACACCCAGCGATACGGTATAAACATGCATGATTCCGGCGCGCAGGTCTTCGGGCTTCAGGAGTTTCAGGTTCTTGGGCCCACCGCCGCCTTGCGGAGGCGCGGCGCAGATCGGAATCAAACACAGCAGTGAAAGAAGCAGTATTCGCATATAGGTGACATCATACCTCAGGTGGCACAGGCTTTAGCCTGTGAATTGAGGTGGCACAGGCTTTAGCCTGTGAATTGCCATCGAGCATGAGCGTGGGGCCGGGTGCCGCAGGCTCTAAGTGTCCATCCACTCCCGTGGCGCACGCACTCTTGCGTGCCGCGTCGAGTCTCTACTCGACGCTTTTGCGCCTTGTGGTAGCGGGCGTCGGCAGGAGTGCCGGCGCGGCACCGAAGAGTGCGCGCGCCACGTTTGCCCGTCGGAGAATGTGAAGTGATTCTTGCGTTAACCCTAAGGGGAAAAATCGAATTCCAGCCGCCAGTGAACACCGATAAATCCTTCGGTTTTCTTTATCGGTGTTCATCGGCGGCTATACTTCTTCACGCCTTTCTCAGGCCCGTCACCACAACCCGATCAGCTTCCACCACCACATCCCGACGCCCATCCAGATCGCCATATTCACCAGCGAGATCAGCAGCCCGATCCGCCACCACGCCGCCTGCTTCACGTAGCCGCTGCTGAAAAACACCGGCGCCGAACCGGTGCCGTAGTGGGTCATGGCGGCATTCAGACTGGAGAAATAGGCCAACGGCAGCGCGGCCAGAAGCGGCGGAACGCCGGCCGCCAGGGCGGCGGCCAGAAAGCCCGGGTAAAGCGCCGTCGCGTGGGCGGTCATGCTGGCGAAACCGTAGTGCACGTAATTATAGGCGGCCACCAGCACCACCAGCGACAGTACCCACGGCCAACCCGCCAGGTGGCCGAACAGGCGGGAAGAGAAAATTTTGATCACGCCGGTTTCATTGAGCTGGTCGGACATCATGATCATGCCCGCGAACCAGATCAGCGCGTCCCAGGCGCGCTTTTCCCCCAACAGGTCGTCCCAGGTGAGCACCCGCAGAAGCAGCAGTGCGCAGACTCCGGCCAGCGCCACGAAGGTATTGGGGAAACCGTGCCAGGGAGAGGTTACCCAGCCAATCATGACCGCGATCATCACCGCCACTAGAGACTTTTCGGCTCCGCGTACCGGCCCCATCTTCCGCAGTTCCCGCCGCGCCAGATCGCGCGCCGGCGCCATGTCGCGAATCTCCGGGGGAAATAGCTTGTGAATCAGCCAGGGAACAATGGCCAGCGTCAGGAAACCCGGCACCACGGAACCGGAAAACCAGCGCATCCAGGTGAGCTCCACGTGGCCGATACGGCGCGCAAAGTCGGCGATCAGGGGATTGGCCGCCATGCCGGTCAAAAACATGGCCGACGCGGTATAGGTAGAGTGAAACGAAGCCAGGATCAGAAACGTGCCCATGCGGCCGGCGGTAGGTCCCGGCTCGGAACCGAACTCGACGGCGATGCTGCGCGCGATGGGGAAGACGATGCCGCCGCCGCGCGCCGTATCGGAGGGAACGAACGGCGCCAGCACCAGGCCGGACGCAGCCACGGAGTACCCCAGGGAAAGCGAACTACGCCCGAACCGGCTGACAAACAGGTAACCGACCCGCGCCCCGAAACCGGTGACGGTGACTGCGCGCGCAAACAGGAATGCGGTGAAAATCAGCCAGACGGTGACGTTCGAAAACCCGGCGAAAATCTTGCCCGGCGCGAGCGTGCCGGTAAAATCCAGCAAGGTAAGCGCAATCAGCACCGACACGCCCATGGGAATAGGCTGCGCCACCAGCGCCACGATGGTGGCGACAAAAATCGCCAACAAATGGGCCTGCGCCGCCGTCAGGCCCAGCACCGGAATGAAGTAAAGGACGAGCCCCGGAATCAGAACCGCCAGCCATCGCCTGCCGGTTCTCATCGGCTAGCTCACCGTGCTCGTGCAGAAAGCGCAGCGCCGCGCCGCGATGGGGATCTCGCTGCAGCACTCGGGGCATTTCTTGGTAGTCGGATCGGGCGGCACTTCACCGCGCTTGCGCCGCGCCGCGAGGGCATTCATGGGCGCCACGATGAAGAGGTAAATGGTTGCCGCCACCATCACGAAGGCAATCACCGCGTCCACGAAATCGCCGATCAGAAACTTGCTGCCATTCAGGGCGAACGTAGCGCCTTTGAAATTTGGCGTACCACCGAAAATGCCGATTAAGGGTGTCAGAAAATCGGTGGTGAGCGCCGTCACCACTTTGCCGAATGCGCCGCCGATGATCACGGCCACCGCCAGGTCCACCACGTTGCCGCGCATCAGAAAATTCTTGAAGCCTTTTAACATGTCCGTTCCTTTCCACTGATACAGATCTTGTTTATCATGAACGAACTACGCCCCGGAGCGCAAGAACTTTTGAATCCGTTCCAGGGCCGGCTCCAGAACTTCCCTGCCGGCCGCATAGCAGATGCGCAGCGAGCCTTCCCCTCCCGCGCCGAACGCTACGCCCGGCGCCACGCCCACGCGAGTTTCGATCAACAGCCGTTTGGCCAGCGCGAACGAATCCGGCACTCCTTCGATGCGGGGGAACACGTAGAAAGCCCCCTCGGGTGCCGGCACGGTGACGCCGGGCATCGCGCCCAGGGCCTCCAGACAGAGATCGCGGTTTTGGCGCAAGCGCGCGAGCATTTCCGCCAGCGGCGCTTCCCCTTCCGCCAGGGCCGCCTCGCCGGCTTTTTGGGTGAAGCTGGGTGCGTGCGAAACTACGAATTCGTTCAACTGGGTGGCCTTCGCGATCAGGTCGCGGCGGCCCACCAGATAGCCCAACCGCCAGCCGGTCATGCAGTAACTCTTGGAAAAGGATTGCACCACCATTACCGCATCCTGGCGACTGGCCTGGCGCAGAATCGAAGGGGCGGGCTCGAGCGCCTCGGTTCCCTTCCAATAGAGCCGATCGTACACTTCATCGGCCAGCAGCCACAGATCGTGGCGGCGCGCGAAATCGAGCAGTTGCCGCTGCTCTTCTTCGCTGGCCACCCAGCCCAGCGGATTCGAAGGCGAAATGTATACCAGCAGGCGCGTGCGTGGTGTGACGGCGGCTTCGAGCGCCCGAAAATCGATGGCATAGCGGCCATCGAGCGGCTGCGGCACCTCCACCGCGCGCGCGTTTGCCATGGCTACGATCGACGCTCCGTTGGGCCATGCCGGCGTCAGCACCAGCGCCTCGTCGCCCGGGTCGAGCACCGTGCGGATGCCCATGTGCAAGGCCTGCACTCCCGAAGCCGTCACCACGATCTCCGACGCCGGATCGATCTCCACGTTCTGCCGCAAACGGTAATGGCCGGCGATGGCGCGCCGCAGCGAAGGCAGTCCCGCGTTTTCGGTGTAAAACGTGTAGCCGTCCTCCATGGCGCGCCACGCCGCTCGCTTAATGTATTCCGGCGTGGGCTGGTTGGATTCGCCGAAATACAGCCGCAGAACCCCATCCATCTGCATGGCGATCTCCGCCAGTTCCCGAATGCGCGAGTGAGGAACGCGTTCCACCGAGGAAGCAATCTGGGCCATAAAGGGCAATTCTCACACAGATTGCCGTGGCCGGGCTTGTTGTCCAGGTGGGACAGACCATCGTTTTTCGTGGTCTGTCAGGCGTTGCCACGCGTTGAGAGCTTCGCGGCCCAGTCGTTCGCCCAGGTTTCGATAGGCCAATCTTCGGCAGAACCGCAACGGCACCTCGCAAACTGAAGTTTACACCTTTCGGGGGTGAGCCCCGTCGCGCCGGCCTAAGCTGCATACTTTTCTTCTTCGGGTGGTCGAAGAGCCGCCTTCAGCCGCTATGTTGCAGCCTCTCATCCGTGGCGCTACTCTTACCAGTAGGAGTATTACCGTGCAGATCACCAGCAAAGGACAGGTTACGATTCCACAAGAGATCCGTATGCGCCTGGGTCTTTTGCCGCACACAAGAGTCGAGTTCGAGTTGGGCAAAGACCACGCCCGCATACGCAAGGCAGGCGACGACACCCGGGGGCGGAGGATCGTCGAGACTCTCCGCGGCAGCGCCGACGTTCGCATGACGACCGGCGAGATCATGGCCCTGACACGGGGCGAAACGCGGCCCCGAAAGCGCCGCAAGTGACGCCCGCGGTTGCGGATTTGCGCGCCCGGCTGGAGGGTTGCCGAGGGGTGCTGGTGGACAGCAACGTGCTCCTGGACGTTGCCACCAACGACCCGTATTGGAGCGACTGGTCCGGGAGGGCTCTTGCCATGTGCGCCGAGCGGACGGCGCTGATCGTGAATCCGATCGTTTACGCGGAGGTATCGATCGGCTACCGGACCATCGAGGCGCTCGACGCCGCTCTGCCCTCGACGGTGTATCGGCGCGAGCCTTTGCCCTGGGAGGCGGGATTTCTGGCCGGCAAGTGTTTTCTGATGTACCGGCGGCGTGGCGGTTCACGAAACTCGCCATTGCCGGACTTCTATATTGGGGCGCACGCGGCCATCGGACGCCTGGCCCTGCTCACCCGCGACGCGGCCCGCTATCGCACCTATTTTCCGAAAGTTCAGATTTTTTCTCCCCCGAAACAGCATGCGCGGTGACCTACCACATACCGGACTACAATAGATTTCCATGCCTGCACGATTTCGCATTGCCGCCATCACCGACGAGTTTTCGCCCGACCTGGATCGCGCCGCCCGCTCGATGTCCGCCATCGGCATGGCCGGCGCGGAATTCCGCATGTTATCCGGCAAGAACATCGTCGATCTCACCGACAAGGAAGTGGATCAAGCCGCAGCCCTGGCGAAAAGTTACGGCCTGGAAGTGATCTCCATCGCGTCGCCGCTGCTCAAGTGCGTATTGCCGGATGCGCCCGAAGTGGATGCCCGTTTCCAGCAGGACGTCTTCGCCTCGCGCCACACTTTCGCCGGCCAGCCGCGCCTGGCGGCCCGTGCTTTCGAAATTGCCGCTATCACCGGAGCCCGCATCATCCGCGTGTTCACTTACTGGCGCACGGTGCGTCCCGAGGAGTGCTTCTCGCGGATCGTGGATGCGTTGGGCGGGCTGGCGGAGCAGGCGGCGGCCCAGGGCGTGACCATCGGCCTCGAAAACGAGCACGCCTGCAACATCGCGACCGGCGAAGAGACCGGCAAACTGCTGGCGGCGTTGGACCATCCCGCATTGAAAGTCGTCTGGGATCCCGCCAATGCCCTGGTGGCCGGCGAAAACCCCTTCCCCGAAGGCTACGCGCGCATCCCGGCCGGACGCATTGTCCACGTTCACGCCAAGGATTGCCGCGTCCACGACCACAAAGCGGAATGGCTGCCGCTGGGCGAAGGCAGCGTGGATTGGCCTGGCCAGATTGCGGCGCTCGAGCGCGACGGCTACACCGGCTGGATCAGCCTGGAAACGCACTGGCCCGGCCCCGCCGGCGATAAGCACCAGGCCAGCATAATTTGCGGCCGTAATCTGGCCAAGCTGGTTAAATAGGTAGCACAGGCTTTAGCCTGTGATTTCTCCTCCCTTGACATTCACCGCGGCCGCGCTGTAAAAATAGAGTACAGGCGAACAAAAAGCGAATGCCAACGATTGTCCTGCGACCACAATTCGCATCTTTGTTGGGCGGCGAGCCGGATTGGCGATGCCGGCCGGCGCCGGAAACCGTGCCCTCCGGGATTGCCGAAATCGATGCCGATTCCGGGGGGTTGCCGCGCGGTTGTCTAACCGAAATTTTCGGCGCCTGCTCATCCGGCCGGGCTACTTTAATGGCCGCGATTCTGGCCCAGGCCACGGCGCGGCAGGAATTCTGCGCCCTGGTGGATGCCGAAGACGCCTTCGATCCCGCCTCGGCCGAAAGCGCCGGAGTTTGCCTGCCGCGGCTGCTCTGGGTACGCTGCGGCCACAACGCCGAGCACGCGCTACGGGCTGCCGATCTGCTGATTCAAGGGGGCGGTTTCGGCGTGGTGGCGCTCGATCTGGGCGATACCGCCGCGGCCGGCGCCCGCCGCATCTCGCTTACTTCCTGGTTTCGACTGCGCCGCGCGGTGGAGCACACCCCCACCGTGCTGGTCGCCATATCGCGGCAATCGAACGCCAAAACCTGCGCCACGCTGCAACTGGAATGCGCGCGCGAGCGGACGGCATGGTCGGGGGCGCGGCCCGGCCGCCTGTTGCGCGGCGTGCGCGTGCGCGCTTCCACTCCACGGAGCCATTCACGGAGCATGCTATGTTCGCCTGTCTTTACGGCTCAGGCAATCTGAAAGCGCTGGCAGCCGAATTTTCGCCCACCGTGGAGCTGACCGCCGCCGACACGGTGACATTCGATATTTCCGGGCTGGATCGCCTTTTCGGCCTGCCGCAGGAGATCGCCGCCGCCATTTTGCGGCGCGCCGCCGAAAGAAGCCAGGTCGATGGCCGTGGAGCGGGCACTTGTGCCTGCCACGTCCCGACTCATCGGGACGCGTGCCGGGACGAGTCCCGGCATGGCAGGCCCGAGTGCCCGCTCCACCTCGCGCTGGCTTCCAACCCCGATGCCGCCATCTGCGCAGCGCGCGGTTTCCCGCGGCTCAGCATCGTTCCTTACGGCGATGAAGCCAAATTTCTGGCGCCTCTGCCGCTGGCGCAACTGGCGCCTTCCCCCGAACTGGCGGAGACGCTCGATCGCTGGGGCATCCGCCGTTTTCAGGATCTGGCCGCGCTGCCGCCGCTGGGCATCGCCGAGCGCCTGGGGCCGGAGGGCCTCCGCCTGCGCGAGTTGGCGCGCGGCGAAGCCCAACGCAAGCTCAAGCCCATCGCCGACCCGGAACGCTTCGATGAGGAGTTCGAACCGGAGTACCCGGTGGATCTGCTGGAGCCGCTGGCGTTCCTGCTGGCGCGCCTGCTCAACGGGCTGGCCACGCGTTTGGCCACGCGCGCGCTGGCCACCGACGAATTGCGCCTGCGGTTGAAGCTGGAAACCGGCGCCACCCACGAGCGCGTTCTGCGCCTGCCCGTGCCGTCGCTCGATACCAAAGCGTTCTTGAAGCTCTGGCAGCTCGACCTGGCGGCTCATCCGCCGGCCGCGCCGGTGGTCCGGGTGTGGCTCGGACTGCACCCGGCCAAGTCGCAGGCCGCGCAGAGCGGGCTGTTCCTGCCGTCCGCGCCGGAGCCGGTAAAGTTCGAAATCACCCTGGCGCGGGTGCGAGCCATCGTAGGCGAGCGGAACGTGGGCACGCCGCGGGTGCTCGATACGCATCGGCCTGACGCATTTGTCATGCACGGAGGATGGGGCCGCGATTCTGCGGCGAGCCCGTCGGCTGGCAATCCGGCATCGCTCGTTCTGCGCCGCTTCCGCCCCGCCCGCGCCGCGCGCGTGACGCTGGTGCGGAGCCAGCCCGGAACGATCGCCGCCGAAGGCGTCCGCGGCAAAGTGATCGACCTGGCCGGCCCCTGGCGGAGTTCGGGCGATTGGTGGACTCCCGATCCCTGGTCGCGCGACGAATGGGACATCGCCCTTTCCGACGGCGGCCTTTACCGGCTCTACTGCGATCCGGCCGGGTGGTTCGTGGAAGGGAGCTATGACTAGTAGCGATCAGCTTTCAGCTAGCTGACGGCTGATTGCTGATAGCTGACCGCTTCATGTACACCGAACTCTACGCCCGCTCCGCTTTCAGTTTTCTGGAAGGCGCTTCTCTTCCGGAAGACCTGATCGCCGCCTGCGCCAGCTACGGCATGCCGGCGATGGGGCTGGCGGACCGCAACGGCGTCTATGGCGCGCCGCGCTTTCACATGGCGGCGGGCAAAGCCGGGGTGCGCGCGCACATCGGCTCGGAAATCACCTGCACCGACGGCGCCGGCTACGTGCTGCTGGCGGCCACCCGCGAAGGCTACCGCAACCTCTGCCGGCTCATCACGCGCATGAAGCTGCGCGCCCCTAAGGGCGAAGGCGCGGCCACGCCGGAAGAACTGGCCGAATTCGCGCGCGGCCTCGTCTGCCTCACCCGCCATCCTTCCCCGCTGCTGATGGAGATCTTCGGCAAGCACAATGTTTACGCGCGGCTGGAACGTCACTACCGCCGCGGTCAGGAAGCTTTGAACCAACGCATCGTCGCAACGGCGCGCGGCCTGGGTATGCCGCTGGTAGCCACCAACGCCCCCGCTTACGCCACTTCAGAGAGGCGCCAGTTGCTGGACGTCTTCACCTGCGTTCGCCAGAAAGTCACGCTGTCAACTGCCGGCCGAAAGCTCGAGGCCAATTCCGAGCGGCACGTCAAAACGCCGGCGGAAATGGAGCGATTATTCGCCGACCTTCCGGAGGCCATCGCCAGCACGATGGAGATTTCCTCGCGCCTGGAATTCACCTTGAACGATCTGGGATATCGTTTCCCGCGCTACCCGGTTCCGGAAAACGAAAACATGGCGAGTTACTTGCGCCGCCTGACGGACGAAGGCGCGCGCCGCCGTTACCGCCCGTATCACGCGCGCGCCCGCGCCCAGATCGAGCGCGAGCTGGCGCTCATCGAGAAACTCGGGCTGGAGGGCTACTTCCTGATCGTATGGGACATCGTGCGCTTCTGCCGGGAAAATAATATTCTGGCGCAGGGCCGCGGCTCGGCCGCCAATAGCGCAGTCTGCTACGCGCTCGAAATCACCGCCGTGGATCCGGTCGGCATGGACCTGCTGTTCGAGCGCTTTCTTTCCGAGGAGCGCGGCGAATGGCCGGACATCGATATCGACCTGCCCAGCGGCGACAAGCGGGAGCGCGCCATCCAGTACGTGTACCAGCGCTTCGGGCAATTGGGCGCCGCCATGACGGCCAACGTCATCACCTATCGCGGCCGCTCGGCGGCGCGCGAAGTGGGCAAAGCGCTGGGGTTCGAAGTGACTTCGCTCGAGCGGCTGTCCTCGCTGGCGCACGTGTGGGAATGGAAAGATCCCAAAGATACCACCGAGCTTCGTTTTCGCCAGGCGGGCTTCGACCTGGAACATCCGCGCGTGCGCAAATTTTTCGAGCTGTACGGCATGGCGCAGGATCTGCCACGGCATCTCGGCCAGCATTCCGGCGGCATGGTGGTCTGCCAGGATACGCTCGATTCGGTGGTGCCGCTCGAACCGGCCACGATGCCCGGCCGGGTGGTAGTGCAGTGGGACAAGGAAGATTGCGCCGATATGGGCATCATCAAAGTCGACCTGCTGGGCCTGGGCATGATGGCCGTCATCGAAGAGACGTTGCACCGGATCCCGGCGGTATACGGCGAGGAGGTCGATCTGGCCCACCTGCCGCAGGACGATCCGGCGGTTTTCGAAGCCCTGCGAAAAGCCGACACCATCGGCATGTTTCAGGTGGAAAGCCGGGCGCAGATGTCCTCGCTGCCGCGCATGAAGCCGCGCTGCTTCTACGACGTGGTGGTGCAGGTGGCGATTATCCGCCCCGGCCCGATTGTGGGCAAAATGGTGCATCCGTATTTGAACCGCCGCCAGGGGAAAGAACCGCCGGATTGCCTCCATCCCAGCCTGGAACCGGTGCTGCGCCGCACGTTGGGAGTGCCGCTGTTTCAGGAGCAATTGCTGCGCATGGCCATGATCGCGGCCGGTTTTACCGGCGGCCAGGCGGAGGAACTGCGCCGCGCCCTGGGGTTCAAACGCTCGGAAAAGCGCATGGCCGAGATCGAAATCAAGCTGCGCGAGGGGATGCAGCGCCAGGGGATTCCGCCCGATGCGCAGGAAGGCATCGTGCGCTCCATCACTTCGTTTGCGCTCTACGGCTTTCCGGAATCGCATGCCGCCAGCTTCGCCCTGCTGGCTTATGCCAGCGCCTATCTGAAATGCCACCATCTGGCCGCGTTCACCTGCGCCATGCTCAACAACCAGCCCATGGGTTTCTACTCGCCGGCCATTCTGATCAAGGACGCGCAGCGCCACGGCCTGCGGGTGATGCCGGTGGACGTGGCGGTTTCCGGCTGGGATTGCAGCGTGGTGGATCGCCATACCATGCGGCTGGGCTTGCGGTACGCGCGCGGGCTGCGCGAGGAATCGGCTCACGCCATTCTGCGGGAGCGGCCGTTTTCGACGATTGACGACCTGGCATTGCGGGTTCGCGGGCTGCGCAAGGACGAGATCCACCGACTGGCGGAGATCGGCGCGCTCAACTCGCTCGGCCGCGAGCATCGTCGAGATGCGCTCTGGCAGACGCAGCGGGCGGTGCTGCCGGTGGGCCCGCTGCTGGCGCCGCTGGAAGAAATCGGCGCGCCCTCGCCGCTCACAGCCATGAGCGCGGAAGAGCGATTATGGGCCGACTACCGGGGCACCGGCGTGAATATCGGCCGCCATCCCATGGCGCACCGCCGCGCCGCCATGGACCGAATGGGGGTCGCCCGCGCCGCCGACCTGGCGCATATTCCCAACGGCCGCATCGTGCGCGTAGCCGGCGCCATCATCGTGCGGCAGCGTCCCGGCACCGCCAAGGGCTTCGTCTTTCTCAGCCTGGAAGACGAAACCGGAATCGCCAACGCCATCCTCGAGCCGGCGGTCTTCGACCGCTATCGGCTAACGGTGCTGGGGGAGCGCTTCCTGCTGCTCGATGGCATTCTGCAAAACCAGGATGGCGCGATTTCGATCAAAGTGGGACGGGTAGCGGCATTGAGCGACGGGGCGGCGGCGGAGGCGCACAATTTCCATTAGCGGGGTCACTCTGAGTGGAATAAGTTATTTATTTTCTTTTTCTTGTGGCGATAAATGGGTTCGTTCGGCAAAGGCTGTTTGGGTTCGCATTTGTGCATTCTTGTGCATGTTTTCGGCCTGCGCCACAGGCAAAACAACCCGTTTCCCAGCCCTTGGGTTGTTTTTATAATCACCAGGCCCGATTTCCTCCCAATCAAACGGTATCACGAGGAAAGCGGAAACCGCGAAAAGGATAGCTTAAGCAGCTTAGAATCAATAGATTATATTTTGATAATGGAGGTGACTGATAAAGGTTTGCTCCGTTACCGCTCCCTTTGGTCGCGGTCGGTAGCGTAGAGGTGGGGCAGACGATCGCTTTTTGTGGCCAGTCAGACGGCCGACTGCCGGGAGACACGACAGGCCACAAAAGGCGATGGCCTGTCCCACAAAACGTCGGCTCGAAAGCCGACGCTGCTGGCCGGAGGCCCGCGCCACGAAAACAATTCATCGGCGGTTCGGAGGGGCTATGCCTCGAAACTGTGTCACGACCGCAAGGACGTGTCGAGAAAAGTCTCGACACGGCACGCAGGAGTGCGTGCGCCACGTCCGCGATGCACCTGCGAGATGCAGGCTCAGAACGGCAGCAACAACTGGTCGCTATATTCGGCGATACGGCGGTAGTCCAGGGCGCGGGCTTCGTCGTCGCGGCCCCAGGCTTCCAGTATCCAGACCATTTCGCGAGCGGATTCATCGAGCGCCATGCGATCGGCGCGGGCTTGGGCGGCGGCATGCCATTGCCGCATCAACTCGTAGCATTCCGCCAGGCGGCCTTCGTCGCGGGCCAGGCGGCAGCCGGTACGGGCCAGGGAACATTGCTCGGGCCACGCGGCGGCGGCGAAGGCAAGCTGCACCTGGTCGAGCGGATCGGGCGGCTCGCCGGGCCGTTCCTCGGGCGGCAGGGAATCGGGGCAGAGCAGCACCGAGCAGCAGCCGGAAAAGAGCAACTCTTCGGGAACGGCGCCGGCGGCAGCGTCCTCCATCACCAGCAGGAAGCGGCGCTCGGAACAGAAGGCGGCGAGCTTGCGGCAGTGGCATTCGAGGTCGCCTTCCAGGCGCAAACCGAGCTGACGGCCCAGGCGGCCGGCGAGCGCCGCCAGCGAGCGCGTGCCGCAGCGCAGGTGCAGCACGTGGTCGAAATCCTGGCGAAAGGCATGGGCGAATTGGGCGGCCATGGCGGCGGAGGTCCATTCGCGGCCGGGGCGATCGGCCAGGGCAATCCCCAGAACTTCGAGGTCGCCGCCGGAAGATACGGCCCTCTCCGTCAGCGTGCCGCCGCCGCGCACCCAGCGTTTGAGCGAACGCAGCCCCTCCAGCGGCAGGCCGGCGAGCTCGAAGCGCGGGCGCAGCACCTGGGGCGGCACGCAATCGTCCAGGCGCGCGAAGGCGACGCGCACGCCCGCGGCGGAGGGCCCGTTCACCAAGGCATCTTCCCACTCGGCCCTGGGCCAGCGCGAGGGCATGGAGGCGCGAGAAAAGAGCACCAGCAGAAGATCGGCTACGAGACCTTCGCTGGCTTTGTCGGCCAAAGTTTGGCCCTCGCGCAATTCGCCTTCTTCGAAAAAGACGCGCACCCGGGCGCCGCGTTCCAGGAAGCCGCGAATGAATTCAACGGCCGGGCGGTCGGCCGGCGCGTAGCAGGGAAACAGGGCCGGAGTTAGAGTTTGCACGCCAATGTCACGCCATCGCCGATGGTGGCCAGGGTGAGCGCCACGCGCGAATCGGCGTGGAGCTTACGGTTGAAGGCGCGAATCGCTTCGGTATCGGCGTCGTGGACCGCGGGGTCGGCCACGTCGCCATCCCAGAGAGTGTTATCGGCCGCGATTAGCCCGCCAGGTTTCACCAGCTCGTAGGCCAGGTCATAGTAGTTCGAGTAGTTGGCCTTGTCGGCATCGATGAAAGCGAAATCGAAGGTGCCGGCATGCCCTTCGGCGAGCAGCCGCTGGAGAGAATCGAGAGCCGGACCGAGGCGCAGCTCGACCGAATCGTCCACGCCGGCGGCCTTCCAGGTGCCACGCGCAATGGCGGCGTACTCTGGGCTCGATTCGCAGGCGACCAGGCGGCTGCCCAAGGGCATGGCGAGCGCCACCCACGACGAGCTGTACCCCATGAACACACCGATTTCGAGCGCCTTGCGGGCGTGGATGAGCTTCACCAGCACGTGCAGGAACTGGCCCTGCTCGGGCGCAATTTGCATGGAAGCGAACGGATGGCTTTCGGTGGACTCGCGCAGTTGGCGCAACGCGTCCGGCTCGCGCAGCGTTACGGAAGCGACATAAGCCGCCAGCGAATCGGTAAGCGGAGTGAATCCCCTCGACATGGCAGATTCATTTTATCGTGAAGGGGAGCCACGCGGGCTTTCTTTCGCCCAGCTTACTCGATCGTGAACGGACCCGCGTTACCGACGGCGAGCTCGCGCTGGCGGAAATCGGCGGCGCGCACCCTCACACGCACAGCTCGGGGAAGATTGTCGGTATCGGCGTGAATGGGGGATTCCGCGCCCGGCGCCAGCACGTCTTCGTCCACCCTCGTCTTCTCGGTAGCCAACACCACGCCATCGTCCGACAGAAAATCGAAAGCAATCAGCAGGCCCTTGATCGATCTCGCCGCGCCCACCCGTACCCGCCCGTCCAGCGCCAGTTGGCGCTGCGTGTGTTTCGCCTTCAATTCCAATACCTCTACATCGGGCTGCTTCCGGACCGGCGTCTTCTGGCCCGGCACGGCCACCGCGATCGAAACCATGAGCGTCATCAGACGAGCGATCTTCATATATGTAGATTGTGCCGCATCGCGCGCCTCACTGCTCGTCCAGCAGCCGCTCGTAAACCTCGCGTTTGGACAGACCCCGCCGGCGCGCCACCTGTTTGATGGCTTGCATGCGTTCGCTGCCGGCGCGCACCAGTTCCTCGACGGCGGTTTTCACCGGGCCGTCGTCGGCGCGCGGCGCCGTGGCCTTCCCGATCAGCAGCGTCATCTCTCCCTTGATCGCCGCCCGCGCCGCCAGCACGGCGTGGATCTCGGCCGCCGTCCCGCGCAGAATCTCCTCGTGCAGCTTGGTGAGCTCGCGCGCCACCACTACCGGCCGCGGTCCCAGTACGGATTGGATCGTCTCGAGCGCTTCCAGAATGCGGTGCGGCGCCTCGTAGAAGATGAGGGTGGCCGGTTCGTTTTCGAGCGCTTGGAGCAGACGCTCGCGCTGCCCGGTCTTGGGCGGCAGAAAACCGCCGAAGCGGAAAACGTCGGTAGGCAGTCCCGAAGCCGCCAGCGCGGTTACCGCCGCCGAAGCTCCCGGAATCGGTTCGACCCGAATGCCGTTGTCGATTGCCGCCCTCACCAGCCGGTAGCCAGGATCGGAAACCAGCGGCGTTCCCGCATCCGAAACCAGCGCCACCTTTTCGCCGGCAAGCATGCGCGCCGCCAGCTCCGCCGCGCGTTCGGCCTCGTTGTGCTCGTGATAGCTGATGGTGGGCTGGCGGATGCCGTAGCGATCCAGCAGTTTGCGGGTTTCGCGAGTGTCCTCGCAAGCGACCAGGTCCACCTCGCCCAACACGCGCACCGCGCGATAGGTGATGTCTTCCAGGTTGCCGATGGGGGTCGCCACCAGGTAAAGCACGCCGGGCATTCCTTGAGTATAGGACCCCCGCGGGGGCAGCGCGCCTGTCAGGCAGCGCTCTGAAATTTGCTTTGGCCCCGCGAGGCGTTGGGCGATTCGAGGCGGTTCCGGCGCAGCCGTCCGAGTTCTTCCAGGCAGGCAATGGCAACCGTCAAGCTTCCGCGGTCGCGCCGTAAACGCTGCAACTCTTCCGCGTTAACATGGCGGAATGTCGCCGATTTAGTTGTACCAGTAAGTTCTGATGTTGACATCGGAATAATCCTAGTCAACCAGAGATGATGGTGGCTCGCAATGCCCGCTAATGGGGGTATTGAGACACGATAATGTGGGTGGCAGGGGCCGCACACGACCCGCCAGGCAGTAAAGACCTCGCGGCAAAGCGTCGCTGCGAAGGTGATAGCCTGGACGTTGAGCCTCATTCCTTCTCCGGATCTTCCTATCGCCCGCCGTACGCGCCGGGGATTATTGCCCTTTCTCGGGCTGGCTTGCGGCGTCAGTGTCGCAACCATCTATTACAATCAGCCGCTGCTGCTGGACATCAGCCACGCGTTCCAGGTACCTCAGGGCCGCGGCGGAACCGTTGCCGTCGCCACCCAGCTCGGGTACGCGGCCGGAATCCTCCTGTTTGTGCCCTTGGGCGACGTGGTAGAGCGCCGCAAGCTGATTCTGCAGCTTTTCGCCGCCGTATCGCTGGCTCTCGTCATCGCCGGTCTGGCGCCTTCGTTCTGGATTCTGGTGGCGGCCAGCGTGGCCATCGGCATCGCCGCCGCGGTCACCCACATCATGCTCCCCCTGGCGCCGGAGCTGGCCGGCCCCGGCCAGAGCGGACGCGCCGTCGGCACCGTGATGACTGGTTTGCTACTCGGGGTTTTGTTGGGACGCACCGCTTCCGGCGCCGTGGCCGAGGTGCTCGGGTGGCGCCTCGTGTTCCTGCTGGCCGCGGCTTCCACGGCAGCCTTCGTGCCGCTCCTTTGGTGGCGCCTGCCCGCGCTCCCGCCTGCCCGTCCGCTATCTTACGGTGCCGCTTTGCGCTCCCTGTGGGACCTCGCCCGCCAGCAGCCCGTTTTGCGAGAAGCTTCCACCGTCGGCTTTCTGGCCTTCGCCTCGTTCATCGCCTTCTGGACAAACCTGGCGTTCTTCCTCGGCTCGCCGCACTACCATTTAGGGTCGGCCGCCGCCGGCAGCTTCGGCCTGCTGGGTGCGGCCGGAGTCACCATGGCTGCCCCGGCCGGCAGGCTAGCCGACCGTTACGGTCCCCGCCGCATCCTCGCACTCGGACTGGCGCTGATGAGCGTCGCTTACGCGATCCTCTGGGTATTCGGCTACCGCATCGCGGGGCTGATTGCCGGCGTGATTACGCTCGATGTCGCCCAGCAAGCCATGCAGATCTCCAACCAGACGCGCATTTTCGCCTTGTCCCGCGCCGCCAGAAGCCGCATCAATACCGTCTATATGATCGTCTTCTTCCTGGGCGGCGCGCTAGGATCGGCGCTCTCCGCCGCTGCCTGGAGCCGCTGGCAATGGAGCGGCGTCTGCGCCTGGGGCCTGACCTTGTCGGCCCTGGCATGGCTGCGGCACACGCATCACTCCCGCACCCCAACTGCCCGTGCGCCTGGTTGATGCCGTTCAGTGGGGCAGGCCGTCGGCCTGAGGCGGCATTTCAGGCCGCCCCGCCGCCGATTCGTTGCCGCAGCTAGCGTTTGCCCCCCTTCTTCGGCTTCTCCGAAGAAGCTTCCGTTCCTGCCTTGGGGTGATGCTTATTGTGGCGCGCCAAGGCTTTCGCAATCTCCTCGGTTGACAACTTACTGTGATTCTCGGAATGCAGCACGTCGCTGACTGGTTCTGGATTCGTTGCCATCGCGTTTGTAAACCTCCTGTCCGAAAGTCGCGTTGCGGGCTGGAAGATGCCGCTTCCGCTTATGCGGGCAACTGGACGGCACCCAGCCGCGTTCGGTGAGTGCCGGCCTTTCGGCCTCGGCCGGGACAAGAGCCTGCTGCAGCTCGGAGCTAACACTCGCAGAACAGCAACGCCTGCTTAGAGTATAGTCCCCTATTCACTCGAAAGCGCGCGCAAAACAAACGATCGCCATAACCACCGGACTAACAGCCCATGGCGGAAGCCGTGGCAGGCCAAAGGCCTGCTCCACAAGGGCTGTAAGACATCGATGCGTCAACCGTGGAGTAGGCGTTTTCGCCTGCGGCCGGCCACAGGGCCACTTCTGCCGCGCGCCTGACCAGCCCCGCTCTTACCGGATTGTTCTCGATATAGGCGGCAATCCTGTGCCATTCGTCCTCATCCCGTACCCAGTGTACGACTCTGCTTGCCAGAACGCCTCGCCAGTGCGGCCCAGGATCAGGTTCGCGTTCCGCGCGGTCGCCCCCTTCAGCGATTGAAGCAGGCGCGATGTCGGGACATTTGGCCACAGCAGCACGTGGACATGGTTGGCCATAATCGCGTAAGCGCCGAGATCATAATGGCCCAGCCTGACTCCGCACTGCAAAGACGCAGCGACTATGCGCGCGATTGGCTGCTGAGCCAGATAGACGGGTCCGCAGCGTGCTGCATCCAGATGCCGATCTATCCAGACGAAGGCAGCGCCCGACGAGAGGGTGCCCGGAGGAGGATACGCGGCTTGCGGGAGACTGCCGTGAAGGTGCCACGTCAGGAAGAGCCACTTACCTTCCGGATAGTGATGAGGCAGACGGCGGCGGAATGGTCGCATGTGAATCAGTAGATTCTGAACGGGTAAATTCTCTCTCCAGGAGGAAGCGCCGAGACGAATCTCGGCGCTGCAGCCACGAGTGGCTGCGCCACGTTGGACTCCTCAGGTGCTTAACCGGCCTGGGGATTTCCCAATTCAGTCGCGGTAACCGCTCCCTTGCGGTCGCAGCTCGGTTACGGGCACGCTTCTGCTCCCTGGGGCGGCGGGCGTCGGCAAGAGTGCCGACGCGGCACGCAAGAGTGCGCGCGCCACGAAAGCCAATCAAGCGATGCGAGATTATTCCTCAGTTGGCTTTAACCCTGGCTGCTCGCCGTCGCCTCCAGCACCGCCTCCACCAGACCGTCCAGAGTGTAGAGCCTGGCTTCCACCGCAACCTCCAGCCCCAGTTCCCTGACCGCCCTCGAAGTCACCGGCCCAATCGACGCAATCCGCACTCCCTCCAGCGCTTCCTTGCCCACTGCAGCAACCAGGTTGCGCGCCGTCGAGGAGCTGGTCACCGTGACCCAGTCGGGTTTCCGCGCCATCGTAAATAGCGTCCGGCCGCGAGCCCCGGCTTCGGCCGGGATTACGGTCTGGTAAGCTTCCACCACGTCAACCTGCGCACCACGTTTGGTCAATTCCACCGGCACCAAATCCCGCGCCACCTTGGCCCGCGGCAACAGCACCCGTTTGCCCGCCAGGTCGTACGGGCGAAACGCTTCCAGTAGACCCTCGGCCACGTACTCAGCGCCCATCAGGTCTACTTTCAAATGCAGCGCTTCCACCGCCGCGCGCGTGGCCGGGCCGATGGCGCAGATCTTCGCCCGTAGCGCGCGCCAGTCCGCGGCCGACCGGTCCAGCGCCGCCACGAACTGCCGCACCCCGTTGGCGCTGGTGAAGATCAGCCAGTCGTACACCGCAAGCTGCGCGATGGCGCGCTCCAGCGGCGCCGCGTCCGATGGCGGCTGAATCTCGATGGTGGGCAATTCGATGGCGTCGGCGCCCAACTCCCGCAGCCGTCCCGATAGCGTTTCCGCCTGCCCGCGCGCGCGCGTCACCACGATGCGCGTCCCGAAGAGCGGCAGCCGTCCGAACCAGTCCAGCTTCTCCCGCAGCCGTACCACTTCGCCCACCACAATCGTCGCCGGCGGTTTCAGCCCGCGCTCGGCAATTTGCGCCGGCAGCGTGGCCAGCGTTCCCGTGAGCGTTTCCTGGTCGGGACGGGTAGCCCACCGCACCGCCATGGCCGGAGTTTCCGGCCGCCGCCCGCGCGCCATCAGCTCGCGCGCGATGGCCGGGAACGTGGTCAGACCCATATAAATGACCAGGGTTTCGGAAAGCCCCACTTTCCCCCAGTCGATAGCCTCAACCGCGTGGCCCGTAACGAAGCTCACCGCCGAGGTGTGATCGCGATGCGTCAGCGGCACGCCCGTGTAAGCCGCGATGCCCAGCGGCGCAGTCACGCCCGGCACCACCTCAAACGCGATACCCGCGCCGGCCAGCGCCTCGGCTTCTTCCCCGCCCCGCCCGAACAGAAACGGATCGCCGCCCTTCAGCCGAACCACCGTCAGTCCACGCCGGGCCCTTTCGATCAGCAGCCCGCAGATCTCGTCCTGGCTGAACGCGTGCTCCGCTTTCTTCTTGCCCACGTAGATCCGCTCGGCGTGAGGCGGCGCCAGTTCCAGCAGCGCTTCCGGCGCCAGGTGGTCGAACAGCACCACGTCGGCGCGCTCCAGCGCGCTCCGCCCTTTCACCGTAATCAGACCGGGATCCCCCGGGCCGCCGCCCACCAGGTAGACCTTGCTCATGCGCTATAGACCGCGTCGAGGATGGCGCGCCCGCCCCGGCCCAGCAGTTCCTCGCCCAGCTTAGAGCCAATGGCGCCGGCATCGGCGGCGTCGCCTTCCGCCTCGGCCCGCAGCAGCTCGCTGCCGTCGGGAGATGCCACCACGCCCAGCAGGCGCAACCGCCCGCCATCCACGGTGGCGTGGGCGCCAATCGGCACCTGGCAGCCGCCACCCAGCGCGCGAAGCAGCCCGCGCTCCGCTTCCACCGCCGCGTGCGTCGGGCCATCGTCCAGCTTGCGGCACGCCTCGAAGCCCTTTCCCTGCGCGCGTGTCTCAATCGCCAGCGCGCCCTGCCCCACCGCCGGGCACATAACGTCGGCAGGCAGAATCTCGGCAATCCGGCTGGCCCAGCCCAGCCGCTTCAAACCGGCCGCCGCCAGCAGAATCGCCTCGTATTGCCCCTCGTCCAGCTTGCGCAGCCGCGTATCCAGATTGCCGCGCACCGATTCGATCTGGAGATCCGGCCGCAGCTTGCGCAGCTGGGCCGCGCGGCGCAGCGAGCTGGTCCCGACCTTGGCGCCGCCGGCCAGTTCCGCCAGCTTCCGCCCCACCACCGCGTCGCGCGCATCTTCCCGCTCCGGCACCGCCGCCAGCACCAGCCCCGCCGGCAGCTCCGTGGGCAGGTCCTTCAGGCTATGGACCGCCAGGTCGGCGCGCCCGTCCAGCAGCGCTTCTTCGATCTCCTTGGTGAACAGGCCCTTGGTTCCCACCTTGGCCAGCGGCACATCGGTAATCTTGTCGCCGGTGGTCTTGATGGTTTCGATGCGGCACTCCTCGCCCTGCGCCGCGAGCTCGGCCGCAACCCACCGTGCCTGCCACAATGCCAATTGCGAGCCCCGCGACGCGATGACGAGCATGTCTCTATTCTTGCAGGTGAAACGCCTTGCGAATGGCCGCCACCACGTGCGCCCCTTCCGGCTGGCCCGCGTGGCGGCGAATCTCGGAAATCGGCCCGTGCGCGATCTTGTTGACGATCCCGCGCGTAAGCGCTTCCAGCGCCTGCTCCTGCTGCTCGGTGAAGGGCCCGAACTTGCGCCGCACTTTCTCGATTTCCCCGGCGCGTATCTGCTCCAACTGCTCCTGCAGGCTGACGATCGTCGGCGCCACCTCGGCCACCTTCAGGCGCGCCATCATCCGCTCCACCTCTTCGGTCACCAGCGCTTCGGCGTGCTCGGCTTCCTTCATGCGCTCGCGCAGGTTGGCCTGCACCACTTCCTGCAAATCGTCGATGTCGTAGAGGAACACGTTGTCGATGGAGTTGATCGCCGGGTCGATATTGCGCGGCACCGCGATATCGATCAAGAACATGGGCCGGTTGCGCCGCGCCGCGATTACCCGCTGCATCTCTTCTTTAGTCACGATGTAGTGCGGCGCGCCCGACGAGGCGATGACGATATCCATCTCCGGCAGCATGCTCACGAAACGCGTGTACTCCACCGGAGTGCCCTGGAACAGATTGGCCATCTCGATGGCCCGCTCGTGAGTGCGGTTGGTAACGAACACGTGCGAGGCGCCCGAGCGCCGCAGGTGCCGCGCCGCCAGCTCCGACATCTTGCCCGCCCCCACGATCATGACTGTGTGGCCCTCGAGCGATCCGAAAATCTTGCGCGAAAGCTCCACCGCGGCGTAGCTCACCGAAACCGCCATCTGCCCGATGCCGGTTTCCGAGCGCACCCGCTTGGCCACGCTGAACGCGCGGCTGAAAAGGCCGTCCAGCCAGCCGCACACCGCGCCCGCATCCTTCGCCGCCGCGTACGCTCCCTTGAGCTGGCCCAGGATCTGCGGTTCCCCGATCACCATCGAATCCAGGCTGGCTGCCACCCGGAACAGGTGATGGATGGCCTCGCGCCCTTCGTGTCGATAAAGGTGCGGCCCGATCGAGCTGGAACTCACCGCCTTTTGCGTCGACAGGAATTCATCCACGATCGCCGCCGGGTCGGCTTGGTCGTCCGTGGTGAGCGTGATTTCCACCCGGTTGCAGGTGGAAAGGATCACCGCCTCCACCACGCCTTGGTGCGCTTTCAGATCGGCCAGTGCCGCGGGAAGAGCTTCCTCGCGGAATGCCAGGCATTCCCGTACTTCCACCGGCGCGGTCTTGTGGCTAACGCCTGCAACCAGAAGCTTCATTGTTTCAGCAACATCGCTCCCAACCGGGCGTGTGCCGCCCAGGTTAACGCGCAAAAACACGTCACGGTTACGGCCATAACCGCCGCCTTCCGCCCGCGCCATCCCGCGCTGGTGCGTAAAAATACCATCGCCATGTAGGCGAACCAGGTGAAAAACGAAATGGCGATTTTGGGCTCGCGAATCCAGGCCGACTTCAGCTCGATGAACGCCCACGTGCTCCCCGCAATCACAGCCAGCGTGATCAGCACGAATCCCACCGCCATGGATTTCGAAATCAAATCGTCCAGCGTGCCCAGCGCCGGCAGACGGTAATAAAACTGGCGGGGTTTCTTGGTTTTGAGCTCCCGCTCCTGAATCAGGTACAGCAACGAGGCCACCGCCGTCAATACCAGCGCCGCGTAGCCCAGCAATACCAGCACGATGTGCACCGTCAACCAGGCGTTGCGCACCACCGGACTGGTCCACGCGCTCACCGGGTTGCCCAGCGTAGCCACCAGCGACATCACAAATACCAGCGGGAAAATGAACACGCTCACGCTTTCCAGCCGGTACCGCCAGTGCGCGAACAGGTACAGCAGCACGATCAGGAACGCGCACATGGAAAGCGATTCGTAGAAGTTGGCGATCGGGCAGCGGTTGTTCCTTATTCCGTCTTCCACAATGGAGACGAAATGAAAAGCCGAGCCGAAAGTGAATGCCGCCAGCGCCACCCGGAAAAGCTGTTCCCGCCGGCGAACCAGAGTCAGAATCGCGTGCAGCAGCCCCAGCGAATACAGCGCCGCCGCCACCCTCAGCCAGATTACGGACATCTCATCCATAGTCTTTATCCGATACCCTCGACTCCGAAATCACAGTATATCGCGCAGGCTGAATCCATGGCCCCCGCGTGCGGGGGGATTCCGCTGGTTTCATGCGGGCGCTTCCCAACGGAGGCGTTGCGCTTTCCTGGTTGCGATCGCTTGATCGAGGCGGGCTAACAACTCGTCGGTGTCGAATGGCTTGATTATGTAACTGGCGGCGCCGCGTTCCACGCCGCGAGGGATATCCGATCGTCAACAACCAGAACTCGTCTCGCCGGGGCCGCCGCACCAGTACTCAGCCGGACGGGCAAGCAGCGGCGATCTGCGCAGGGTTCCAAATATGAGCGAGCGCCCCCCCGCCGCGCCGCGCTTCGGTGTGGCGGCGCAGGCAGTCCTGTGGGCCGGGTTATTTCAGGAGGTCTTCCATACTTGGGGCGTCGAGCACGCGTACGCTCAACTCTTCAAGATCGGCCGGCGATCTGCCAGCCAGCCGCGCCTCCGCCCAACTCGGAATCGGGCCGAAGCGCTTCTCGACTTGCCGGCGAAGAACCTTCAGCTTGCCTTCCAGCTTGCCTTCCAGCTTGCCTTCCAGCTTGCCTTCCAGCTTGCCCTCCAGCTTGCCTTCCTCGCGACCCCTCTTGAACTCGCGCCCCAAGACTTTGTTGTCCAGGATGTCGTTGAGAATTGGCATCTTTCGCGCCTCCTCTTCTACGGTGTGACTTTCAGCAAATCATGGCCAAAGCGGCCACATTATGCTTTATCTGGCTCCGGCGAAGTTATGGTTTATTCTACCCTCAGGCGAACTGACCGAGGTCGCTTCGATGCCGCACGATCGGTCCGAAATGTGCGATTGCCTCGTCGATGATGGTACGTAGTTGTGGCGTATGCCCGGCCAGAGCCTGGCTGAGCGCCGATTTCACCCGGGACAGCGATGGAAAGGTCCGCTCGTTGTGCAGTTTGAGAACGATCTCGAACACCGCGTTCCGCATCTGGACGGCACGAAATTCACGTTCCATCCGGACGCGCTCGGCGGCGCGCCGCACCACCTCTGCCTCTTGGTCTGGAAAGCGCGATTGGAAGTAGCACCAGGAAATGTTGAAGTGCAGGCAGACCGTGGTCACGGTGGGCGCCGGTTCGGTTGCCAGCCACTCGCGTATGGAACGCCCGAGGTCGTCCCGTTGTTCTTCAATCCACTCGCGGCGCCATTGCCTGTGAGAAGCAGCACACATCTCTGGATCGGCGGTTGAGAGCGCCTCTTCGGAACTGAACCCGAGCCGGCGAGCAATCTGCATCAAACTTGGAGGTGGGCTCTCAGTTCGCGCAGCCTGTAGAGCAAGCCGCACTTTCTCCTTTCCCCGACCTGGATGCAGTTTGCGTTTGGCGGTGATCGCGCGACACAGTTCCGGGAATCGCGCTCTGATCGCATTATCAGCTTTGTATCCCAACTTGGAAGCGATTTCCTTAAGGGACAGCGGACGTTCCTGTGCGAGATGGTCGCGGAGGATGTTTTCGAGGCGGCGTCCTTCTGAGTTCTTGAAGGTCGGCTTGGCGGAGTTCACCGCGATACCAGAGCCGCGCGGCCGGGCGGCGATCTGCCTGCACAGGTCGGGCTCACGGAACCTGAGTGTATCTTCGCTGTGGAATTCCAAACGGCGGGCAATCTCGGCAACGCTGGGAGGCGGCTCTTCACGCAAACATTTGCTGAGGATCCTGCGAAGTTCATTCCGTTCGATCGCGGGCTGCGCCCAACCAGTGCCACTTCGGCAATCGACTTGCGCCCGAGAACGAACAGGCATCGGGTTGTCCTGCGCCAACGGCATCTCTTTTCGGCTAGCGTTCTCCCGGCCGTGGCCGCCGACGATCAGTGGTGGCCGTGGCGGAGGTCTCTGCCGGGTGTGTACGCGGGAATCCGAGGAGAAGCCGCAGCCGCTCCAGGGCATCGGCGTCTTCGCGGAACTGAGATTCCCCGCGAGCGGCTTCCTCGATCAGCCTGTCGCATTGCGATACTGACAGGGCATGCTTCTCCAGGTGCTTGATCGTCAGGGTCGGGGCCGTCTGTCGAATCGCGGTAGCCAGCCCCCTGACGAGCCAGTCTTTCAGAATGCCGACACAGCCGATGCTGCGTTCGTAAAGGTACTCCCAAGACGGAACCAGGTCCGGCGGCTCCGGTAAGGGCATCTGTTCCCCGAACGTCTGCAGTATTCTCGTGAACGTGCGGCGGTCGGAAGTTTTCGCGGCATCGTAGCGCGGGAAATGGATGTCGATGCTTCTGCGGCTCAATTGCCCGCTGAGATTGCGAACGCGGAGCAGTTCGTAGGTGCCGAATAACACGTGCACGGTGTTGGATCGATTGGCGAGTGATTTCAAGACGTTCAACTGGTCTTCGAGCCGCCGGCCTGAGGAGAGGGCGAACAAATGTTGGGCCTCGTCAATCAAGACCGCCCGCGGGCGGCGGTACCGGAGTGCCTGCTCGACGGCGTAGTGGTAATCGGCGGTCACGCCGCGGTCGCTCGGGAACGGGGGCATCGTCTGCGCGCTCCTGTCGACTGGGTCCAAGCGCCGCTTACAGTCAACCAGCGGCTCCTTCATCTCCACCCGTAGCCGCTTGAAATAGCTTCGCCAACCGAAGTCATTAGACTCGGGTGGAGTGGCCTCCACGGTCACAACGGGCAACCACGCGGGATCCGGTATTTCACCCGCGCAGGCGCTGGTGCTGAGCAATTGCCGGATTTTTGCCAGCAATGTGGTCTTACCGACGCCCGTAGGGCCCGAAACGATGATGAGGGAGTTCGGAGCGGACTCCGTGATGGCCTCCAGGAGGCGGTCCTTGGCTTCCACCAGCATGGTATGGGCGACCGCAAAGTCTTTGAAGTGCCGGAGCCGCACCGATGGTGGTTGTGCCAACAAACCGTTGTCGGGCGCCATTGGAGTGCTCATCAGAAACGCTCGAATACCTGCCCGTCTAGGCTGATCGGCTCGCCAAACACCAGGGAGTCCGTTATTCGGTCTGCAACCTGGCTGTCCTGACGCTCTTCAGGAGGTGGCGTCCGGCTCCTCACTGCCTGGGTCTCGCGAGTGCGCAATCGCTGCAACAGCAGCGATTCCTGCAGGTCGATTGACTGAAAGGCCTGCGCCAGTTTGCTGGCCGTGAGCTGAAACCGGGAACCGCGTTCCCGATTTTGTGCGTGTAACTCTTTCGAGGCCACCAGCAGCTCCTTCTGCGACCGGCCCTGAAAGGTCCGGTAGTGATCCGAGTGGCATTGAACCCACTGGCCGGCGATGAATGCGTAGGCGGTTCCAAGGTCAAAGGGGTCGAACCGAACCGGAATCTGTTGGCTCCGAATCTTTGGATCGTCCATTCCGTCGCACCAGTAGAAAATGTAGTTGATCTTCACGCCTCGGCCGGGCGATACCATTGCGGTCCCTCTGGGCGTGCTTGGCAGCGTGGCGATCATGAAGTCGTGATCGTAGGGGATCAGCCGATGAAGTCGAGACCCGCTGTTTTGAAATCCACGTTCATAGGCATCTTTCGGACTCTCTCCGAGAGCCGGATGGACATTCGTGTCGTAGATATCGTACGCGTATTCCCAAAGCCGCTCCATGAATGGGGCCATTCGCCATATCGCCAATTCTTTCGGATTGACGGACTTCGTTACCTGGCGCAGGTTGCGCACGATCTGGGTATTGCCGACGAGGTTATGGACGAACTGGGTATTGGTCGTGCCGAATGCACGTTCCACCAACGAACCGAATCGGGCCTTGGCCGGCGGCCGGGCTTTCTTGGTGCATTCGTAACGCGCCAGGAGAGATTCGAAATATGTGCTGCGGAATTCAGCTCCCCAATCGACGACCAGGCATTGCGGCAGGCGATTATGCCGACGGACGCACTCCCGCACTACCATCATGCAGGAGCGATAGCTCGGTTCCTCGAAGTCCACATGGAGTGCCAGGATGCGACGCGAAAACGCATCGATCAGAAGCGTCATCCATGGCCGGCCGAGCTGGTGCGTGCCCGCCGTGTCGGTCAGTTCGATATCCAACTGGGTATGGTCGAAGTGGCAGATCTCAAACGGCCGGTCGCCGTGGCGCGGGGTCTTCAGATCCAATTCCATGTGGAACGGCCCATGCTGATACGCCGCACGAGGCCCCTGCCTCTTTAAGGTCTGTTTGAATCGATTTCGGTTGCGCACCGCCGAACAAAAGCTCGTGTAGCTGGGGGTCGGAACACTCTGCTGCTTACAGGTCTCCTTTAGAATCGCCCAACAAGCAATCCGGCTCTTCTGCTTGACGGACTCGTATTCACTTTCGATGATCTCGTCCATGAGCCGAAGCGATTGCTCCTGGAGCCTGCGAGTGGAATTTCCGCGTTGGCTGGTCTGGGGCAGGAGTCCGAGGTATCCAGCACCCCATTGCGACTCCGCGGCTCGATAGCGCGAAACCCAGCGGCGCAGCGTCCGCGCCGATATTCGTTGCCCATCCAGCGGAGACGCCCCCGAGAGATGCCTGCGTACGATGTCGGCCCGTTGGTTGGCCACTTTAAGATCGTCCTCGCTCGCACGAAGCAGTTGGTCGGGGAGTTTATGGTGTCCTTGGCGCTCGGCGACCGGCTGGGCCATGCGACCTTCTCTGACTAGTGACTCCACCGCGGCCTGGGGCACTTCTACTAGGGTTCCGTTCTCGCCGAGAAGGGAGACCAGCCTGTTTCCAACATTGATTACCTTCCAGATGCGGTCATCCCACATCAGCGTGGCGCCGGAGTGGATGCTCTGCAATGGCACGGAGGCTGGGCGATCGTCTGGAGGCGCCTCATGACGGATCGCGGCATCCCGGTCTTGGAATACCCGAACTTGGGCAGGTTCGACCAGCGGCTCGGCATAGAGGTCCACATAGAGCCGCCCGGCGGCAATCAAAACATAGATGTCATCCGGCGTAACGAATTCCGCAGTCTGCTGGATGAGGTCAGCCAACGATAGGACCGGCGTCATCCGAACACAACTGAGGATTCGTTCCCGCGCTGCGCCGCCAATGGCCTGCGGATCTGCATTCAGGTAGTCGTGAAGGAACAGGATGTTGCGCTGCAGCCGCCAGTGGATCTCGTTGGCGCAGCGGACCTGGGAGAGGCCGAACTCGGTCGCGTAATGCTCTCCGGGAGGGCAATGTCACGAACCAGCTTCCTGGCAATAGCGGTTCGGATTGTGCTCGGTGAGGCGGTTGAGATCTTCTTCCGTCTTCCATTCCTCCCAGCCGGCGAAGTCCTGGCGGAGGACAAAAAAGTCCGGCGTGTGACGCACGGCTAAACGCTTCCCTTTTGCGCTGTTGTAATCGAGCACGATCGAGGGCGGCTGGTCGTAGAACTCCAACGTGAGCGGGTCGTGCTCCATCGCGTAGATCGCCGCCAATTCGACACGGTGACTTTCAAACTGGATGGTCATGCCCATCTTTCGGCTTGGGTAAAGGCCGCTCACATTGGAGCGCCCACCACCCACGCGGCGCGCCGGGCCCGAAGACCGGATCTGGTCGATCAGTTTCCGTGCCGGCTTGTTGAGATTCAGCCGGCAACACAAGGTCTTCAACTCGCTTGGATTGAGCATAAACTTCCAAATCGAGCCCGCCCTCGAGGAGAGCTTCTCACTGGTCCTGTTTCGAATCCTGTCGTTTGAGCGCGTTTACGTAGCGCACCCCAGCTTCGTTCACCAATTCCTGCAACTCGCGGCCATTCTGGATCGCCGCCCGCACCTCTGGCACCAACCGCTCGGGCACGTAGATGGAGAACCGTCGAGCACCTTGCCGCCCGTATAGCGCATAACTGCTGTGTCCCTCCCCAGAAGCGCACGCGGGGCAATTCGGGCGGATACAGGGTCCCTTTCGCAAAGACAACGACCCGACGGCAACCGGCCAGAGTTCGCGGATGACTCCGTCGAACCAGCGCTGGACATCCGCGGGAGATTCCGCTTTCCTCATGTATATGTGAAACTATACATGTATACAGTACAATTTTCAAGCAATTTGTTTTGGCGGCGTACGGCATATCGTCCTTTGGGGCCGGGCGCGGGATGCAGGCGGCTGTCTGAACTTGGCGTTGATCGACGGTAGCGCTGCGATTTATGGTCTGATTCGCGCTCGTAGAGCCGGCACGCGTTTCCCCGTCCTCGTGCTCATCCAATTTTGCCGGTTCGCCAGTATCGATACGCAACGATCCACTCGGCACCTTCCGGAAGCGGCGAAGGCAATGGCAGTTCCGAGAGCAAGATCCGTTGCTTGGTCTTACCTTTCCTGCACACCGCGACGAGTTGGTCGTCTTCTGTGATGTCGATCCCTTCGACAATCACGGTCATCCCGAGAATCTCCGTCTCGAAAGGCAATCGAAGGTCGTTCTCCATCATCGTATAGAAGGCGGTCACTTGTTCCGACTCACCGTAGGCATCCACCAGGGCTTCCTCGACCAGTTCGTCGAGCCGCGCCTTGCTCCGTCGAAGCGGTTGGCCCGCGCCTTTTCCTGTTTTTCGCTTTGTACTCATGCCGTTTCTCTTCTATGGGGTCCCCACTCTACCGTTCGAAGGCGCCGGAGAATCGGGCGGAGAGGTCTCTTGCTCGACGACGTATCCGATCGTGCTGTAGCCCTTCAGCCTACGCTCGTACATCCTGGCCAGCATCAGGACGTAGTTGTCCACGTAATCGTAGACCTGCACAAATCGCTTGTTATCGTGCAGACGATGCAATCGGCCCACATACTGTTGCAACGTGCCCTTCCAGGAGATTGGCATCGCCAGGAATAGTGTGTCCAGACGCGCGTCGTCAAACCCTTCTCCGATGTAGCTTCCCGTCGCCAGAATCACCCGCGATTCATTCTCCGGCACCGCCGCCAAGGCTGCCGCTGTCTCCCTACGCTGCTTTTTCCCCATACCGCCCTTCAAGACGAAGACGTGCTTGGCAACGCCTGCGAGCTTGGCGGCGAAATACTGAAGATGCTCCGTCCGGCCAGTCAGGAGCAGCGGGCAACGCGCAGATTCCACGGCGCGCACGATGTCATTGGCGATCATCTCGTTACGCGGAACATCATTCACGAGCGCTGCGTAAATATCCTGAATGGTGACATCGTTGAGGTCGGCCGCCATCCGGAACTCCGTATGCCGGGGAGTCACCTTGTGCTCGAAGGGCGTCGTTTCGGTCATTGTCCGGGCGCTCATGCTAAACCGCACCGGGCCACACTGCATGTAAATAATCGGATGGTGCCCGTCTTTTCGCGTCGGCGTGGCAGTCAAACCGACTACATATTTGGCCTTCACCTGCCTCATCACCTGTTCGAAGGTGAAGGCGGATATGTGGTGGCACTCATCAACAATCACCTGGCCGTACTCAGCGACAAAGTCCTTCACTTCGTCCTTTCGGTACAGGCTTTGGATGACGGCGACATCGACGCACCCCGTCCGGTCGACTTTCCCGCCGCCAATATGCCCGATCGATTTGGCGGGCAGATCCAAAAACATCCCAAGGCGCTCCTGCCACTGATCGAGCAACTGCTGCCGATGAACCACGACCAGAGTGTTAACCTTGCGCTTGGCGATCAGCCACGCCGCCACGGCGGTTTTCCCGAACGCCGTCGGCGCGCAGAGAATACCGTCGTCGTGAGCGGTGATCTTCGTGACGGCTTCTTCCTGAAACGGCCGAAGCTGCCCTTGGAACTCCGCTTCAATCACCGTACCCGCGTTCCGTTCGTCCCGAACTTCGGGCCGGATCTTGTGCGCTTCGAGAAGAGCCAAGGTCTCTGTCAGACATCCGCGCGGCACTGCAATATGTTGGGCAAATTCCGTGCCGCATGCGATCACGCGCGGCTTGTCGTACGTCGAGAGCCGCATGGCCTGGGCCTTGTAGAACTCCGGGTTCTGAAAGGCGGCCAGCCGGAGAAGTCGGTTCAGCATAGCTGGCGGTAGACCCTTACTTTCCACGTAAACAAGATTCGCGCGGACAATCTGAACGGTCCTTGGCAGCGGTCCTTCGATCAGCCGCTCCTTCCGTTTGCGGGAAGGGGGCAAAGTCCAGGGGTCTTGTGCCTCCTCATCGTCGGTGATGCTCATCCTGACGCCGATCAGGTCGCCTTTACGTTGAGCTTCTGCGACGATCCCCTCCGCGGCGTCGACCGGCATTCGTTGGATTGTCGAAAGGAACTGCCACTGGTCCGGGTGCTGGCGGAAGTCGTGGTCAATGAATACGCTGTTGTCCTGCTTGCGCGGCGCCCGCTGTAACGGCAGTGCAATCAGGTTCCCGAGGCCTCCCTTGGGCATAGTGTCCTGATTGGGGAAGAAGCGATCGTAGGAATCAAGACCGACCTGATGCCTGCGCTCCATGGTTCTCGTGAGCAGTACACAGCCGAGTTTGCGTGCGATGATCGCCGGCAGCGCACGCTCAAAGAAGATCCAAATGTGGCCGCCCTTTCCCGAACGAGAACGTTCCAAGGCGGCGGGCACGTTCAATTCCCGACACGTCTCCAGGAAAGCCAGGGAGTCGTACTCCCAAGTCGTCTTGTCGAAGTCTGCAGCAAGAAACCAGCACGTTTCATCTGGCAGGAGCGCGTACACGCCGATGGTTTCCTTGCCCAAAAGATGATCCTCGATGACGGCGTCGGTGAGGGGAAGGAACTTCCGGGTCTTCTGGTCGACTTTCTTTCGATCTTCCGGGCGGCTCTTGTTGATGGCCTTCCAGTCCTTTACGACCGCCGGCATATATCCGTGCCGGCCATCAGCATTCTCCCATCGTCGAGCGTACGAATCTTCTCTCCCGCGAAACAGGCTTCGAAACAGCGCGATCCTCCGTCTGGCGCGCTCCTCCTTGTCCACCGGTGGCGACGCCGTGGCGGTTTTGGTTGGAGGTGGATTCTCTGCCGGAAGTTGCGGAATCGGGATGCTGTGAACTGCCAGAAGCCGCCGCAGGCGAGCATTCTCCTCGCGGAGACGGATATTTTCCTGCTCTGGAGGTTCGAATGGAAGAGAGTCTGAATCGTTCTCGGCCATACCGTGTTCACCTCTCTGTGCGCTGTGCCAGCACCTCTTCGACGAACTCCCGAACCCTCGCAAACACCGCGGTGACATCTGTCGGGAGCCCGCATTCCTCGGCTAGGGCTTGAAACGGGATCTGCCAATCTGCTGGCGGTGGAACCAAACTCGCCAAATCGTGTGTCCGTCTTCTCTCAAAGGTCAGACGTAGAGCTTCCAGAATGCGACGCTTATCCAACTCGCCTAATCCGATCAGAAGAGCCAGGTCCACCAAGTCCTTCACCCTGCTGTTCGCCGCGTTCCGCGGGAGCGTGTAGACATGAATCTTCTCGGCGAACTGCTGTTCGCGAGCGATCATCAGGACACGCGACGACTCGATGCCGGCGAATCCCAGCCAGTCCCGGCACACGATCGTTTCCAGGGGGCGCATAACCACATCGCCAATCCCGGCGTCCAGATGGAATCGGGCGAAGGTCCGTTCGTCCATCCGAGCCTCGACGGGGTAACGGGCGCCGCCATACGGCGCGGCGGTCAAATCCATCGACGCCGGCCCGACCGTAAACTCGAACCAGTCACCGAGAGAGAGATCGGCCGCACTCTGCAGCATTGCCCGGATAACTTGGTTCGTGTCACCACCCGCCGCCGTTGTTTCCACTCTCTGCACCGTCAGGTCAATGTCCAACGTTGATCGAGCCGCTTTGAAGCGCAGTTCCAACGCATAGCCGCCCTTCAGAACCCACGGCGCTGGTTCTTCCCGGAACAGCCTTGCCAGCAGGCGGTCAAATGACACCTGTCGCCGGAGGCGGTTGGGGTCGATCTGATCAGTCAAAGATGCCCTCTTCAGTCGTTCTTCCAGAGCCCTTCGGAACGCTCCCGCCGTTACATATGTTCTGGATGACGGCATTATGCAGCCCGCCGCAGCACTTCCTCTACAAACTTACGCGTAGGTCCGGTCATTCGCGTGTTGCGAATCTGTTGGCGAGTGATCAGACCACGGTCAACAGCCTGCCTCAGCGCTTGGCGGATGAAGGTCCGCTCAACGGTTCCGGCCTCGATCAGGTCGAGAACCGCCCGCAGAGGGCGCGTGAACTTGAAGCCTTGTGCGGTCTGTACGTCACTCTCGGGCAGGTCGGCATAATGGAGTACTAGGATGCCCGGAATCTCGCTACTGCGCCGGAAGTCCGTCGGAACGGTCATGTGGAGCTTCGCAGGATTCAGATCTGACAGATCATAAAGGCTGAGCGCCGTATGGTGGCTGTATACACCCTCGACTTCCTGGTTCCGATTCCGGGACCACAGCGCCCAAAGTACGAGTTCGGGCCGATCAGTCGTCGGAAACAGAGCGAGATGATAGATACCACGATGTTCACGGGTCCAATTCCCGACCTGGACGTGGTAGGGATGAGTGTTTTCGGCAAATCCAGCCGCCTTGGCCTGCTTCGTGGTGAAGAAGCCCTGCTGCTGCTCGGCGATCTCGAAGAGCCGCCGGGACGCTTCGCGATGAGACTGGGCCATAACACAATACTACAACTTTCTTGAACTTTACTCAATCAAGGCGGTCCGCCCGACTTCGCCCCTGGCAATGCTGAGCCCAAAATCCGGGAGGAATAGGAGGCGCCAGATCCCAGTGCCCAACATGGACCCCGCGGCTACTTTATGCTTCCATTCCGTACTCGTGGCCACTTTATGCTTCAGAACTGAGCGTCTGGGAGGGAATCGCGCCGTTGAGATTGCACGGGTTCTGCCGAAGCGCCGGCCGGGTTATGGTTTTACGCGCGGCCACTTTATGCCTTAAGTGACATACGGCTTCTTCCAAGTGCCTCAATCCGGCCAGGATCAGCAACTGGCCCAGCGCTGTCTCCCGGTGGGCCGTTACTAAACCGGCGATCCTCTCCACAATCCTCCGGACCGCATCTTTATGGTCCCGCAATCGTGTCAGGATCGCAATTACATTATCCCCGGCTTCCTCGCTTTCGAGCAGCCGCTCGCCGTCCAGGTCGCGAATGTCGATAGTGCGGTATCGGAACCATAAATCCGGTCCGCGCAGCTCGCTTTCCATTCGCAGCGGCGCTTCGCCCACGTAGAGCAGCACCTGGCGCGGGAATCTTCCGCAGACCCTGAATATCGAGAGGCAGTATTCGGCCATCCGTAGCGCCATGGTGGCATCGTTTCCGCTCTGCAACTCCAGGTGGACCAGGCTGGCCTCGTGGGTCTCACCGAGGAGGTCCACCCTGGAATTCTGCACTTTGGGCATTTCGACATCCAGCCACGTTTCCACCGTGGTGCAGGTCAGCTCGCGCATCGTGAGCTTGGCCGACCCTCGCAACAGCAGCTTCAAGGCTATGTCGTATTCCTGCATGAATCCATTCCATTGTGGCGTGTTTCACCTGATGCCGCAGCCCTCCCGGCCGTCTGCGCGATACTGAATACGGTGACATTTGAAAACGTCGCGGTCAACCTTCGCGAGTCCTTCCGCATCGTCGCCGCCAGCCGCTCCGCGGGCGAGTTGCGCGAATTGCCGGGGGTCAGCCTGGCTTCGGCCGGCACCACTTTTCAGATGTTCAACGCGGCCTTCCTCTCGGCGCCCGTGGAAAGCGACGTCGAACTCGCCCGTCGCGTGGTTCTTCCCTCGGTGCATTTCGAGGCGCGCGGGCTCTCCTGGGCCTATTGGGTTTGCGAAGACTTGCTGGGTTGGCGCGCCCAGCGCAAGTGCCGGCAGGTGTTCGAGCGCCAGGGCCTTCGCCATTCGGTGGACTTGCCCGGCATGGTCGCCGAACGCGTTTTGCCTCCCCACGGCCCGCTGCCCGAGATCGAGGTGCATCGCGTCTCGAGCCCCGCCGAGCGCGACGGGTTCTGCTTCGTTGGATCGGTGTGTTTTCACGTACCCATCCACTGGTTTCGCGAGGTCTTCGACGGCGCCGGCGTGTGGGAGCGGTTTCGCGCCTACAACGGTTACGTGGATGGCGAAGCCGTCTCCACCGCGGCCATCGTGGCCGGTGGCGATGCCCTCGGCGTCTACAACGTCGCCACCCTCCCCGGCCACCAACGCCGAGGCTACGGCGAAGCCGTCATGCGCTTCGCCCTAAATGAGGCCAACCGCGACCTCGGCATGGAACGCAGCATCCTGCAATCCACCCCCGCCGGCCTCCGCCTTTATCGGCGAATGGGCTACCGTACCGTCACCCGCATCTCGGTTTACGCTTCCTGAGACGGCCAACCGTCTCGCAGGCCTGCCAAGCTTCGCCGCCCATCGATCATGCACAAAAATGCACAAAGCACTGCCCCCAACCCCGCTACACCATGCACAAAGATGCACAACCGCAAGAACCCTATCGCCGCCCCGACCCCAAGACCGACCGCAACGAACCCTGCCCCTGCGGCAGCGACCAAAAATACAAGCGCTGTTGCCTGTCGAAGCCCCTCATTGCCGTAGCCTGACCACCCCATCGGCAGGCCGATCGCGGGTTAGTGGAAGGAGCGTAGGTTCGAATCCATGCTGGGGAGCCAATCTGAAATCTCTCGACCTCACTCTATCTGATTGATTTCATTCCGGGCATTTCAGGCGTTTCTTCTGGATGGGCCCCACTTCAGTGTGACCCCGGCGTGGACTCGAACTCCTTATCTGACCAGCATCCCCCAAACGAAGCAGCGCTGGTCCACAATGCGTGCCAACTTCCGGGAAGAACGGCGTCGTCGTGGGCGGAGATTGCCGGAAAGACGGGCGCGAAGAGCGGCACCTTCAGCTCAATGCTCAGGTACACTCTAACCCTCGTGGATGGCATCCTTACGGCTAAGCAGGACCGACAAGCCGTGGGATTGGACAGCCACGGCTGCACCGGGCCGCCATCACCGAATCCAATCTAAGAATTTGGCACCCGTTGCCGGGATCGCGGCCATGTTGGCGCGACCCTTTCGGTTCATGGAACTGACCCTGCTCCTTCTCCATTCAGTAAGCGTCTGAGAATGACCAGGAACGGAGCAGGGCGGTGATCTCCGGCTAAGGCACGAGCAACGGTGGACTCCAAAGCGCGAAAATGTCACAATATGGCAGAATGAAACGTTCGGCAGATTACTTATGAACATCAACATTAAGGCTTTGCCGCTCACCTCCATGTTGTTGGCCGTGGCTACTACTGCGCTTTGTCAAACGAAGGCCGAACAGGCGGTTGCTTACTTCAATCAAGGGATAGCAGCCACGGAGTGGCATGGGGACGCCGGCTATAAGAAGATGCTGGGGAAGGCTATCGCGGACTTCACCAAAGCGATCCAGCTCAAGCCGGATTATGCCGAGGCTTATTACGAGCGAGGCTCAACCAAGTTCCTCGCCGATGTTGGAGACGTCCGCGGTGCCTTTGCAGACTTCACCAGAGCCATCCAACTCAAACCGGATTATGCTTTTGCATACTCCAACCGTGCTTCCGCGCGCATGCATTGGAAGGACTTCGACGGCGCTATCGCAGACTACACCAAGGCCATCGAACTCAGATCGGATGTAAAGTGGTTAGCGAATTTCTTCGACGCTCGCGGCAGAATTAAGGGCCTGAAGGGCGACTTGGCCGGCGAAGCAGCGGACAGAGCCGAAGCCGTGCGTTTGTATGCGCTGGCTAAGGCGCAAGCGCCGAGCGAGGCGAAGCAAGCGGCGCTGGGTTCCACGCCCAAGCCGGCGAACAATGACGCAAGCTGTTCAGGATTTGACGCCTCGAGTTCAGTGGCCGCGCTTATAAAAGCGGCTGCCGATCTCGAGTACATAAGAACATTGCTCGCAAACTGTCCGGCCCTTGTATTCAGCAAGGACGCACGCGGCAGTACGCTGTTACACCACGCGGCGATCGAGGGCCGAAAGGATGTCGCCGAATTGCTGCTCGCATCCAAGGCCGACGTGAACGCCATAGACAACGATGGCGGGACACCGCTGATGAATGCGGCGGCGGAGACAGCCGGTGTCTCCCGCTCACACCAGGACGGAGCGAAACAAGTGATGGAGCTCTTGCTGGACAACGGAGCCAACGTCAACTCCCGAGCGAACACCAACGGGGCGGGGATGACAGCTCTGCACTATGCGGTTTTCAGCGTTGGGCAACACAACCGTGTCGATGTAGTCGAGTTGCTGCTCAGCAAGGGGGCCGACGTGAGGGCCAGGACGAGCCCAGACGGCGTAACCCCCCTGGCTCTGGCAGCGAGTGGGGGTCTCACGGATATAGTCGAACTGCTGCTGGCCAACAAGGCCGACGTCAATGCCAAGGCCGCCAACGGTGCGACGCCGTTGAGTGCCGCAATCCAGAACCACCACAATGACGTGGCGGAGTTGCTCCGCAAACACGGTGCGCGGTAGCCTCTAATCGGACTTCATGTCCGCCTGGACGTAACATCGGCATTCCGTCGAAGGGGCGTGCCCAATCAGTTTGAAGCTGGTCCTGCATCACGGGTATCCGGAAGGTGGGCTCCCTTGGCGAGTTCGAGACGTGTCCAGACTGGGTGCCCTCCATGGATACCGCTCGGCCCTCCGCGTCAATGATGATGAAACCAATATCAGTACATGGGTTCGATCACACGGCAAGTTGGCCTGAAAAAGTTCGAAACGTGTCCAGACTGGGGAGCCACATACAATTCCACCGAAATGGCATGGAAGATCAGGGTCCCAGGCGGTGGTAGGGCACCGGTGTGGACGGGCGGAAACATTGCACCTGCCGCCAGGTGAGGCGGGCAGGCAGGGCGGCGAATTCGCGCTCCACGATGGCGCGCAGCGATTCGGGGTCTCCGAGAGCGCGCAGGTTCAATAGAATGTCGTGCTCGGCGGATGGCGAGGCGTCGAGCGCGCCTTCTACCATCGGGTCCTGGCCGTTGCCGGTGAGCGCGGCTTTCAGGTAGCCCGCGTCCGATTGCGTAAACAGCTTCAGGTGCACGATTCGGATCTGCGGCTCCAGACGGTCCAGCAGGGGGCCTACCAGCATGGCAGCGGAAATGGGCGGCGCGGCGCGGGCGGTGACTCGGGCGTTGAGCCACGCCAGCGCGGCTTCGGCCTCGGCGTAGCGGACGTAGTCGATGTCCAGGGTTTTGGCGCCGGCCGCAACCGAGCCGGAGAGCAACCGGTCGATCCAGGCTGGCACGCTTTCGCCGCGCTCGAACAGGAGGTCGGCCTCGGCCAGTTGGTTCCGGTAGAGGAAGTCCAGGTCTGGGTTATTGAAGGAGATGTCGAAGGTCCGTTGCGGGTCGAGGACCACGGTCAGCGGCGCGATGCGGAAGCGGTCCCGATGGTCGCGGAGGAGCGGCCGCAGGGTGGTGGCCACGATGTCGGTGCAACTGCCGACGGCTTCGGCGAAGATCACGTCGGGCCGATATTCGAGCAGGCGGCCGGCGGCTTCCACCAGGTCGGGGAAGCGGCAGCAGAAGCAGCCGCCGGTCACCTGATCGCAGGCGACGCCGAGCGAGCCGGCGTAGTGGGTGTCCACCAGGTCGTCGCCCTGGTCGTTGAGGATGGCCGCCACGCGCAGGCCGCGTTGGCCGAGGAGGCGCGCAGCGGTGAGGATGAGGGTGGTCTTGCCGGCGCCCAGAAAACCACCGACTACCGCGATCCAGGGCTTCAAAGCGCCAGTTCCTTGCCTTCGGCGATAGTGGCGTTGGGCGTAGACTTCTTGCCGTTGACGCTGGCGGTGCGCACCGCGAGCGTGCCGTGATCGACGCGCACGGTGGCGCCAGCCGCGGTCACCAGGAAGGTTCCCCACCCGGTGGCGGTGCTCCAGAAACAGCGCGAGCCCGGCGCGGCCTTGATGGCGACGGACTGCTCGGCGCCGTGATAGCGGAAGCCGCTGGCGGCCACCAGCGTACTCCAGCTTGACATGGCGCGCGCGTAGTGGCGGCCGCACTCGGGCTCGTCCCACGGGTTGCGGCGCTCGCCATCGTAGCGGGCCCGCACGTTGCGGACGGCTTCGACGCCCTCGCGCGTCATGCCGGCGAAGAGCAGGAGGGCGGCGGCCAGATACTCCTGGCCGGTCCAGGATTCGGCATAGTAGGGAAAGGGCACGTGCGGGCGCTCGGCCTTGCCGTAGTCGCAAACCATCAGGGCGGGCTCGTCGTTGAGCACGTAGGTGCGTTCGACGTTGTCGTGGCCGGTCAGCGTGCGCTTGTAGTTGTACCGCCAGATGGATTCGAGGGTCTTGCGGATGTTGGCGCTGGAGACGAGCGGGCCGAGGCCGGCGACCTCGGCGAGATACTGGCCGATCAACTGATCGAGCAGACAGCCGCCGCCGACCTGATACTCGGGGGCTTCGGTGTTGGCCGAGCCCATGTCGCCGACCAGGTTGGGCGCGATCTTGTCCTTCGCGACGCCGCGGATTTTCTGGATGTAGAATTCGCCGTTGAAGAGGTTGGCGTCGATCCACTTGCTGCCGCGCTCGAACACGGCGCGATACTCCGCGGCGCTGGCCGTGTCGCCGGTGGCGCGGGCCATCTCCTCGCCCGCGCGGAGCGCGCCCAGATAAAAGATGCCGCAGAGCGGGTTGGGGCCGTAGAACTCCACGTCGTAGGTGTTATGCTGCACGCCTTCGAGAACCCCGTCTTTGTCGGCGTCCCAGCCGCCCGGGACCCAGGCAAACTCGATGGCCTTCTTGATGCGCGGCCACATTTCACCGAGCCACGCGGTATCGCCGGAAAGGAGCCAGTCGAGGTAGGCGTGCATGATCTGGCCCATCTGGCCATCGGCGGCGGCGTAGCCGAAGCTCTCGCCGTGGTGGGGAAGGCGCTCGCGGAAGCGGATGGCGCCGGCGTTGTCGAGCTGATAGCCGAAGGCGGATGCGCGGAGCGAGCGGGCGAAGCTCGGAAAGATATGGGCGGTGGCGGTCTCGTAATTCCAGACGTGCGCGCAGCTTCCGAAGCAGCAGCCGGCGTGGTCGTTGGCGCCTTCGAAGCCGTGGAATTCGCCGTCGGCGGTGCGGAACGAGACGGGCGTGACCAGGGTGGAGAGGTTGGCGCTGGCGGCGTCCTTGATGACGTCCGGGATGGTGGAGTCGCGCATAGCGGCGGCAAACCGGCGGGTCTTCTTCTCCAGGGCTTCGAGGTGTGCGGCGGCGTATTCGGCGGCGGCCCAGGCGTCGGCAAAGCGGGTAGCGTAGTGGTTGCCAATGAGAGTGTCTTCATCGCCGGGCGCGGCGCTCCAGCCGCAGCGGCGCGGAGTGCGGTTGGGGAAATGCCAGGCCAGCAGGAAGGTGTAATCGGCGTGGGCCCCGGGCGCGATGGTGCGACCGAACGAGAGCGCGCCCACAGGCCCTGGGTCCTTCGACTCGGGACCAAGCTCGCCATCGGCGGAAAAGTCGTCCCAGAAAAACATGGGCGAGTTCCACCAGCGGCCACGCTCCCATCCGCGAAGGTAGGTGACCCGGGCGCCGGCGGAATCGAGCACCGCGACGAGGAAGCTGCCCTTCAACGCGTCGTTCGCGGGCAGTTCCGGGCTGGTCATCAGAATTCCGGCGAGCCGTTCGGAAGTTTTGTATTGGTTGACGCGCGTATCGTTGGCTTCGGTGCGGCCGGTGGGATTTTCGATGGACCAGGCGATGGAGACCTTGGCCGGCGCCGCGCCGGGGTTGGTGACGCGGTAGCGCAGAATGGCGACCGGCAGGCCGGACTCGTCGGGCTCGTGGGGGATGAAGGGCGAGAAGGCTTCGAGCGAGACTTTGACGGGCAGGGTGGAATCGGCGAAATCGACCCGCGCCAGCGGGAATTGGCCGGTAAAGGTGGCCGAGGCGAGGCGCGTCAGGCCGGGCGCATTGCGCGAGCCAAGCCCGCTGGAGCCTTCAAACGGCGGCTGGATGCGCGATTCGAGAACCCGGGCGACGGGCTTGCGGTTGCCCGTCTGCGCCCAGATGGCCGGGAAGGCGTAGTCGGGCGCGTTGCCTGTGTCGGGACGGTTGAAGATCTCCCAATCGCGAAGCTGCCCGCGTCCTCCCAGGCTGACCGATCCGGCGCAGACGCCGCCGAGCGGGAAGGCGATGGCGGTAAGACGCCGCCCGGTGAAGACTCGAGGGAACGCGATTTCCCCGGCGGCGGCCGATGCCGGCGCGGCCGCCGCTGGGGTTTGGGCGCCGGCCTGAGTGGCGGCGCTGGCAAGGGTGATCCCCTCGAGAAAGGTGCGGCGCTTGATGGACATCAGGTATAGAGTAGTCCCTGGCGGGCCGGCGCGGGAAGCGGGCCGGTCGAATGGAGCGGCGCTTCGGCGCTTCGGCACTCTTGCACCTTGACACCGGCCTCCCGCCTCTTTAGGCTGAAGGCTATCGACAAGTGCGCTTGCCCGCCAAACGGCAAGCGTTCCAGTTGCCGGCCTGGCACTCCACCGGTGACAAGGCAAACCAGCGGAACCGGCGTGCCTGCGCCTAGAACAAGGATACCCATGGCCGGAATCGAAATAGTCTCTCCCGCCGACAACACGGTTTTCGACATCGCTCCCGGAACCGCGGCAGCCGGGCCGGTAATGCCGATCATCCAGGCCCAGGCAAGATTCGCCGGTTTGACGCCGGATCCCACGCCGACGACCACATTCACCTGGGTGATCCGGATCAAGTTCCAATGTTCGGCCTGCACCAATGGCAAAGCACGCGAAATCAACGACGAGTTCCGGCTCACCAGCGTCGGCGGCAACTGCACCATCCGCTTCCCCCGCGTGCGCGGCGGCGAATTGACGATCTCGGTGGGGGCGGACCTGCCTACCATGTGTTATGGAACGGACAGCAAGGGCCTGAAGATTCGAGGCGTCAACCCTCCGCGAGCCGTCGTCAATGCCGCCTGCGGAACGGTTTCCCTGCAGAAGATGGTTCTCCAGGAGAGCCGGCGGCGCTAGTTCGATGCGGCCGCCGAAACGGGAGCCTCCACCTGCCCTTTGTTCAGCGGCGACCGATTGGGCGGCGTGGGCCTGCTGCAGATCACCAATCCCCAGCCGACCGACGATGAACATTGGAGCTGGCTGGCGAATATCAACCGCGGCATCGAGGTCATGAATCAGAAGCGCGCCACCGCCCGCGGGTATCCGGCCCAAGTGCGGAACTCGGCCGCGTTCCGCCTGTTGGTGCAGCAGTTCACGGCCGGACGCAATCCGCCGCCGACCATCGTGGTGCCGGATTTCACCGCCGACCAACTGGATCTGGACACGATTCGCGGTTACAACGGATGGGCCGGACGGGACGCCTTCGGAAATCACCTGCATGAGTTCCGGGTTCCCTTGAACGCTGCCGGGAACCTGCAAGTGACCGTCGATGCGGCCAATCGCGGCGCCATCGCGTGGGAACGGGTTCCGGCCGCCGATCGGCCTCAAACCAGCGGCGATCCCAATTACGTCAACAACGTTTTGAGACAGGTTCCATGAGAGGCCCGTGGCTGTGGGCATACGCGCTCATGAGTTGCGCCATGTGCGCCTGTTCGCAGGGCCAGGCCGGCCGGTCGTTCGGCGGAAACTGGGACGACGCGAAGGCGCGAGAGATCGCCATCGCAATCTCCTCCTCGTGGCAGTACTCCGGCGACGCCGATTTTGGGGGCGCTTCGGTGGCTCGACTGCAGCGTAACGCGTACGCGATTCTGCCCTTCGACAAGGCCGGGGTCTCCCGAAGGCTGGTGCTGGTGGCCGTCGCCCCTCCGGATTACACTTGCCACGCCTGCCCGCCGGTAACGGGCGGAGTAATTTTCATCGGCAAGGACGGCGGGTGGGAGGCCGGCTACGATCAGGCAAAGATTGTAAACCTGGGCGCCAACGGACAACCTCCCAAAGCGCGCCTGCAACAACTTGGTCCCGCCTTACCCGCGCTGGCCTTCGAAATGGACTCCATGGCGCAGGGTCACGAGGCCACCACCCTGACCCTGGTTGGCGAGGCGGCGGGCAAGCTGAAAGAGCTGCTCTCGCTCGAAACCGCGGAATCGAACCAAGCCGCGGACCTACCGGAAAACCAGACCTTTCGATGGCAGGCGACGCTGGAATTCATGCCGGCGCCGAACCGGGAGTATCCGGACATTCGTGTCCAATTCAGCGGAACCAGGCAGGCCGGCGAAGGGAAGCCCTTGCAGCCTTATTCCTCGGCCGTGACGTACCGGTTCAGCGCCGGAAGTTACAAACCGTCTTGACGCTGGCGGGAGAGGTTTCCCGGCCTGTCCGGTTTCCCTCCAGGAATGGCGACGCTAACCTTCGACGACTCGGACATACTCACTGAAAATAACGGCCCCTCCCACCAAAGTACTCCTTCAGCCGTTATCGCTTAATTACCAAATCCACTATCGAATCGGGCAACCCGTCGTCCGATGAGAATGGTATGTTGTCTTCGACCGTACACGTCTGTCTCCGCCGTTTGACCATAGCCGCCGCCGTGCTGGCAATCGAACTTCCCGCGTTCGGCGGCGACGCCAGTAACGTCGATCCGGCTGCAATTCTGTCTTCGCAAGCCACCGTCCGCAATCTCGATCAATGTCTTCAGATGGCGCTCGAAAGGAATCATCGCCGTCCCGCGTCGCGCTTTGAAGTTGCCATGGCGGAGGCACAACACAGGCAGGCTCTGTCCGGCTACTGGCCACAGGTTAATCTCAAAGCGGCCTACCAGCTCTTGGATCAGCCCCTCAATTTTATCTTTCCATCCAGCACCATGCAGATTCCGGCGCAAACCGTGAACATTCCAGGAGGCGCGGCGATGGTAACCATCCCGGCCAACGCGTTCGCTCCGGGCTTTCCACCCGCCACTTTACAAATGCCGGTCGCCTATCCCGGGCAGAGCCTCACTACCGCGGCGCAAAATTTTGCCATCCCGGAACAGAACATCAAGGTCCTCGACCGTAACCTCGCGACAGGCTCGCTGGATATGAAGTGGCTGGTTTTGGACGGGGGCATGAGGAAAGGCCTGGGCGAACAATCGAATGGATATGTGGAGATGATGCGGGCCGAAGCTGATCGAACCGATCTGGAAGTGGCGGATCAGGTGCGGCGAATGTATTGGGGCGCGGTGCTGGCGCGGCAGGTCGAGCAGGTGGGCAAGGATACCCTGGACCGAATGGAAGTCACCCTGCAGTTGACCGAGAGCCTTTACAAAAACAGCGCCGGGAAGGTGTCGAAGACCGACTACCTGGATACTCAAGTCATGGTAGAGTCGCTGCGGTCCATGGTGGCGACATTGGAGAAGAACGCCTTGATGGCCGAAGCCGCCCTGGCGAACAGCGCCGGCCTGGCCTGGAACGCCAATATCCAGCCGAAGGATGCGGAGATACCTTTTGAGCCCTATGCCGGAGATCTCGACAATCTCGTCGCCACCTCGTATCGGTTCAGTCCGGACTGGAAGAAACTGGAAGCCGCGATTCGCGCCGCCGAGGGCTCGCTGACCACGGCGCGCAGCGGATACTATCCCAAGCTGGCCCTAACCGGCGAGTTGCACAGCTTATGGAACGACGGGTACGACAGCGGCATGTCCACCCCGCAGAATCGCAATGGCTGGTCGGTGGGCGTGGGCATCGAAGTTCCGCTGTTCGACGGCATGTTGACGCGCAACAGGGTCGGCGAGTCGCTCGCCAGAGTGAACCAACTGAAACAGAATCAGTTTCTGCTGCGCGAGGGGCTCGGTCTTCAGGTCAAAGACCTCTTCCTGGGTTTGAGCGAGGCCGCCAAGGCTTCCCAAGCCAGCGGCCGGGCGATGCAATCGGCCATCGAGAGCCGGGACCTGAACGAGCGCGCCTATCAAAACGAGCTGGTGGAGACGGACAAGGTAATTCGCGCCCAGTTGGTGGAGGCGCTGATGTCGGCGCAACACTTCAAAGCGCGATTCGACTATGTGGCGCTGCTCTCCCAACTGAACCTGGTGGTGGGAAGGGAAATCCAGAAGGATCTCAAGGGAGACGGGAGATGATCTCCCGCAGGGGATTCCTCCGGGCCGCGCCCGGAATCCCGTGGGGAGTGTTGGGGGCCGCTCGCGGGGCGCGCGGGGCTAGCGCCGACTCGGGCAAGCCAACGTTCCGGGTGGCTACCTCCTCGGCGATGCTGGCCGACATCAATGAAAGCGACGCTCGGGCGGCTTTGCGCTCGTGGGCCGACGTTGTGTCCGGCATCGTTGGAATGCACATCGACTACGAACAGTACTTCCTGGCTTCGGCAAACCAGATGCTGGAGCTGATGCGAAAGGCGGCGGTGGATTCGGTGGCCTGCACGACGCTGGACTACATACCGTTTGCCGCTTCCGTGGATCCTAGCGTCCTGATGGTTGAGCCAAATGGCGTAGGACAGACGTTTGTGTTGCTGGTGAACGCCAAGAGCAACATCCACACCGTGGCCGAGCTTCGTGGCCGGCCGCTCGTCTATTACCGGAGCCCGGTCACGTGTCTGGCCATGGACTGGGTGGAAACCTTGCTGAACACCGCACATCTGGGGCCGAGCGAGCGGTTTTTCGGCGGAGTGACGCCAAACGCCAAGCTCTCGCGTTCCGTGCTCCCGGTGTTCTTTGGGCAATCCGACGCCTGCCTGGTGACGCAGGAGGGCTTTCAAACCATGTGCGAGCTCAACCCGCAACTTGGCGTTACATTGCGGACATTGGCCACATCGCCACCTTACATTAATTCGTTTTTCGGATTCCATCGAAATTGCCAGCCGGCAATCAAATTCAAGTTCCAGTCGGCACTCGAGAATCTGGACAAGAGCGCCACCGGCAGGCAGTTATTAGCCATGTTCCAGACAAAGGGAATGGCCGCGAGGGATTCGTCGGTGCTGCGGAGCGCCGTGGATTTGGCGGAAGCGGCCGAGCGCGCCCGGCGGCGCTACGCCGGCGCGAAAGGCTAACACGGCGAGGGATAGTCCATGAGACGTCTTTTTCTTTTCCCGATTCACCTGCCCGGCAAAATTGCGCTGCGAATCTCGCTGCTATCGTGGCTGGTAACCTTGCTCACGCTGGCGATTTTCGCCACCGCGACGATACCGGAGCAGAAGAAGGACCTGCTCGAAGCGTTGGATTCAAAGGCGCGCGGGATTTCTTCCTCCTTGCAGGAAGTCACCGCCGGGGCGGCGGTATCGGAGGACTATAGCAGTGTGGTGGATCAGTGCGTTCAGGTGCTGGCCGGCGACCAGGCCATCGATTATCTGGTCATTACCAAGAACGATGGGGTTTCGGTAATCGTGGAACGCGCAGGCTGGCGCACGGATACGCTTGGTCCGTTCTGGCGGCCGGATGTCCGGGTCATTAGCAGCGGCATTCAGTTGGTTCCGTTATTCCATCGGCGCGTTTTTCACTTTTCCCGTCCCTTCGACTATTCGGCGATCCGCTGGGGATGGATTCACGTTGGCCTGTCGCTTTCCTCCTATGACCGAAGCGTCGCCCGCGTGTACCAGCGCACCACTCTCATGGCAATCCTGTGCGTGGTAATGAGCCTGCTGGCTTCCCTTTGGTACGCCAAACACCTGGTAAGACCGATTCTCGACCTGCAATCGGTGGTTGGCCAGGTCGCTTCGGGCGATCTCACCGCTCGCGCGGCGCCGCTGGGGCAGGATGAAATCGGCAGTTTGGCACGTGCGTTCAACGCCATGGCCGATTCCATTCTCCAGCGCAACCGGATACTCGAGAGCATTCGTTTCGCCGGGCAACAGTTTTTGAGTACCGCGGATTGGCGGGCGACCGTGCCCGAGATGCTTGGCCGGCTGGGCACCGCCATGGGAGCCAGCCGGGGGGCGGTTTTCGAAAACCACGACTTGCCGGGCGACAAGCAACGCACGACGATGCACTACCGTTGGAATTCGACGGAAGCCACCGGAGTCTCAAGCGAGGAATATAGCCGGCGGCTGCAGACGGAAGGCGTGGATCTGGCGGATCTGGCCGGCCAACTGAGGCGCGGGGAAATCGTCCAGATGGATTACCAGCGGCGAGAGGCCGTGGACGGCGAGCCGGTTCCCGGCAAACCGCCGGCCACGATTCTGACCCCCATCCATGTAGGCACGGAGTGGTTCGGATTTGTCGGATTCGACGATTGCCGCCATCGACGGGAATGGAGCGAAGCGGAGCTCGACGGGCTGCGGACCGCGGCCGGAATGTTGGGCGCGACCATCACGAGGCAGCGCGCGCAGCAAGCCGTGCTGGAAGCCAAGGAGATGCTGGAGCAGCGGGTGGTGGAGCGGACCAGAGAATTGCAGGACCAGGTGAACGCCAAGGAACAGGCCCGGGCCGAGTTGGCGGAAGCGCAGCAGCGGCTGATGGAACTCTCGCGCGCTTCCGGCATGGCCGAGGTGGCCACCGGCGTCCTGCACAACGTGGGGAACGTACTGAACAGCGTCAACGTAGGCGCCGATGTGGCAGAGAGCCGGATTCGGGAATTGCGCGTCGATCAGATGGTCGGCGCCGTCGAAATGCTGACGCAACACCGGGAGGATCTGGCTGGCTTTCTCGGCGCCGATCCGGTGGGACAGCGGGTACTGCCGTACCTGGAAAAGCTGGGCAAACATTTTCAGCAGGAACGAGGCGGCCTTCTGGAAGAGATCCGGCTGGTGCGCGACCACGTGGATCACATCAAACGGATTGTGGCCACCCAGCAGAGCTATGCGAAGATTTCCGGAGTGATCGAAGACATCTCTCTGGCACAGTTAGCCGACGATGCCTTTCACATCGCGCAGGCGGGTTTCCAGCGGCATAAAGTCCGGGTAGAACGCCAATACGAGGAATTGCCGCCGGTCGCGGCGGACAAACACAACATTCTGCAGATTCTGCTCAACCTTCTGCAGAATGCCAAACAGGCGATCAAGGAGGCGGATCCGCCCGATCGGGTGGTGCACATCCGCATCCGGCATTCGACCGGCATGCGGGCTCGGATCGAAGTGCAGGATTCCGGAATCGGATTGCCGCCGGAAAGCCTCACTCGGATTTTCGCCCACGGTTTCACCACCAAGAAAGACGGGCACGGCTTTGGGCTGCACTCCGGAGCGTTAGCCGCCAAGCAGATGGGAGGGGCGCTTTGGGCCGAAAGCGATGGACCCGGCCGCGGCGCGACTTTCATCCTGGAGTTACCCTCCGCGCCGGATAGGGCGCGCCGGAGAGGAGCGGCATGAGTTCACTGGCCGTGAAAGCAAATCGCCGCATTCTGGTGATCGACGACGTGGAAGAGATTCACGAGGATCTTCGTAAGATCCTGGCCCCCGGCCCGCGTGACGCTATCGAACTGGAGGAGGATGAAGCTTTCTTGTTTGGCGCCGCGCCCATGGAAACGATCCACTTTGAAGTGGACTCGGCCTACCAGGGACAGGAGGGTTTGGAGAAGGTTCGGCAAGCGCTATCCGAGGGGCGTCCCTATGCCATGGCGTTCGTCGATATTCGCATGCCGCCGGGATGGGATGGAGTGGAGACGATCGCACGGATCTGGCAGGTGGATCCCAATCTTCAGGCGGTCGTCTGTACGGCATATTCCGACTATTCCTGGCACGACATGCACAAGCGGTTGGGGCATTCCGACAGCCTGCTGATCCTGAAGAAACCTTTCGATAGCATCGAAGTCATCCAATTGGCGCACGCCCTGAGCAGGAAATGGTCGCTCACCGAGCAGGCCAGGCTTCGCATCGTGGATCTGGACCGCATGGTGGCAAAGCGTACGGCTAAACTCGAACAAGCCCACCTGCGAATCCGGCGCGAGCTGGAAGAGCGATCGGCGGCCCAGGAAGCGTTTCGAACCATCTTTCAAGCCGGACCGGTGGGAATCACCCTGCTCGACCCCACCGGCCGCATCGTCGACGCCAATTGCGCCTTTGAGGAACAGATTCAGGTGGCCAGAGCGGAGTTTATCGGGAAGAGTGCCGAAGATTTTCCGGTGCTGGACGTCGAGACCATGAACCAATGCCGGGATGAACTTCGCGCCGCGGGCTCGATCGACGGCAAAGAGGTAGTGTTCGCCCGCAACCTGGGACAACCTCGAACCGCGCTGATTTGGGTCCGTTTGGTGGACATCCGGAAGTTGCGGCATATCCTGGTATTCTTCCTCGACATCACCGAGCGGCGCCGCATGGAAGAGGATCTGCGGCAGGCACGGATTTCGGCCGAGATTGCCAACAAGCTGAAGAGCGAGTTTCTGGCCAACGTAAGCCATGAAATCCGCACTCCCATGAATGGCATTATCGGTTTCACGCAACTTGCCCTGGGCACCGATCTGGATGCGGAGCAGACGGACTATCTTCAGAGCGTGGAAACGTCCGCGGAAGGGCTGCTCACCATTATCAACGACATTCTGGATTTCTCGAAAATCGAAGCCGGACGGACGGAATTGGAACGTATCTCCTTCTCCTTGCGCGAGTACGTGCAAATGGCCAGCAAGACGATATTGCCGGAGGCGCAGCGTAAACACCTGGCACTTTCCACCAGGGTGCGGGCCGAAGCGCCGGACGGTCTGGTCGGGGACCCTGGCAGGCTGCGCCAGATATTGCTGAACCTCGTGGGCAACGCCGTCAAGTTCACGTCGCGGGGCTCGGTGGATCTGGAGGTGAGCGTGGATGTTTTATTGGAAGCCAGCGTGGTGCTGCACTTCGCCGTGCGGGATACGGGAATTGGAATTCCCGCGGACAAGCAGGCCTGTCTTTTCGAGCCCTTTCGTCAAGCGGATGGATCCATCACCCGCAAATACGGCGGCACGGGCCTGGGCCTGGCCATCTCGGCGTGGCTGGTTGAGAGGATGGGCGGCCGGGTCTGGCTGGAGAGCCAGGTGGATAAGGGAAGCACATTTCACTTCACCGCCAATTTCGGCCTGACGAACATCCCGGCACGAGCGCCCGGCGAACTCGCCGGCAGCGAGGCCAGTGAACCGGCGGCGCTCTCGATTTCCGGTAGCTGACCACGGCTTAGTTAGGGCTCACGCAAGCGTGCTTTCACATCCGCTCTCGTGGCGCACGCACTCCCCGGTGCCTCGCCGAGTCTCTCTCCACTCGACGCCTCTGCGCCCTGGGGTAGCGAGCGTCGGCAAAAAGTGCCGACGCGACACCGAAGAGTGCGTGCGCCACATTTGTTCCTGCGTCATCCCTAACTTGTCATCGAGATCCAGCGGCGTCGTCCTCCACTGCGCCACGACATAGGTGAACAGCGTCCGGGCTACTGAGTCTTTACATCACCATGAGAACCAGTTTGGACGGGTGCTGTTTGTCGTGATAGATAGTCTCGGTCGCTTTGATGGGGTGGGTTTCGGCGGCGATGGCGGTTCCGGTATTGGGATTGCGGTCGAAGCGGGGGAAGTTGCTGCTGGAGATTTCGAGGCGGATGCGATGGCCCTTCTCGAAGACGTTGCCGGTAACGCCGGCATCCACGGTAATGCGATAGACCTGGCCGGGCGTGGCCAGCACGGCGCGCTCGAGCGAAGTGCGATAGCGCAGCCGCAGGATGCCGTCGGTCAGGTTGCGGGCCTCCCCATCGGGGAACACATCGACGAGCTTGGCGGTGAAATCGGTATCGCGCACGGTGGTAGAGACGTATAGCTCGACGGTGACGGGGCCGATGGCTTCCAGGTCGCGAGTGAGCGGCGGGGTGGAATAAGTGAGTACGTCCTTGCGTTCTTCGACGGGGCGCTGATCCATGGGTCCCCAGGGAAAAACGCGCGGATTGCAGCAGACGGCGCCGCCGCGGGTGGGGACGGGACTGGCCGGGTCGTACACGTAACGTTCGGCGGCGGCGCGGCGAGGGGGTTCGTCGCCGAGGGCGGCGCCGCCTTCGAGGTAGAACTCTTGGGGCCGGGCTTGCTCCGGCGGCCAATCCTGAAATTCGCGCCAGCGGTTGGCGCCCATCACGAAAATGCGCGCCGGCGGCTGGGAGAGCAGGGGCGAATCCTTACCGAGCAGCCACTGATCGAACCAGGCGATCTGGAGGGAGCGGATGGGAAGCCGGGAGTCGGGCCCGAAATCGACGCCGGAAAACTTGACCGACATATTGTGGGGCCACGGGCCGATGGCGATGCGGTTGAGACCGGAGGTCTTTCGCAGGGCCGCGTAGGCTTCCAGGTCGCTTTCGGCGAAATTGTCGTACCAGCCGCCGACGGAGAAGACGGGAACCCGCACCTTGGCCAATTGTTCACGAACGCTGATGGATTTCCAGAAGGAATCGAAGGCGGGATGAGCGGCGGCGGCCTGAAACATGTCGACGGTGCGGCCGGTGGCGGCGATGTCGGCGGTGCGGACGGGAAGGTGGAGGACGAAGCTGGAGAAATCGGGATGGTAGCCGAAGACGCCCAGGTTTTCGGCCATCCATTCGAGGCGGTAACCGAGCTTCATGGCGCCGCCGGTGGAATAGAAGCGGTCGCGGTAGTCGTCGTCGCCGGCGACGACGGGAAAGATGGCCTTGAGATGGGGGTTACCGGCGAGAGCGGCTTTCCACTGCGCGATGCCCAGGTAAGAACCGCCGGTCATACCGATCTTGCCGTCGCACCAACTTTGACGGGCGATCCAATCGAGGGTGTCGTTGCCGTCGGGCGCTTCCTGTTCCAAGGGGTGGAATTCGCCCTCGGATTCGTAGCGGCCGCGGACGTCTTCGATCACGACGGCGAAACCATGATCGACCAGGGCCTGGTAATTGGGGACGAGGTCTTCGCCCTTGCCGTAGGGCGTGCGCACGAGGATGGCTGGAACGCGGGCATGTTCGGAAGGCAGAAAAACATTGGCGTAGAGACGCACGCCGTCGCGCATGGGAATGGGGGCGTGCAAATCCTTGAAGACGAGCTTCTGCGGCGCGGCGGTGACCGCCGCGGATAAGGCTATCAGGCAGAATACTCGCCGAGCAAGTTCCAATACTCTTCTCCCACCTGCTGGATGCCGTGACCGGCGGCAATGGAAGCGGCCGCCCGCTCACCCAGCGACGCGGCCACGGTAGGAAACGATGGTAACAGAATCAGATGGTGGTAGAGGGAATCGGGTTCCGCCAGGCCGGCGGGGATGCGGATGCAGGCATCCTCGGGAAAGCGGGCGGTTTCGGCGCCCTCGGTGACCAGGACCGGCTTGCCGAGGCCCATCAGACGGATGGAAATGCCGGAGGTTTCGCCGGCGGTGGGATAACGGAGATTGATGCAGGCATCGACGGCGCGCGCCGCCAGCCAGAACTCGCGCTCTTCCAGATACGGCCGCCGCAGGACGCCGGGCGCGGTGAGCAGCGGGCGGGCGGCGCGTTCCAGGTCGCGGGAAGCGAATTGGCCGGCCACCAGCAGAGCGGTCTGGGGAAGTTCGCGATGCAGGCGGGCGAAGACGCCGAGCACCTGCATGAGGCGCTTCGATTCGCGGAGGTAGCCAAAGACGCCGTAAAGGTACACGGGGCCGATACCCAACGTCTGGCGCCAGCGGAGGGCGTCGGCCAAGGCGGGCAATTCGGGTGGGGAAAACAGGTGGGGAATCTCGGTGACGCGGGCGGCGGGCACGTGGCGGAGCACCAGCGCGCGGGCGGCGGGGTTGTGCACCACCACGGCGAGCGAGCGCTCGACCACGCGCTTGAGCATGGGGTACTCGAAATAGCGCGGGTCGGACCCGGAAGTGGCGCGCGCGCGCCACAATTCGCGCGCCAGGGGGCGATGCCAGGCGCCGTAGTTGTAGGCGAACTCGTCGACGTATTCCTCTTCGTCAAGTTGGCCCAGAAGAAAATGATGCAGCACGGCGTCGTGCAGCACGATGACGCCGGGCCGCTCGAGCGCACGGCGGTAGATGGCGGCGTGGAGGCCGTTATTGCCGAGATGGTAGAGAGCCACGCCGGAACGCTCCGGAGCGCCGCTATTGCCGAGGCTGGCTACGGGGCCGTGGCGGCGCAACTCGCCGAGCAGGACGGCGCAATAATCGGCCACACCGCTGCGGGCCGGGGGCAAGGGCCCATGGAAGCCGACGGTCACGGTTTTTGGCGCTCGCCGAACAGCGCAGTGCCCACCCGGATCGAAGTCGAGCCCTCTTCGATGGCGGCTTCGAAATCGTGGGACATTCCCATGGAAAGGCCGGCGAGGCGGTGGCGTTCGGCGAGCTCGCGCAGGCGGCGGAAATAAGGGCGCGAGGCTTCGGGATCGTCCGACCAGGGCGGCATGGTCATCAGGCCGGTGAGCCGCAGGTGGGAACACTCGCCGACGGCGGCGATGAGCTCGGGCAACTGGCCGGGGCTGGCGCCGCTCTTGGCGTCTTCTTCGGACAGTTTCACTTCCAGCATGACGTCGAGCGGGCGGGAGGCGAGGTCGAGGCGGCGGGCCAGCTTGGGAGTATCGACGGTCTGGACGACGTGGAACAACTCGGCGGCCTTGCCGGATTTGTTGGACTGCAGGTGGCCGATGAGGTGAAAGCGGGCGCCGGATAAATCGCGAACTTGGGGAGCTTTGGTCTCGAACTCCCGGACGTAATTTTCGCCGAACTGGCGCAGGCCGAGGGCATAGGCACGGCGGATGACGCTGGCGGGAAACAGCTTGGTGACGGCCAGCAGCAGGATCGATTCCGGATCGCGCCGCGCCCGTTCGGCCGCCCTGGCGATGCGTTGGCGCACCAGTTGCAAGTTGGCGGCTAGAGTGTCGGGCGAAGGCTGCACGGCTTCAGTATGCCATGGGAGCGGTAAGGGGAGCCGGCAATCGAGGCGGGCAAGTAACCCGGCGAACTTGCCTGGCCGGCGGTTCACTGAGGCGCGACGCTCGCGCTCAGTGGATCGCCACGGTCTTTTTCGCGACGACCCTTTTCAGCAGCCACACGCCTGGCAGGCACAGGGCAACCATCAGCGCTGTCCAGCAGAACATATCGACGTAGGCCTTGACGTTAGACTGCTGTTGCAGGATTCCGTAAAGCACCCCGTAGGCCTGCATCCGGGCCGCCGGTCCCGCGGAATACCGGCCGAGTCCGGCTGTCATTCCCGCCAGACGCTGCTGAAAGACCGGATCGTACGGCGTCATGTGACTGACCAGATTCGATTGATGGACTTGGGTCATGCGCACCAGGAAGGTCGTGGAGATGGATATCCCGATACTGCCCCCCAGATTCCGCATCAGGTTGAAGATCCCGCTGCCGTTGCCGATCTTCTCCTTGGGAAGCGTCCCCACCGCAATGGTGAGAAGAGGAACGAGCACTAATCCCATGCCCAATCCCTGCAAGACGTTGGGCCAGACGATACTCGCCATGTTGACTTCGAGTGTCAGGTTCCCGAACATCAACGTCGATGCCGAGACGCAGGCTATGCCCAGCGACATCAGCCAACGGCTATCCACGTAGGACATGAGGATGCCGACCATAGGCATGGCGACCATTGCGCCGAGGCCCCGTGGCGCTGTAGCGACGCCGGAACTCTGTGCCGTGTAGCCGAGCAGCGTCTGCAGGAACAGGGGCAGCATGGTGAGGGCGCTGTACATGGCCCCCATGAGGATTACCGTCACGGCGGTGCCCACCCAGAAATTCCGGTCTCGAAACACACGTAAGTCGACGATCGGCTCCGGCGTTCGCAGTTCGCGCACAATCAGCGCCCCGAGCGCCGCGACCGATATTACGCTGAACCACGCGATCCAGCTACTGGCGAACCAATCTTCCTGCTGCCCCTTATCGAGGACGATCTGCAGCGTGGCCAGCCACATTGCCAGCAGCCCAAACCCGATTCCGTCGACGCTGCCGGGGCGGGCGTTCTTAATATAGGGCGGGTCCTCAATGTATCGCGCCATCATATAAATGGCGAGAATCCCCATGGGGATGTTGATATTGAATACCCAGCGCCAGGAGTAATTGTCGGTGATCCATCCGCCCACGAACGGGCCCAGGACCGGGGCCACCACAACCCCCAGGCCGAACATCGCCATGGCCATCCCCTGCTTCTCGCGCGGGAAACTCTCCAGCAGAATCGCCTGGGAGAGCGGCAGTAAAGCCCCGCCCCCGGCGCCCTGTAGAATGCGAGCCAGGATTAGAAAGGGCATGCTCGGGGCCAGCCCGCAGAGGAACGACCCCACGGTAAACAGGGCGGTACACGCGATCAAGAAGCGTTTGCGGCCAAAACGAAGCGACAACCAACCGCTCGCCGGAAGCGCGATCGCATTAGCCACCAGGTAACTGGTTAAAACCCAGGTGGCCTCTTCGTTGGTGGCCCCCAAATTCCCGGCCATATTCGGCTGCGCTACCGAGACAATCGTCGTATCCAGGACCTCCAGGAAGGTAGCCAGCACCACCGCCATGGCGATCAGCCACGGATTTACGCTGGGATGCCATTCGGCCCCGCTGTCAGTGGAATGCGGACTCATTGGACCTTGACCTCGGGTTGCATCTCGCCCCCCTTTATCGATTCCAGGAAAGGCAACCCTGTAGCCACGATTTAGGGGTGTAGAATTAATGACTTATAGATTGGCTGCCGATGGCTCGCCGGCTTTTCTCGGCATCTGCCGACCAACTGCCGGGATCAACGGTATTGACGCTCGATATTGAGCTTCTTCATGCGGGATTTCAGGGTGGTTCGGCGCAGGCCGAGACGGGCTGCCGCGCCGTTGGGGCCCGCGACTTTTCCGTCAGACTCGCTCAAAGCCCGCAGAATCCGTTCGCGTTCGGCGGTTTCTTCCAATCGGGGCCTTCTGAAGGATGGAGAAACCGGTTTGGTAATTTCCGGAACTGCGAGTTGAAGCACCGAGCCGGAGCTGAGGATGACGGAGCGCTCAATCAGGTTCTGCAACTCGCGGATGTTGCCGGGCCATTCGTAGTTGGTCAGGGCTTCGATGGCGGCGGTGGGAATCGACTGGATGGGACGGTTCATCCGCCTGGCGTGTTTCTGCGTGAAATAGCGGATCAGCAGGGGGATGTCTTCCCTCCGTTCCCGCAGCGGCGGAACGGTCAGCGGAAATACGTGCAGCCGGTAGTAGAGATCGCTGCGGAACTTGCCTTCGTCAACCATCTGCTTCAGGTTTCGGTTGGTCGCGGCGATGAGACGGGCGTCCACCTTGATTGTCCGATTACCGCCGAGCCGCTCCAGTTCCTGCTCCTGGATGGCGCGCAGCAGCTTCGACTGCAGCTCCAGCGGTATCTCGCCGATCTCATCCAGGAACAGCGTCCCCTGGTGGGCCAGTTCGAACCGGCCGATCTTCTGCGCGAATGCGCCGGTAAACGAGCCCTTCTCATGGCCGAATAGCTCGCTTTCCAATAAAGTAGCTGGAATGGCGGCGCAATTGACTTTGATAAACGACCGTTGGTTTCGTCCGCTCAGGTCGTGAAGCGCGCGAGCGACCAGTTCCTTGCCGGTTCCGGTTTCGCCCTGGATCAGCACCGTGGCATCGGTCGGAGCCACCACCTGAATGCCACGGAGCACGGCCTGGAACGCCGGGCTTTCCCCGATCATGGTTCCCACGTTCTGATCGAAGCGGATCTCGTCCTCCAGGTACAGCTTCTCGGTGGCCAGTTTGTCCTTGATCTCCGAAAGTTCGCGGTAAGCCAGGGAGTTTTCGGTGGCAATGCCAATCTGGCGCGCCACCTGCACCAGCAAATCCACTTCGTTTTCCGTGAACGGTTCACCGCTCCTGCGAGCCAGGTCGAGAACTCCCAATATTCCATTTGCGCCGGCAAGCGGAATGGAACAGTTCGAGCGGAATCCCAGGCCGGCGTACTTGCGATAGAGGGGTGAGGGAAAGCGTTCAAAGTCGAGTCCGGCAGTCACGACCGGCTTCCCGGTGGCCAGCGCCTCGCCCGCGGGAAGACCTTCCGGACGGCCCGAAGTCTGGCCGGGCTCGAACTGCATGCCGCCCGGCGAGTGCAGCCCGCTCAGGTGGACTTCTCCGGTGGCTTTGTCCAGCAGTGTCACCACCGCGAAATCGTGCGCCACCACGCGGTTGAGCTGCTCGGATATGGCCGAGAAGAGCTCATCCATCGGCAGCTTCGAGATCAGGGCATTGGTGATCTCGAACAACACCAGCATGCGGTCGCGTTCGCGCAGGAGCGCTTGCCTGGCGAGATAGCCATCCACCGAAACCGCGACTTCCGACGCGACCCGCTGCAGAAATGCCAGTGCGTCCTCGTCGGGATGGAAAGGCGCCGTGAATCCGAACCCGAGAATGCCGATGCGGCGACTGCCGGTCGAAAGGGGTACGAGGGTCAGAGCGTGGATGCCCGTTTCCAGCACTTCCTGGATCAAATCACCCAATCTGGCCTCATTCTTAAGTGGCGATAAGACCAGTGGCCTCTGCTCCCGCCAGACCCACGCGCCGATATGCTCACCGTCCGCGGGAAGGACGATTTCCTTATCCTTGAACGGCCTGTTCGTGCTGACCGCATGCAGTCGGAGATGATCGTGAACGGGATCGTGGAGGACCAGTCCCAGATAGTCGAACGAAACGACGCGCCGCAGCGAGCCTGCCAACGAGTTGCAAAGAGTCTCCAAATCGCTGTGGCCGGCGATCGATTGGGAAAGATCGAAAAGCGCTTTGTAAATTACCGCATCCGGGGCTCCCACATCGAAGATGCTATCAGGTGGTGCCGGGAGCGGCAATGAACGTTGGCAGGTGCCGGCCGTCGGCATGACTCAAGCCTCCAAATTCGATCCGTGTCCGGGCGCGCGGCTCGCCACGCTGCACCGGCTGCTCATCAACGGACTGCAGATGCACAGCCAAGCCGGCTTTCATCGAACGGAAGCGATAAGTGTATTTTGGTCTCCAGGAAAAGCCACGGTATTCCGATGATCGAGATGCCGGCCAGCCGGCGTTTGCCGGAACAAGTGCCGAAGCATCGGCATGGCGCAGTATTCGTTATCGAGTGCCCAGCGCGGGTTTCTTAGCGTGTCGGGAGCGAAGGTGCCGGCAGCCAAAGGTGCGCGCGGCCCGCGAATTCTATAGAATGATCGTCGATGTCACACACTACTTCGGTCCGTTTCGCTCCGCTGGCGGTGGTTGGCCTGGCTGCCATCTGTTCAGCAACTTTCCTGGCTGCATTCAGCGATTCCTCCTCCGCGGGTGTTTCGCATGGGTGGCTGCTGGTTGCCAACAAGGGGGGCCAGAGCCTGGGGATTGTCGACCCGTCGGGCAACCGGCAGATTGCGGAAATTCCGGAAGGGGGCGTGACGGGTCACGAAGTGGTGGCATCGCCGGACGGAAAAACGGGGTACGTCCCCATATACGGGAACTCCGGCGTGGGCAAGCCGGGGACGGACGGGACTAAGCTGGTCGAGATCGATCTGGCGGCGCGCAAGGTAGTGGGGACGCTCGACTTCGGCCATGGCGTACGGCCGCACTGCCCGGTATTCGGACCGAAGAACGGGTTGTTGTATGTGACCACGGAACTGGACCGGACGGTGAGCATTATCGATCCGCACACGCTCAAAATAGTGGGGACAGTCCCCACCGGGCAGACGGAGTCGCACATGCTGGCCATCACGCGCGACGGCAAGCGCGGCTACACCGCCAATGTGGGGCCAGGCACGGTTTCGGTACTGGATCTGGAAGCTCGCAAGACGCTGCGCATCATTCCGATTTCGGGCGAGACGCAGCGCATCTCGCTTTCGGTGGACGACCGTTGGGCTTTCACCGCCGACCAGACGAAGCCGCGCCTGGCGGCGATTGACACTTCCACGAACCAGGTGGCGAAATGGATCGACCTTCCCGCGCCCGGCTACGGCACCGCGCCCACGACGGACGGCCGGTGGCTGGTGGTGGCCGTGCCCGGGACCAGGCAGGTGGCGGTGGTCGACCTTGCGAGCATGAAAGTAGCGCACACGATCGACGTGCCGGCGGCGCCCCAGGAAGTGCTCGTCCGGCCCGACAACCAGGTGGCCTACGTTTCCTGCGACGCCAGCGCCAAGATCGCCGCCATCGACATTTCGACCTGGAAAGTGAGCGCACTGATCGACGCGGGCAAAACTGCCGATGGCTTGGCTTGGGCGCGGTAGGGGAGCTTTCGGCAAACAGCACTCAGCCCGGCGGCGCGACGAGCGGAACCTTAAAGGGTATCGTCCTCGCCGCCGAGGCTCTGTCTTTGGGGCAGCATGCGCTGATGGAGGATGCGAGAAACCACAACACCCTGGACCGCCTGGCGGTAAAACACCACGTGGCGGCCTTGCTCCATGCGCCGCAGGCCGGGACGGATATCGTCGCAGGGGCGCCCCAGCGCGGGATTATCGGCGAGCATCCGGCAACAGGCCTCAAGATCGTCGACGTAACGGATAGCCTGGTTTTCTCCCCAAGCGCCAAGCGCGTAGGCTGCGATCGCCAGCAGGTCGGCCTCGGCGCGCCTCGAGAAGCGGAGGAATGCCACGGCTCACCGTGGCGTCGCGGGGAGATTGAGGGTCTTTCGGACCAGCGCAAATGGGTTGCGTTTGGTCACGCCGCTAGCGTCACCTTCATCGATGGCCGCGCGGAGTGCAGTGAGCTTCGCCTCGTGCTCCTGGTCGTCGCGTTCCAGGGTGCGCAGCGCCGCGCGGATGACCTCGCTCGCGTTCTCATAGCGGCCGCTGGCAACCTTCGCCAGCACGAAGTGGTCCAGCTCGTCAGTCAGATTGACGTTGCGGGTCGGCATCATGCGCTCTCTGCCTCACGAGTAACGTTCAAAATCAATTTTACCACAATTAGCAAAGATTGCTAATGACGCCAGGGCGGGACCTGGCTACCAGCCTACCGGCTCGCCGGGGCGGAGCGGCCAGATTTCGGTTCCGGTGCCGGCTACCAGCCCGGCCAGTTGGGCGGGCGTGCCGGTCAAAGCGGGGAAAGTGCCGAAGTGCATGGGGATGACTTTCTTGGCCTTCAGCAGACGGCAGGCGAGGGCGGCTTCGACCGGGCTCATGGTGTAGAGATCGCCGATGGGCAGAAAGGCGAGCTCCGGGTGGTAGAGCTGTTCGATGAGCTGCATGTCGGTGAAGACGTTGGTGTCGCCAGCGAAGTAGATAGCGCGGCCGTCGGCGAAGCGCAGCACGTAGCCCGCGGCTTCCCCACCGTAAATGATCTTGTCGCCGTCGAGGATGCCGCAGCTATGCACGGCGTGGGTCATGGTGATGGTAACGTCGCCGACTTTCTGCGAGCCGCCCTTGTTCATCGGCCGGGTAGCCTTGATTCCCTTCGATTCGAGCCAGTGACAGGTCTCGAAGATGCCGACCACATCCGCGGCGAAGCGCGCAGCCAGCGGCACGGCGTCGTGAATGTGATCGAAGTGCCCGTGCGAAATGCAAATGGTATCGATGCGATCGAAGTCGAACCCCGTGGGGAAGGCGGGGTTGCCCTCAGTCCACGGATCGAGTAGAAGCACTTCGCCGGAAGGAAGACGCAGCTGAACGGTGCCATGGCCAAGCCAGGTGATTTGCATGTAATCTCTATCCTCCAGATTATAAATGATTTTATTGCTAATTCCATGTGGCTGTGCAATAGGCGTGCAGTAAACATGCTACACTTGCGGCGTGTTGAGCCTTGAGCGACGCCATACCAAGAAGTGTAATGCAAAGTGGGCCAAGCGCCACCAGCAGAACTCGAAAGACCCGGCCAGACTAGACCCGAAGGAACTGAAAAGATGCGACTGCCCTATTCGTGTTATCGGCGTTGACATCAGGGGAAAACTGCACAGAGAATCCCTGGACACGAAAGACCTAATTGTCGCTGGTGAACGCCTCCGAAAGATGGAGCTTGGCGAACCCCTGATCGCCACTACGCCACAGCTAGCCATTGCGGACGCCTTCGACAACTACACCGGCATTATCCAATCGCAACGAGACGTAAAGGACACCAGCGTCTTTCAGACGTACAACACGGTCAAGAATCATCTCGTTCGCTTTTTCGGAGACTTGGGAATCACGTTGATGGAGCCGGTCAACGACAACCATCTGGACAACCTTGTGATGGGCTGAAAAGACCTTAGGGCGAATACCCGTCACCACTACATCCAAATCGTACAGGACTTTTTTGATGTTGCTGAATCACGTAAATGGATTTCGCACAATCCATCAAAGCAGTTGGTGAGACCAAAGCGGCCAGCCGGGAAATGCACACTGCCGTTTGACCTGGACACGGAAGACCAAAGAATCATTGACGCAATCCCACATTGGGCAGACGGCAAGCAACGGGGCGGTGCTTCACGGTGGTCCCAAACACCAACAAACGCATCAGCCCTACTTTATGTCTTGAGGTACACCGGATTGAGAATCAGCGATGGCTTCGCCTTCGAACCACGTGCGCTGGTGAAACGGGTTATTGAAACTCAGGAAGCCTATTGCTATTACCTACCGAACCAACAGAAGACTGGAGAGCCTGTCTTCATCGTGATTCCACCAGACGTAGCCGAATACGTAATCAGTGCTCCACGCCTAACGGAACCATGCGCCTTTTATGACCCGGAAGGGACCGATTTGAAACCGAAGAAGAGACAAATCGACCACAAGCACCAATGGGGGTCAAGGTTCCGCCAAAACGTCATTCGTTACCTGGAGATTGTCAGCGGCGTTCCCAACATCCACCCGCACAGATTCCGTGACACTTTCGCCGTATACCTCTTGCAACATGGCGTTGACATCCGGGCCGTCTCACGAATGTTGGGGCACACAGATATCGCCACAACGCTCAAGTACTACGAACATTGGGTTAAGGACGATCAGTTGAAGGCGATCCAGACCATGATGGGAACCTGGAAGTCAAACGCCGCAAATGTCATCCGATTTCCAGGAAAGAAGGTAGGCTAATGTTTAGAGTAGCGGGGATCGTCGCCAGACCGTAAGCGGCGTTCCATTCTTGCGACAGCGCTGGCAGTGTACCGTTCAGTCACGTAACGCCGCTTGTACTGGTTTGTAATATTGTTGCCAAGACGTATGATGCCCTTGGTCTCGTTCTTGAACAGATCCTTGATGGTGTCGGGATGTGGCTTCAATCGTGCCCCAACTTCCTCCGGTGTGAAGTACTCTTCGCCAACGGCTTCGAGTTGTGTTTCCGTTGATGGGCCAAATCTCGCCGCATCAATCCTTTGTCGTATTGCTGCTCTCATTCACGTCGTTCGCAAAATCGAACAAATGGAATTTTCCGGCTCATCTCGCAACTCCTTTCAGTTAAACTTTTTCAGCGCCAGAACACTAGCCGGGGCGCTGCATTCCGGGTTGCTGCGTGGGCCGTCCCACAGGCTACGCAGGGGTTGATATTTGGGATGCTGACGATCCTGGTCGTCCAGGTCGCCAGCGATCCGAAAACGTCATACGGCACACTTGAGCCTTCACACAAGTTGATTGCCGATCTTTTCCAATTCAACAGCCAGCCCGTCACCCATCCAGCGGCCAGAACTTTGCCACCCATTGCCTTTCTGCCACAAACCGTAACTCTTCAGCCGTAGAAGCATGGATGCGGACCTGCTTCCCGGCGGTATAACTTGGCGATACTATGCGCCCAGCGCGGGATCGATCTGGACCGCGCCCAATGCGATTCAGCATATCTGCCAGTCCACGGGTCCAGGGGGCGAGTGCGTGGGACCGGACTGGTCGGCAAACGTCGATCTAAAGCCGGCGGATGTGCTGAGCGATGTCGCGGCGTGTAACCTGCGGTCCATAAGCTGGGTGATACCCACGGGCGCCAATTCCGATCATGCGAAGGTCAACGACGGAGGTGGACCGTCGTGGGTGTCCGCGATCGTCAATGCCATCGGAAACAGCAGCACCTGCGACAACAACGCCGGCTACTGGCGGAATACCGCTATCGTGATTGCGTGGGACGATTGGGGAGGCTGGTACGACCACGATCGTCCCACCGTGCTAGCTCAACCGGAAGGCGACTACCAGTATGGCTTCCGCGCTCCTCTCGTGTTCGTTTCCGCGTACACGCCGGTTGGTTACATCAACAACGAGCGACACGATTTCGGCAGTGTCCTGAGGTTTCTGGAGCATAACTTCGGGATCCGCGAAGGTGCGCTCAATTTCGCCGACAGTCGGGCTGCCAATGACCTGACGGGATTCTACGATCTTACTCGTGCGCCGCGCGCCTACCAGAACATCAATGCGCCGAAGAGCGCGACATGTTTCCTAGACGACAAACGCAAGGCAACCGATCCGGATGACGACGGCGACGACCACTGAGCTGCGCGGCATCTTGTCCAACAGTCGAACCCAGAGCGGGGCGCGAGCGAGCATGGTCAAGATATGGCGGCTCCGGAGCATGTGGCGCCGGCGGAAGCGCTGAAGTGCGCGGCGCGAGGCCCGCGCTCGCCGTCGCAGCACGACGCGGTTTGGCTCGTCGGGGTCCGTCGCGCGGAAGCCGCGTTCAACCGCCCCGCCGGCACGCGCTCTTCGATCCGTCCACACTTGTCCCGCTCGAAAACAAAGTTGAAAAACAAACAGTTTCTGTCACCGGCAGACATGCCGCCGCTTCGCCGCGTGCCCGCGTCATCGCGCCGCCGGCCAGGGCGGCGGCGTGTTTTTTGCGGCCCACGCTACCACGCGCGACCGTCGATCTTCGCCGCGTCCACCGTGTCGACGGCGCGGCCCGCGGCGGCCTTCCCGCGTCAGGCGATACCGCGCGGGTTCGCGGCACGGATGGGCGCGCCGGCGCCTGCGTTCGCGGCGAGCGTGGCGGGCGTTGATCGTTCGCCATCGAGCCGCACCGGCGGTGGCCGAAGTCGAAACGGAGCACCGTTTTCAGACACCCTCGAAAACTAAGCGCATTGCGCAGGAGTGAGTGCGCCACGTCTTCACCAAGGTTCCCAGAAAAGCCGGTAGACTAGCCAAATGGAAGCCAAAATGATGAAGAACTTGCTCGCGCTTTTCTGGGTGGGCGCAGCTCTCCAGGGGGCGACCACGCCCCCATCCGCTTTACTGGTCCTCGAAAAGGCACAAAATACCCTGGTGGTTGTCGATCCTGGGAGCCTTACGATCGTGGCGCGCATTCCAGTAGGCAACGATCCGCACGAAGTCGCCGTTTCCGACGATGGCAGGACGGCATACATTTCGAACTATGGCGGTGGGAAGACGATTTCGGTGGTCGATCTGGCGGCACAGAAGCCGTTGCCGGCGATCGATCTTGGGGCATTAACCGCGCCCCACGGTCTCGAGTTTATTGGCGGAAAGCTGTACTTCACCGCCGAAGGAGCGAAGGTGGTGGGCCGTTACGATCCATCGAGCCAGAAGATCGACTGGGTGGTCGGCACGGGCCAGGACCGCACCCATATGGTAGTGGTTTCGAGAGACCTCAAGACGGTCTTCACCTCGAACGTCAGCTCGGCGACGGTCAGCATTATCGCGCAGCGTGCGGCGCAGATGGGTCCGGGTGGGCGCGGCGCGGGTGGACCTCCAGGCGGTCCTGGCGGAAGAGGCGGACCTCCAGGAGGACGGGGCAGAGGCGGACCGCCCGCGGCCGACTGGCAAGTGACCAACGTGGCGGTTGGGAGGGGATCGGAAGGTTTTGACTTGGCTCCCGACGGCAAGGAGCTTTGGGTCGCGAACGCGCAAGACGAAACGGTTTCCGTGATTGATGTGGCAAGCAGAAAAGTGGTGGCGACGCTGCCGTCCACGAAGGCCGCCAATCGCCTAAAATTTACGCTGGACGGCAAGTATGTTTTCATTTCGGACCTAAACGGGAGCGAGATGCTGGTTCTTGATGCGCAGGCACGCAAAGAGTACAAGCGGATCGCGCTGGCGGGGAACTCTGAAGGGATAGTAATGGCTCCGGATGGAGCGCATGCCTACACGACTTTGAACTCCCGCGATGCGGTGGCGGTGATCGATTTGAAGACGATGACCGCGACCGGCGAGGTCAAGACGGGCAAGGGACCGGATGGATTGGCCTGGGCGGCGAGGAATTGAACCCCGCGTCGATGGCGCGCGGTGCTAAAGCGCGCGGCACGCGCACAGTGCGGACGAAGTGCCCTCGCGCGCCCGCCTCGGCCTTTCCCGCGGCGCCGCACGATGCTGCGCGAGCGCGCGACACGGATGGCTGCGCCGGCGCCGGAGTTCGCGGCGAGCGCGGAGGGGAGTTGTCCCTGCCAAGACCCTGCGAGCCCCCTGCGACCATGGAGCCTGAGGCCAACCACCGCCCCACCGACGCTAACTTGAATTCTTCGAGAATCGCTTTCGAAAGTCGGCGATTTCTTCACTTGATGGAGGCCAGTTCGCGTCGCAGGTGTTACAGTGGAACACCAGCGCACCGGACTTCAAATCTTTTTCGAACTCTTCCTGACCAAATGTAACTGTCAGGTTGTGGTTGTTCGGACAGACAGTGTCGAAATCCAGGCGGTCGCTCATGAGCCCTCTCTCCTGATGGTATTGTAGACCAGCGTCTGCAACTGGGCCGTCGATCGTCGCCGTGCCCGCGGCGTCGATGGCGCGCCGTGCTCAAGAGTGTCATGGGTCGCGCCCTCGCTTTGACAAAGCGTCCGAGCGCGCACCGAGCGCGCACCGATGGGGACGTCAGTTGCCGGTAGCGGCAGGAATCTCCGATGGACCGGACGTGTACCCTACTCCGTCAAAAACCTGAGCGCAGATTTAGAATGCAGCAGCGCCGGCTTCGGCAACGGTATGGTCCTGATCCCCGCTTCCACCGCTAACGCCGATCGCGCCCACAACTTTTCCGTCTCGCTTCAGGGGGATGCCGCCTGCGAAGATCATGATCTTGCCGTCATTGGAGGCGTGGATGCCGAAGAACTGTCCGCCGGACTGCGAGTGTTCCGCGAGGTCCTTGGTGGAGATATCGAATGCGCGCGAAGTGTAAGCCTTCTTTTGCGAGATATCGATACTGCCGATCCAGGCTCCGTCCATGCGTATGTGCGCGACGATGTTGCCACCCTCGTCCGCTACCGCGATGTTCATCGGTTGTCCAATTTCAGCGGCCTTCTTTTCCGCCGCCGCCATCACTCTTCGTGCGTCTGCCAAGCTGACCATGTTGTCTCCTTGTTGAAGGATACCGAATGCGGTGTTCGAGCGCGCGGCGGCAGTGCACTTCGCGGACCCAGCGCCCGTGCGCGCCTGCGTCGGCCTTCCTGTGGCGCCAGGCGATGCCGAGCGTTCCGGACAGGGAGGCGCGGACGGGGCGTCGTCGCCCAGGGCTCCACTTGGGCCAACCGCAGGTGGCGCTCCACCGCTCTCGGCGATCATGGCAGAGTTCCACGATTTTCAATCAGGCCGAAGATGAGCTAAGAGTGCTGGACTAGAGGTTGCCAATCAAATCCCGCATCTTGACGTCCAGCGCATCGGCGATCAGCTTAAGCGTTCGCAGGGTCATGCTCTGCCGGCCGGTTTCGATCCGGTACAGATGTACGCGGTTCAGCCCGGCCAACTCTGCCAGTTGGTCCTGCGTCACGCCCTTCTTGCCGCGAACCACTTTGATCTTCCGACCAACGATTTTCTGAACGTCTTGCAACGCCTCCAGCCTAGGGCGTATGCTGTTTCCAAGCACCCTGCTTAAAAGCAGGTGCGAGAAGAGCTCTCGGCTGGTACCTTAGAGCCCGCAAGCGCATGGAGGTCCACTCCCCCGGCCAATCGACCCCTCGCCTGCCGTCCTCGATTGTGCCGAGCGGTGATCGGGATGAAAGAGCTCAGGTGACAGTGCGGGGCTCGCGGCGGATGCGTGTAAGGTGCCCGAATGGCTACGAATCCATCAATTTTTGACAGGATTGTTCAACTGGGGTCCAGCGTCGCAACTTTCGGCCATCGTGTTCCAAGGTGGCAGCCGTCGGTGGAACACTGCGTGGATTGGCTTGAAAAGGAAGACCTGACGCGGGCTGCGAGGCCATATCAGCCTGACCCCTCCCGAGATCCGGCTGGGTTGCTTGGCTCGGGCAACCCGGTGGCGTACGGCATCTCCCGCCGCCGAGCCGAGAGAAGACGAAAAGCAGAGCTGGATGACCTGAAGCAGCAGTCTAAGGAGCAAGGTCAAGGGCAACAGCCTTCGGCGGAGACGATGGACCGACTGTGGAGAGAATTAAAGGACCTGGGAGGCGCGGTCCGAACGCTGGACGTCGACCGATTACCCGCGGACGCATTGGCCTTCTACCGGCCATTCCATTTCTCGCCCCACGACGAGTGGGGAATCTACATCATGGTGGAGCATCTTCTGGACTACTGCCAGACACTCTACGGCGCCTTTAGCACCAAACTCGCTGCGTTCAACCTGCAAACCCTGATGGGCTGCTTATTGTTTGAGGTCTTTCATCACGAGTTTTTCCATCACTTGACTGAGTGCGCTGCGACGACCATCGAGATTGCTTCTGCCAGCTTCGGCAAGCCCAAACCGGTTTACAACGATTACTGGGACTGTACGTTCCAGAAAACTGCCGGCCTGGGTCCGCACCGAGATCATCCCCTTGAGGAGGCACTAGCGAATGCCTATGCCTACAATTCTTTTTCGTTCCTGTCGCGCACTCAAATTGGCTTCAAACTCGTGTGGGTGGAGGTTTACCAAAAGGTCTTGGAGAAGTGTTGGTCGCAGGAGCCCGCTGGATACCGGAGCGCGGGGAAGTATATCAATGCGGAGTACGTTAGCGGTGCAGCCCAACTGCTAGCCATGATCCTGTCCAGCCCCGACCTCGATCCAGCATCGCTGATGCTGTTAGCGAAGACCGTAATGCCCAACGGGAATAGCTCGTTCCTGCAAAAGCCCGACATCCCCACTTACCTGGTCGGAGACCGGAACGCGCTTACGGCCTTTGGGCGGTTAGTACCTGCCCCCAACGAGACCTACACGAGTCTATTCTGGCTTGGCGACACCTCAGCCATTGACCAATGCCTGCAGGACAGGAGGAAGAAGGAAGCAGAGGCCAAGAAGCTGCATAAGCTGCACAGCTAAAGGTAGCCTTCAACAAGAGCAAGCCGGACACCACCGTCGAGCTCAGGCTCAAGCGGCAGGCGCGCTGTCGCTCGTCGGCCCTCGCCGCGTGCGCCCGCGCCCGGCCTTCCGGCGGCGCCGCACGAGGCCGCGCGGGTTTGCGTCTGGCGTAACCCATTGTTAACACAGCAAGTTAACCTTGTTGCCAGTGCCGCCCAGACTGAGGGAGTCCGGCTCCACACGGAAATTAAGCTGCCCGATGGCGTAGACGGTCATGGAGCGTCTGCGAGCTGCGATATCATGAGCCATGCTGAACCGCAGACGCCTCCTTCTGTCGGCGCTCGCCCCTGCGATTCCCCTGCCTGCGGCGCCGGGGTCCATGCAACTTTGTATGCACCAAACCACCTCCGCGGCCGCCGGCTACCGCAAATCCCTCGAAGGGTACGCGCGCGCCGGTATCAAGTACGTTGAAGTGGTTCTCCCTCAACTGGAACCGTTCGTGAAGACCGACGGCATGCTCGCCGCGCGGAAGCTTCTATCCGATCTCGGGCTGACCGCCGTATCGTTCGGCAGCGGAGCACGCGGGCTTTGGGAGCCCAACCCCGACCGTTCCAAAGCGATCGAAACCATGAAGCGGGCTGGCGCGGTGGCCGCCGAACTCGGGATCGATCGCCTGGTTTGCCCCAGCGCCGCGGCCGAGAAATACACCGCGGACGATTACAAGCGCGGGGTGGACAACATGCGCGAAGCGGGCGAGATCGCCAGGCAAATCCCCATCACACTCATGGTCGAGTTCATGCGCGGATCCACCTTTCTCGGAACCCTGCCTACCTCTCTGCGCCTGACCCGTGAAGCCGCTCACCCCAACGTGAGACCGATGTTCGATTGCTATCACTTCTGGGCCGGCCTCAGCAAATTCGAGGACCTCGAGTCGATTCGCCCCGGCGAAATCTGGCACGTTCACTTTCAGGACGTGCCGGACATCCCCCGCGAAATCCTCGACAACACGACGCGCGAAGTGCCGGGAGAAGGCGTCTCTCCGCTACCCGGCATCCTGCGTGCCCTCGCCTCGAAAGGCTATTCCGGCCCGGTGTCCGTCGAGCTCTTCTACCCCCGTTATCAAAACGCGGACCCTTACGAAATGGCCAAGCGCATCCGCGAGAAGGCTGAACCCGTGATGCGGGCGGCGGGGCTGGCTTAGATAAAACCGATAACAATGACACAACGCCAACTCCTCCGGGCCGCCGCGCCCGCCTCGGCCTTCGAGCGACGCCGCACGCTGCCGCGCGTTCCACGAGAGCAGGCGGCGCGGACGGACGCGCTGGCGCCCTCGGCGAGCGTCGGTGGTTGACCGTACGGCGTCGAACCCGCGGAAGCGGCTGGAAGGACCAACGCTCCGAGCGTTGATCACAGGGCGCCGCGTGAACCGGCCGCCGGTCTGCCGGAGATGAGCGCCAAGGCAACGTTGCTACCGTTATCCGCGCGGCGGTATAACCTGAAAGGCAAAGGGGATGGCGTGACCTGCCGGAAATGCCGAGTTCCGATGAAAGAGCTGAAGGGTCACATCTTCCACAAGCAGCGAAAGTGGAAGTGCCCGAAGTGCGCAAGAATTCGGATGCAGCAGCAGAACTGACGCGCTGTTGGCAGCCGGTGAGGTTGGCCTAAACCAGAGCGCCAACCAGTACCTCAATGCACGCCTTGCAAAACGCTGGCCGATCCTCTGGCTTGCGGCTGATTTCAGCCAGAGCTGCATGCGCTATTGTTCGGCAGTGTTGCTGGTCGCCACCCCGCCGCCGGCTCCTTTCCAAGTGGACCGCTGCCGGAGATGCGCTACGGGGACGCCTCGGCCAAGTCCGGTGAAAAGTACACCTACGCCGTTATCGAAGTGAACAGCGTAAGGCTGGCGTCGAAGCCATCCGCGGCAACGTCCAGTCGATAAACTGATTACTGGTGGTAAGTGGAGTCCATATTATGAACAGGAACATCGAGAATTCGTCCGAAGTGCCGGCCGGCGCCGACGCCAGCCGGGTGGGGCCGTCGCGTCGCGCTCTATTCCAGGGCGTGGCGGTTTTGACGGCGAGCATCGCCCATGCGCAGGCCCCGGAACGCAAGGCGCCGGCCGCCAGCCAGCCGCAACCGGTCGCCGAGACTACCGCGGGAAAAGTACGCGGCTACACCATGAACGGGGTGTACGCCTTCAAGGGTATCCCGTACGGCGCGCCCACCGGCGGGGCGGCGCGTTTCCAGCGACCGTCCAAGCCGGCGCCCTGGGTCGGTGTGCGCAGTTCGGTGCATTACGGGCACATGTGCCCCGCCGCCGGCTACCCCTGGAATCAGCCCAGCGACAATGCGCCGCATTCCGACGAGGACGCCTACCTTCTCTATTGCGCCTACGATACGCCGGCCGGCGAGGACTGCCTGCGGCTGAACGTCTGGACTCCCGGCCTGGCGGCCTCCACACGCAAGCGGCCCGTCATGGTGTACATGCATGGCGGCGGGTTTTCCGGAGGAAGCGGGCACGATCTGCTGGCCTACGACGGAGAGAACCTGGCTCGCCGGGGCGATGTCGTGGTAGTCACCCATAACCATCGGCTCAATGTCTTCGGATACCTGAATCTCGCCGAGACCGATGGAGACCGGTACAGAGACTCGGGCAATGTGGGGATGCTGGACATCGTCGCGGTGCTCGAGTGGGTGCGCGACAACATCTCGAATTTCGGCGGCGACCCAGGCAGCGTGACCATCTTCGGGCAATCCGGCGGAG
>Ga0182014_10000147_pt1 | contig 82447 bp, 85 predicted proteins | sample 612S2DmetaG_FD_120489 | JGI IMG/M metagenome (GOLD analysis project Ga0182014, IMG submission 120489) | Permafrost microbial communities from Stordalen Mire, Sweden - 612S2D metaG | ecosystem: Environmental > Terrestrial > Soil > Wetlands > Permafrost | place: Sweden: Stordalen | collected...
AGATACTCCCCCGACTTCAATCCCATCGAACAGCAGTTCGCCGTCCTCAAGCGCTTGCGCAAGTTCTCGGGCCTGTCCCTCGATGAATTAATTTCGTCACACTCTTAATTGAAATTACTATAATTTATAGCGTCGGTTAACGCGCCGGAACGCGTCTGCCTCAGCCGACGGGGCACTACTGCTGCTGCTGCAAGAGCGCGGCGAGCGCTCCGGGTGGCAGGGTGACGGCGGAAAATCCGTCCGGCGTGGAAAAATCCTGTGCGGGCTGAGGGCCGTAGGCGACCGAGAGCGCCGTCACCTCGGCCGAGCCATGCGCATCCCGCCCGGCAAAATGCAACACCACGCCACTTTGGGTGATGCAGGCAGTGCCGGAGCCCTGGCCGTTCAGGACCAGATATTTCTCGCACCCCAGGCCGGCATACCGCCCTGGCCCCAGCGGCGTGAAGCGCGCGCCATCCGCGGTGGCGATCATCTGCGTCATCGAGGAAAAATCAGGGGCCTGCACAATGGCATGCAGGGCTGGCACCACCACTTGTGCCTGCCCTGCCGGCAGATTGGCCAGAATGTAGATGCCTTGTGCCGGATCCTCCACGCGCGCCAGTTTGTCCGCCGCATCGTAGTTCAACTGGTAATCCTGCGCCGCGCGGCCGGGCGCGTTCAGCTCATAGGTGATGGCGACATCACTTGTGGGCAGAAATGCCGGTGTGGCCATGGCTGGGCTGGCCATGAGCAGGGCAGGGACAACGAAGGACAAAATTTTCATGATGAGTTTTTCCGCATGGTCTCGATCTCGCACAACAATGCGGCAGGATCAGGGCTGGCGATGAACCGTGCCGGAACTTCCACCGCATCGGCCAGCAAGGCGTGATAAGTTGCGCGCGGAATCTCGATGGTGCCGAAGCGTTCCAGATGCGAGGTGATGAACTGCGTATCCAGCAGGGTGTACCCACTTAAGCGCAACCGCGCGACCAGATGCACGAGTGCCACTTTCGACGCATCGGTCGTGGTGGAGAACATGCTCTCGCCAAAAAACGCGCCACCCAGGCAGGCGCCATAGAGCCCGCCGACAAGTTGGCCGTTCGCCCAGGTTTCCACGCTATGCGCGAAGCCGAGGTGAAACAGCTCGGTAAACAGGCGTTCGATCTCCGGGTTGATCCAAGTCTCCGGCCGGTTTTCCCGCGCGGCGGCGCAGGCCGCGATGGTGCCGGGAAAATCTGCATCTGCCGTTGCCGTGAGTTTCCCGCTGCGCAGCGTTTTTAACAGACTGCGCGGCAAATGGAATTTATCCAGCGGCAGCACCCCGCGCGCCTCCGGGTCCAGCCAGTGCAGCGTACGGCTGCCGCGCGACTCCGCCATGGGGAACAGCCCCAGCCGGTAGGCCCGGAGCAGCAGGTCAGCGGTGAGGGTGAATGGCCGGGTCGACATGGGCGGAGACTCGCATAGTTTAGGCAGGGTTGCCATCGCGGATCGTATCCCGCTTGTTTGCTATCTGGGGATGGTTATGCGATTTCGCATTAAACTTAATTGAGCCTGTAGTGACCAAGTTTTTCCAGAAAAATCCGCAGCCAGCGAACCGGCCGATTTTGGGTACGCTGGAAATAGGCCGGTTCATTGCCGCCTCGTTGGTCGTTATGACGCATTTCTTTCCCGATCTGCCACGCTTTGCCTGCGCGCCCGCAGGCGCGGTGCTGGGAAATATCCACACGCCCGGTGCCATCGCCGTGCAGTATTTTTTCGTGCTCAGCGGCTTTGTGATGATGACCGCGCACCGGCGCGATTTTGGGCGGCTGGCCAGTGTGCCGAAATTCTGGTGGCGCCGGGCTTGCCGCATCTACCCAATGTATTGGATCGGCCTGGGGATCATCTGTTATTATCTTTTTGGCGCCCTCACACCTGTTTACGCACTGAAGCTTTTTCTCCTGCAGCCGGCGCAAGTGGCTGATTTCATTGGTCCGGCTTGGTCTTTGCATTACGAGGTCGCATTCTATCTGATGTTCGGCCTCTGCCTGCTGCCCTATATCGGCCGCCCGCTTCTCGCTGCCTGGGTCTTTTCGGTGGTATTGTGCTGGGCACCAGCGTCTTTTGCCAACCTGTTTCCGGCCTCTCTCCTAGATTTTTTGCGCTGGCTCTCATTTGCCTACGCGGGACATTTTCTGGCCCCGTTCGAGTTCTATTTTTTTGCCGGGCTCCTGGGTGGGTGGGTATTTGCCTGCTTGCCGCTGCGGCTCGGCGGCAGCTTGGGGCTGCTCATCGTCGGCTTGGCTGTGCTGGCCGATTATGTTCCCGCCCTGAGGTGGGGTTATTCCTATGGAGACCCGATGACCGCCCCCGTCACCGGGCTTGGCTTCGCGGCTATTATTGTGGGGCTTGCAAATCTGGAGCGGCTCGGCTGGTTGCGTTTCGGCGCGACGGCACAGCGGCTGGGGGCGATGTCCTATCCGCTGTATATTCTGCATACACCGCTGATCCTGGTCGTCGATTCGTCGTTCGGTTGGCTGCGGCTGGGTACGGTAGGGCTGAATATGCTGGCCGTAGCCGGTTTTCTGGCGCTGTATCTATTAATTGCCATCGTGACCTTCGCGCTCGACCAACCTTTGCAACGGCTATTGCGGCATCTCAGCCGGCGGGAGAAAAACGTTTCTTCCGGGCCGGCTTCAATCGAGGTAAGCATTTAACTTGCGGATGACAGTCCGGACACGTCAGAGTTACTGTGTGAAACTGTTTAATCCGGAGATCCCATGGCCGATAAATTCAAACCGCAACTTGAATGGAACCTGCCGCTCTCCGGCGCGGTGACAATGCCGATCACCATGCCCAGCTTCACTGGGGGCAGCATGAGCGGTGGACAGATCGGCCTGTTCAACATCGATCTGGGCAATTCCTCCGATCCGGCGCTGGAGCGCAAACTCATCGACGCCGCCGGCAGCTACGGTAAGCAGATCGGCCGCCTGTGCGATGTGGTGGCGCTGATGCTCAAACACATGGAAGCCGGCACCCCGCTCAACCCGAAAGACCCCGCCGTGGTCGCCTTCCTCAAAATGGCGCGGCTGATTGATGCAACCAAGGACGATCATCAAGGCTAAAATGCGGGGGCTAAAATGCGGGCAATAAAAAACCCTGGGAGTTACCACCCAGGGGCGTTCGCGGACGTTTCCAGAACAGGCGGCGCTTTTGCGCTGTTTGTTTGATTATTGTTCTTAGTTGAAGAGGATTCGCGCCCTCAGGTCAAGCCCGCAACAGGCAGACATGACCTGGAACGCATAATTATTTAACGTTCGGGCGAAGACATGGCCCAGGCATGGGCATGCACCAAGCCGTCATCGTAATCCTGGACCCGCACCGTGACCTTGCGCTCACGCGATTCGCGGGCCCAGCCGTGGGAATGCACCAGGCCGTCGTCATAGTCGTGGCGTTGCATTGTGTCGGTGGAAGCGGTGGTGGTCTGGGTCTGCATGGCGGGTCTCCTGAATACACGGCGATGTGTCGTGACGCAGTTAATAATTTACATTGCGCCGCGATGCATAGCGCAAAATGGACCGGCATCCGCGAAATAGGTGTTTAACTTTACTGTAAAATTTTGCTATATGTAAATCATGTCAAAGACCGCCATCGGTAAAACTATCCGCCGCCTGCGCATGGAACAAGGCTATTCGCAGCAGGGTCTGGCACAAAAATTGGGTATCTCAACGAGTTACCTTAACCTCGTCGAGCACGACCAGCGCAACGTCACCGCCTCGCTGCTGTTTAAGTTGACCGACATTCTGCACGTCGACCTCGCGGCGCTTTCCGGCGTGCAGGAGCGTGAGTTCGAGGTCGCCTTGCGCGAGGTTTTCGCCGACCCGCAACTGGCGCTTGACCCGGTGCCCGAAGCCGAAATCCAGGCTCTCGCCGCCGCCCCCAACGGTGCCCGCGCCATTATCGCTTTGCACCGCGCTTTGGCCGGCGCGCGAGAGGAATCGTCGGGCATCACATTGCCCTCCGGCCGCAAGATCATGCTGCCCAACGAGGAAGTCCGCGACTTCTTCCACGACCACGAAAACCATTTTCCGTCGCTGGAAGCCGTCGCCGAGGCAATCAATTCAACCCTGAACGCCCAGGCCATCGGCAGCAGCCACGCTTTGGCCGAGCGTCTGCGCCAGGTGCATGGGCTCATCGTCAGCGTGCAACCGCTCCCCGGCGCCTTGCGAGTCTACGACGCCAAAGCCCGCCTGCTCACCCTCTCCGAGGATCTGCCGCGCGAGAGCCGCGGTTTCCAGATGGCCTTCCAGCTTGCCCTGCTCGAAGCGCGCGACGCGATCGAGCCGATCATCAAGGCCGCGACGCCCTCCTCGCGCGATGCCACGGAGCTGCTGCGCATAGGCCTGCTCAACTACATCACGGGCGCCATCCTCATGCCCTACGGCAATTTCCTCACCACCGCCCGGCAGCTGCGTTACGACGTCGATGCCCTCGCCGCGCGCTTTGGTGTCAGCTACGAGCAAGCCTGCCACCGCCTCTCTACTTTGCAGCGCAACGGCGCGCGCGGCGTGCCGTTCTTCTTCCTGCGCGTCGACGCCGCCGGCAATGTCAGCAAGCGCTTCTCCGCCGCCGGCTTCCCCTTCATGCGCTTCGGCGGCACCTGCCCGCGCTGGATCGTGCATGCCGCCTTCGCCACGCCGGGGACCATCCGCGTGCAGGTGGCCCAGCTTTCCGGCGCCGAGACCTTCCTCTGCTTCGCCCGCGCCATCACCGGCCGCCCCGCCCGCTGGGGCGAGCCGCCGCCGGTCCACGTCGTCGCCATGGGCTGCGATGTGAGCCACGCCGGCGAGCTGGTTTATGGCGACGGTCTGGACCTCGCCACCGCAGCCGTCGGCATCGGCCTGTCCTGCCGGCTGTGCGAGCGCCAGGACTGCCGCTCCCGTGCCTTCCCCCCCATCGCGCACCGCCTCAGCATCGACCCGCTGACCACCAGCGCCAGCCCCTATAAATTCGAGGCGAAGAAATAACCGGCGGCCGTGTGCTTGACGTAGTGGGGTACCGCGCGAAGATAGAGACAATTAAAGTGCAAGGACGAGACATGCGTTTTGAAGGTACTGAGACATTCGTCGCCACCGATGACCTGAAAGTCGCGGTCAACGCCGCCGTGGCGCTGCAACGCCCGCTGCTCATCAAGGGCGAGCCCGGCACCGGCAAAACCGTGCTGGCGCAGGAAATCGCCACGGCGCTGGGTAAGCCGTTGATCTCCTGGCACGTAAAATCCACCACCAAGGCGCAGCAGGGGCTCTATGAGTACGACGCGGTCTCCCGCCTGCGCGACTCCCAGCTCGGCGACGCCCGCGTGCACGACATCGGCAACTACATCATCCGCGGCAAATTATGGGACGCGTTCGAGGCCGACAACGCCCCGGTCCTGCTGATCGACGAAATCGACAAAGCCGATATCGAATTCCCCAACGATCTGCTGCTCGAACTCGATCGCATGGAGTTCTTCGTCTACGAAACCCGCCAGACCATCAAGGCGCGGCAGCGCCCGATCATCATCATCACCTCGAACAACGAGAAGGAACTGCCCGACGCCTTCCTGCGCCGCTGCTTCTTCCACTACATCAAATTCCCGGACCGCGAGACCATGCAGCGCATTGTCGACGTGCATTACCCCGGCATCAACAGTTTGTTGCTCCGCGAGGCTCTCACCTCCTTCTTCGAGCTGCGCGAAGTCCCCGGTCTGAAAAAGCGGCCCAGCACCTCGGAATTTCTCGACTGGCTGAAACTGCTACTGGCCGAGGATATTGGTCCGGATCTGTTGCGAGAGCGCAATGCTAGCAAGCTCATCCCGCCTCTGCACGGCGCGCTGCTGAAAAACGAACAGGACGTGCATCTGTTCGAGCGCCTGGCCTTCCTGAGCCGCCGCGGCACGAACTGACGCATGTTCCTCGCGTTTTTCCTGGCCCTGCGCGCCGCCGGCATCAAAGTCTCGCTGCGGGAGTTTCTCACCCTGCAGGAGGCGATGCAGGCCGGGCTGGCTGATTACGATGTCGATAATTTCTACTACCTCGCCCGCGCGACCTGGGTGAAGGACGAGCGCTTCCTCGACAAATTCGACCGCGTTTTCGGCGAATGTTTCAAAGGCGTCCTGCAGCCCACGCCCGCCACGCCGGAAGGCGTGGACCTCGGGGGTATTCCCCCTGAATGGCTGGAAAAACTCGCGGAAAAAGTGCTCACGGCGGAAGAAAAAGCCGAAATCCAGGCCCTGGGCGGGTTCGAAAAACTCCTGGAAACCCTGCGCCAGCGCCTCGCCGAGCAACAAGGCCGGCACCAGGGCGGCAATAAATGGATCGGCACCGCCGGCACCTCGCCTTTTGGCGCCTATGGTTACAACCCGGAGGGCGTGCGCATCGGCCAGGAATCCGGCCGCAACCGTTCAGCGGTCAAAGTCTGGGACCAGCGGACTTTCAAAAACCTCGCGGGCGACGTTGAGCTTGGCACCCGCAACATGAAAGTCGCCTTGCGCCGCCTGCGCCGTTTCGCGCGCGAGGGGGCAGCCGAAGAGCTCGACCTTTCGGGCACCATCACCTCCACCGCCCGCAACGCCGGGTACCTGGACCTCAAAATGGTCCCCGAGCGCCACAACGCGGTGAAAATCCTACTGCTGCTGGACATCGGCGGCTCGATGGACGACCACATTGCCCTCTCCGAACAACTTTTCACCGCCGCCGGTTCCGAGTTCAAGCATTTGAAACATTTGTACTTCCACAACTGCCCGTATGAGATGCTGTATAAAGACGCCAGGATGCGCGCGCAGGACGGGATACCCACAGGCGATGTTCTCAACACCTACGACCACACCTGGAAACTCGTCTTCGTCGGCGACGCGGCGATGAGCCCATATGAGATCATGCAGCCCGGCGGCGGCATTTCCTCCTGGAACCCCGAGAGCGGCCAGACCTGGCTCAAGCGCATCATCCAAACCTACCCCAAAGCCGTCTGGCTCAACCCGGTGGGCGAGCAGCACTGGAACTACACGCAATCCACCCGCATGATCCGCGAGTTGATGGAAGACCGCATGTACGGCCTGACACTGGAAGGCCTGGACGCGGCGATGCGCCGGTTGATGCATTGAACGACGACGCCGGTTTTAGTTCACCGCCGGTACCCAAGATCAGTGCCATGCCTTACCCAATCTCTGATCATTTCGATAGCAAACTATTCTTCAACCCAGAACCCACAACCCGCGCCGTCAACGGCAAGCGCCTCAACCTCTTCACCATTCTGCGCGCGCGGATGCGCCGGAACTCCGAAGAATGGTCCACCTGGCCCGAGCATGTCGAGAACAGGCACTACCCCGTGCCCACCGTGGAGCCGCCTACCATCAGCTTCATCGGCCACAGCACGTTCCTGCTCCGCCTGCCAGGCCTTACCATCCTTACCGATCCCGTTTTCTCCGACCGCTGCTCCCCCTCGCAATTCGTCGGGCCAAAGCGCGTGCGCGCGCCGGGCCTCGCGCTCAGCCATCTGCCGCATATCGACCTGATTCTGCTCTCGCATAATCATTACGACCACATGGACCTCATCTCGCTCCGCCAGTTGCGCGCGCGCTTCCCCAAACTCGCCATTGTCACCATGCTCGGCAACGCCGCCTACCTGCGCAAAAAAGGCATTCCCGGCGCGGTGGAGCTGGACTGGTGGCAAAGCCACCGCCACGGCGAGAGCCTCATCACCGCCACCCCCGCCCGCCATTTCGGCGCCCGCACCCTCAACGACCGCAACACCACCCTCTGGGGCGGGCTGTTCCTTGAGCACCAGGGCCAGAAAATCTATTTCGCGGGGGACACCGGGGCGACCAAATTCTTCAAGGCAATCCATACCCGTCTCGGTGCGCCGGACCTCGCTTTGCTGCCCATCGGCGCCTACGAGCCGCGCGCCTGGATGAGTGCCGTGCACATAAACCCCGAGGAGGCAGTGCAGGCTTTCCTCGACCTGAAAGCAAAGCGCGCCATCGGCATGCATTTCGGCACCTTCCAGCTCACCGCCGAGGCCATTGACGCCCCGCTGCACGCGCTGGCCGCCGCGCGGCACGAAGCCGGCCTTATGGAGGAGGATTTCTTCACCCTGGATTTTGGTGAAACGCTGCGCCTCTAACGCGCCACCGTTTTGGCCTCATAGGTGCAATACGCCGCGCCCGCGCAGTGCCAGCATTCCGGCGTGCGCGCCTTGCACACATAGCGCCCGTGCAGAATCAGCCACAAATGCGCCGGCTTGAGCATATCCTTCGGGATACGCTTGAGCAGCGCATCCTCCACCGCCCGCGGCGTCTCCCCCGGCGCCAGGCCCGTACGGTTGCCCAGGCGGAAAATATGCGTATCCACCGCCATGGTCGGCTGCCCAAACGCCTCGTTCAGCACCACATTCGCCGTCTTGCGCCCCACGCCGGGCAATGCCTCCAGCGCCTCGCGGTCACCCGGCACCTCGCCGCCATGTCGCTCCAGCAGCAATTGCGAAAGGGTGGCGACATTCTTTGCCTTCGCCTGCCACAGGCCGATGGATTTGATCCGCTGCGCAATCCCAGCCGCGCCCAGCGCCACCATCTCAATCGGTCCCGGCGCGTCGGCAAACAGCGTCTTCGTCACCCGGTTAACCGAAACATCCGTCGCCTGCGCCGAGAGCACCACTGCGACAAGTAGTTGGTAGGGGGTCGCAAAGTCCAGCTCGGTCCGCGGGTCGGCATTGCCGCCGGAAATCGCCTCCAGAAACGCGCGTATGTCCGCTCGTTTCATCAATTTCCCATCTTTTTTCTTGCTAGCAGCCATATACGTACGATTTATGCGTTATGGACGCAGATACCGCCAGTGCGGAGAGCAAAGAACTGATTTTTGAGGCGGTGATCAAACCGCATCGCAGCCTCTCTCATCGCGCCATGTTCATGGTCATCGTCGCCATGCTGGCGGTCTCGCTGTTCGTGACCAGCGAAATGGCCCAGCTCGGCGCTTGGCCGGTCATCGGCTTCAACATCGCTGAAATGCTACTGGCGGTCACTTTGTTTGCCATCAACATGCGCGCCGCGCGGGCGCGCGAGACCATCACCCTCAGCGACTCTGCCCTGGCCGTCACCCGCTTGGACATGCACGGCCGCCGTAGCAGCTTCTCGGTGCCGCCGGACTGGCTGAACGTGGTCCTGGAGGAACGCGCCGGCACCGTGCCCAAACTGCTGTTTGCCACCCGTGGCCGCAGCTTCGAGGTCGCCCGCGCCCTCGGCGAAGCGCAAAAACGTGACCTCGCGGCGGCGCTTGACCGCGCAATGTACCGCTGGCGCCACCCCCTCTTCGACAACCCGCAACTGAGGTAAGCAGTCCTGGCCCACCTGTTTTTCATGGAAGTGTGACTTAACCGTGTCGTCTAAATCTGCGAGACAGGAGCCATGAACCAGTTGACTGCCCCCCAATACGCCGTTTCCTCCGGATTATCGCGCCGCGCGGTGGTCGACCTCGGCTCCAACTCGGTCCGGCTGGTCATCTATGAGGGCGAGGCCCGCAACCCGGTCCAGATTTTCAACGAAAAAGCCGTCATCCGCCTCGCCAAAGGCATGACCAAAACCGGCCGTCTGGACGAAGACGCGCTGAAGCAGACCGAGACGGTGCTGCGCCGCTACGCCGCCATCGCCCGCGCCATGGGCGCCAGCCCGTTCGACGTGCTGGCCACCTCGGCCGTGCGCGATGCCGAAAACGGTGCCGAATTCGTCAAGCTGATGACCAAGCGCTTGCCGGAAATGCGTATCAACGTCCTGTCGGGCGAGCAGGAGGCCACACTCTCCGCCGAGGGCGTGCTCTGCGGCATCCCGGCCGCCGATGGCGTGCTGGCTGACCTTGGCGGCGGCTCGCTGGAACTGGTGCGGCTGGATGCCGGCCGCGTCGGCCAGGCCGCGACGCTACCCGTCGGTGTCATCCGCCTCGCTGACCGCTCCGGCGGGGACCTCCTCAAAGCCCGCGCCATTATGACCGCCGAACTGGAGCGTACCCCCTTCATCAGCGAGGCAGCGGGGCGCGACCTATACCTCTCCGGCGGCGCCTTCCGCGCCCTGGCGCGCATCCATATCGCCCAGACCGGCTACCCGCTGAACATGGTGCACCATTACACCATCGGCCGGGAGGAAGCGCGCGATCTCGCTGGCGTCATCTCGGAAGCCGGCCGCAAACTAATCGAGCGCATGCCAGGCGTCCCCCGCCGCCGCATCGAGGACCTCCCCTACGCCGCCGTCATCTTGCGCCGGTTGCTGCGCACGACGGGCGTCAGCCGCGTGGTGTTCTCCGCCAACGGCTTGCGTGAGGGCTGGTTCGCCCGGCTGATGCCGCCGGAAATCCGGGCCGAAGACCCGCTGCTCGCGGCCGGGCGCGACCTCACGCGCGGCACCATGCGCGATGCCAATTTGCCGCCGGAACTCATCACCTGGACCAACCCGCTGTTCCCCAATGAAACCGGCCCCCAGCGCCGCCTGCGGGAGGCCGCGTGCTGGCTCTCGGACATCGGCAGCCACGAACACCCCGAATACCGCGCCGAACAGGCGTTTCTGCGTGTGCTGCGTCAGGCTGGCATCGGGCTGGACCACCATGCGCGCGCCTTCCTCGCCCTCACCATGGCCCTGCGGTACGAGGCGCCGCCCGACGCCATGTTTCTCGCCCCCGCCCGCAGCCTGCTGGACATGCACGCCACCCGCCGGGCCGAAACTCTGGGCATCGCCCTGCGCCTGGCCTACACCCTCTCCGCGGGCACGCCGCAACTGCTGGCGGGCACCATGCTCACCATCGCTCCGGGCCGGCTCATCCTCGGCCTCGCCGAAGCCAACGGCGTGTTCGCCGGTGATGCCGTGCTGCGTCGGCTCGACCGCTTGGCGCAAATGCTTGGGCTGGAAGCGGAAACCGAGCGGCGGTAATCCTACTCAGGCGGCGTTGGGACTAACCCGGTGATATGCCCGGCCATGATAAATCAGCCCCGACTTCGCGCCCCCCAGATGAATCGCCTGCACCGCGCAGAACAACACACTATGCGTGCCAACTTCCACAACCTGGCTGATCCTGCAGTCGAATGCCGCCGCCGCACTCGCCAGCACCGGCGCTCCAGTGGCCAGCCGCAGCCAATCCGCCTTGGCAAACCGCTCCGCCATCGGCACATTCCCAGCCCCGGCAAACACCGGAGACAATTCCTCGTGCTCATGCGCCAGCACGTTCACGCATAAAAATCCGGCCGCTATAATCGCATCATGCTGGCTGGCGTTCTTGTTCACACACACCAGCAGCGTCGGAGGGTCATCGGTCACGCTACACACCGCCGAGGCCGTGAAACCCACATCGCCATCCGCCCCGCTGGTGGTAATAATGTTCACGGCCGCACCCAAGCGGGACATGGCCTCACGAAAACGCTGACGGTCAGCACGGAATTTTTCACTCATGCGCATTGTTTACTTGCTCCGTGGGGTTTTTGGAAAGCCTCGCCCACGCTGCACTACCGCCTGCCCGAACTTGTCCCGCAGTTGGTTAATCGCGCTCTGACGCGCCAGCCGCCGCACCGCCCCGGAATCCGCCAGATCACCCTTGTCTGCCAGCGACTCGCCCACCAGCGGCGCCGCTCCAATGCCGATCAGTCTGAATGCCGTGCCATCTACCTCGCGCGCCAGCAACCCTCGCGCAGCCTCAAAAATCGTCTCCGGCAACTGGCTCGGATTCGCCAACCGCTGGCTGCGGGTGCGGCTGGCAAACCCGGCGGTCTTCAGCTTCAGCACTATCCCCGCCGCGGCCATCGCCTCACCGCGCAGCCGCCGCCCCAATTTCTCGCACAAATTCCACAGCGCAATTTCCAACTCCGCCTGTCCGCGTAAATCAGCGGCAAACGTGGTTTCGGCGCTTATCGACTTGCTCTCCCGCTCCAGCCGCACGGGCCGCGTATCCTCGCCTCGCGCGCGGGCCACCAGCGCCGGCCCCTCATCCCCCAGCTTGCGCACCGCCTCGCGCTCATCCAGCGCCGCCAACTGCCCCACCCGCAGAATCCCCAGCCCCTGCAACCGCCGCACCTGCGCAGGTCCCACGCCCGGCAATAAACCCACCGGCTCCGGTGCCAAAACCCCCGCCGCCTCCGCGCCAAACACCGTAAACCCACGGGGCTTGCCCCGCTCCGCCGCCAATTTGGCCAGCAGCCGGTTACGCGCCAGGCCAATGGAAACCGTAATCCCCACTTCTGCCTCAACCCGCCGGGCAAACCGGTTCAACACCACCGCCGGCGGTGCATGATGCAACGCCTGAGTCCCAGCCAAATCCAGCACTGCCTCATCCACCGAAAGCATCTGCACCAGCGGCGTCAGCCCCTCCATCAATCCCCGCACCCGCGCCGAGGCCGCCGCATACTTCTTCATGTCCGGCGCAATCACCACCGCCTTCGGGCACAGCTCCCGTGCCTTGAACATCGGCATCGCACTGCGCACCCCGTACAAGCGCGCGACATAACAGCACGTGCTCACCACACCCCGCGCCCCGCCCCCCACAATCACCGGCACATCCCGCAACTCCGGCCGGTCCCGCTTCTCCACACTTGCAAAAAACGCATCACAATCCACATGCGCCATCGCCAGCTCAAATAACTCCGCATGCCGCACCACCCGCGCACTCCCACAAGTCCCGCACACCACCCCGAACACCTCGGCATCACAGTCGCGGCAAATGGCGGGCATCAGGCTGGGACGGGCAAGCAACGCCATGGGGCGTCGGCCCGAAGGGCCGCCTCTTTTATACTGCTAAGGCGCGCCTCTGGCGCGACGCCCCTTGGCCTCACTTCCCGTCCCAGCCCTATGCGGGCCATAGCCATGCGGCGCCGCGGACGCCTGAGGAGTCGCCGTGCAGGTTGCGGACGATGTTGGGGGAGCAGGAATCGCTGAAGATGTAGGGCTGCATCAGTGGAGGGAGGGTTTCGGCCAGGTTGGGCAGGTTGGAGAGGCCGCCGCCGAGCACGATGGCGTCGGGGTCGAGGATATTGGTGATGTTGGCGAGCGCGCGGGCCAGGCGGTCGGCGTGGATGGCCAGCGCGGCGATCGCTTTGGCATCGCCCTTTGCGGCGCGGGCGGGTATCTGGCTGGCGTCGCGGGCACCTGGTCCGTCGCATTCAAACGCCAGGGCCGGTCCGGCGAGGTAGGTTTCCAGGCAGCCGGTATGGCCGCACCAGCAGGTTCGCATCGGCATTTCGTCCATGCGCGGCCAGGGCAGGGGGGTATGGCCCCATTCGCCGGTCAGGCGGTGGCGGCCTTCTAATAGTTTCCCGTCCACCACAATGCCGCCGCCGCAACCGGTGCCCAGGATCACGCCGAACACGATATGCTGCCCCGCCGCCGCGCCATCGCTGGCCTCGGAGAGGGCGAAGCAATTGGCATCATTGGCAACGCGGATTTCGCGGTTCAACAGCGCGCCGAGGTCCTTGTCGAATGGATGCCCGTTCAGCGCGTTGGAGTTGGCGTTTTTCACCAGCCCGGTGGCAGGGCTGATACTGCCGGGAATGCCGATGCCTACGCTGGCATGTGCCCCAATTTCCGCCTCCGCCTGCCGCACTAGTTCCGCGAGGGTATTGAGCGCCGCGCCGTAGCCGGCAGGTGTGGCCGTCCGTCGCCGCAGAATTTCCCGTCCTTCTGGCCCCAGAACCAGAATTTCAATTTTCGTGCCGCCGAGGTCGATGCCGATACGATAGCTCATAATGCCAATGTCGGCTCTTTCCCGGTCTTGCTCAAGACCATTCGCGCGCGCATCTTAACCGCATGAAAGAGCGTGTAATCGATGCGCAGTTCCAGAAGTCGCCGCTGCCGGTGTTGCGCGCGGCCCGCATGCTGCGCGGCATGGCGGCGGGGTCGCGTCTGCGAATCCTCGCCACCGACCCTGGGGCGGTGGCCGATTTCCGCGACTTCTGCAAAACCACCGGCCACGCCCTGGTCGCCACCAGCGAGAGTGCCGGCGTGTTCAGTTTCTCTCTTAAAGTAAAGCCAGCGCAATGAGCGTTGCGCTGTTCACTCACCCCTCCGGCTTGGCGCACGATACCGGGCCCGACCACCCCGAATGTGCCGCCCGCCTGCGCGCTGTGCTGCGCGCGCTGGAGGCCCAGGAGTTTGCCCCCCTGCTGCGCGAGGTAGCCCCAAAAGCCCCCATCGAAGCCCTGCAACCCGCCCATTCCGCCGACTACATCGCCGCCATCCTGGCCCTCCCCCCGGACCAGACCACTTACATCGACGGCGACACCGTTTTCAGCCCCGGCACGCTGGAAGCCGCTCTGCGCGCGGCGGGCGGCGCCATGGCGGCGGTGGACGCGGTGATGGAAGGCTGGGCCAAAGCCGCCTTCGTCGCCATGCGCCCGCCCGGCCACCATGCCGAGGCCGACCGCGCGATGGGTTTCTGTTTCTTCAACAACGCAGCAATCGCCGCTTACCATGCCCGCGCCCGCTGGGGCCTCAAACGCATCGCGGTGGTGGATTTCGACGTCCACCACGGCAACGGTACGCAGGACATTTTCGCCCACGACGCCGAGCTCTTCTACGCCTCCTCCCACCAGCATCCCTGCTTCCCCGGCACCGGGATGGTGCGCGAGCAGGGCGTGGCGGGCAACATCATGAACGTGCAACTCGCCCCCGGCTCCGGCGGCGCCGAGTTCCGTGCGGCCTGGGAGGGTGGGATTATCCCCGCCGTCGCCTCCTTCCGCCCGGAACTGCTCATCATCTCTGCGGGGTTTGACGCCCATGCAGCCGACCCCCTGGCCCAGCTGCGCCTGCGCGAGGCGGATTTCGCCTGGGTGACGCAAGCTCTCATGGAGCTTGCCGACGCCCATTGCCCCGGCCGCGTCGTCTCGTTGCTGGAGGGTGGCTACGACCTCGACGCTTTGGCCTCCAGCACCGCCGCCCATGTGCGCGCGCTGATGCGGTTGTGAATTTTCAAGTGAACCTGTAGGCAGCAAAACCATGACGGCAAAAAACGATATTTCGGCAATGTCCTTCGAGGACGCGCTGGGGGCCCTGGAAACCATTGTCCGTGGCCTGGAATCCGGCCAGCAGAAACTGGAAGACGCGATCACCGCCTACGAGCGCGGCGCCGCCCTGAAAAAACACTGTGAAGCCAAGCTGGCGGAAGCCGAAGCCCGCGTGCAGGCGATTGTCGCCCGCGCCGACGGCACGCTTGCTCTTAAATCCGAGGACTGACCGATGGCACTTGATACCGTGTGCACCCCCAACGCCCTGGCCGAGGCACTGGCCGAAACCTCCCGCGTGGTGGAAGCCCAGCTCGACGCGCTGCTCCCCGTGCCCGAGGGTGCCGAGGCCCGCGTCGTCGAGGCAATGCGTTACGCCGTGCTGAATGGCGGCAAGCGGATGCGCGCGTTCCTGGTCATGGAAACCGCGCAGATATTCTCCGTCAACCGTACCTGCGCTGCCCGCGTGGCGGCAGCGGTGGAAATGCTGCACGCCTACTCGCTGGTGCATGACGACCTGCCCGCCATGGATGACGACGATTTGCGCCGTGGCATGCCGAGCTGCCACAAGAAATTCGACGAAGCCACCGCCATCCTTGCCGGCGACGCCCTGCAGACCCGCGCCTTCGAAGTGCTCGCCGAGGAAGACACCCACGCCGACGCCGAGGCCCGCTGCGAGCTGGTGCTCGCCCTTGCCCACGCTTCCGGCTCACGCGGCATGGTCGGCGGCCAGATGATCGACATGGCCAGCGAGGGCAAAAAACTCTCCGGCCCGGAAATCACCCGCCTGCAGGCCCTCAAAACCGGCCGCCTCATCCAGTTCAGCGCCGAGGCAGGCGCCATTCTTGGCCGCGCCCCGCAAGCCCAACGCCATTTCATCGCCGCCTACGGCCGCGACCTCGGCGGCGCCTTCCAAATCTACGACGACGTGCTGGACGAAACCGCCTCCGCCGAGGAACTAGGAAAAACCGCAGGCAAGGACGCCGCGCAGGGTAAAGCCACCATGGTCTCCGTGCTGGGCCTGGAACAGGCCAAGGCACATGCCGAACTGCTGGCCGAGCAGGCATCGGCGTATCTGGACAGTTTTGGCGAACGCGCCGCGCTGCTACAGGCGCTGGCCAGGTTTACCGTGACGAGGAAGAGCTAACGGCCCCATAATGGCCAAACAACGCGCCGATCTCATGCTTGTCGCCACTGGTCTGGTGGAATCCCGCGCGAAAGCCCAGGCCCTCATCATGGCCGGCCTCGTCTACGCCGGCACCGCCCGCGTACAAAAAGCCGGTGACCTCCTGCCCGAGGACGCCGCTCTCTCCGTCAAAGGCCAGGACCACCCCTGGGTCTCGCGCGGCGGCGTCAAACTCGCCCACGGCCTCGCCCGTTTCAACTTCGACCCCACCGGCCGCATCTGCCTGGACGTCGGCGCCTCCACCGGCGGCTTCACCGACGTTTTGCTCACCCACGGCGCCAAACACGTCTACGCGGTGGACGTCGGCCACGGCCAGCTCGCCTGGAAGCTCCGCTCCGACCCCCGCGTCACCGTGCTGGAAAAAACCAACGCCCGCCACCTCACAGCCGAGATCATCCCCGAGCCCATCACCGCCCTGGTCTGCGACGCCAGCTTCATCGGCCTGCAAATCGTCCTCCCGGCGGCCATGGCCCTTTGCGCCCCGGGCGCTTTCGCCGTCGCCCTTATCAAGCCCCAGTTCGAGGCCGGCCCGGAACACGTCGGCAAAGGCGGCGTCGTCCGCGACCCGGAAATCCACACTGCCGTCTGCGACAAAATCCAAACCTGGTGGGCATCACTCCCTGGCTGGCGCGTACTCGGCGTGGAGCGCAGCCCCATCACCGGCCCCGAAGGCAACATCGAATTCCTGATCGGCGCCGTGAAGGAATCTTAAGCCTTTGCGTGCAGCTTCACCCAGGCGGTGAACTTATCCATCCACCCCTGCAAAAACGCCTTGCTTCCCGGCCCGATATTCCCCGCCTCGTCAAACAACCCGTCCTTGGCCTGAATAAATACCTCCGGCGCGCCGAGTGTCGGCATATCCAGATAAGCCAGCACATTGCGCAAATGCTGCTGCGCCAGCGCGGTGCCAGTCGCGCCCGGAGACACCCCCAGCACGCCAGCCGGCTTGCCCGCCCAGCAGCTCTGCCCATACGGGCGCGAGCCATGATCAATCGCATTCTTCAGCACGCCGGGGATTGAGCGATTATACTCCGCGGTCACAAACAGCACCCCGCTCGCGCCCGCGACCTCGGCCTTCAACCGCTTCACCGAAGCTGCCTGATTCGCGTCGTCATCCTGGTTGTACAGCGGCAGGTCATCTATCCGCGCCGGGATGAACGAAAAATCCGCTGGCGACAGCCGGGTCACACCGGTTGCAAGTTTGCGGTTGAATGATTCTTTGCGAAGGCTGCCGACAATAACAGCAATTTTATATTCGCCCATAAAATACTCCCCGGATGACTGGAGGCAGGTTTGCGCCCAGGAAGCTAACATAGGTGCCCACGGCTACGGTGCTAAATACATGTAGGATTTTTCATTCATCCCGGGTTTGCCGATCAGCGCATTTTTGAAGGCAGCTTGATCGTCTCGCCATCCACGGCGAAGCTCCCATATCCCTGGTGATGAATGGTCCGGCGGTCCTTTTGCCCCGGATCAACCCAGGCATTCACCACCTCAAGGACAAATAAATTATATTTATTCACCATCCTGGTGTCGGTGACTTTGAGCTCCAGATTGGCCAAGCATTCGTCGATCAAAGGCGCCTCCACCTGCGCGGCTGGCACCGGCGTCAGCCCGAATTTGGTGAATTTATCCGTATCCTGCCCCGAACAATTACCGATTTTCACCACTTGCGGTGCCAGGGCCACGCCAGGAATGGCGATTACACACTGTTTGGTAGCCCGCAGCGCCGCGAAACTGTAGTTGCCGCTGCTCACCACACAGGAGATCAGCGGCGGCTCAAACTCCAGCATCATATGCCAGGACATGGTCATGACATTGGCCCGGCCGTTGTGGGAGGTGGTCAGCAGCACGACTGGCCCCGGTTCGATCAACGCGTATACTTTCGGCAGCGGTAAATTTCTCATGGAAAACCCCCTTAAAGCCTATGCCACCAAGCCGGTAAGATGACGCGCGCCCGGCGCCGGGTTATGCTGTTTTAATGAGTAGGCCATTTGATACGATCGCAATCTATTTTAACCCCCGGGGATTGCGCGCCCGGTTCGTTCTCCTGCTACTGGGTATGACTTTGCCGGGTTGTTCAGTCCCGCCCGCCCAGCAACCACAACTCGATGCCACAGCATCCGCGCCCTCGCCCCTGGCTTTGCGCCAAGCCGAGGACAAAGGCTACGCAGCCGGTTATGCCGCTGGCGAACTGGCTCAGGCACTGCGCGACCGGGCGCGGGTGACAGACCAAGCGGCCAAACAAGTGCCACCGTCTGCCCCGGCGCAGACCCCGCCGCAACCGTTAATTCCACCTGCACCACCGCCGCCAATGCCACCGTTGCAGGACACCTTCAATCCGAGCGGCCCGGCCAAGCCTCTGGGAGGCTCAGCCGTTCCGTTCTAGTGCAGCTTAGTCGCCGTAGCCGACCATGCCTTTGATCTCCAGCATATCGTTCAGGCCAAAGTCGACGTATTCGCGCCCGTTGCCGGACTGCTTGTAGCCACCGAAGGGCGAGAACAGATCCCAGTCCGGGTAGTTGATGTAAACACTGCCCGCCCGCATCTGCCGCGCCACGGCGCGCGCTTTCTCCAGGTCTTTGCTCTGCACGTAAGCCGCTAGGCCATAGACCGTGTCGTTGGCGATCTCGATCGCCTCTTCCAGCGTGTCATACGGCAGGATGGACAGCACGGGGCCAAAAATTTCCTCGCGCGCGATGGTCATATTGCGGGTGACGTTGCCGAACACGGTCGGCTTCACGAAATAGCCGCCGCTCAGACCTTCCGGCCGGCCCAGCCCGCCGGCCGCCAGAGTCGCACCTTCATCGATACCGGCCTTGATCAACCGCTGCACCTTGTCGAACTGCACCTGGCTGACCAGCGGCCCGAGCACCGTACCATCGGCAAAGGCCGGTCCAACAGTCTGCTTGGAGGCTTCGTCCGCGGCAATGGCCAGTGCCTGGTCGTGCAGCGCGCGCGGCACCAGCATACGCGTCGCCGCGTCGCAGGACTGCCCGCTGTTGATGAAGCAGGCGCCAATCCCGCCCCGCACGGCCGCATCCAAATCCACATCGTCCAGCAGAATATTGGCTGACTTGCCGCCCAGCTCCTGCGCCACGCGCTTCACCGTATCGGCGGCGGCCTTCGCAACCAGAATGCCGGCACGGGTCGAGCCGGTGAAGGACATCATGTCCACATCAGGATGCTCGGCAAGCTTCTGGCCAACTGACGGCCCATCGCCGTTCACCATATTGAACACGCCCTTCGGCACGCCGGCCTCGTGCATGATCTCGGCGAAGATGATCGCGTTGATCGGCGCAACCTCGGAGGGCTTGAGCACCATCGTGTTGCCGCCGGCAATCGCCGGGGCAACTTTCGAGACAATCTGGTTCAGCGGCCAGTTCCACGGGGTAATCAGGCCGACCACGCCGATCGGCTCCTTCACCACCAGCGTGGTACCGCGCTTCTCGCTCCATTCGAATTTCGGCAACGCCTCGATCAAAGCCTTGAAATGCGCCTGCCCAGCGGCGGCCTGCGCGTCCTTGGCAAAGCCGATCGGCGCGCCCATCTCATGCGCGCACGCATCGGCGATATCATTCATCCGGCGCTCATAAATCGCCAAACAGGTCTTCAGCAGCTCCAGCCGTTCCTTCGGCGTGGTGCGTGCAAACGACGGGAAAGCCGCTTTTGCAGCCGCCACAGCCTTGTTCACATCCGCGACGCTGCCCCCGGAAATTTCGGTGTAGGGCAGCCCCGTCGAAGGATCGATAACGGTGATGCGATTGGGCACCACCGGGTCAACCCAGGCGCCATCAATATAAAACTTCAGGTTATTGGACATTTGCTCTCCTGTGCCACTGCGGTGTGTTAAACATGCCAAACAAAATAGCGGTTCGCGCCTCGCCTGCCATGCCGTGAATCTCGTCAGGAGTTTAGCAGATGCAGCTCACCGGTGCTTGTCTTTGCAACGCAATCGCCTACGAATTTTCATGCACCGGCAACGAGGTCGCCGACTACTGCCATTGCCGCCAATGCCAGAAATCCAGCGGCGCCCCCATTCTCCCTTGGGTCCAGGTCCCCCCACAAAACTTCCGCATCACCCGCGGCCACGCCAAACCCTACGCCTCCTCAACCCACTCCACCCGCTGGTTCTGCCCGGATTGCGGCACGCCACTGTATATGACCGATCACGCCAACCGCTCGGTTGGAATCACGCTCGGCACACTGGACACTCCGAACGCCGTTCATCCAACCGTTCATGGCTGGGCGTCCGAGCGTTTGACTTGGTTTCAAATCACCGACGACCTGCCCCGGTATCCGCAGGCCCCGCCGTACGATTTGTAGGGCGGGGTGACCCGGGCCGGAGACTAAGCCGCCGCGCGGATGGCGGCGGCCTTCACATCTTCGTCCACAAGGTCGGCAAACGTCGCAAAATTATCGACGAAGCGTTGCACCAGGCCTTTGGCGGCCACGTCATAGGCGGCGCGGTCGGCCCAGGCGGTGCGCGGGTCGAGCACTTCGTCCGGCACGTTATTCACATGCACGGGGATTTGCAGCCCGAAGAACGGATCGGTGCGGTATTCGACGTTATCCAGCTCCCCGGCCAGGGCGGCGCGCAGCAGGGCGCGGGTGTGGGTGATGGACATGCGCTTGCCCACGCCGTAAGCGCCGCCGGTCCAGCCGGTATTCACCAGCCAGCAGGAGGCGCCGGTTTTAGCGATGAGCGCCTGCAGCAGCTTGCCGTACACCTGCGGATGACGGGGCAGGAATGGCGAGCCGAAGCAAGTGGAGAACGTCGCCTGCGGCTCGGAGCCCAGGCCCTTTTCGGTCCCGGCGACGCGCGCGGTGTATCCGGAGAGGAAGTGGTACATGGCCTGCGCCGGGTTGAGCTTGGAGATCGGCGGCAGCACGCCAAAAGCATCGGCGGTGAGCATGATGACGTTTTTAGGCGTCCCGCCGCGGCCGGAGAGTTCCACATTGGGGATGAATTCCACCGGGTAGCAGGCGCGGGTGTTTTCCGTATAGGTCTGGTCGGTCAGGTCCAGGCGCCCGTGCGGATCGGCGACCACGTTCTCCAGCACGGTGCCAAAGCGATGCGCGGCGGCCCAGATTTCCGGCTCGTTCTTCTGGCTAAGGTCGATGACTTTGGCGTAGCAGCCGCCCTCGAAGTTGAACACGCCCTCCGGGCCCCAGCCGTGCTCGTCATCGCCGATCAGCCGGCGGGTCGGGTCGGAGGAGAGGGTGGTCTTGCCGGTGCCAGACAGGCCGAAGAAAAGTGCCGAGTCTTCCGCAGGGCCGATATTGGCCGAGCAATGCATCGGCAGCATGCTGCGTTCGGGCAGAATCCAGTTCATCACCGTGAAGATGGATTTCTTGATCTCGCCCGCATACTGCGTTCCGGCGATCACGATGGTTTTCTCGGCGAACGAGAGCACGATGGCGGAGGAGGAGTTCACGCCATCAATGGCCGGGTCGGCCTCGAAATCCGGGGCATGCAAAATCACGTAGTCGGGCACGAAACCGGGCAGGTCCTCCGCCGGCGGCCGGATGAACATGTTGCGGGCGAACAGTGCGTGCCAGGCACCTGTGGTAACCATGCGGATGCTGATCCGGTTGGCCGGATCGGCACCGGCGTACAGGTCCTGCGTGAATAACTCGCGGCCCTGCAAATATGCCTGCACGCGCGACTTCAGGGTCGCGAACTTATCCTCGGGCAGCTTCTGGTTAACCTTGCCCCACCAGACATTTTCGGTGGTGGAGGGCTCGTCGACGACAAACTTATCCCCAACCGAGCGCCCGGTATGCACGCCGGTACGCACGATGACGGCACCGTGGGCTGAAAGACGTCCTTCGTTTTTGCGCAAGGAATGGGCCACCAGGGCCGGAGCGGTCAGGTTGGCATGCAGAGCGGCGGCAACGCGCACACCCGTACCGGCGAGGGGGACAGCGTCCCGGAGATTGGCGAGGTCGGTCATGTGGGGCACGGTCAAATCTTTCCTCTACGGCTGAAACTCTGACCCTTCATAAGCAGCCGCTTCCCGCGTATCAACCGGAAGTATTCTCCAGAAGGCGATTAATTTCATGTTGCAATGCAGCGATCTGTAGCCGGGCCGCCGCGGCAAAACCGCCTACGTAATGCGCATCGCTCACCGCCAGCCGCCAGAGGTGAAAATCCACGAAACCCACGTACTGGCTGGCGTAGGGATGCGCCCGCAAAAACCGCGCCCGGGCGTTGGCATCCGCATCCGCGTCATCGCTGAGCAGCTCCGCGGTGCCGGAGAGTAGCAGCCGGGGTGCGGTTTGCGGGTTGTCATCCACCGGCGCGCCGGTCACCAGCAGGGCGCAGGCCGGGTTGGCGCGCAGGTTCCTGGTATGCGCGGCCAGGTCAGAGAGCAGCAAAATCGGCGCCCCGCCGGCATCCAGCGCCGGTGTCACCAGCGCCGCATGCGGCAAACCGGCGGCGGTTGTGCTCGCCAGCGTGCCACTGCGCGCGGCGGCCAGCAGCGCCGCCGCCTCCCGGTAAAAATTACGCTCTTGATTTGCTGCCATAATCCGGTCACTCCCTCGGTGCACTTGACACTTATGTCCGCAAATATGAGTCCCACCCGATGAAATATACAATCGCCCTTGTCGACGACGACCGGAACATCCTCACCTCAGTCTCCATGACGCTGGAGCAGGAAGGGTTCGACGTGCGGACTTTCACTGATGGAGAGTCGGCATTGCAGGCGCTCCTCGCCAAACCGGCCGACCTCGCGGTGCTGGACATTAAAATGCCCCGCATGGACGGCATGGAGCTGCTGCAAAAACTGCGCGTGCGTACGGCGATGCCGGTGATCTTCCTCACCAGCAAGGACGATGAGCTGGACGAGCTGATGGGCCTGCGCCTGGGCGCCGACGATTACATCACCAAGCCGTTCAGCCAGCGCTTGCTGCTGGAGCGCATCCGCGCCCTGCTACGCCGTAACGAGGCCTCCAAGGCCGAGGGTTCCGGCGCCGCCCCCGCCGCCGTGCTCACGCGCGGCCACCTCACGCTGGACGAAACCAAGCACCAGTGCCTCTGGAAGGGGAAGGACATCCAGCTCACCGTGACTGAGTTCCTGCTGGTTAAAGCCCTGGCGCAGCGCCCCGGCATGGTAAAGTCGCGTGACCAGCTGATTGACGCGGCCTACGGCGAGAATGTATATGTGGACGACCGCACCATCGACAGCCACGTGAAGCGCCTGCGCAAGAAGTTCCGCAACGAGGACGGCGAGTTCGACCAGATCGAGACGCTCTACGGGATCGGCTACCGCTACAAGGAAGCGTAATTTGGCCCCCTTCCGGTCGGGTAGCCCCGCATAATGACGCAAAAAAAGCCCCGCCTGTCGCGTCTGCTGCGCGACATCCTGCTGGTTAACCTGCTCCCCCTGGCGCTGATTTTCGCCGCGTTGTTTTACCTGGACCAGTACCAGCAAGGCCTGCTCAGCGCCGAGGTCTCCGCTTTGCGCGAACAGGCCCGCATCTACGCCGGCGCGCTGGCGCAAACCGCCGTGCAGGAAAACAGCAGCGGCGCCACCATCAACCCGGACCTGGCCGCGCCGCTGCTCTACCAGCTCACCGAGCCAACACCTAACGCGCAGGCGCTTATCTACGGGCCGGATGGCGAGTTGATCGCCAATTCCCGTGTGCACCCCGGCCCAGGCGGGGTGATTATCACCGAACCGCTGTCCGCGCCGCCGCCGCCGGGCTTTTTCTCCCGCGTGATCGGCTTCATGTACGATCATTTGTTAGGTTCCGTGGCTGGCCAGAACGATGAATCCGGGCTGGTAGGCTCCGGCGCCGGGGAAGACCCCGCCACGTTGGGCTGGCAGCCTGACGCGCGCGAGGCCCTGCAACTGACCAGCGCCTCCCCGGACCAGGAGGCCCCGCCCTTCGTGCGCAGGGAGAAACAGGGTGAGCTTCTCATCACCGTCGCCGAGCCGATCGTTAGCAGCCAGCAGAATGTAGGCACCGTCCTGCTGACTCGCGGTGCTGATGAAGTAGACAGCGCCGTGCTGGCGGTGCGGATTTCCATCCTCGGCCTGTTTGCCCTGGCACTTGGCCTCACCGTCATCGTCTCCTTCTACCTAGCCCGCACCATCGCCAGCCCGATCCTGCGCCTGGCCAACGCCGCCGCGCTGATGCGCGAGGGCCGTGCGCGCACCCAGGCGCTGCCGGAGAGCATTACCGACCGCAACGACGAAATCGGCACCCTCGCCCGCGCGCTGGACGGCTCGGCCAAAGCCCTGTGGGCCCGCATGGACGCCATCGAGCAATTCGCCGCCGACGTCAGTCACGAAATCAAAAACCCGCTCTCCTCCATCCGCTCGGCCATCGAAACCCTGAGCCGCGTCGAGGACCCCACCCGCGCCGCCCGCCTGCTCGCCATCATCACCCAGGACGTTGCGCGGCTGGACCGCCTGATCACCGATATTTCGGACTCCTCGCGCCTGGATTCCGAACTTTCCCGCAGCAAAATGGAAATCGTCGACATGGCGCGCATCCTCGCCACGCTGGCCGAAATCCATGACGCGACCCGCAAGGAAAACGGCCCCTACGTGCTGGTCGACGCCCCGGCGGTCGGCCTCTTCGTGCGGGGCGCTGAAAGCCGGCTGGTGCAGGTGCTGCGCAACCTCATTGGCAACGCCATTTCCTTCAGCCCGGCCAACGGCAAAATCTGGCTCCGCGGCCGCGAAACCGGCGGCATCGTCGAATTGTCGGTGGAGGATGAAGGCCCAGGCATTCCCGATGCCAAACTCGACGGCATTTTTGACCGTTTCTATTCCGAGCGCCCGCAGAGCGAGCAGTTCGGCAGCCATTCCGGCCTCGGCCTCTCCATTTCCCGGCAGATCGTGGAAGCGCACCAGGGCCGCATTTCCGCCGAGAACCGCCGCAACGAGGAAGGTGCGATTATCGGCGCCCGCTTTGTGATAAGATTGCCAAAAGCCGAAGGGTAAGAAAATGGTAACCGTAATCGACCATCCGCTGGTGCAGCACAAGCTGACGCTGCTGCGGAAAAAGGAAACCACCACCGGCGATTTCCGCAGGCTATGCCGCGAGATTTCGCTCCTCCTGGGTTACGAGGTATTGCGCGACCTGCCGCTGGAGCCGATCACCATCGAGACCCCGCTGGAGCAAATGCAAGCGGTGCAGGTCTCCGGCAAAAAACTCTGTTTCATCTCGGTATTACGCGCCGGTGCCGGCATCCTCGACGGCATCCTCGACCTCGTCCCCGCCGCCCGCATCGGCCATGTCGGTCTCTACCGCGACCACGACACCCACAAACCGGTAAAATACTATTTTAAGGTCCCCGAGGACATGGCATCGCGCCTATGCATCGTCGTGGACCCGATGCTGGCAACGGGCCATTCCGCCGCCGCCGCCGTGACCATGTTGAAGGAAGCCGGCGCCAAAAATATCAAATTCGTCTGCCTGCTGGCCGCCCCCGAGGGTGTGGCCGCATTCGAGGCCGCACACCCGGACGTTCCGGTCTTTGCCGCGGCGGTGGACCGGGAACTGGACGCCAACGCCTACATCCGGCCGGGTCTGGGCGACGCGGGCGACAGGCTTTTTGGGACGAAGTAGGCAGTAAGGCCAGAGGGGCGTTCCCCCCCTCTGGCCTTACTTTCCTTTACCCCGCCCGGTTATCCACCAAATCGGTCACCACGCCCGGATCCGCCAGCGTTGACGTATCGCCCAGGCTATCCGTCTCATTGGCGGCAATCTTGCGCAAAATCCGGCGCATGATCTTGCCTGAACGGGTTTTCGGCAGGCCCGGCGCCCATTGGATCACATCCGGTGCGGCAATCGGCCCAATTTCCTTGCGCACCCAACCAACGAGTTCCTTGCGCAATTCTTCGGTCGGCTCCGCATCCGCCACCAGCGTTACGTAAGCGTAAATGCCCTGGCCCTTAATGTCATGCGGGAAGCCCACCACGGCGGCTTCCGCCACTTTCGGGTGCAACACCAGCGCCGATTCCACTTCCGCCGTCCCCATGCGGTGCCCAGAAACGTTAATCACGTCATCCACGCGGCCAGTGATCCAGAAATAACCGTCGGCATCGCGGCGCGCGCCGTCACCCGTAAAATACAGGCCTTTGAAGGTGGAAAAATACGTTTGCACAAAGCGCGCATGGTCACCGAAGACAGTGCGCATCTGCCCCGGCCAGCTATCGGCGATGCACAAATTGCCTTCGGTCGCCCCATGCAGCCGGTGGCCTTCGCCATCCACCAGGACGGGGAACACGCCCGGCAGCGGCAGCGTCGCCGAGCCCGGCTTTTGCGCAATCGCGCCGGGCAGGGGGGAGATGAGAATGCCCCCGGTCTCCGTCTGCCACCAGGTATCGACGATCGGGCAACGGTTGTCGCCGACCACGCGGTAGTACCAGTTCCACGCCTCGGGGTTGATAGGCTCGCCCACCGAACCCAGAATCCGCAACGATTTACGCGAGGTCTTCTTCACCGGCCCCTCGCCGTCGCGCATCAGCGCGCGGATCGCGGTCGGCGCGGTGTAGAATATATTCACCTGATGCTTGTCGATGACCTGCCAGAATCGCGAGGTGTCCGGGTAGTTGGGGATACCCTCGAACATCAGCGTGGTGGCGCCGTTGGCGAGCGGCCCGTACACAATATAAGTGTGCCCGGTGACCCAGCCGACGTCGGCGGTGCACCAGTACACCTCGCCCGGATGGTAATCGAACACGTATTCATGCGTGAAGCTCGCCCACACCATGTAGCCGCCGGTGGTATGCAGCACGCCCTTCGGCTTGCCGGTCGAGCCTGAAGTATACAGGATAAATAGCGGATCTTCCGCATTCATTTCGGCGGCGGCATGCACCGGTGAGGCAGCGGCGGTCACATCCTCGTACCACATATCCCGCCCGGCCTGCATGTCCACGGCGCCGCCGGTGGCCTTCACCACGATCACGGTATTTATCGTCGGGCAGCTCTTCAGCGCCTCGTCGGCATTCAGCTTCAGCGCCACCTTGCGCCCGCCGCGCCGGCCTTCATCGGCGGTAATCAGCGCCACCGAGCCGCAATCCTGAATGCGGTTGGCCAGAGAGTCCGGCGAGAACCCGCCGAACACCACAGAGTGGATCGCGCCGATCCGCGCGCAGGCCAGTAGCGCCACCGCTGCTTCCACGATCATGGGCAGATACACGGTAACCACATCGCCTTTTTTCACGCCTTGCGCGGTCAGCGCATTGGCCAGCCGGCAGACCTGTTCATGCAATTCGCTGTAGGTGACCTTTTTGGAGGAATTCGGGTCATCACCCTCCCAGATGATTGCCACCTGATCGCCGCGCTCGGCGAGGTGCCGGTCCAGGCAATTGGCGGAGGCGTTCAGCGTGCCGTCCTCGAACCATTTGATCGAGACATCGCCGGTGAAATTTGTGTTTTTGATCTTCGTCGGCGACTTGATCCAGTCAATGCGCTTGCATTCCTCGGCCCAGAATTCATCCGGCGCGGCCGCCGCCCGTTCGGTCATGTCGTCATAGCGTGCCCGTGGCATCAGCGCCGCAGCCGCAATCTCTGGTTTCACCGGCACAATATCCGTATCCGACATGTTCGACCCTCCGTAATTTATTGTAGGCTTCCCCTCTTATGCCAAGAATCCCTTGCATCCGGAAGTCTGTCCCAAATTTTAGCACTTCACCGGCCAGCTTCATGCAAAAAATCCGGTTCTAAGGGATGCCGCCAGGGCCGCCCATTAGGAAGTCGTTGACAATACCAAAGGTTTCTGCGCGAGATTTGGTGGCAATCGACTTTGGCTTGACTTGGGAACGCGCACCCGGCGATCGGACGCATACAAGACTTCCAATCACCCGGTTGTCCCTCAATCCGCGCGGCAGGCGCGCGGCGGGCCAATGTTAAGGAGCGACGACTAGTTATGGCTACCGGCACTGTTAAGTGGTTCAACACCACCAAAGGATATGGGTTTATTGTTCCCCAGGATGGCGGCAAGGACGTGTTCGTCCACATTACCGCCGTACAATCCGCGGGTCTGCGTGGCTTGAACGAGGGCCAGAAGGTCACATTCGACATCGCAATGGAACGTGGCAAAGCCGCCGCGATCAATCTTAAAGCCGTCTGAGACACCCTGCCGGCAGTTCGCGGGCCAAAACCGGTCTTTCGCACTTTTAACGGGGCTCAACGGCCCCGTTGTTTTTGTTGCAGCCAGTTTGTTGCAATCAGGTGAAAACATCGCTACCCCGGCACGTACCTCAGGTTAAGACCCAACGGGCGTCCTGATGGCTGAGTCCGGCTGTATCCATGCGGAATATTTGGCGGCCTCAGCGGATTAATTGAGGGGGAAGACATGGACGGTTTGAGTACGCCGCAACCGGTCCCGGCTTTCGAGCCGTCGAGCGAGCCTGCGTTTGCCATGCTCGACGATGCGGTAGGCCAGTTCGGCCCGCGCCCGGCCATAGATTTCCTTGGCCGCCACTGGACTTATGAACAACTCGGCGCGTTGACCAATCGTGCCGCCGCCGGCATGCAGAAGCTGGGCGTCCGCCAGGGGGTAAATGTTGGGCTTTGCCTGCCCAACTGCCCGTATTCCATCATCATGTACTACGCCATCCTCAAGGCCGGCGGCACGGTGGTGAACTTCAACCCGCTCTACACGCTGGCGGAAATCGAGTCGCAGGCGCGCGAGACCGATGTCAGCATCATGGTTTCGCTGGACGTCGCCCTGATCCAGGATAAAATCGGCAAACTCGCCGCCAGCGGCGTGTTCAAGCGGGTTGTCATCTGCCGCATGGCCGCAGTCCTCACCCCGCTCAAGTCCCTCGCCTTCAGGCTGTTCAAGCGCAAAGAGTTGGGGCAGGTTCCCGATCACGCCCCTTATGTAACGTTCGAGCGCCTGATCTCCGGCCCGGCACTACCCGCCCCGGTCGCGATCGACCCCACCCGGCACATCGCGGTACTGCAATTCACGGGGGGCACCACCGGCACGCCCAAGGCCGCCCAGCTCACTCATGCCAATATCAGTGTCAATGTCAGGCAGGTACTGGTGGCCTTGCCCGAAACCATCCCCGGCGAGGAACGGATGCTGGCGATCCTGCCGTTCTTCCACGTCTTCGCGATGACCGCCGCGATGAATCTCGCATTGAGCATCGGCGCCGAGATTATCCTGCTGCCCCGGCTCGACCTGAAACTGCTGATGCGCACCATCTACCACCGCCGCCCGACCATTCTGCCCGGCGTGCCCACGCTGTTCACCGCCATCAGCAACGCTGCCGAGGCTTCGGGCAAAACCGATCTGCGCTTCATCAAATTTTGCGTCTCCGGCGGTGCCCCGCTCTCGGCCGAAGTGCTCGACCGGTTCGAGCGCATTTCAAATTGTCATATCCTAGAGGGCTACGGTCTTTCGGAAACCTCGCCGGTACTCACCCTCAACGTGCCGAGTGCGACCAAACGCGGCAGTGTCGGCCGCGCGCTGCCAGGCACCACAATCGAAATCCGCGATCCCGAAAACCCACCCATCCTGATGCCCCAGGGCGCGCGGGGCGAAATCTGCGCCCGTGGGCCGCAAGTGATGCAGGGCTATTACCACCAGCGGGAAGCGGCGCAGGTCTTTGTCGAAGGCGCGTTCCGCACGGGGGATATCGGTTATCTCGACGAGGAGGGCTATCTCTTCATTGTCGACCGCATCAAGGACATCATCATCTGCGGCGGCTACAACGTGTATCCGCGCACCATCGAGGAAGCCGCCTACCAGCATCCCGCCGTGCAGGACGCCATCGCCATCGGCGTGCCGGACCAGTACCGGGGGCAGGCGCCTAAGCTCTTTGTCACCCTGCGCGCCGGCCAGCAGGCCACCGGCCCGGAAATTCTTGAGTTTCTGAAAGAACGCCTGAACAAGATCGAAATGCCCCGCGCCGTGGAAGTGCGCGAGACCTTGCCGAAAACCATGGTCGGCAAACTCTCCAAAAAAGAACTGGTGGCAGAGGAAGCCAAACTAGGCTGAATTCGCAAAGCCCTTCCGCTCGCGTTAAAAACTTGCCACATTCCCTCCATCATGCGCTTACACGCCTCTTGCGCCGCCCGGCCTGGTCCGGACGGTTACGACGCCATTCTGCTCCTCGGTCCCCCGGGGGCGGGCAAGTCCGACTTTTTGCTGCGCCTGATCCATGAGGGCTTTACGCTCGTGGCTGATGACCAGGTGGTGATTTGGAACGGCATTGCCTCCGCCCCGGAGGCACTGGCCGGCCTGCTGGAAGTGCGCGGCCTGGGTATTTTTCGCCTGCCGCATCTGGCCAGTGCGCCGTTGCGGCTGGTCATCCAGTTAGGCGTGCCGGCGAAGCGCCTGCCGCAGCCTGAGACCCACCCGGAATTGGGCCTGCCGCTTGTCACCATCGACCCCTCAGCCCCGTCAGCCCCCGCTCGCGCCGTGCTGGCGCTGGAGGCCGCCTGCGGCCGCGTCACCCAGATTGCCGGGAGCTTCGCGCCATGAATACGGTGGCGCCAAAACTCAGTATCGTCCTCGTCACCGGTTTCTCCGGGGCAGGCAAAAACGCCATCCTGCGCGCGCTGGAGGATCTCGGCTTCGAGACCATCGACAATCCCCCGCTCGCCACGCTGGAAGACCTCGCCGGCCGCGCCGAGAAAAACCTCGCCATCTGCGTCGATGCCCGTTCCCGCGGGTTTTCCGCCGAGGCCGTGCTGACAACCCTTGAGCATCTGCGCACGCGTCCCTCGCTCAACCCCTCGCTGGTCTTCGCCACCGCGACGCCAGAGGTGCTGCTAGGCCGCTATTCCGAGACCCGCCGCCGCCATCCGCTGGCGCAATCGGGCCCCGTGGCGGAGGGAATCGCGTTGGAACGCACGCTCACCGCCCCGCTGGCCCAGGCGGCCGACGTGCTGATCGACACCTCCAACCTGCCGCTGGCACGCCTGCGGGCCATCGTCGAACAGAATTTCGGCGCCGGCGCTCCGGCGATGGCAATTTCCCTGGTTTCCTTCGCTTATCCAGGTGGTCTGCCACCCGAGGCCGACCTGGTTTTCGACGCCCGATTCTTGCGCAATCCGCATTACGATCCCGCGTTGCGACCCTTAAGTGGCCTGGATCCTGAAATTGGAAGCTTCATCGAGCAGGACCCTGATTTTGCGGCTTATTTCAAGCATATCAAGGACATCGTTGAATTTTTATTGCCAAGATTCGTGCAGGAAGGAAAAAAATATGCAACAATCTGTATCGGATGTACCGGCGGGCAACATAGATCAGTGTATATGATTGAAAAACTTAAAACTTGTTTAGGCAAAGCGGGATGGCGCGTGAGCGTGACCCACCGTGAAGCCGCCAAGTTTGAAGCCGCACGCGCCAACCAGAAATTACACGCCAAGGAATGAGTCTCTTAACATGATCGGTCTGGTTCTTGTTACCCATGGCGCGCTCGCCATAGCTTTGCGCGACGCCATGGAACACGTTGTCGGCAAGCAGAAAAATGTTGCCACCGTGTGCGTCGAATCGGACGCCGAGTTTGAGAGCCAGCGCGCGGAAATCGCCAGCCGGCTGGACGAGGTCAATTCCGGCGATGGCGTGATTCTGCTGACCGACATGTTCGGCGGCACGCCCAGCAATCTGGCTATGTCCATGCTCAGCAAGCCCGGCGTGGAGATCATCGGCGGCGTGAATCTGCCCATGCTGGTGAAACTGGCGAAAATCCGCGGCACCCAGACCCTGGCCGAGGCGGTCCAATGCGCCGAGGACGCCGGACGTAAATACATCTGTTCTGGCCACGAAATTCAACACCCCACCACCACCCCGCGCGCCGCGGAGTAGACATGAGCGAAAACAGCGCGGCGATTGCAATCGATGTTGGCGTCGTCAACCGGCGGGGCCTGCACGCGCGCGCGGCGGCCAAGCTGGTCACCCTGGCGGAACGGTTCAGCGCCTCGGTCGATGTCGCCAAGGATGGCCAAAGCGTTTCCGCCCGTTCGATCATGGGGCTGATGATGCTGGGCGCCGGCCAGGGCAGCACCGTGCGCCTCACCGCCGAGGGGTTTGACGCGAGGGAGGCCCTGGACGCCATTGCCGCGCTGATCGAGGCCGGCTTCCATGAAACAGACTAGCCCAGCCGAGCGGCGCTTCACCGGCCATCCGGTATCGCCCGGCATCGGCATCGGCCCGGTGCACGAGACAGCGGAGCCCGCGCTTGTCATCACCCATAAAAAAATCTCGGCGGCGGATGCTGCCGCCGAGATGGCCCGGCTGGAGGAAGCCCTGGCCCGCTCACGGCACCAGTTAGGCAAGCTCAAAGCGCGGCTGGCCGGCCTGCCCGAGCAAAGCCAGTCGGAGATCGCGCCGCTGATTGACGCCTACCTGCACATGCTGGGCCCCTCCCGGCTGATGCGCGGCATCAAGGCACGGGTACATGATGGTCTGATCACCGCCGAAGCCGCCGTGCACGCGGAAGCCGAAGCTCAGGCCGAGGCCATCCTGGCGCTCACCGGCTCGGACCGGCAAGGCCGCGCGCGCCGGGCAGAGGAAGTACGCGAGATCGGCCGCCGTATCCTGCGCAACCTTACCCGCCAGCCTTTCCGTAGCTTTGCCGGCCTGCCCCAAGGCTGCGTCCTCGCCGCCAACGACCTGCGCCCGGCTGACGCCGCGCTGATTCAGCCGGCCAATTTCGCAGGCATCATCACCGAGGAAGGCGGCTCCGACGGCCACACCGCCGTCATGCTGCGCGCGCTTGGCCTGCCCGCCGTGCTCGGCGCCACCGGCGTGCTCTCCGCCGCGGAGCCCGGCAGCCTCGCGATTATCGATGGCGACTCCGGCACCATCATCCTCAATCCCACCCACGCCAGCCTGGAAGCCGCACGGCAAAAACTTGCAGCCATCACCCGCACCCGCCGCGCGCTCATCCGCCTGCAACGCCTCCCCGCCGCCACGCGCGACGGCACGGCCGTCAGCCTGCAAGCTAATCTCGAACTGCCCTTCGAACTGCCGATGATCGCGGAGTCCGGCGCGCACGGCATTGGCTTGCTGCGCAGCGAATTCATCTTCATGAACCGCGAAATCCTCCCCGACGAGGATACCCAAACCCAGATCTACCAAAATATCGTGGAAGCCATGGACGGCGACCCGGTAACCATCCGCGTCCTCGACTGGGGGTCGGATAAGGAAATCGAGGCGCTCAGCGCGTATCTGCCGGTACAGGACGAGCCAAACCCGGCGCTGGGCCTACGCGGCATCCGCCTGCTGCTGCGCCACCCGGCGCTGCTGGAAACCCAGCTTGCCGCCATCCTGCGGGCCGGTGCCACCGGTCCGGTGCGCATCATGCTCCCTATGGTCTCGCTCACCGCCGAAATTCGGGCCACCCGTGAAATCTACGATCGTGTCTGGAAGCGCCTGAAGCGCAAGGGTGTGCGCATTGCCGCGCAAAAACCGCCGCTCGGCATCATGGTGGAAACCCCCGCCGCCGCCCTTGCCGCGCGCCAGCTTGCCACCCATGCCGATTTCTTCGCAATCGGCACCAACGACCTTACCATGTACACGCTGGCGGCTGACCGCGGCCTGCCAGTGGGCAGCAAACTCTACGACCCGCTGGAACCCGCAGTGCTCTCTCTCATCAGCATGACTGCCGCCGCCGCCGCCGCCGCGAAAATTCCCGTCTCGCTTTGCGGCGAACTCGCCAGCCGCGAACAAGCCGCCCCCCTGCTGCTTGGCCTTGGCATCCGCCAGCTCTCCATGCATGGCAACGCCATCCCCCGCGTCAAACGCGCCATCCGCGCCGTCAGCCTTGCACAATGCGACGACCTCGCCACCGCCGCCTTGGCCGCCCCCGACGCCGACGCCGTCCGCGACATTATCCGCGAGGTTTGAGAACGAAGCTTACGTCCCGGTCGCCATCAGCAGCACGACGAGGGCGACGGCCACGCCTTGCAGGATCACGCGCAGTCGCATGAGTTTGTTGGAGGTTCGCGGGTCACGGTTGGCGTCCACCATGCCGATGGCACCGATCAGCATGACGACGACGACGGCGAGCATATCGGCCATAAGCACGGCTATAATAATATCTCTCATAGGGGCTATATAACCCTGGACTGGGCTTTGTGCATACCGCTGTGCACTGCCTTCGTGGTTGACTCTGCTGCCATTACCCCTTCTGGCTCACCGCATGCGCATTGCTCCTCTTCTTGCCCTTGTCCTGGTATTGGCTTTTGGTGTCCCGGCTGCTGGTTGGGGTTCTGCCCCGCCCCAAACCGTGCCGGCGGCGGCTGCTGCCGCACCCGCTCCGGCCAAGCCTGTCAGCGCCATTATTCCCGGCTCACCGCTTGCCGCCCTTACGGCCGCCGCCACCAACCCTCCCGACCCCGACGCCAACACACCGGCTCCTTTTGGTACCAACTGGTTCGGCTTTTCCCTTGCCAGCGCCATTGGCGCGGACGCGGCTGGGACGTTCGATGACTTTACCGGCGCGTTCCAGCAATCCATCCAGCTCACGCCCGTGCTGGACTGGCTGCAAAGCTTTGCGCAAGCCCCGGTCCGGCGCGCCCACCTCGTCGGTATTGCCGAGGGTTTGTGCCTCACGATTCTTCCCGCCCTTATCGTCGCAGCCGCCTTGCGCTTCGTTTTGGGGCGCCCCCGCCGCGGACTGATCAGCCATGCGGTGCCGCTCCCCACCACGGTTCCGCCCAATGATGACGAGGATCAGGGGCTGGCCGATGCCGAAGCAGGGGGAAGCGAAAAGCTCCCCGGCCGGCGAATCTCCTTGCGTGCCTGGGCGCGCCGCTTGCTGTTCGGCATGCTGCACTTTGGCCTTCAGCTCCTGCCACTGGTCGGTTTTGCGCTGGTCATCGGCATCCTCCTCGCAAACGGGCTTGCAGCCCCCCGCCCGGCGCATCTTGCCGTCATCGGCCTGACCAACGCCTATCTGCTCGCGCGCGTCATCCTCGAAACCCTTGGTTTCCTCATTGCCCCCGGCGCACCCAGCCTGCGCCTCATCGCCATGCCAGGCGTGCGTGCCGCCTGGTTGATGCGTCAGGCCGCGGCAATGCTTGCCACCGCCTTTTTCGGCTACGCCCTTGTCTCCGTTGGCGAGTTGCTGGGGCTCGTGGAGGCGGGCACCGCTGTTGTCATCCGCCTTATCGCTTTGGCCATTAACATCGAAATCGCCATCGCCATCTGGCAGAGCCGGCATCAAGTTGGGCAGTGGATTGCCGGCCCGCCGGAAGCAACCGGCGCTTTTGCGAGCTTCCGGCGGCGGCTAGGCAGCATTTGGCACTATCCGGCGCTGTTCTACGTTCTCGCCCTCTGGGTCGCCTGGGCCGGCGGCGTGCATAATGCCTTTGGCGTGTTGCTGCGGGCGATCCTGGTCTGCGTTGCCGCCCTGGTGCTTGGCCGCTTCGCGTGGACAGGCAGTTCAGTCCTGCTGGAACGGCTCTTCCCCGGCACGGCTGATACCGCCCACCCCGCATTGTTCGCACGGGCGCGTGCCTATAATCCGCTCATCCGCGTGCTCATTCGCATCACCATCGCCATTGCGGTCGTCGTCATCATTTTGCAGGGCTGGGGGGTCGGCGCCGCCGGCTGGCTGCTCACCAACCCGATCAGTCTCAGCCTTATCAGTGCCAGCATTTCCATTGTCATTACCGTCGCCGTCGCACTGGTTTTGTGGGAATGCGCCAATCTGTTTCTCGCCGGCCGGATCGAGCGCCTGTCCATCACGGGCCGCACCACCCAGGCGTCACGCTTGCGCACCCTGCTGCCGATGCTCAAAGCCACGCTCGGGGTCACCATCTTCCTGATCGCCGGACTCATCTGCCTCTCCAAAATCGGCGTCAACGCCGCCCCGCTGTTGGCCGGCGCCGGCGTGCTCGGCATTGCCATCGGCTTTGGCAGCCAAAAGCTGGTGCAGGATGTCATCACCGGCCTGTTCCTGCTGCTGGAGGACGCGATGCAGGTCGGCGACGTTGTTGCGCTGGCCGGCATGACCGGCACGGTCGAGCGCCTCTCGATTCGAACCATCCGCCTGCGCGGCGGGGACGGCTCCACCAATATCATCCCATTCTCCGCCGTCACCACCGTCACCAACATGACGCGCGATTTCGGCTACGCGCAGATATCCATCAATGTCGGCTACCAGGAAAACCTCGACCGCGCGTTCGCCGTGCTGACCGACATCGCACGCACCATGCGCGCCGAGCCCGCCTGGGCGGCGATGATCCGCGACGATCTGCAGCTTTTCGGCCTGGACCAGTTCGGCGCCAATGGCCTTGTCGTCACCGGGCAAATCCGCACCGGCCCCGGCCAGCACTGGGCCGTACGGCGGGAGTTCTACGGCCGGGTGCAGAAGCGCTTCGCCGCGGAAGGGATCGAAATCTCCTACGCCCAGCCGAGCTACACCATCGACCCGGCCTTAATCCAAAGTCTGGCCGAGGCGGTCGCTACCGCCCAGCATCCACCAGCACCCGCCGGCCAGAAGCCCGTCGCCGCGCCGGAATAAGCCCTTGCAGGTTCTTGGTGGCTTCCACGATGTGCAGGCCGGCCAGCTGCGGCATAAGTATGTGTCCGGTGCGTTCGCACAGGTTAAAGGCACGTAGCGCCGGCTCCCAGGGCACCGGTGGCGCGAACAGGCAGCTTTCCTCTTTTTCCACCCGGAAAAATAACCCATGCAGCAGCCGGGTAAGCTGTGCTTCGGAATACGGCTGGCCTTGGCCGAACGGCGTCGTCTCCACATGGGCCCACAGCCCGCGCCGGTTCGGCACCACCACAATCAGCCGCCCGTCATCCTTCAATAGCCGCCACACTTCGCGCAGGCATCGCCGGGCATTACCGGCCTGTTCCAACCCATGCACGAGCAGTATCCGGTCGAACATCATGTCGGGGAAGGGCAGGGCGTCTTCCTCCGCGCTGCAGGCCAAGTTCGCCCGCCCCGCCGGCCACGGATTCAGGCCCCCCAGTTGCGGTGGCGAGATGGCAATGCACCGCTGCGCCTGCTCACGCCACAGATGCAAATACGGCCCGGTCGCCCCGAGCCCCAAAATCGACATGCCCGCGCAATCCGGCCACAGGCCAAGCAATTTGCGCCGCAGCAGCGCGGCTGTCATCTGTCCCAGCGCGGTGGCATAAAATCCGCCCGCATCTCGCGTATCGGTAGCCATTCGCCCTATATATACGCGCAAACGCCAAGGAGCGACACACGTGACAGTGACAGCAACGCCTATCCCCATGCTGACCGACAATTATTCCTGGCTGCTGCGGGAATTGAGCACCGGCAAGGTCGCCATCGTGGACCCGGCGGCGGCGGAACCAGCCATCGCCGCCATCGAGGCCGCGGGCGGCCGCCTCGACTACATTTTCCTCACCCACCATCACGGCGACCATATCGACGGCGTCCCGGCCCTGGTGGCACGCTATCATCCGGTGGTCGTGGGCAACGCGGCGGATGCGCACCGTCTGCCGAAACTCGACATCGCGGTGCACGAAGGCGACCAGGTGGAGTTCGGCGCCGCAAAACTGCGGGTCATCGCCGTGCCTGGCCACACGCTGGGCCACATTGCCTATTACATCGCCGACGGCGGCATCCTGCTCCCCGGCGACACGCTGTTCAGCCTGGGCTGCGGCCGGCTGTTCGAGGGCACGCCCCAGGACATGTTCACCTCGCTGCAAAAACTATCGGCGCTGCCCGGCGAGACCCTGGTCTGCTGCGGGCATGAATACACCCAGTCCAACGCCAAATTCGCCCTCTCGGTGGACCCGGACAACGAAGCGCTGCGCGAGCGCGCCGCGGCGGTAAACGCGCTGCGTGCCGCCGGACAGGCAACCGTGCCGGTCACGCTCGCCTCCGAGCGCGACTGCAACCCGTTCCTGCGCGCCCCGGATGCCGCCAGTTTAGGCCGCCTGCGCGCCGCGAAAGATGTCTTCTAATCCCATGAACAGGCAGGAACGCCGCCGCCTCGCTAAAACCACCCCGCCCAACAGCGCGGCACTGCTGGCGCAGGGGTTTAACGCGCAACAGCAAGGCAATCTCGCGGCGGCGGAAACCCTATACCGGCAGGTGCTGCAACAGGAACCCGCGCATTTCGATGCCACGCGCCTGCTTGGCGAACTGCTGCTCACCCGTGGCCAGCTCCGGGAGGCGATCGCCCTGCTGAACCACCTCGCGGCGCAGCACCCGCGCAACTTCCTCGCGCATTACACGCTCGGCAACGCCTGCCGTCTGGCTGGACAGACTGATACGGCCATCGCCTGCTACCAAAACGCCCTGTCCCTGAAACCCGGCTTTCCCGGCGCGCTGCACGGCCTGGGTCTCGCCCTGCGCCGCGCAGAGCGTGAGCGTGAGGCAGCCGCCAGTTTCCGCCAGGCGGTTGCAGCGGAACCCAACTGGGCCGAGGCCTGGAAAGACCTGGGACTGACCTTGGCGACGCTGGGCGAAATCCCAGAAGCCGAAGCCGCCCTCAAACGCGCCGTTACCCTGCAACCGGGCTTTGGTGAGGCGCAGCGCCACCTCGCAGCCATTCGCCGGGACCAGGCCACGGAAGCCGAAACGGCCGCGCTGATGGCCTGCGCCGCCGACCCGCGCCTGCCGCCCGAGGAGAAGATCGAGATATTGTTCACGCTCGGCCGTCAGGAGGACAAGGCCGGGCATTACGCCGCCGCCTTCAAGCATTTCGCCGCCGCCAACGCACTGCTGCGCGCCAGACAAACCCAATCCGGCATCCACTTCGACCGCGCCCGCCTGACCAGCGACATCGACAAATTGATCGCCATTTTTTCTCCGGCCTTCTTCGCCGCCCGAACCGCAACCGGCAGATCATCGGAGGCGCCAGTCTTCATCGCCGGCATGCCGCGCGCCGGCTCCACCTTGTTCGAGCAGATCGCCGCCAGCCATTCCCAGGTTTTCGGCGCTGGCGAGTGCTTTGGCATCGGTGCCGCCGCTTCGCGCATCGGCTGGGCGCCGTCTCCCGCGTGGACACCGGAGAGCCTGCGCACCGAGGCCGAAACCTACCTGCGCACCCAGCAGGCAAAAGCCGGGAACGCCGCGCGCATCATCGATAAAATGCCCGACAATATTTTCCAGCTCGGCCTCATTGCCACGCTGTTCCCGCAGGCCCGCGTCATCTTCTGCGCCCGCGACCCACGCGACACCATTATCTCCTGCTTCTTCCAGCACTTCTCCCAGCCGCTCGCCTACGACACGGACTTACAGGACTGCGCCTTCCGCCTACGTGAAATCGAGCGCCTGACCCGTCACTGGCAAAACGTACTGCCACTATGCCACATGACGCTTTCCTACGAGGCGCTGCTCGCTGACCCGCAAGCCGAATCCCGCGACCTCATCAGTTTCCTCGGGCTGGAATGGGAACCGCAATGCCTGGATTTCCACCTGAGCGCGCGCGCCGTCCGCACCGCCAGTTGGGCCCAGGTCCGCCAACCGCTCTACCAGACCGCCGCCGGGCGCTGGCGCAACTATGAGCCGCACCTGAAAGACCTGCAGCTCTAACCTGTCCTCCGGGGGGTTTGCCCTGGCCGGAACTTCTGACTAAGTCCCGGCCCAGAACGAACATCGCAAAAAGGGACCACGCAGATGCAAGACGTCTTCATCCTCTCCGGCCAGCGCACCGCCATCGGCGACTTCGGCAAAAGCCTGAAAGACATCCCACCGACCAAACTGGCGGAAATCGCCATCCGTGCCGCCATCGCCAAAAGTGGCGTTGAAGCCGCGGAAATCCAGAACGTCGTGATGGGCACCGTGATCTACACCGAACCACGCGACACCTACCTCTCGCGCGTCTCCTCGCTGGACGCCGGCGTGCCGGTCGGCACCCCGGCCATGAATGTCAACCGCCTCTGCGGCTCGGGCCTGCAAGCCATCATCTCCGCCGCGCAAAGCATCATGCTGGGCGATTCCTCGCTCGCCGTCGCCGGCGGCGCTGAATCCATGAGCCGTGGCGGCTACCTGCTCCCCTCCGGCCGCTGGGGTGCCCGCCTCGGCGACGGCCAGATCATCGACATGGTCGTCGGTACCCTCAACGACCCCTTCGGTGCCGGCCACATGGGCATCACCGCTGAAACCGTCGCCGCCCGCTACGGCATCACCCGCGAGGCGCAGGACACATTCGCCGTCGAATCCCACCGCCGCGCGGCCCTCGCCATCGCCGAAGGCCGTTTCAAATCGCAGATCACCCCGGTTGAACTCGCGTCGCGCAAAGGCACCACATTGTTCGAAACCGACGAACATCCGCGCGCCGAGACCAGCCTGGAAAGCCTGGGCACCCTGAAAGCCGCCTTCCAGAAAGGCGGCACTGTTACCGCCGGCAACGCCTCCTCCCTCAACGACGGCGCCGCCGCCGTGGTTCTGGCCTCCGGCGCCGAGGTCTCCCGCCGCAACGCCAAACCCCTGGCCCGCCTTGTCTCCTACGGTCACGCCGGCGTCGAACCCGGCGTCATGGGTCTCGGCCCCATCCCCGCCTCGCAAATCGCCCTGAAAAAAGCCGGCCTCACCATCGCCGACATCGACGTCATCGAAGCCAACGAAGCCTTCGCCGCCCAGGCCTGCGCCGTCGCCCACGAACTCGGCTTCCCGCCCGAAAAAGTAAACCCCAACGGCGGCGCCGTCGCCCTGGGCCACCCCGTCGGTGCGTCGGGCGCCATCATCACCATCAAAGCCCTCTACGAGCTCCAACGCACCCAAACCCGCTACGCCCTCGTCACCATGTGCATCGGCGGCGGCCAAGGCATCGCCGCCATCTTCGAGCGCGTAGCCTGACGAGGACTGGGGGTAGTTAGTAAGTCCAAGGGGCAGAGCCCCTTGGACTTACCTTGCTAAATCCCAGCCCCGCCGGGCCTATTGCATGCGGACGTAGGAACCGGGAGCGGCTTCGATAACCGGCAGCTTGCCCGTCCCCGGAGCACGCGCCGGCACTTTTGCACCGCCGTTATTGGCGACCAGCCACTGTTGCCAGTTCGGCCACCATGAGCCCTCGTGTTTCTTCGCGCCGTCAAACCATTCCTGCGGCGTTTCGGGTAGCTCGTCGTTCACCCAGTAGCCATGCTTATTTGCGGCCGGCGGGTTGACCAACCCGGCGTTATGCCCGGAGCCGCCGAGCACGAAGCGGGATTTGCCGCCGAAGAGTTTGGCGCCGTCGTAGGTTGCCTGCCAGGCGGACACATGGTCGTCCTTCAGGGAGATCACCGTAACCGGCACTTTCACTTTGCCGAGGTCGATTGGTGTGCCGTTAATCACCACGCCGCCCGGCTGGTGCAGCAGATTTTCGCGGATCATCGCCCGGGCGTATTCCAGCAGGAAGGCTTTGGGGATATGCGCGCCGTCGGCGAACCAGAACAGCAGGTCGGAGGCAGGTGCCACGCGGTCCATCAGGTAGTGGTTCACCACCGAGGACCAGATCAGGTCGTTCGACCGCACCACGCTGAACAGAGCCTGCAATTTATCCGCATCCATCACCCCGGCTTCGTCCAGGTGCGTCTCGAACGCCTCGAAATGTGATTTCTCGTAGAACGCGCTCCATTCGCCGGAATGGGTGGTGTCCAGCAACGTGCCGATGACGGTTACGGTACCCATGCGGTTCCCCTGCTTGGTGGCTGCTAGGTATCCGGCGGTCATGGAAAGCAGCACGCCGCCCATGCAGAAGGCGAAGCAGTCCACCGTGGTCTCGCCGGTCGCGAGTTCAATGGCATCAAGTGCGGCAATCGGCCCCTGGCGGAGGTAGTCCCACATGCCTTTATAGGCGAGGCTCTGCCCCGGGTTGACCCAGGAGATGACGAACACGGTATGCCCCTGGTCAACGAGCCATTTGATCAGGCTGGATTTTGGTTGCAGGTCAAGAATATAATATTTGTTGACCAGCGGTGGCACGTACATAATCGGCCGCTTGTAGACCGTTTCGGTCGTGGGTATGTACTGGATCAGCTGCATCATCTCGTTCTGGAAGATGATGCTCCCCGGCGTCGCGGCGATGTTCACGCCGAGTTCAAAATTGTCCTCCGCGCGGCGTTTCACCAGGCCGCTGGGCGAGGCCGCGTCGGCGAGCAGGTTGGCGTAGCCTGAAAGCAGGCTAACACCGCCGGTCTCGAACGCCTTGCGGATCGCCTCCGGATTGGTGAATGCGAAGTTCGCCGGCGAGAGCGCATTGATGAACTGGCGCGCATAAAAATCGGCGCGGATGCGGGCCGGTGGGTCCAACTCGCTGGAGGCAACGGTTTCCAGAATCTGCCGGCTGGCAAGCAGGTACGCTTGCTTTAGGTAATCGAACGGCGGCAACTCGTTCCAACCGGCCTCATTAAAGCGGCGGTCGCTGCGCTCAGGCGCAATCACCGGCTCACGTTTTTCGCCAAAGGCGCGGGCCGCCGTGGTGGTCCACAAATCCGACCATTCCTTGAAAAACTTCTGCTGCGCCGAAAACATCTGCGTGGGGTTGGCCAGCACCGTTGCCGTCAGGTCGGAGAACGCGCGCATCGGCGCCAGGGGATCGTAGGGCAGGGCGGTTTTTTTGCCAGTGTGCTTTTTCGCGGTCGATTGCAGCGCATCCAGACCGTTGGTGAAGATGCGCATCCAGGTGGTGGCGAGTTCCTGCGGGTCCGCGAGCTTTACCTGGAATTCTTCCGGTTTGGTCATGCCTCAAATCCCCTTGCATCTCGGCCGGTTGAAATACCCGCCTGTTGTCACTCTAGCCGCGGGCCAAGAACCCGACTAGCCGTTCCGCTTCGTCCACAATCGGGTTGGCGATGGCCGCCGCACGCCGTGCCCCTGATTGCAGAATATGGTCCAGATGCGCCGGCTCTGCCAGCAGATCCTGCGCGCGGGCGTTGATCGGCGCCAGATGCGCCACCAGCGCCTCCACCAGCCTCTCCTTGAACGGGCCAAACCCGGAACCGGCGAACTCCGCCAGCACGGCGGCAGTTTTTTGCCCCGTCATGGCGGCGTAGATACCCACCAGGTTCGCGGCCTCCGCCCGTCCGGCCAGCCCCTCCACCGTTTCGGGCAGCGGCTCCGGGTCGGTCTTGGCGCGGCGGATTTTTTGCGCAATCGCATCGACATCGTCGGTCAGATTGATCCGGCTCTGGTCCGAGGCCTCGGATTTGGACATTTTTTTGGCGCCATCGCGCAAGGACATCACCCGCGCGGTTTCGGGCAGAATCAGCGGCTCGATGCGCGGGAAGAATTCCACGCCGAAATCATGGTTGAATTTCTCGGCGATGTCGTTGGCGAGTTCCAGGTGCTGGCGCTGGTCATCGCCCACCGGCACTTGCGTGGCGTGGTAGGCGTGAATGTCGGCGGCCATGAGGTTGGGGTAGACGAACAGGCCGGTGGAAACCGCCTCGCGGTCCTTGCCGGCTTTGTCCTTGAACTGCGTCATCCGGCTGAGCCAGCCAAAGCGCGCGACGCAGTTGAAAATCCACGCCAGGCGCGCATGCGCGTGCACGGCGGATTGGTGGAACAGGATGTTCTGCTCCGGGTCGATGCCGCAGGCGATCAAGATCGCGGCGTTCACCCGTGTCTGTTCCCGCAGCAACACCGGGTTTTGCGCCACGGTGATGGCATGGAGGTCCACCAGGCAGAACACACATTCGTTGCCTTCCTGTAGTTTTACCCAGTTTTGCACGGCGCCAAGATAGTTGCCGAGATGCGCGATGCCAGTGGGCTGAATGCCGGAGAATATACGTGCCATAGGCGCTACGTCGCGCGGTTTTTTGCCCCGGTCAACCGGGCGCCGGTTTCCGCCGCCGGCGTCTCAGCAACGCCATCAGTTCGGAGAGATCGAACGCCCGCAGCAAAATCCCGGAGCCGCCGTAAGCAACGCCCCCCACCAGCGTAAGCAGCAAAAATTGCGGAATGGTGGTTTTGCCGAGCGGGAGGATAAAAACCTCGGTCGCATATAGGGCGGCCGCCATGATCGCCCCGGCCAACAGAATCCGCGGCACCCGGTGCCGGGCGGGCATGTCCAGCACAAAATGCCCGCGCCGGTGCAGCAGGTACAGCAATACGGCGGCGTTGAAGGCGGAGGACAGGCTGGTCGCCAGCGCCGGGCCGACGGCTTGCAGCGGATGCATGAACACCAAATTCATGCACAGGTTCAGCAGCACCGCGACGACGCCGATCTTCAAGGGCGTCACCGTATCCCCGCGCGCGAAAAAGCCGGGGGTGAGCACTTTCACCAGCGCGAACACCGGCAGCCCGAGCGCGAAGGCCGCCAGCGAATTCCCCGCCAGCACCGCCGTATGCAGCGAAAACGCGCCGCGCACGAATAGCACATCCATCACCTGCCGCCCCGCGACCGAAAGCCCGATGGCCGCCGGCAGGGTCAGCATCAGCACCCCCTCCAGCGCCCGGTTAAGCGAGGACAGCGCCTGATTCTCCTCGCCCAGCGCGATATGCCGTGTAATCGCTGGCAGCAGCGCGGTTCCGGCGGCGGTGCCGATGACACCCAGCGGCAACTGGTTCACCCGGTCGGCATAATACAAAATGGAAACCGACCCCGCCGGCAGCAGCGTGCCGATGATAATGTCGATGGACACATTCAGCTGCGTGACGCCGGCGCCGACCAAGCCCGGCGCCATGCGGCGGAACAGCGTCTTCATGCGTGGCGTTAGCCTTGGCTTCGGCACCGTGATGCGCATGCCCGCGCGCCGCATCGCCCAGATCAGCAGACCCATTTGGGCGACGCCGGAAACAGTGACGCCCCAGGCCAGCGCATAGCCAGGGTTGGGCGTGTAGCGGCTCAACCCCAGCATGAAGGCGATGGAGAATGCGTTGAACAGCAAGGGCGCGGCGGCGGCGGCGGCAAACCGCCCCATCGCGTTCAGCACGCCCGAGAACAGTGCCGTCAGGCAAACGAAAAACAGGTACGGAAACATGATCCGCGTCAGCACCACCGCCAACGCAAACTTGCCGTGATTCCCGGCAAACCCCGGCGCCAGCACATACAGCAGCCAGGGCATGAAAATCTCGCCCAGCACGGTAATGCCGCCGAGCCAGAAGATCATCACCGCCGTCGCCTCCTCGGCGAAGCCCGTGGCGGCATCCATGCCTTGCGTGTGCAAAATGGTGGAAATCGAGGGCACGAAGGCGGCATTGAACGCGCCCTCGCCAAACAACCGCCGAAAAAGGTTCGGCAGCCGCAGTGCCACGAAAAACGCATCCGCCACCGGCCCGGTGCCCAGAATCGCGGCGATGAGAATATCCCGGACGAAGCCCAGAATGCGGCTCGCCATCGTCCACACCCCGACCGTAAAGGCACCGCGCATCATGGGCATCGCTCTATCTTATTAGTTGGGCAGGATAAACCCATAGGTGGGATATACCGTATGGCCCATCCCATGCGCCGGCTCGTACCACACCCGCACGCGCGTCCAGTCGTTATCGGCGGAAACGTCCACCACCGGCTGGTCATGCTCGATGCGGCGCGGCAGCCAGTTGGACTGCGTCACCAGAATTTTCCGCTGCCCCTGCACCGCGGTCACCACCGCCAGATGCCCCACATGCATGTCCCCATGCGGCACAAACACCAGCACGGCTCGTGCCTCGGGCTTATGGCTGCGCGGGTAAACGCCATCGGCCTCGCTCCACCATTCATAGGCATTGCCGCTGAGCTGAACACCCGAGACTTCCCGCGCATACGGCACGCAGGTCAAATGCGTCGCCGTGCCGACATGGTTGGGTGATTCCATGCGCGGCCCCGCGCAGGCAACCAGCGCCACGCAGAGCAGCAGCGGCCGCAGGCGCATCATGCCGGCCCAAGCGCCTGACCCCGCCACTGTTGCAGCGTCACAAAACTGCGTGTGTTCTGCCCTGTATGGTCGAACGCCACACCGAACCCGTTCTCCAGCCCGCCCAGAGGAATATCCGTCTTGCGCAGCGCATCGAGAAATTTGGCCGCGCTGCCGCCCTGTGCGTTCAGCGTGTCGAACACCAGTTTCGCACCCGCATAGGCTGTCAGGCTGTCCGCCCCGCGCGGCGGGTTGCCGTATTTGGCCTGATAAGCATACGCGATCCCCACCGCCCCCGCCGGGTAGAACGGCGCGCCGATTACCATCGTTCCATCAAACACCGCGCCCAGCGCATCGGCCGTCTCGCGCAGCAAATAACCGTTGTCGCAGCCGATCACCGTACCCGGCCGCCAGCCCTGCACCTGCATGGCCAGGTAAAACCCCAGCACATCCGCCGGCCCGCCCGCATGCAGCACCACATCCACCCCGGCGCGTTTGAGCCGGCCAACCGGGTCGTACAAATCGGGCACATCCTCGGGGTAGCCAATGGCCAGCAACACGGGGACTTTCGCGGCGTTGAGTGCCGCAATCGCCGCCGCCGCAATTGCCCCCCCGGTGGCCCCGGTGTTGAACAACAGCCCGATCTTCCGGCCCGCAAACCGGCTCTGGATCGTGCTCGCCGCCAGATTTCCCATCATGCCCGTAGTTGGTCCGGTGCGGAGCAGGAATTTGAACCCCCGCGCGGTGATGCCGTCGGCCGGCGCGTTCAGTTCAATATAAGGTGTCTGCGCCAGCTCCGCCGCCGCCGACCCAGGGTAGGAGAGCGCTGAAGCCCCCGTGCCGAGCACCGCATTGGCATGGCTGCCGGTAATCAACCCGTTCACGCCCGCCCCCACATGGCTCTGGTCCACGGCATCCACCGCCACCAGCGCCACGGGCTGCCCGGCAACGCCACCGGCCCCGTTCACCGCATCGGCGGCGAGCTGAATGCCGCGCAGGCACTCGTCCCCTGTCAGCGACAAATCGCCCGAGAGCGGCAACGCAATGCCAATTACCGGCGGCGCGGCGGATTTTGCCGGGGCGTCACTGGCCCTGGCGCGGCCCACGGCGAAGCTGGTTGTAAGGGCAGTAAGCAAAAAGCGGCGGGTAGGGTATGACATTGGCTGCAAACTGACATTTGGCTACAACCCCGGCAAGGTGACATAGATGAACCCACTTCCCGAGACCATGCGCTATATCGAAATTGCCGCCCCCGGCGGGCCGGAGGTCATGCGCATTGGCCACACCGCGCTGCCCGTGCCCAAGCCGGATGAAGTATTGATCCGCGTCACCGCCGCCGGGGTTAACCGGCCGGACGTGCAGCAGCGCAAGGGGCTGTACCCGCCGCCGCCGGGCGCCAGCCCGATTCTGGGGCTGGAAGTGGCCGGTGAGGTCGTGGCGCTCGGCACCCTGGCCAGCGGCTTCTACCCCGGCCACAAGGTAACGGCGCTGTGCAACGGCGGCGGCTATGCCGAATACGTCGCGGTGCCCGCCGCGCAATGCCTGCCCTGGCCGCACGGCTTCAACGCCCTCCAGGCGGCCGCCTTGCCGGAGAATTATTTCACCGTCTGGGCCAACCTGTTCGACATGGGGCACCTCACCGCCGGCGAAACCCTGCTGGTCCACGGCGGCACTTCGGGTATCGGCATCACCGCCATCCAGCTTGCCCTGGCGGCTGGCGCCAAAGTTTTCGCCACCGCCGGCTCGCCGGAAAAATGCGCAGCCATTGAGCATTTGGGCGCCACGGCGATCAACTACCGCACCCAGGATTTTGTGGAGATTATCGCCACGCTGACCGACAAGCGCGGCGTGGACGTGGTGCTGGACATCGTCGGCGCCCCCTACACGCAGCGCAATTTCAAATGCCTGGCGCTGCGCGGGCGGCTGCTGCAGGTGGCCTTCATGCAGGGCAGCAAGGCCGAGGCGCTGGATTTGCTGCCGATCATGACCAAGCGTCTCACCTACACCGGCTCCACCATGCGCCCGCGCACCACCGAGGAAAAAGCCGCCATCGCCGCCTCGCTCAAACGCAAGGTCTGGCCATGGCTGGAAGCGGGCAAGGTCTCACCCATCATCGACAAAGTGTTCTCGCTGGAAGACGCACCCAAGGCGCACGCGCTGATGGAAAGCAGCACGCATATCGGCAAGATCATGCTGAACCTTGCCGGTTAAAACCACCATCGGCCTGGCTGGCGAGGTGTTGCACCAGCTCGGCCAGCCTGCCTCCTCATTGCCCGCGGTCAGCCCGCGAGACCTGGAGCAGGCGTTGGAAGCAGCCCACGACCGCCTGCGCACCGCCCCGGTGCGCGGCTTTAGGTTCATCGCGCCGCCAGCCCCGCCGGTGGAACTGGTGCTGGCGGACCCGGACGCCGCCGCGTGGGCCGTGGCGGTTGAGCGCACGGCGGGGCTTGCCACGCCGCAAGGCATCTCCGTGTGTCTGCGCCTGCTCGCTTTGGTGGCGCTGCTGGCCGATGCCGCCTGGGCGCGCGCCTGGCTCGCACTTGGTGGAGGCGGGGTGGAAATCCACCCGCAACTGCTGCGCGCCGCTGCCCTGGTGCCGCTTACCGATGCGGGAGGTTTTGACGAAACCGCCCTGCGCGCTCTATTGCCCCACACACAAGCCCGGGGTGCAAATACATGATGAAATTCCTGACAGTGGTTCTGGCCTGCGGGGCACTTGCCGCCTGCGCGCCAGCCGAGCCGCAAAGCCAAGCCCAGCAGGCCGACGCCGCCGCCTGCACCGCCCAGGCGGATGCCGCCTATAACGCCAGCACGCTCGACCAGCAGGCCCGCCCCTCGCAGAACGGCCTGCTCTACGGCACGACTCCAACCCAGGTGTTCACAGGCGAGAAGCTAGGCGCCGAGCATGACCGCCAAAGCCAGATCAGCGATTGCGAACAAAATGGTAATAACGGCACCCCGGACGAGGTGAACGGCACCCCGGTCGTCGTGCCGCACATCATCAACCCCTGAATTTTTGAGAGAGGAATATCCAAATGAGCCGCATTATCCGCACCGACGCCAATCCGGTCCTGTCCAAGGCCGTGGAGTACCATGGCTTTGTTTACACGCAGGGCGTGGTCGCCTCCGACCCGAGCCAGGACATCACAGCCCAGACCAAGGACGTCCTGGCACAGATCGATTCCTTGCTGGAAATTCATGGCACGGACAACACCCGCCTGCTTCAGGCGCATATCTGGCTCAAGGATATGGCAGACCGCGAAGCCATGAATAAAGTCTGGACAGCCTGGCTACCGGAAGGCGCCGCACCCGTCCGCGCCTGCGTGCAGGCGGTTCTCGCCGACCCCGGTTATCTGGTCGAGATCATGGTCACCGCCTGCCGCTAAACGGTGTAAATTTATTTATTGTTAATATTGAGGCGCTTAGCCATGCGTCATGGGACTCGCGGCCGCCGGAAAATCCGGCGTCCGCTTTTCTTGGAGGCAAAAAACGTAACAAAAAAATCAAATAGGAATGTTGTCTTAAGTTGATTCATTGCGTGCGGGGTAAACTACGAAATTCTTACCCTGTTGTAATTTTGTCGCAAATTTGTATTGCGTTACACGCAGTACACCCCTAGCCCATGAGCATGACAAATTGGCTTAACGGAAATCTGGGACGGAGTATTTGATGGCCGGTAAGAGCAAATCCAGCAGATTTGGGGCAAAAGCCCGTTTGATACTGCTCAGCGCGGCATTCGCCACTGCATCACTTCTCACCGCCAATACGGCCAAGGCCACCACCCGCCACCATATCCGCCACATCGGCCCGCAACTGGCCGCCGCGCATACCCACACGCGCAGCCATACCCAGTATGCCCGCAACCACCGCGTATACGGCGCTCACGTGCAAACCGCTGAATACCGTCCGCACTACGCCCATTACCGCAGCGCGCGTTTCCACTACTCCGGCCTGCAATGCGTTCCTTATGCGCGGGAAGTCTCGCATATCGACCTCTCCGGCAATGCCTTCCTCTGGTGGGCCGAAGCCGCCGGCCGTTACGACCGCGGCAACGCCCCGGTTGAAGGCGCCGTGCTCAACTTCCGCGCCATCGGCCGCATGCCGCTTGGCCACGTCGCCGTGGTCACCAGCGTTATCGACAACCGCACCATTCTCGTCACTCAGGCCAATTGGGTCCGCGGCACCATCACCAACGACGTAACCATGCAGGACGTCTCCCCGAATAATGACTGGACCCAGGTCCAGGTCGAACTAGGCGACAGCTCCACCTGGGGTGCGGCCTACCCGACCTACGGCTTCATCTATAACAAACCCGCCGGCAGCACCGTCATCGCCGCCAACGGCCAGGGCAACGAAGTCGCAGAAGCCCCCACCATCCAACCCGTCAGCACTGACGCTCCGAACCGCAACCTGCAATAATGCGCGTTTGAGGCTGAAACTTTGAGGTAAGCAAGGCAATCGGGCGTCGCGCCGGAGGCGCGCTAGTTAGCTAATGGGCGCCCCATCGCCTTACTTACTTACTTACTTAAAAGCATCAACATCAACTGCTCGAATTCCTGCACCGTCAGGGTTTCGGCACGCCGCGCCGGGTCGATGTCGGCAGCTTCAAGGAGTTGGTTGCCGCCGAGGCCTTTCAGGGCGCCGCGCAGCATTTTACGGCGTTGGCCGAAGGCGGCGGCGGTGAGTTTTTCCATGGCCTGGAGTTGTTGTTTCGGCGGCTGGTTTGCCTTTGGCACCAGCCGGATCAGCGCGGAATCCACTTTTGGCGGCGGCGCGAAGGCGCTGGCGGGTATGTGCATAACAATAGCCACATCGCACAGCCATTGTGCCAGCACGGAGAGCCGCCCGTAGGCTGGGGTATTGGGTTCGGCGCAGATGCGCTCGGCCACTTCCAACTGAAACATCAGCGTAAGTGACTGGTATTCCGCCGCCCGCATCAGCCAGGAGACGAGCAGCGGCGTGCCGATATTATACGGCAGGTTGGCGACAATGGCGCGTGGCGCCGGCACCAGCGCTGGCAGGTCGGCTTTCATCGCGTCGGCCTGGATTATCGTCAGCCGGCCCTTCGAGGTTTCCGCCAGCGCTTTTATCGCGGCCACGGCGCGCGGGTCGTATTCTATCGCGGTAACGTGGTTCGCCTTGGTGGCCAGCAGCGCGCGGGTCAGCCCGCCAGGCCCTGGCCCAATTTCGATGACATTCACCCCCGCCAGCGGCTCCGCCTGCCCGGCGATGCTCGCCAGCAGGTTCGGGTCCAGCAAAAAATGCTGCCCCAGCGATTTATCCGCGCGCAGATCGTAGGTTCGTATGACTTCGCGGAGCGGGGGTAGCAAAGTTTCATCCATCATGGCGCTTGTTAGCCGAGGCGTGGCCGTGGCAACAGGGGTATGTGAGCCAACAAGGAACGAAACCTCCGTCCTACCGGCCAATTGGCGACTGGGTGCTGCACGCGCCGCAGATGCTACGCGCGCTGGTCCGGGCGGACGAAATCTGGCTGGCAATATTATCAGCCGTCGTCGGGGTACTCAGTGGGCTGGGCGTGGTCATCATCAACGCCATCACGCAAGTCATGCACGAGCGGCTGTTTGCGCTGCCAGCGGGGCAGGGGCTTTCGGAATCCCTGCACATTGCGCCGCTGCGGGCTTTTGTGGTGCCGGTTCTGGGTGGCACGGTACTGGGTGTGAGCATGTGGGCACTGGCCCGGCTGCGCCCGCGCAACCTGGTCGACCCGGTGGAGGCCAATGCGCTCTACGGCGGCCGGGTTTCGCTTAACGACAGCCTGATCGTGGCGGCGCAGACAGCCTGGTCCAACGGCGTCGGCGCTTCGGTGGGCATGGAGGCTGGTTACGCGCAGCTGGGTGCGGGCATCGCCTCCCGGCTCGGGCGCAGTTTCCGGCTGCGCCGTAACGACCTGCGGGTGCTGGTCGGCTGCGGCACCGCCGCGGCAATCGGCGGCGCCTTCAACGCCCCCTTATGCGGCGCCTTTTACGGCATCGAGCTGATTATAGGCATATACTCTATTACTACGCTGCCTTTCGTGGTGATTGCCGCCCTGGCCGGCACGCTCACGGTCCAGGCCATCTCCGGCGGTAGCCCGCCACTGCTGGTCACCTTGCCGGCAGTGGTGCCAAACGCCGCTTACGCCGCGGTGCTGGTGGAGGGTGTGGCCTGCGGCCTGGTGGGCATAGCCATCATGCGGGGTGTCACCGCGATTGAAATGTTGTTCCGCCGTTCCCGGATTCCCCTCTGGGCGCGCCCCGCCCTGGGCGGCGCCGTGGTCGGCCTGCTCGGCTGCATCACCCCCAAAGCCATGTCGTCCGGCCATTCGGCCCTGCATGCCGACATCAACATCGCTTACCCGTTTCTCGTCGTGCTCGGGTTCCTCATCATAAAATCGATTGCCTCCGCCTTTTCCATAGGCTCCGGTTTTCGCGGTGGCCTGTTCTTCGCCTCGCTGTTTCTCGGCGCCCTGTTCGGCAAGGTTTTTGCGGGCGTGCTCACCGTGCTGCCTTTCGTCACCCCCATGCCAAGCGGCTTCTACGCCGTGGTGGGCATGAGCGGCTTGGCGGTTGCCATCGTCGGCGGCCCCATGACCATGACCTTCCTGGCGCTGGAGAGCACGCAGAATTTCGGCGTCACCATGGCTGTGCTGGCCGCCTCCATCGTCTCGGCGATCACCGTGCGCCGCCTGTTCGGCTACTCCTTCGCCACCTGGCGCTTCCATTTGCGCGGCGAGCAGATCCGCAGCGCCGTGGATGTCGGCTGGATTCAAACCCTCACGGTTGGGCGGATGATGCGCCGGCCCACGGCGATGGTGCACCAGAGCATGAGCCTGGAAGCGTTTCGCGCCGAAGTGCCCCTGGGCGCCACGCAGCGCGCGATCGTCACCGATGCCGAATCCACCTACGCCGGCATCGCCTATCCGGCGGAGGCTTTCGCCATCACGGGGGAGGGGCGTTCAGTGTGCGATATTCTTCACCACCAGGAGCATTTCCTGCTGCCCGGGATGACGGTGAAACAGGCCCTTGCGGCATTCGAGGAGGCCGAGGCCGATGCCCTGGCCGTGCTGGACGGGCCGGACACCCGCAATGTGCTGGGCCTGCTGACCGAGCAATACGCCCTACGCCGCTATAATGAGGAACTCGACCGCCGCCGGCGTGAAATGTCCGGCGAGTAGCGGTTACATCACGCGGCGGGAAAACCGCTGCAATGGCCGATCATACAAAAACGTCACCAGCGCGCTCAAGCCGAGGGATATCAACAATAAAACCGTGAACACGGTGAGCGGGCTGAACATCTGCTTATCGGCTGGGTGGTAGTATATAAAGACTCCGCCCAGAAACAGCACCGAAGGGTGGAATATATAAAATGGGTAGGACATGGCGCCGAGCGTGGCCAGATGCGGGCTCAATTTCAAATGCCCGCCACGCTCCAGTGCCGCCAATGCGAAAATGATCGCGGCAAAACTGCCGGCCACCAGCGGCGTTCGGTCCACCGTCGGGTAGGCAAATCCCCAGGCATCCAGCCGCGCCAGCAGCACCAGGGCAATACCGGCGCCCCCCAGCAGCAGCCAGAGCCACCGCCGGTGCCATTTTAGCCGGGCAAAAGCAACGCCCGCCGCCAGCCCGGCGAAAAACATAACCTCATGCGTCCCGAAAAAATGCCAGGCCACCAGATGCGGCAGGCGCAGGTGAATATGCATGTATTTCATCGGCAACAGCGCCGGGTACAAATGCCACGCGACCAGGAAGATCCAGGCGCCCAGGATATAGCGCCCCACCCGCGGGAGCAGCACCAGCGCGAACATCAGGTAGAAGGCCAGCTCAAACCGCAAGCTCCATGCCGGCGGGATGACTTCGACGAAGCTGTTGTCCCTAATGAAAGGAGAGAGCGTGAAAATCTTCACCAGATAGTCCGGGCTGCATGTGGACCAGAGGAAATACAGTGGAATTGCCAGCGACAGCCAGTAAACCGGAAAAATGCGCCAGAACCGCCGCCAGAGAAACCGGGGCAGCCGGTTCAGCCGCCCAAAATCCTGCCGATGCGCGGTATAGATAACAAAGCCGCTGAGCACGAAGAAGAACAGCACGGAGGTGATCGGTGGCAGGTCGAACCCGCCCAGCACCGGGCCGGGGCTTAGCGAGGCGGCAAAACTTACAATGTGGTCGGTCCCGACGCAGACGGCCGCGGCAAACCGGGCAACTTCCAGGCTGACCAGCTTGTCCGGGTGCTTTGTCGAACTTTCGTTCATACCTGACCCGATTCGGTTAACCGGAAGCTCATGAAGTGGGTGATGCGGGCTTCCCCCTCGGGCTGTCAAGCGCGAATCGGCGGTCCGCGGCGCCTGCGAAATGTCGTGCCGCAATATAGGTCATGGTAGCTGTCTATACATATTTCCGGTACTATTTGGGATGCATATTTTCCGCGATACATACGGTAAAGGAATGAATCGAAGTAAAAACATACAGAAATCAGAAATGTCAACGCTAAAAACCGTAAAACCATATAAAAACAATATACTTACAGCCGCATGAAGAGGTTGTAATTTTGGCAAAAAAGTGAATCAATCCAGAAGATTCTGTGCTTTTTTGCTTGCTTCCGCTGCGCTGCAACGGTAATAAAATGCAACGGCGATTTAAACAGGGGTCATGCTATGTCAGGTACAACAATGTTAACGGTGGGCGGTTCTCCCTTTACTAATACTGGTATCGTATCCATTCCATCGGCCTTCTCGTCGGTTGGCGCAGGCGCTGGGGTAAACGGTCTGCTCCAGAGCTATTTGGACGGCATCAGCACCTCGATTGCGGGCGGTCCGCCGGTCCTGTCTCTCTTTAATAACGATATCGCGGCAGGTACGACTTATTCGGTCGCGGGTTCCGGTGGCAGCGTTTATGAGGAAATCACCAACACCGACTCAGTTGGCGGTACGGTTGCTGGCGGTGGCGTTTACAGGGGCCTCGTCGTTCCGGCGACCGTAGTGGATTTGGTTGTTGAGGTTCCGGGTAAGAGCGTTATTACCGGCAACGGCGCGACCTCGCTCGCTCTGTTTGGCGCCAACAGCAACGTCAACTACACCGACACCAACGGTGGCACGGCGCTCGCTGCGGACTCCATCTTCGCGGCTGGCGGCAAAGACACCATCAACACGTATGGCACGGGCGCCAATGTGAATTCTTCCTACAACATTACCGTCACGGGCGATGACACTGTTAACATCGGTGCTTCTTTCGACTCAGTGACCGCAGACGGCAACGCCAGCACCACCGTGTACATCTACAACGGCGCCACCACTGTTACCGCGAACGACTCTTCCGCCGTGTCCGTGCAGTTCGGAAAGAACGTCGGTGGAAGCCTGGACTTCATCAACAACAGCTCCAGCGCGGCAACCATCTTCTCCGGTAACTATGTTGGCGGCTCAGCTCCGAACTCCGTCACGGCTTACGGCGGCGCGGGCGGTGGTTACTTGGTCGGCGGCCGTGCCGGCGGCAACTCGCTGGTCGGCGGTACTGGCGCGGTTACGCTGCAGGGCGCTGGTGCGAATGACTTCCTGGAAGGCAATTCCTCGGTCGGTAATGTGATGTTTGCCGGCACTGGCAACGAAACGCTGCTTGCTTCGTCCACCTCCGGGAGCAACACCTTCCAGCTTGGTCTGAGCTACACCGGCTCCACCGGCGCGATCATTGCCAACGCCGTTGTTTCCACGGCAGGTAGCGGTCAGCAAGCCTTCATTCTCGGCAGCTCCTCCAACAGCACGCTGACCGGCTCCTCCGCAACCGGTGCAAGCAACCTGTACATCTTCGTGAGCAACGCTGCGACCGCAGCAAACGGCCCGAATGATTACACGATCACTGACTTCAGCTCGGTCAACAGTTCGCTCTACTTGAATGACACGCTGTTCGGTTCGACCAACACGCTGAGCATTTTCTCGGAAACCAATGTTACTACGCCGATCTTCTCCGGTGCTGTCATCACGCTGAGCGATGGTTCAACCATCAAACTGGCTGGTGTCGACGCCAGCACCCTCACCTCGGTGCAGGGCGCGGGCTACGTCCAGATCACCTGATCTAATCCATCAGGCCAACAACAAAAAACCTGCGATGCTTTGGCATCGCAGGTTTTTTGTTGCCCTCATATCTGACCTCTTATCTGGCAGAATGCCTCATTCCTCCGGCGTGAAGTTCATTGCCACGCCATTAATGCAATACCGCAGGCCGGTCGGTGCCGGCCCATCCTCGAACACATGGCCCAGATGCCCGCCGCAACGGCTGCAATGCGCCTCGATCCGTATCATGCCGTGGCTGCGGTCGATTGATGTCGCAACCGCACCTTCCACCGGCTGGTTAAAGCTGGGCCAGCCAGTCCGGCTATCGAATTTCGTGCCGCCGATAAACAGATCCTGCCCGCACCCGGCGCAGGCAAAACGTCCTGGCCGCTTCTCATGGTTCAGCGCGCAACTGCCAGGCCGTTCCGTGCCGTGGCCACGTAAAACCTCATATTGCTCCGGCGATAGAATTTCGCGCCACTCCGCTTCCGTATGGCTGACGGGAAAGTTTGTTTCAGCGGGCACGCTCATGCAGGATATCCTTCTCAATTGTTTGGGCGAGGCGAAACATCCATACGCCGACGCACTAAACGCAATCGTAAGAGGCTGAACCACTGAAGATTCCACCTCAAACAACTACACGACAGCTACTATATAAGAGGCTCTCGGCCAGACCCAAATTAAAGGTGGTTTCCATGCCAGCATCACAAGAAAAGCACAACCCGTCGTTGTGCTTGGTGGTAATCGCAGTCCTCGTCTTGGCCCTGCCTCTATCCGCCCAAGCCAGCCCCGCGTCTGTTCCACCACCCACCTACAACCCGCCCGATTCCACGAACACTGAACAAGCGACCCTCTCGGGCGGCTGCTTCTGGGGAATGCAGGGTGTGTATGAACACGTAAAAGGCGTTGAGCATGTATATGCCGGCTACACCGGCGGTTCCGCTGCCACCGCCAAGTACGAGACGGTAAGTACGGGTACAACCGGCAACGCAGAATCGGTCCAGATCACCTTCAACCCGCAGATGGTCTCCTACGGGCAAATCTTGCAAATCTACTTCGCCGTCGCCGCGGACCCCACGGAACTCAACTACCAGGGGCCGGACAATGGGCCGCAATACCGTTCAGAAATCTGGTACGCCACACCCACGCAACAAAAAATCGCGGCGGCCTATATTGCGCAGCTCTCAGGGGCACATGCCTTCCCGGCCCCCATCGTGGTCCGGCTGGGCCCGGCCCGGAGTTTTTACCAAGCGGAACAGTATCATCAGGATTTTTTAGTCCAGCACCCGGACTACCCTTATATCGTGTTCAACGACATCCCCAAGGTGCAAGCGCTTCAAACTCAGTTTCCGGCGCTCTACCAAGCCAAGCCGGTCACGGTCTTTCCGTTAAACTAAGCCGCCGTCCTCAGGACGGCTTCATCTCATTTTTCGGAGCGTCCTGCGCCGAGATGCTCAAACGGCGCCAGCGCTCCAGAGTCGCTTCAAGTGCCGGCTTGCCGTTACTCAACGAGGCGGCAATCAACCGGTCCATCGCGGCATTACGCAGGTCGGCTTCGGTTTTCAGCATATTCGCGGACATAATAATTCTCCGTAGTCAAAATTCAGGATCAATCATCCATGTGCATAAACTGGATGGAGACAAAGGCGCGAATAAGGCGAGGTGCTGATATGATTGTGGCAAAAAAAATTATGCAATGCAGCAAAAAACTGCACGCAGAAGGCGAGAATCCTCCTGTCAAATCGGTAATCATTTGTTATAGAGGACCGGGGTTCAGCTTTCGGGAGACGCATGGCGCGGCGGATAACTTTTCAACTTTTTGGCGCGGCTTGCGGAACTTTCTTGCTTGCTGGCTGCGCGAATCTGCCGGTGCAATCCGCGCAAACCGGCTCAGCTGCTCCCCCTTTGCTCACCGCCATTAACCTGGTCGGCGCCACCCCCGCCACCCTCAACGCCGCCTTCGGTCAGCCTGCGCTGCTCCGGGTCGACGGCCCTGCCCAGGTCTGGCTCTACCACTCCCCCGTCTGCGGTTTAAACCTGATTCTCTACCCCGATTCCTCTGGTATTCCCCATGTTGCCACCGCCGTACCGGATAACGGCGATGCCGCACGCTGCACGCTCAGCCTGGAACACGCCACGACCTCGGCGGCACTGGAGCCTCCGGCCTCCTCCTGATACGCTGATCCCGACAGAGTATTGAGGATCACATGACCGGCCTGAAAATCGCAGTACAGATGGACCCGATGCACAGCATCGACATCACGGGCGACTCCACCTTTGCCCTGATGCTGGAAGCGCAAAAACGCGGCCACGTACTCTGGCACTACGAAGTTCACCACATGTGGCTGAACGGCGCCACGCTCCAGGCGCGCGTACAACCCGTCACCGTGCAGAATATCGCCGGCAAACACTACACATTCGGCCCGGAAAAAACCGTCAACCTGGCGGAAATGGACGTAGTGCTGATGCGCCAGGACCCACCCTTCGACATGGCCTACATCACCGCCACGCATCTGCTCGAACACATCCACCCAAAAACCCTGGTGGTTAACAACCCGGCGGCCGTGCGCAACGCCCCGGAAAAAATCCTCGTCACCCACTTCCCAGACCTCATGCCCCCCACCCTCATCGCCTGGGATCGCGGCGCCATTAAAGACTTCCGCAAGCTGCACAACGACATCATTGTCAAACCCCTGTTCGGCAACGGCGGCATCGGCGTCTTCCGCATCAAACCAGATGACGAAAACCTCGGCTCCCTGCTCGACATGTTTTTCGCAGCCTCGCGCGAACCCCTCATGGTCCAGCGCTACGAACCAGCCGTCCGCCAGGGCGACAAACGCATCATCCTCATCGACGGCGAACCTCTGGGAGCGCTCAACCGCGTCCCGGCCGCAGGCGACAGCCGCTCCAACATGCACGCCGGCGGCCGCCCGGAACCCACCAAACTCACCCCCCGCGAGCTCGAAATCTGTGCCCGCATCGGGCCAACTCTCAAACAACAAGGCCTGCTCTTCACCGGCATTGACGTCATCGGCGACTACCTCACCGAAATCAACGTCACCTCCCCAACGGGCCTGCAACAAATCGCTCGCTTCGATGGCACCAATCTCGCGGAAGCCATCTGGGATAAAATCGAGGCTATGCGGGCGTAACCGGGGCCTTGTGCATGCCCGGCAGTGTCTTCGAATTGTAGCAGACGGCGCGGGGCTTGGTTTGCTAGATGGGGCAGAATCTTTGAAGGGCTATCTGATGTTGCTTTCACGCCGGCGGTTTATTTCCACCTCGGTCGCCTTGGGTGCTGGCTCAGCCTTTTACGCGGGTCCCGCGGCGGCTGACACGCAGGCGCTCAATTGTGTCCTCATCGGCGACTGGGGCCGCAACGGGCATGACGACCAGCGCGCCGTCGCGATGCAGATGGGCAAATCGGCGGCCGCCATCGGCAGTCAATTCACAGTTTCCGTCGGCGATAATTTCTACGAAGACGGCGTGACCAGTGTGGCCGACCCGCAGTGGGAAAGCTCGTTCGAGCAGATATACACGGCCCAATCCCTGCAATCCCCCTGGAAGGTCATCCTCGGCAACCACGACTATCGCGGCAACGTACAGGCGCAACTCGATTACAGCGCCAAGAGCCATCGCTGGCAGCTCCCCGCGCGCTACTACGTGGAAGCGCAAACCCTGCCGGATGGCGCCCGCGCCGATTTCTTCTACCTGGATACCTCCCCGGTCATTAAAAAATACCTCGGCTCCGCGGTAAAAATCGAAGGGCAGGACTCCCAGGCGCAGCTCGACTGGCTGGATAAATCCTTGGAGGCCTCGACCGCGCAGTGGAAAATCGTGATCGGCCACCACCCCATCTACACGGCGCTGGATGATTCCGACGGCGAGGACCACGACCAGCCGGATCTGGTGGCGCGGTTGAACCCGATTCTCGTGAAGCACGCCGTGCCGATTTACATCTGCGGACACGACCATTTGCTGCAATCGGTGGCGCTCAACGGCATCACCTACGTCGTCACCGGAGCCGGATCACAGACTTACACCCCTCGCCCGGCGATCCGCGGCGGTTTTGCCTCAGGTGCGCATGGCTTTATGACTCTGCATATTACCAGTAACAAACTTAACTATAGCCTGGTCGATATGACCGGCAAAGCTCTCTACTCTGGGTTGATAACCCCGGCCTGAGTAATCCCTAGCCTACCGCGTCCCAGGCCTCTTTCTTGCGGTAGATGGTGGAGGCGCTAATGCCAAGTTTGCGGGCCGCAAGCTGAATATTGCCGTCACACAGGGTAATGGCGCGTTCCACGTATTGGCGCTCCATATCAGAAAGCTTGATTATTGTTTCGTCGGCCGCCGTAATCACCCGCTCCGGCGCGGCGGGCGTTAGGGCAGCAATTGGTGCATTTGCGGTTGGCTCGGGCAGCGGCGGCAGCATCTCTTCGGTTAGCACCGGGCCGTTATTTAAAATCATGGCATTATGGATGACGTTTTGTAACTGCCGGACATTGCCGGGCCAGGAATACTCAAGCAGCCGCGCCTCCGCCTCAGAGCTCAGCGATTTAAAGGCACGGCCCTCCTGCTGCGCCAGCTCGGTCATAAAGTGCCGGGCGATAAGCAGGATATCCTCGCCGCGGTCCCGCAAGGGCGGCATTTCCAGCGGCACGACGAACAGCCGATAGAACAAATCCTCGCGTAGCCGGCCTTCCTTCACCGCCTGCATCGGGTCACGGTTGGTGGCCGCGATAAAGCGTATATTCGCCTGGCGTGTGCGGCCTTCGCCCACCCGCTCGTAGGTGCCGGTCTGGATAAAGCGCAGCAGCTTGGTTTGCAGCGACATGTCCATTTCGCCGATTTCATCGAGGAACAGCGTGCCGCCGTCTGCGCGCGCCGCCGCACCTTCCTGGTCATTCGTGGCCCCGGTGAAGGAGCCCTTGATATGGCCAAAAATCACGCTTTCCATCAAATCATGCGGAATCGCCCCGCAGTTCAGCGCTACGCAGCGTTTGTTGGCACGCAGGCTCAACCGGTGCAGCGCCTGCGCCGCCAGTTCCTTGCCGGTCCCGCTCTCACCGGTAATGAACACGCTGGCATTACTGCGCGCCGCCGCCTCTATGGTGCGGTACACCTTCTGCATTGGCAGAGAGCGGCCGATGAATCCCTCGAACGCCCCATGCTCCACCGTGCGCCGAAATGTCTCGACCTCGCGTTTGAGCTGGGTGTTGGAGAGCGCGTTGGAAACGGTGGTCGCCAGCCGCGCCGGGGCAAAGGGCTTCACCAAGTAATCAAACGCCCCCAACCGCACGGCTTCCACCGCCACGGTGAGCGCCGCATTGGCGGTGGTTACCACGATGGCCGGAGCACTAGGCCATTGCTGTGCCTCGCGCAGAATATCCATGCCGTCCATGTCCGGCAGCTTCAGGTCCAGCAGCATGCAGTCCATCGGCTGCTGGCGCAGCATCGCCAGCCCTTCCTGCCCGGTGGTAGCCACCAGCACGTTATGGCCCAGCCGTTCAAGTTGCAGTTTGCAGGTTTCGGCGAGCGACGGGCTGTCTTCGACGATGAGGATGGTATTGCTAGGCGGCATGCGGTTCTCCTGCCTTGATACCGGCTTCAACCTGGGCCCAGTCGCTTTCCACCTCCGCGAGCAGCCGCTCAAGCTCGGCCACAGGCGCCTCCAGGGCGGCGGCGGTAAGGCGGGTAGCACTCTGGGAGAGCGCCATGGCGCAGAAATGGGATATCGGCGCGGCCGGATACCTGCCACAGGCCGGTGAGGCCAGGTTTGCCGGCGAGGCGGCCGCGCTGATACGGGGTGTAGCGTTCAACCTCGGAGGGCAGAGCCGGGGGCGGATTTCTGGAGGTCCGCGGCGGCGGCTTCGGCAATGCCGGGTTGGCCGCCGAGCAGGAATACGGAGTGGCGGGTTGCGGCCACGCGCTGGCACAGCTGCGGAATAAGGTCCGTACCGTTCAAATTCGCGGTGAGCTTGCGGCCGTGCAGACGCAGGCCGAGTGTGGTGCCCGAGCCGTCCGGCAGCACGGCGTCGGCGGTGTTCAGGGCGTGCGCGTGGTTATCGTCACGCAGGCTCACGTTAGCGCAGTGCGCATTATAAAAAGCGATACGCGCCGGCGTGCGCTGTTCAAGGCGGTCGCACAGCCAGTCCAGCGTACTCGGCATGTCGCTATTGATGAAGATCGTGCCGAGAAGTTTTTCGATAGGCAGCTTATGCGTTATTGTCTCTGTTGTCTAGTTAGCGAGTGCGGCGTTGCCCTGAAACTTATGCATTCGAAGTCTTCTTGCGTGATAAAATATCGAGAACGCAGGAGCAGGGGCCGTGCCATGTTATTAAGGTATTGAAATTATTAAATAATTGGCAATTCTCACGCGGTCGTGATGCGCTTGCTTCGCACAATACTAGAATGTTCCGTAGCAAATCTCGAATGGTCTCGTGAAATGCAATTTGCAAAGTGCCAGGGTGGATTCTCGCAAAATGCAATTGGTGTGGCGAAATGCAAGGGGCGGCGCGGGGTGCGGTAGCGGGGGGTATAGTGCAACTTATTGAAATAAACAGGAATTATGGAAATGGCATCGTCTGGCCCGATCCTTGAATAGAGGCGGGGGTAACCCGAGGAGCCTTGTTATGAAAAAGCTGAACAACCCGATGATCACGGTTATCATGCCCTGCTACAACGCGCAGGACACTTTGCGCTGCGCCGTTGAGAGTGTGCTGACGCAGAGCGTAACGGATTTTGAGCTGCTGATTATTGATGATGGCTCCACGGATGTTTCCGTCGCGGTGGCCCGTGACCTGGCGGTTAAGGATAAGCGTATCCGCCTGATCCGCCAGCACAACGCCGGGCCGGCCGAGGCACGCAACCGCGGCTTGGCGGAAGCCACCGGCCAATACATCGCTTTTCTGGATGCTGATGATCGCTGGGCGCCTAATTTACTGGAGCGCCACCTCGCGCAATTTGCCGCGCATGCGGATTGCGGCGTGTCGTTCGCGCGGGTGCGTTTTTATGACAAATATCTACGTCGCGCCGGCAGTGTTTCGGCGGCGGTGACGCATTTGCAGCTGGGCGAGGTGCTGGGCGAATATCCGGTGTGCACCACCTCCAACCTGATGTGCCGGCGCGAAGTGTATGAGGCCGCGGGCGGCTTCGACCCCAGCCTCACCCATGGCGAGGACCAGGAATGGATTGCCCGCGTGCTGGCGACGACGCCCTGGCAGGTGCGCGGTGTGAAGGAAATTCTCGTGCATTACCGCACCTCGCCCGGCGGGCTTTCGGCTGAATTGGAGAAGATGCAGGAAGGCTGGGAGGCGATGTTGGAATGCGTGCGCAGCTACGCGCCGAAAGAAGTCGCGAAGGCGGAGCCGGAGGCCGATGCGCTGTTCCACCGCTACCTCGCGCGCCGCGCCCTGCGCACCGGCCAGCCGCGCCTGAGTCTGCAGCCGCTGCTGCGCGCCTGGCGCGTCTGCCCACGCGCCCTGCTGCGGCACGCGCCGAGCCGCACCTTGCTCACCACGGCCGGCGTGCTCGCCGCCATGCTGCCTTTCAATCCCACCCGCATTTTGCTGGCACGCTGAATTTTTTAAGGAATTTTCAAAATGAACACCATCACCCCGCGCGTGAGCGTCATCATGCCGGTTTATCATGTCGAGGCCTATGTCGGGATCGCAATTCAATCCGTGCTCAACCAGAGCTTTACGGATTTTGAGCTGATCATCGTCGATGACGGCGGCCATGATAACAGTGTCGCCATTTGCCGGGGTTTTGATGATGAGCGCATCCGCATTGTCAGCCAGAAGAATCGCGGCGTGGCCGGTGCGCGCAATACCGGCATCGCCCAGGCGCGCGGCGCCTACATCGCGCTGCTGGACAGTGACGATATCTGGATGCCGGAAAAACTTGCCGTGCATGTCGCGCATCTGGATGCCAAGCCCGATGTCGGCGCCAGTTATGCCGCAGCCGCGCTGATCGACGAGCAGGGCCATTTTCTGCGCATCCGCCAGCAGCCCAAGCTTGGGCCGGTCAGTGCGAAGGATGTGTTTTGCGGGCGTGCCATTTCCAACGGGTCTACGCCCGTGTTTCGCATGGAAATGCTGGCTGAGGCCGCGCTGAATCACGACAATGAAGGCCATGTGTGGTATTTTGAGGAATCCTTGCGCCGCTCGGAAGATGTGGAGTGCTGGACCCGCCTGGCCTTGCTCAACACCTTGCGTTTTGAGGCGTTGCCAGGCGCGTACACCTGCAATCGCGTGAACTCCGCGAGCCTTTCGGCGGATGTGATCCGCCAGCTCGCCTCCTGGGAAGAGATGTGCGCCTGCATCGCGCAATTCGCCCCCGGCTTCATCGCCATGCACCAAGCCGAGGCCCGGGCGCGCGAACTGCGTTACCTAGCGCGCCGCTGCGTGTTCATGCGGGACCACGCGTTGGGGCTCTCCTTGATCCTCGAGGCGGTTTCAATCTCACCACAATTGCTGTGGCGGGAGCCAATTAAAACCGGCACGACCTTGCTCGCGTGCCGCGCCTTGCGCGCGTTGCCACAAGCGGGCTTTACCCAGTTGGTGCGCTTTGCCCGCCCGCTATCATCGGGCGTGTGAACCCGGCTTAAATGGCGGCTTGCGTGATGGGAGGGCTTCGCATTTTGCGAAAAACCCTCCCATTTTGCAATGGAGGCATGGCCGCATTTTGCGAAACCGTGCGAGTGGTGTTTTTTAATATACTGATAAATAAAGGTTTTTATAAAAACGTAACTGGCGCGAGAATTGCGTTACACAGATTGTACAACACCGCTTTCTGGATAAATGCCAATGCCCGCATCGCTTCATACCTGTCTCATCCGGGCCTGCTGCCTGGGCCTGTCTGGCTGCATTGCATTCGACAAGCCGGTGAACGATTACAATCTGGCACCGCGGACGGCTACATGGCGCAACGCGCCGACATTCCCTCCAGCACCAACGACAAAGCCGACGAGGCCAGTGTGGGCGCCCAGAACCAAGCGTGCTGTACCGTGCCCGCGCCCCCTCCGCCCCCGGTCCCGCCGGCACTGGAGGAACCGCTTTCCCCCGGTGACCTCGTGCGCGTGCTCGGTGCCGGGCCGCTGGGCGGGGATTTGGCGCAGACGCTCGGCCCCGTGTTCGCGCCCTGGTTCGGCGGGCTCGGGCGTGTTTTTGCTTTCTGGTTCATCATTTTCAACATGTTCCATGGCACCGTGCAGCCGCTTGCCGGCGCGTCGCGCGTGTTGTCGCAATTGTCGGAAGACGGCTTCCTGCCGCGTGTATTCGCCAAGCGCGTACCCAGAACCGACGCCCCCTGGGTGGCAGCCGTTACCACCGCTGCCTTCGCTATCTTGTTCCTGCTCATCGGCGACCCGATCTGGCTGATCGCGGCGGCGAATTTCACCTACCTTATAGGCATTTCGCTCCCCAACGTAGCGGTGTGGCTGCTGCGCAAGGACGATCCTGATGCCGTACGCCCCTGGCGTGCCCCCCGCTTTACCATCGGCCTCGGCCTGGTCGCGGCCATCGTCTGGATGGCCGCGACATTGCTGGGTTTCGAGCAATTCGGCCTGCCCACCGTCGTCCTCGGCCTCATCATGGCCGCGTCCGGCGGCATCTTCTTCGTCTGGCGCCGGCTGGAAGACAATGTGGCGAACGGCCGCTTTGGGCTTGGCCACACGCTGCACATGAAGCTGACCAGCTCCATGTTGATGGTCCTCACCCTCGACTCCATCGGCTACATGATCGCGGTCAGCCGGATCGGGCGCGAACAAACCGCCACGGTGGCGATGCTGGAGGATATTTTCGTCGCCGGTGCGATGTTGACCATCACCGTCGGCATCGTGCTGCCGGGGATGATCGCACATTCCGCGGACCAGGTGAGCCATGCCGCCTCCCGCCTGATTTCGGGAACCTTGACGGATTTTTCCAATGCCATGAACGCGCTGGGCCGTGGGGACCTGGAAGCGGCGCATGTCAACGCCGACATCAAACCGCTGGTGGTGCGCTCCGATGACGAGCTTGGCCTGATGGCCGCCAATTTCAACCTGATGCAGGCGAAAATCAAAAATGCCGTCATTGGCCTTAACGGCGCGCGCGAAGGCTTGAAAAATGCCAGGCAGGACCTGGAACATATGAACGCCTCGCTCCAGGAAAAGGTCGAGGCGGAGCGCCTGCTCGGCCGTGAACTCTATCACGCGAAGGAATCCGCGGAATCCGCCAACCGGGCCAAGTCCGAATTTCTCGCCAATATGTCACATGAGTTGCGCACGCCCATGAACGGCATCATCGGCATGGCCGGGTTGCTGTCGGATACAGCACCAGACCCGGAGCAGCGCCAGTATGCGGAAACCATCGTGGCGTCATCGGAGGTTCTGCTCACGGTCATCGACCGCATTCTCGATTTCTCGCACATGGAAGCGGGCGAGATCATCCTCAACGAGGAGCCCTGCCGGCTCGCTCCGATCATGCAAGGCATCGCCACGCTGCTGAAGCCGCAAATAAAGGCGAAGGGGCTGGATTTCCACTGTGCGCTCGACACCTCGGCGGAACGGGTCTTTTTCTGCGATGCCGGGCGGGTCCGGCAGGTGGCGCTCAACATCATCGGCAACGCAATCAAATTCACCGGCAGTGGTTCGGTGCATGTCGAGGTGAAAACTGTCGAGGAGCGGGGCGACGCATCCCTGCTGCAGTTCATCGTGCGCGACACCGGGATCGGCATCACGCCGGAAGAACAGGATCGCATTTTTGGTGGATTTTCGCAGGCCGATTCCAGCACCACACGCCGCTTTGAAGGTATCGGCCTTGGCCTCGCGATCTCCCGCCACCTCATCGAAAAAATGGGCGGCAAAATCGGCGTAACCTCGCGCAAAGGCGACGGCAGCACTTTCTGGTTCACCTTGCTGCTGCGTCATGCCGAGGCCGCCGCACGGGTCCGTCCCGAGCTTAACTTGGAATCGCCGGTGCCGGTTGAAAAGCGGTCCCCGCCGGTCACGCATGATACGCAACCGCTGTTCGATGACGAGTTACAGGTGGATTTACGCGCAACCCTCGGGGACGATGGCTTCACCCATCTCGTAAACCATTTCTGCGCCACATTGGAACCAATGATGGCGGCGCTGCATGGCATCCTGTTCAACACCGCGCCCGGCGACGCCGCCAACATCATCCACTCCCTGCGCGGCTCGGCAGCCAATCTTGGCTTCATAAAATTATCGAAACAGTTGGCGGATTTTGAAAACGGCCGGATCAGTAATGGCCGTATCCGCATTGATGATTTTATCCAGCTGAAAGAGACCGTCCGTGAGACCGTCGCCGCCCTGCAAGCGCCGGGCTAACCGGGAATGCTCATTTGCATTGTCGATGACAGCGACACGAATTTAACCCTCCTGGAGCTTTCCCTGCAACGGCTGGACCCATCGTTGCGCTTTGCGGTTTTTACCGACCCGCTCGCCGCCCTGGAGGCATGCGCGCGCGATCTGCCGGATGTCGTCTTGGTGGATTACATGATGCCGGGGATCGACGGCTGCACGTTCATCGCCCGCTTTCGCGCTCTGCCCGGGGCTGAGGAGATTCCCGTGGTGCTGAGCACCGCCGCGACCGAGCGCGAGATCAAGCGCCGGGCGATCGAGCTGGGAGTCACGGATTTCCTGCCCAAGCCGGTGGACCCCCATGAGCTGAAGACGCGCATGCGATGCATGATCGCCCTGCGCCGCCTCACCCAACGCGCCGGCTGAACCCGGAGTTTTCCTCGCCCCGCCACTCGGCTCTTGACAATCACTGACTAAACTGTCGAGTATTAGACGGAAACGACGATCTGCCGCCCTATCCCAGGCGGCAGCGTCCGTGCGGGGAGAAAAATAGCCGGATAAATCGCCGGCTTCCCGGCATGGGCAAGGCGTCAGCCGGGAAGGAGAGCACGCGTTGGAAAATGGTTTACGGTTGCAGGGGGTGCATCACACAGCCCGCCCCACCTGGAAGCTCAAGGAGACGGTCGAATTCTACCGTGACACGCTTGGCCTGCCGCTTATCCATTGTGTCTCGGCGCGCGGCTGGGGGCCGAGCAATCACCCGGATTTCCTGCATTTCTTCTTCGACAGCGGCCTGGGCAGCACTATCGCCTTCTTCTACTACCTCGGCACCACGCACCCCGAGCACCTCGTCCACCGCCCGGAATACGACAGCGACGCCACCCACACCGCCTGGAAAGTCGACAGCCGCGAGGATCTGCTCGCCTGGCGCGCCCGTCTGGAAAGCCGTGGCGTGCCCATCATGTACCAGATCGAGCACGAGATCGTGGAGTCGATCTACTTCCGCGACCCCAACGGCTACTTCATCGAAATCGGCACCCCCGTCCGCCCGGTCACTCCGCTGGACATCGCCGACGCCCAACTCACCATGCGTGTCGCCATCGAGGAAGAACAGCGCCGCCTGGATGCCGGTCTGGGCAAATTACAGCATGTGGAGTCAATCTATCAGGCCAAGGGCGCGGCCCTGGAAGTCCTGCTGGGAGACACGCCATGACCGTCACCATCTTCGTCGCCGACCTCGCCGAGTTCAGCCCCCTGGTCAAAGCCGCTTCGGCCGTGCCCGACATCACCGTCGTACCGCCGCGGCATGGCTACTGGCGCATCCAGGCCCCACAGCAACTTGCCCTGCATCGCAAAACCCTCGGCCTGCGCGTGGCGTTATGGAACTCCGCTTTATCGGGCGGCATTCGCGGCCACCTGAAGGAATACACCAACGACAGCATCATCCTTGAGAACGAGCGGTAACATGAAAAAAATTGCCGTCATCGGCGGCGGCCCGTCCGGCTTGTTCTTCGCGCTCATGGCCCGCCGCCGCTTCCCCAATGTCGCCGTCGAGGTCTTCGAGCAGAACCCCTTCAGCGCCACCTTCGGCTTCGGCATCATCCTGGCCGAGGGCGGCCTCGGCCGCTTCCGCGACGCCGACCCCGAAGCCGCCGATGCCATCATGGCCGCCTCCTACATCACCCGCGACCGCGTGTTCTCGCACAACGGCGAGGCCATCAACATCGAAGGCGGCGCCTATGGCGGTGCCATCGCCCGCATCAAACTCCTCAACACTTTGCAGGATCTTTGCCATGCGCGCGGCATCCCGGTGCATTACGAGCAACGCATCGAAAACCCGGACATGCTGGACGCCGACCTTATTGTCGGTGCCGACGGCGTCAACTCGGTCGTCCGCCGCGCCTACGAGGGCCAGTTCGGCAGCTCGTGCTGGTATCTCACCAACCGCATGGCCTGGTACGGCACCACCACGCATTTCCCCAGCCCCATCCTCTCCTTCAAGACCACCAAATTCGGCCATTTCTGGGCCGCCGCCTACCCGCACTCAGAAACCACCAGCACTTTCGTTGCCGAATGTGACGCCGATGCCTGGGCCCGCTCCGGCCTCAACCGCATGACCGCCGAGCAGCGCATGGCCTTCTCCGAACAGATTTTTGCCGGCGAACTCGACGGCCAGCCTTTGCTCAGCAACCGCTCGGACTGGATCAGCCTGCCCGTCATCCGCTGCAAAAACTGGTGGGTCGGCCATCGCGTCCTCATCGGTGACGCCCTGCACAGCCCGCACCCCTCCATCGGTTCTGGCACCCGCATCGCCATGGAAGACGCCATCGCCCTCATCGACGCCCTGGCGGACTACGCGGACGACCTGCCGCGCGCACTCGCCGAATACCAGCGCCGCCACACGCCCGAGACCGCCAAACTCGTGGACGCCATGGAAAAGAGCTACGAATGGTACGAGCAAGTGGGCGAGAAGATGGACAGCATGGACGCCATCACCCTGGCGTTTGACTTCATGACGCGCACCGGCCGCCTCAGCCCGCAGCGCCTCTACCGCGAATACCCCAAATTCATGCAGAAATACGAAACCAAATGGAACGCCTGGCAGGCATCGCGCAGCCAGACAGAAACCGTTTTGGCAGGAGTGTAGAGCAATGTCTGAAAGAGCCGTTGTCATCAACAGAATCGCCAAATATGAATCGCGCTACCTGCAGCACGATCCGCAAAACCACGTCTTCCGCGTCCACCGCGACGCCTACGCCTCCCCGGAAGTCTTTGAGGAAGAAAAACAAAAAATCCTCTATAAATCCTGGATCGTCCTGGGCCACGAAACCGAAATCGCCAACCCCGGAGATTTCGTCACCCGCCGCGTCATCGACCGCGAACTCATCTTCAACCGCGACAGTTCAGGCACCGTCAACGTCTTCTTCAACAGCTGCATGCATCGCGGCCCCGCTATCTGCAAGCACAAGGAAGGCAAAGCCAACGTCTTCGTCTGCCCCTACCACGGCTGGGTCTACAAAAACGACGGCTACCTCGCCTCCGCCGGGTCCAAAAAAGCCGATGCCGGTTACCCCGCCGCCTACCTGGAACGCGGCGAGGGCGCTGTCCGCCTGCAACGCATCAAAAACGTCGCGCAACGCGCCGGCTTCTATTTCGTGAATTTTGACGACAACGCCGGCCCGCTGGACGACTATCTGCAAGGTGCCGGCGCGCGCCTCGACCGCATGGCCCTGCAAACCACCGCGGGCTTTGAGATGATCGCCGGCGTGCATGAATACGACATCAGCGCCAACTACAAGCTGCTCTGCGAAAACAGCTACGACGGCTACCACCTCATGCAAACGCACGCGACATATCTTGATTACGTCACGCAAATCCTCAAAGGTTCCAATCTTGACCCCAAGCTCGGCGGCATTGTCATGACTCTCGGCAATGGCCACGGCGCGTTCGAAATCCCCGTCCTCTCCGGCCGCCCGGTTGCGCAATGGCTGCCGCACTGGGGCGAGGAAGCGCGCGTGCTGCTGGAGGAAAAACGCAACGAAGTCATCGGCCGGCTGGGCGAGGAACTCGGCGCCAATGTCTGCGACATGAACAGCAACATGGTCATCTTCCCCAACTCCGTCATCAACGACCAGCAGACCATCCTGGCGCGCACCATCATCCCCCTCTCGCACAACCGCATGCGCGTGCGTGCCTGGACGGTGGCGCCCAAGGACGAACACCCCAAGCTGCGCGAAATCCGCATGGAAAACATTCTCTCCTTCCTCGGGCCAGGCGGCTTCGCCACGCCCGACGACGTCTCCATGCTGGAATGGGCGCAAACCGGCTACGAAACCACCAACGTCAAGTGGAACGATTTCTCGAAAGGCATCACGCCGGAGGAAAACACCCAGAACTCAACCGCCGTATACGACGACGAGATGCAGATGCGCGCCTACTGGTTGCAGTGGGATAAAATGATGTCGCGTACTTAAAGACTCTGAATGAGCACGTTGAAAGGCCGCAAGAAGCCATGAGCGAAACATCCCTGAAGCACGAGATCGAGCAGCTGCTTTATCTGGAGGCCGACTACGCCGACGACTGGCTATTGACCGACTGGCTCGGCCTCTGGGCGGACGGCGAACTGCTCTACGAGGTCGGCCCGCTGGACACCCCCCGGGCCGACCGCTTCTCGCACAACCAGGTGCTCTATCTGCTCAGCGACGACCGTTTCCGCCTGGAACAACGCGTCATCCGCATGGGTAAACCAACCGCCCACGCCGAGGCCCCCGTGCGCTCGCAGACGCGTCATAACTACACCCACCTGCGTAACATCATTGTTGCGGGTGATACTGTCACCTTCAAGGTCAACATGCTGGTCACCCGCACGCGCAGGGATAACGAGGGCGTCACCATCCTCCCCGGCTACGTCCTGTTCAAATGGGTACGCCAGAACGGTGCCTTGAAAATCCAGGAAAAACGCATCTTCCTCGACCTCTGGGTGCTCTCCAACCCCGGCACGATGTCGATTATTCTCTAATCGCCATCGACGCTGGTAGCTTGTAGCTGGTAGCCGATCGGAACGGTAATCTGATATGTGCGGCCGGCGAGGCCCGGTAGCGGGGCGGGGTATTGCGTCTTGCGCGTATCTTCGAGTGCTGCCGCATCCAACAGCGGAAAGCCGCTGCTTCTTGTTATCGCGATATTTGTCACCACGCCGTTCAGATAAGTGAACGTCACCTCCACCGAGCCGGTTTCGTGCGCCATTTGCGCTGCCTGCGGATAGGTTGAGTTGACATTCCCCTGTAGCGCGGCCCTCACCTCGGCAGCGAACATGTTGACATCACCCTGGCTCGGCTGTGGCGGGGCAGGGGGCTGCGGCGGCTGTGGCACCGGCGGTGGCTGCACCACCTGCGGCGGTGGCGGCAACTGCTTGGGCACAGGAATATGCCGCACAATATGACGCACCGACGGTTTCGGCGGCGGCGGCAAAGGCTTGACCACTGGCCGCACCACCGGTTTCGGCGGGACTGGCACCGGCGGCGGCGGCGCTGGTTTGGGCGGCGGTGCGACGATGGAAAGTTTCACCACCGAAGGCGTCAGCGCCGGCATTTCCTTATGCGCCATCACTGGCAGCAACACGCCCAGCGCCGCAAGTTCCAGCAACAGCCCCAGGGCAATGGAAATGGCAAAGTGCTTGTTGCCGGCATCCGGGTTCAGCCAGGGCGAGTTCATCGTGTCAGCCATTTGCATCAATTCAATTTCTTACAGGTTGGGCTTGTAACGCATCAGGGCCCAGCTTGCGCCGGGCCCTGAGCTGTTCAGTTTTGGTTTCTCTAAACGGTCACAAATCTCAGAAGTTGATCGGCACCGAGATCGTCACGAAAGCCGACACGCCCGGCAGCACCCAGTACAGCAAATCACCCGCGCCGTTGGTACCGTTGTCGGAGATGATCTGGCGCTGGTTGGTGATGTTATCCACGTTCAACTTCAGCTTGATCTGGTCAAGATGCGGGTTCAGGTGGTTGAAGGTATAACCAGCCGCCACGTTCACCACATTGTACGGATTGTACCAGCCGCTAGGATACTTGCCACCCTTGCCGACGTCGCCGAGCGGACCACCAGTTGCGGTGGTCGTGCCGGAGGGGCCGGGCGTACCGGAATTACCACTATAAGAACCGCCGGTTGTCTGATCGATGATGGACCCGTAGATGCCATTCTTGTCGTAGATCACGCCAAGGTTGGAGGTGAACTGCGGCGCATTGAGGATATAGGTGTTGGATGAGGTCTGGTAGGCCTGGTTATAGCCGGCATTGCCGAACAGGCTGATGCCGTTGTCGAAGGTGTAGGTCACATCGCCTTCGATGCCGCGATAGATCACGCCGCCGGCATTGGTGAAATACGCCGTGTTACCGCCGCCGACCTTCTGGATAAAGTTCTGAAAGTGGATGTGATAGATATCCGCGCCCAGAGCCAGATGTTCGTCCTGATAGGCCACACCGGTCTGGAAGTTCACCGTGCTCTGCGGCTTGAAGCTGTTGGTGCCGGGAGCCGCGATGTAATAGGTGTTCAGGTTCGGCGCGAGGAAGCCTTCCGCGGCCTGCGCATAGACCGAGAGGTTCGGGCTGATGCTGTACTTCGCTTCAAACGAAGGCAGCAGCTTGCCGTAGTTATGCGAGTAGCCCGTTGGCAGCTCGGTCTTCTGGTCGACCTGCGCGTTCAGTGCGCGTCTGAAGAAGGCGTATTTCACGCCGCCGGTCAGGGTCAGCCTGTCGATCGGCTTCCAGTCCACCTGGCCGTAGGGCTGGAAGGTGTAGAGCTGGTCGTGCATCAGGCGCTCGATTGAGCCGCCGGCGTTAGTTGGTGTGATTTTGCCGCCGTTGGAGTCACCGCTAAAATAGTTGATGGCGTTGCCATTGCTCAGCGAGACATTCTGCACCATGCGGCTATTGGTCTGGTGGTCGAACCAGAAGCCGGTCTTGATATCGCCCCAGTCGAAATCCTTCTCGGCGCGCTGAATGGTGCCGACGGAACGGTAATCCATCTTGAAGGTCTGGCCTGGAACACCGGCGATAACCGCGCCGGTCGGCGTGAGCTGCACCAGATTCGGCACCGCGGGTCCGTAGGCGCATCCGGGCATGGCGCAGGAATCCTGGGTGATGCCATCGCTCAGCGTGTCGTTCACGTCATCGCCGTTCAGGTCGTGGTGGTAATAGGCATAGGTGTAAACCTTGCCGTCATACAGCCAGCCGTTGCCCAGGTTGGACTGCACGTCGATGTATTCCATATCCGTGACGATATGGTCGTTGTTGTACCGGTTATAGGCCTGCGAGTTCGGGTTGGTGTTATAGGCGTAATTATGCCCGAGGGCCGCCATCTGCTCCGCCGTCGCGCCGATGGAGGGGTTCTGGTAGATGTTGTTGTAATCTGACATCAGCGTCACGGTGGTGTTGCTGCCAACCGGGATCACGATCTTGCCGAAGAAGTTCTTGCGTTCCTGCCCGGCATTCTGCAACGCGCCGTTGCTCTGGATATGCTCGGCATCCACCACGGCGGAGGTGCCGTTCAAGGTCTGGATGCTGCCGGTGTCGTAGCGGATACCAGCAAGGTTGGTACCGTAGCTGCCCCATTCACCATAGGGGGTGAGGGTCTGCGTCGCCGCCGGGTCGATGGTACGCAACGAAATCGTGCCGCCGAAGGTCGCATCGCCCACGGTTTCCGCCGTGCCGGGGCCGCGGTCCACAATCGTCTGGCCGATCTGGCTGTCGGTGAAGAACGAGGTCGAGTGATGCGTGAAGTCGTTGGAATCGCCAAAAGGAATGCCATCGAACGTGATGTTGTACTGGCCATCCTGGAAGCCGCGGATGGTCGGGCCATTGGCTTCCTGCAAACCAGGGCCGTTCGGGCTGATCTGCGAGACGGACGGGGTGAGGCGGGCAATATCAGCAAAACTCTGCGTGCCGATCAGCATGTTATCGGTGGTCTGCTTGGTCACCACGGAGGTCGGCTGCGTCGAGTTCAGCGGTGTGAGTGAAGGCGCTTCATACGGTGCGGTGCCCGGCGTGCTGGCCAGTGCCGCGGTGTCCGCGGTGCCGGTGGCGAGCACGGCGCCAAGGTCCAGGTTCACCGGCGCGGTGCTGGTCTGCGCATGCGCGGGTGCCGTGGCCAAAGCCAGCCCCGCGAGGGCAAACGCCAACGCCCGGTATGAAGACGCGCGACGCAATGCGCCCCGCAATGTGTTTGCAGAATCCATTCTATAAAGCCCCTGTTATTTAATCACAGCCGTCCCATTGCGAGCTGCGTAGATACACGGGCGATGCGATAACTTATTGCACTGCAAAAAACGGTGTCAGTTTTGCGAACAATGTGTGATCTTTTTGTGTCAAGCCAAAATAAAAAAAGCCCGCCGGACCAAAGGGCCACGCGGGCTAATTTCTTAAGTCGCGGTCTACAAAAAATCCTAATTCCCACCAGCCACCGGCTGCGCCGCAATCCCGATATCCGTCACCCCCGCTTTGCGCGCGGCGTCGATCACCGACATGAAATCCTGAAACGGCGTGGTCTTGTCAGTGGCAATCGTCAGGTCGGTCTTATCGGGCGCGCCATCGGCCACGAACATGGCGGTCAGCGCATCCGGCGTCATCACCGCATCCTTCACCTTAATCGTCCCATCGGGCATCACATTCACGGTGAATTTCGGGTGCGGCAGCGGGTCGGTCTGGCTGGACGTAGGCAGTTGCAAACTCACCCCGGCATCGGGGATCATCTGCAATGTCACAATAATAAAAAACACCAGCAGGAACAGCATCACGTCGATCATCGGAATGATCTCGATGCGCGCCTTGCGGCGTTCGAAATAACGCATGTTCATCGCTCAGGCGCTCACCAGCCGGGCGCTGCCCTGGGCCCGCAGCGGCACGCTGCGCGGCGGCACCACGGGAGTGCCATCGGTGCGGTTCACAATCATCATCTTCATCGAGTCGAGCTGGTGCACAATCAACCGCACCTGGTTGCTCAGCGCGTTAAACCCGGTCAGCCCCAGCATCGCGATGAAAATACCAAACGCGGTGGCGACCAGTGCATCGGCCACACCGCCGGTCACGTCCGCCGGCGCGTGGCCGGGCTGCGCCAGCACGTTAAACGCATGGAACATGCCGATAATGGTGCCGAACAGCCCCAGTAGCGGGGCCAGCGTCACCACCGTATCCAAAATCCACAGGCGGCGGTCCAGCACCGGGGCAATCAACATAATCGACTCATCCAACCGGTTGGCCATGCCATCGGCATCAGCGGTGTCCAGGTGACGGATGGCGGTGTCCAGCAGCGCCGCCTCGGGCAGGCTACCCGCCGCGTGCAGCAGCGCGGCCAAGTCCGCATGCCCCAGCGCGGATTTCTCCGCGGTCGCGTGGATAATGGATTGGCCTCGCAAAATCGTGCTGCGCAGCGCCCAGGACCGGTCAATAATCACCGCCAGCGCCACCAGCAGCAAACCAGCCAGAACATAAAGCACCCCGTCCGAGTAGTTGGCGAGATAGATAATATACGCGTAGGTCACAATACGGCTCCCATTATTCAAAGAGGCCGATACGCCAACTTTGCCATTTTAAGTGTGATAGATTTATGTCAGTGGCGCGTCCCCCCACGCCCGCATTTGGCCCCGGCGCGTTCCGGGGGCTAAGAACTCGCCGCATGTCTCATGCAATGGTCCCCGAGGGGCGCCGAAAACTCCCCCCGGAAGCGGTCCTGGTGTTCATCACCATGATCTGGGGTTTCACCTTCCTGGTCATCAAGCTCGGCCTGGCGCACGGCGGCGCGCTGGCGCTGGTCGGGCTGCGCTTTGCCATTGGCGCCGTGCTGCTCGTCGTCATCACCCGCCCGTCCTGGCCCCGGCTTGCGGAATGGCGCGCCGGGTTTCTCATCGGCGCCTCGCTCTTCGCCGGCTACGCGTTGCAGGCCCAAGGCCTCACCACCATCGCCTCCAGCCGCTCGGCCTTTTTCACGGCGCTCTACGTGCCCCTCGTGCCGCTGCTGCAGCTGGCGCTGTTCCGCAAGCCCCCCGGCTGGACCGGCCTGCTCGCCATCGCGCTCGCCTTCGCGGGGCTGGCCCTGCTCGCGCACCCCAAGGGCGGCGTGTTCCAACTCTCCCTGGGTGACGCACTGACCATCGCCGCCGCCCTGGCCTGCGCGTTCGAGATCATCCTGCTGAGCCGCTATGCCCCGCACTGTAATCCCCAGCGTCTGGCCGTCGTGCAAATGGCCGTGGTGGCCGCACTCAGCCTTGCCGCAAGCTTCGTTACGGGTGCTGCCACGCCCTGGTCCTATCCGCCCTTCTGGTTCAGCACCATTGCTCTGGGGGCTGCCACCAGCCTCATCATGTTCGCCCAGGCCTGGGGGCAGGCGCGCGTCCCTGCGCTGCGGGCGAGCGTCATCTATGCCATGGAGCCAGTCTGGGCCGGCATTGTCGGGGCCATTGCGGGCGACCCAATGACCCTGGCCACCCTGGCGGGTGCGGGCATGATCGTGACCGGAATCCTGGTCGAGCCGTTCAGAAGGTTTTTACGCCGGAAAGCTGCTCCGCCCGAATCTGCTCCGGCGGCGCGCCAAACCAGCGGCGGCACGCCCGGCTGAACGGGCTCAGCTCCGCATAACCCAGCAACTGGCCGATGCATGAGATCGACAGATGCGGCAGCGACAAATAACTCAACGCCAGCGCCAGGCGCACCTGCTGCACGGCATCCGAGTAACTGAGCCCCAACTCCGCCAACCGCCGTTGCAAGGTCCAGCGCGCCACGCCCAGCGCGTCCGCCACCTCTTCCATCGGCGGATACCCATCGGGCAACCGCGCGCGAATTTCCCCACGCACCCGCTCCGCCAGCGGCACCGCCCCGCGCGGCAGCCGGCGCATGCAGCTCTCAGCCAGCAGGCGTGAGAATTTCCCAGCATCCGCGCCCGGCATCGCCCGGTTCAAATCGCGCGGCCGGAAGGCAATCGCATTGCTGCACTGGCCAAAATACACCGGCGCGCCAAAACTGGCCTCATGCTCGGCGCCATGCCCTGGGCTCGGGTGCTCAAAATGCACTTCCTCCGGCACAAACCCAGGCCCGAACGCATGCCGCAACAGGTTCTGGAACATCGCGATAGTCAGCTCGGCATCCTGCCGTCGGTCAAAAATCCGCCAATCGAGAATCCGGTATTCCAGCCGCAGCAACCCGCCCTCGGCGCGCAGGCCCACATGGCTGGCTTCCTGGTGCAACGGAAACAAATCCACAAACTGCCGTAGTGCCATGCCGACGGTCGGTGCCGCCAGCGCAACGTCGCCCACCAATCCATGGCTGGAGGCGGGAAACTGCCGCCCGTAGCGCAGCCCGAAATTCTCGCAGCCGGAAACTTTCGCGGCCCGCTCCATGATATCCACATAGGCCGAAAGGTGCAGGCTCCCCTCGCTGGCGCCATTCAGCCGGCCAGCATCAATCCCCGCCGGCCCCATAACCCGGTCGGCATCCGCGCCGATCTCATCAAGAAACGGCAAAAGCCCCAAAGTCGCCACCAGGGCGACTTGTGCGCCCCCGGTCTGCTCAGCCTGGGTCTGCTCAGCATGGGTCTGCTCAGCCAATCGGCTCATAATTTCAAACTCCGCCCGCCTTAATGAGTGCGGTGCGCGTGGTGTATCCCGAAGTATCAAGCTACGCCGATTAGGAACTAGCGCGCAACCCGCCCGGAATCGCCGATCAGCTTTTGCGCCAGCAACACCGGCACGGCGGTAAACACAATAATCGCGAACACCACCACATTCACCTCCGGCAGCTTCTGCCCCAGCCGGATGGCGCCAAAAATCCACAGCGGCAGCGTATTCTGCGCCCCGGCAGTGAAGGTGGTCACAATCACCTCATCAAACGACAGCGCAAACGCCAGCAGCGCCCCGGCCCCAATGGCACTCGCCATCATCGGCAGCATCACCCGGCGGAAGGTGAGGAACGCATCCGCCCCCAAATCCGCCGACGCCTCCGCCAGCGAGCGCGGCAGCCGCCGCAGCCGCGCGATCACGTTATTATACACAATCACCACGCAAAACGTCGCATGCCCGGCCACGATGGTCCAATAGGAGAGGTTAACCCCCCAGAACGCAAAATATGAGGCCAGCGCCATGCCGGTGAGGATGCCCGGCAGCGCGATCGGCAGCACCACGATGAAGCTGACGGCCTCCTTGCCAAAGGAGCGCATGCGCGCCACCGCCATCGCCGCCAGCGTTCCGAGCACAATGGCGATAAAGCTGGCCACCGCGGCCACTTCCAGCGAGAGCACCAGCGCCTCGCGCACTTCGCCGTCATTCCAGGTGTCGGCAAACCAGTGCAGCGCGAACCCCTGCACCGGCCACGCCGGAATGGGTGCGGCGGAAAACGCATAAACCACGATGACGAAAACCGGGACGAACAAAAACCCCAGTGTCGCGATCACCGCCGCCCAAATGATCCATTCGCCCCTAGAGTGCATCGAACGCCCCCAGTTTGCGCGCCAGCAGCAAAAACAACCCCATCACGCCCAGCGGCAGCGTCGCATAGGCCGCCGCGAAGGGAATGTTATTGGTCACGCCAACATTCGCGTACACCACGTTGCCAATAAAGTCCGACCCGGTGCCCCCCACCAGCATCGGCGTCACGAAATCCCCCAGTGTGAGCGAAAACGTGAAAATCGCCCCCGCCACCATGCCCGGCAGCGCCATCGGCAGAATCACCCGCCGGAATGTCGCCATGCCGCGCTCGCCCAAATCGGCCGAAGCCTCCAGCAGGCTCGGCGGAATCCGCTCCACCGCCGCCGCCAGCGGCAAAATCATGAACGGCAGCCACAGGTAGGAGAACACAATCCACATCGCCCAGTTGCTATAGCCGATGTGTAAATCGGGAAGCCCCAGCGCGCTCAGCGTCCAGTTCAGCACGCCGTCATGCGCCAATATCAGCCGCCAAGCATACACCCGCGCCAGATAGCTCGACCACAATGGCACCAGCACCAGCGCCATCAGCACGGCGCGCAGCCGCGGCCCCGCCAGCCGCACCATCGCATAGGCAAACGGCCAAGCCAGCACCGCATCGGTCACCGTCACCGCCGCCGCAATAAATATAGTCCGCACCGCAATGGTGCGGTAAATCGGATCGCTCGTCAGCTCGGCGAAATTAGCGAACGAAAACCCTGGGATCAGGTCGCCGCTCATATCATCGACCGTCCAGAACGCCGTCACCAGCAGCGCGCCGATCGCCGCCAGATACAACGCCACAAACCAAATCGCCGGCAGGCCGAGCAGGGCGGCATTTGCCGCCCCCTCATGCCGCCAGCCGAACGCGGACAAGGCCGCGCGCCATGTCCGCTTCATTGCATCAGCCCTTTATAATCTGCCATTCGCGCTGCCAGGCGGCATAGTCCAGGCAATCATTCTTGCCATTGCCGCATTCCGTGCGCGGGGTCTTCCAGAACTTTATCTGGTCGAAATACGCCGCCGAGGCATCGCCATGATACTGCGCGCAAGCGCCCGGCTGCTGTGCGTCCATTTCCTTGCACGCCAGCGTATTCGCCGGTGTCTCGCCGAAATAAATCGCCTGCTGTGCCTGCACCTTCGGCGTCGTCACCCAGTTGATCCACTCATAGGCGCAGTTGGCGTGCGGCGCCTTGGCCGAGACCATCCACGTATCCGCCCAGCCCGTCGCCCCTTCGGCCGGAATCGTATCCGCCACCGGCACTTTCGCGGCCTGCAACGTATTGGTCTGGTACGGCCACGCCGCGCCCACCACCGCATCGCCCGAGGTAAACAGTTGGATTTCATCCGAGGCCAGCGCCCAGTATTTCTTAATCAGCTTGGTCTGCGTCTTCAACAGCGCCGCCACCGCATCCATCTGCGTCTGGTTCAGCTCATACGGGTCGGTAATGCCTAGCGACGGCTGCGTCTTGGACAAATACAACGCCGCATCGGCAATCTGGATCGGGTTATCCGGCACCGTCACCTGCCCGGCATATTTCGGATCATAGATCACGCTCCACGAGGTCGGCGCGGTGGGGAATGTCTTGGTGTTGTACAGCAGCGTATTGGGGCCCCACTCGTAGGAAACCCCGTAGTGCACGCCGCCAACCGTATTGAAATCCGGCGCCTGCAGTTGCGGAATGAAATTCTTCCACGCCGGGATCAGCGCAATGTTGATCGGCTGCACGTTATGGCCATAAATCAAACGCAAGGTGGCATCGCCGGAAGCCGAGACCACGTCGTACTGGTCGCCGCCGCCGGAGCGCATCAGCGCCACCATTTCATCGGAGGAGCCTGCATACTTTGCATGCACCTGGCAGCCGGTTGCTGCTTCGAATGGCTTCACCCAATCATCCTGCGCGTAGCCTTCCCAGGCTACGACATTAAGCGTGCCTTCACCCTTGCCGATCATGCTGAGCGGCTGCATCGCCGCCGCCGCCTGCACCATCGGCAGAACAGTTGAAAGCCCCAGCGCTACCCTTGCGAGTTTCCGTTTGAATCCTGTCGTCATCGAACCTCTCCCTTGTTGTTGATAGGCGCAAGTCTGGTTGCCGCCGTGCGCGGCCAGGCGGTCAGAACCGTATCTCCGGGCACAAGCCGCAGCCGGTTGCCGAGCGGCGTGGTATTAGCCTCCATCACCGCGAGCATGCCGCCGTCGGCCAGCACCACCTGGTAACGCGTCACGGCCCCAAGATAAGTAGCCTCCCGCAATTGTGCCAGTTGTGATTCATACCCCTCCGGCACCGCCGCTTCCGGCGGCAGCAGCACAATCTTCTCCGGCCGCAGTAACGTATCGTGCCCGGCGCCGATCAAATTGGAACTACCGACAAAATCCGCGACAAACGCGGAGTTGGGCCGCTCATAAAGGTCAAAAGCCGTCCCCACCTGTTCGATGCGCCCCTGGCTGAACACCGCGATACGGTCGCTCATCGCCAGCGCCTCGTCCTGGTCGTGCGTCACATAAATAAAGGTAATGCCGCTCTCATGCTGGAGCCGTTTCAACTCCGTCTGCATCTGGTGCCGCAGCTTCAAATCCAGCGCGCCCAGCGGCTCATCGAGCAGCAGCACGCGCGGCTGGTTCACCATTGCCCGCGCCAAAGCCACGCGCTGGCGCTGCCCGCCGGAAAGCTGGGCCGGCTTGCGCGCGCCAAACTCCCCCAGCCGCACCTGCTCCAGCGCCGCCTGCGCCTGTGCGTGCGCCTCGGCCTTGGGCACTTTGCGCGCCCGCAAGCCGTAGGCCACGTTCTCAATCAGCGTGAGATGCGGAAACAGCGCATAATCCTGGAATACGGTATTCACCGCGCGCGCGAACGGCGGCAGCGCCGCCACATCCTCGCCATCAAGCATAATCCGCCCGGTATCCGGCCGCTCAAACCCCGCGATCAACCGCAAGGTAGTGGTCTTGCCCGAACCCGAGGGGCCCAGCAGCGTAAAAAACTCCCCCGGATAAATGCTCAGGTCCAGCCGTGCCAGCGCCACCGCGCCGCCATACGCCTTGCTCACACCCTCAAGTGCTACAATCGGCTGCCGCGCTGCGGGTGCGCTCTGCTCCACGGTGTCACGCGCAATCTGCTCCAGAGTAACATCTCCCACCAATCACCCGGGCAGGATGGCACAAGAGCAAACGCATCTGGTTGACCATGCAACACAGCCGGGGGCTTGGGTTGAGACTTATAGTAATTTCAATTAAGAGTGTGACGAAATTAATTCATCGAGGGACAGGCCGGAGAACTGGCGCAAGCGCTTGAGGACGGCGAACTGCTGTTCGATGGGATTGAAGTCGGGGGAGTATC